>WBZQ01001398.1_pt1 | contig 16805 bp, 13 predicted proteins | sample 5204251 | NCBI WGS metagenome assembly WBZQ01 (sample SAMN12412402, study PRJNA552823) | activated sludge metagenome | isolation source: activated sludge from nitrification reactor of wastewater treatment plant... | place: USA: Virginia | collected 2017-09 | reverse complement strand
TCAGGTTGGCACGGTCGTCCCAAATGCCGAAACCCAGGATGATTGTCGCGCTCACCAATACCGGCGTGATGATAGGATCCTGCGGTGCCCAGAAGAAAATGGACAGGAGTGCCGCGAAGCCGAACGCGATGCCGCCGATCCTCGGAATCGGATTCGCATGGACCTTTCTCTCGCCAGGAAGGTCCATGAAACTCCAGCGCCCGGCGTTCATTTGCAGCGGCGGGATCAGCGCCATGCAAATGAAGAGCGAGGTGATGAAACTGAAAAAGACGGCGCTGGTCATGGTCAGTCCGGAATATACCGCTTCAATTGAGGGTGTATGTTCCTGGCAAACTCGAATAGTCGATTCTCGACATCCTGTTCACTCTCGTTGGGTTCGATGGCGGCCGAAAGGCGAATCAAGGATCCATCAGTGCGCTGTTTGGTCAAGGCATCCCAAAACAAATACACCTTTACTAGGTACTCGTTGGAGAGGGCGCGATCGCGTTGCTTGAACCAATAAAGCACCAGTTGTTTCTGCCGATCTTTTTGAATTAACACACGATTGGCCGGCTGGGAGAGACCGTCCATCGACAGATTCACGGTGCGATGGGAGGTGATCTCCCATCCTTCACCGGGAATGCAACTCTGCGGGGAATGCGCGGATTGGCCCTTTCGCTGCGATCGGTAGTACGCCATATAGAGGGTGATCGGGCCTCCTCCTGTTAACGCATAATCGGCTAGCAGGTAATCATCGAACCGCAGGGCAGAGATAAACTGTGTCTCCAGGGGCAAGGGGGTCCCCTGCCACTTTCCGATACGCATGGAAAAATCGACGAACGCGGCCCGGTCTGGCGGGACCTCCTGTCGATCACCGATCGACCAGGAAAACAAGGCTGCGGGCAGAATGAGCGCGAGGCTTCCCACATAAGGCGGCACCCTGAGTACTGTGGCAGCAACAGGGAACGCGGACCGGGAGGAGAAATCCCGCGAATCTTGATACTCGTAAATGTGGAATTGGGACAGGAAACCGTGGGAGCCAGGCATCGGTTGCACCAGTGTCAATCCCCACATTTCAAATACCAGCAAACCCAAGGTAAACATGAACAGCACCCAGCCTTCGAAGAGGTGCAGGAACCCTTCGGCCGCCTGCGGCCCATAGACTTCCACAAGCATGCCGACAATTCCGATTCGCAGACCATTCACCAGGATGGAGATCGGTAACGCAGATAGGGCCAGCACCACCCGCTTCCACATCCGATCCCGAAAAAAGTATGCGCATAAGAGTGCGAGTGCCGTCAGGGGAAACAGATACCTGATTCCGCTACAGGCCTCGGCGACCTGCAATTGAACCGGACCGAGATCGATGACGTTGCCTTCGCGAAATGCCGTCACCTCAATGGTCTGAAGAAAACCCACGCCCAAAGCTGAGGACCACAGCTGCAACTGGCTTGAGAGCGAGTTGTGCAGAAAGGCTGGAAGGGGAATGCTGCTTAGAAGATACACCAAGGGAAAGGCTAGGTCTCGCGAGCCTCCAAGCCCGATCCACGAAAGAGCCAGTCCGACGATGACCACCCACAGGGATAGCTGCAGAACGACGAAGAGAGTGGAGAAATTACCGACGAAGTAGAGCGATAGGCCAATAAGAACGACCACCGGCCCCCACCAGGACGGAGCTAGGCCGACCGCTGCTAATCGGTGCCGCCGCTGCCAAGCAATGGCCCCACTGATGATCGGGACGAATATTCCATGGCTGTAGTCATCACTCATCCATTGGCCGAAGAGGAACATTGAGCTGTCGGCGTACATGTAACCCAAGAGGGCCACAGTCAGTAATCCGATTACTGCCACCAGGCACCTGGATGTGATGCTAATCCTCTCCCCCGTTCGGGGGAGAGGAAGAAAAGCGGAGAGCGACGTGAATCGTGCGAATGATGAGGGAAGTATCGCAACGACTATTAGTTGAGGTGAGGGATGTTGCGTTTGAACCTCTCAAGCCGTGTTGTTCAGTTTCCACCAGCTTTACGACTCTTTTCGTGATGTCAGGCCACGCGAGCCTAGTCCGACTAAAGCGATCAGTCCCGCGCCGAACAACCACACAGCTGCAGGCAATGGAACGAGGGACGTGAGAGCCCCCTGTACCCGATTACCCACTCCGCTAAACACCAGACGCCATTGATTCGAAGCAAACGATGAGAGACTTGGAGGCGTGGTAGGGAGATGGTCATTTGCGAAGACGTTTCCGCTTGGGTTGACTAACTCCATTTCGAATGTCGTGGGCGTTAAGCCATTCACCGTGGCAGGACTGCTCGTAAATCCATTGAGCGTCACCTTGAACGTGTCACCGAGTCCCGGGTTGTTGATCACTTGCATGACGCTGGATCCAGGGCTGAAGGTGGCTGTGTAGTTTCCGACCTTGACGGTCATGTTCTGGATTGGATTGGCGTACAGGCCCCACATGGGATCCCCGGGCAAGACGTCTGGAGTGGAGGAGTTGTAGGTGAAACTTCCAGAAACCGGGAGAGCTGAACCGAACCCATTCACCCCGGATCCTCCCGATGTGAAGACACCACCGTGGACTTCTGCCACCGAGCCGCTGAAATTGAACGGTATGTTAGCCGCCTCGCTTGACGGAGCCACTATCAGCGCGCAAAAAGTCCCAACGGTAAGCCCTACAGTTCTAATAAGTACTCTCAGTTTGACCTGGCTCATCGTTTCTCCTTCACGCAGAAAAATGGACAGCACAACTCTCTACCAGGACAAGAAGTAGAGAAGTCTCTTGCTTGACTACTTAGCATAGATATTTTTTGCACCATACATAAAAGCAAGAAACTGCGCAAGAGTTTTTCTGTAAAATTTTAAAGTTGTATAGGTATTTCCATGAAGTGAATGGAAATACCTTCGGTATGAATCATCTCGATACAGTGAATGCGGGCAATTGAATGAAAATGAGCCACTATGACGCACCACATATCTAGAGCTAGTAGCCGTCTACTAGGGCTGAATGGATGGGTCCATTCAGCTAATCAGCTTCACGCCTACATCGTCTACTTCACGAGTTGGTCACGTCAGATGATGTAAAAGACTGGGCGAGTCGCCGGGTGTTGGCCTGGCGGCAACCTGAATGCCCGGCTGAAGCGGTTACTGGCGGAGGCACTGCTGGAGCAGGCTGTCAGCCGTCATCCAATAATCCTCAGGTGCGGTCACTCAATTCTCCCCACCGGCGAACGTCGGGACTCGCACACGAGCCATGCAGGTGAAGCTCCGACGGGGCGGTCATCGCAGTCGATACTAGTTGCGCAAACAGACGGTGGAGCCCGTCTTCGGACAGATCAAGCAGGCGCGAGGATTTCGGCAGATGCTGTTACGCGGACTCGACCATGTGGCGCTGGAGTGGAGCCTGATGTGTCTGGCCCACAACTTCTTGAAGTTGGCGAACGCGCGTCCCTGAGAGGGGCAGCACGGAACGACCCTGCCGGAATGTCGTGACGGGTTGGGGCTCCCCGTGACGCGCACACACTCCACCCGATGAGAAAACCAGATCAGCTGGGAAGAAGGCCGCCGGCAATCGCGGCTCAGACAATTAGTCGGACAGGCTCCTAGGCTGTCCAACCAACCGGAGCCACCTCTGTGCTGAAAGGTGCAAGTCTGGTTCGGGGAGAACAGGCTGGGAGATAGTTCGACTACACCCGGTCTCTCACTCCCCTTCCGATGAGCCTCCGATTTCACATTCTCCTCCTTTACTGAGTGTCTGTAAAATTGGGGAATCTCAGAGTCTTCTTCATTGAAAGGGGCTCACTTCTTGTAGCAGATGCTCCCATGCGGCGAAAGCATGCTGCTGGTCGAAATGTTGTTCGAAGGCTATTCGTGCTCTTCTGCCCATTTCAGAGATACCCACATCGGAAGACATTTCTAAAACTCTGAGCGCCAGATTTTCAGCATCGCCATTTGCCACAGTGTAGCCGCAATCAAACCTTCTGAGGATGCGAGGTATCTCGCCATCGGCATCACCAATGTAGACAGTAGGACGTCCAGCTGCAGCGATACCGTAAAACTTGCTTGGCACAATGAGACCCTCCAGATCCGGCTTGAGTGAAATAAGATGAACATCGGGGACTGAGAGGCTCAGGGTGAGGATGGCTCTGTGTTGATATGGCTTGAATAGAACATTCTTGAGTCCGCGTGCTGAGACGGCTGCTTCGACCTGAGTTCGCTGAGCCCCTCCACCGATAAACAAAAAAATAATCCCTTTATCCCCCTGCAGCTTTTCTGCAGCTCCCAGGATGGTTTCAAACTCGTGTGCACGGCCCAAATTCCCTGAATAACCCACGACGAAAGCGTCTCTCAATCCCCACTCCCGTCGAAGGTCGTTCTTGTCTTTGTGGATCGGCTGAATAGCATGACCATCCGACCAATTATGGATAACCACTATCGTGTTTGGATCGATTCCTTCCCTCGAAATCCTTATGGCCATTCCGGCGCTTATAGCTACATTCCTAGCGGCCGACCGGAGGGACCAATTTCTGACTGTTCGCAATAGCCACTCAATCCTTCCAATCCCCATAACTTCAAGTTCACCGGCCACCTCAGGAAACAAATCCTGAGTCCAGGTAATGAGTTTGGCCCCTCGAAGCTTAGCGACGATTGCTGCACCAACAGAAATAAGTGGAGGATCGGTTTTGACGATGATTATGTCACCGCGGTTGATCAACCATGACAGTGCCATCCATGCACTTAAATAGAAAGTCATATAATCAAGAACGCGAAGAGGCAGGCTAGTCCGACCGAACCTTGATGTCCATGCACGATGTACTTTGACCCCATGGATAATTTCTTCCGCAGGTAGGCGTGCATCCGGCTGGTCATACTTCTGCCGGCTTGTGATCACATGGACATTTCTTCCAGAGGCAGAAATGTCAAACGCAAGATCAGTAAGAAGTTGACTTGTAGCTGAGTAATCGGGGGAAAAAAACCGGTTGATAAAAACGATCTGTTTCACGGCTCGCTCCGCGCGATGATCCAATCCCCTAACAACAGCACATCCATCTTTGTTCTAAGAAAGCAATCGAGAGCTTCCTCCGGTCTACAGACCACAGGCTCATTCTCATTAAAAGAAGTATTGAGTAGTATAGGGACTTCAGTGATCTCGGCGAACGTCTTGATCAACTGGTAATAACGAGAATTGGTGCTTGGACAAACTGTCTGCAGTCGCCCCGAGCCATCAACATGAGTAACAGCAGGTATCAAATGTCGCTTCTCATGGCGGATCTGAAACACCTGCATCATAAATGGAACATCATCATCTTCTTCGAACCAGGCTGAGACCGATTCCCGAAGAATAGACGGAGCAAATGGTCTGAAGGACTCACGACGTTTAATCTTGAGATTCAAGATATCTTTCATGTCCGCCCTGCGCGGATCGCAAAGAATGGAGCGATTTCCCAAAGCACGAGGCCCCCACTCCATTCTTCCTTGAAACCAACCGATAACCTTTCCCGCTGCGATTGCTCTAGCTGCGCGTTGATAGAGTTCCGACTCATCTCGGAGGTGATCCACGGAACAGCCATGTAACTGAATCTCGCGATCTTTTTCTTTGAGTAATTTCTCGTGATAGTCAGTTGAGAACTCGGGGCCCCAATAAGCATGAGTCATGTGAAAACGTTCTGACGAGGGCTGCAGCTTGTTGGCAACCACGAAAGCCGCCCCGATAGCGCCGCCAGCATCACCCGCAGCAGACTGCACATAAACTTGCCTGAAAGGGGTCATTCGGCGGATTTTTCCATTGGCCACTGAGTTCATACCACACCCGCCGGCAATCGTAAGGTTGTCAATGCCATATTTAGAACTTGCGGCTTTAAGAAGATTAAAAAAAACCTCCTCGTACATCGCTTGGATAGAATGAGCAAGGCTGTGATGATGTGGCAGAAGCGGGGCGTTCTTTGCACGAGGCGGAAAACCAAGTAGAGATTGGATGTTGTCACTGTACAGTTTCCCAACTGTCGGAATGCCGTCACGCCATTCGTATTCTATCTTTTCGACGTGGTGCCGGAAAAACCGTAAGTTCAACTCATAGCTCCCATTCTGTCTTGTCCTGACAATTTCGCGCATCTGAGTCATGTAAGCGGGCGTACCGTAGGGAGCCAAGCCCATGACCTTGTACTCGTCCCCATAGTGTGGGAACCCTAAATATTGGGTCATGGCTTGGTAAAATATCCCAAGGGAGTGAGGAAATAGTACATGCTGATCCACCTTAATGTTTGTACCCCGCCCTACCCCCCACGCCGCACTTGAAAAATCCCCAAATCCATCGACTGAGACTGCCACGGATTCCTCGAATGGTGAAACTGAATGTGCAGAGGCTAAATGTGCCAAATGATGCTCGATGTGGTGCACTTGGCCTCTGAAGGGTTGGTCTGGAAAAGCCTTCGCCAACTGCGCGGCGACTCCAATCCGCTCGCGCTTATTCCGCACGCGATCCAAAACGAACCGCCAATCCGGGCGGTTTGTCAGTGTGTAACTAAACTTCTGAAACAAATTGGCTTTGGGATCTGTATTAATGGCGACATGCGCCACATCTCCCAAAACCATCTGCGCTTCTTGCAGGCAATAGCGGATTGCCTCCGATGGGAAACCGGCCCAGTGCTTGATGCGCCGGAAACGTTCCTCCTCTGCCGCTGAAACCAGTTGCCCATCTTTGAGGAGGCAAGCGGCCGAGTCTGCATGGTAGGCATTGATTCCGAGTATGTACATTGTGACAGATTCTCCAGTCTCAATTATGATGGGTCAGATTGGGAGCTATTAGTGAGACGTTCATATATGGCCAATGATCGTTGAGCGATCATTGGCCATAGGAATTTTTCTTCTACCAACGCTCTAGCATTATGCCCGGCGGTCTTGCGCCACTCACTATTAGTCACCACATGAAGTAGCGCATTCGCAATGGCCCCTGCATTTGGTTCAACCACATGCCCTGCATCTACTTCTTCCACTTCAGGAAAATGACAGCCCTTCGATATAACAACGGGCACTCCGCAGGACAGGGCCTCGACGACGGTCATACTGAATGCCTCCTGTCTGCTGGGTTGGCAAAGGCAAATAGCATTGCGTAGAGCAGCATACTTTTGATCACCATACAGCGAACCGGTCACATATATCCTGCTCGATAGGCCCAGGCGCCTTACCCGTGCTTCAAACTGCTGCTGCATGCCTGCGTCGGGCCCTGCCACGACCAATGCAATATCAGGATTGCGCTGAGCGACTAAAGCGAAGGCATCGGCTAGGTAGTCCAATCCTTTTGCAAGATGGAGGCGTCCAAGAAAAAGAATGTAATCACGATTTGTCCAGTCATACATTTTGGAATGGAGCATGAGCCTATCTGGATTGGCGCTCATTTTTTCAGGAAACACGCCATTTGGGAGGATTTCCGTAGGACAATCTGGTAGAAGCTGGTCAACATATGCTTTCTCCCCAGTATTTAGGACATGCAGAAAAGCGGCATGACGTATCAGTTCTCGCCACTCCAGTTCCAAAGCGAGTCGTTTTTTCCATCGCTTTTGTTGCATTGCCCAGGGATGAAGCATGCCGCGTGGCGCTAACCCCCATTTCGAATCATGTTCGATAGCACTCCTGGCAGCCTCTCGGATAATGGGCCGCCACAAGCCATGCAGGTGCAATATGTCCCACCGGAGGACATTCCTGGAAAAGAATTTTCTTGCACTCTTGCCCAAGTGTGTTTCGAAAAAATTCTTTTGGGAGATCAAATTAATGGTTAAGCGGTCGCTGGCTGGTATGGCACAAAGCAGCCTGTCAAGATGGCTGGCACTATCTAAGAACTCGTTCGAAACAATAGTCACATCACAGCCAAGGGCGGCTTGCGCGGCTGCCAAACTAAGCGTTGATACTGGTGGGCCGCCCTGGGAAGGATTCAATGAATCAATGATATGGGCAATTCGCATCTGACCCGCATCTAAAAGAGCGCCTAGGAACACAGATCGAGCTTCTCACTGCGTCGTTTTGGAGAAAATCGAGCTATTCTCAAGATCGACATAATCGGAGTTCAGGCAGTGAAGCAGGATGTCTCGCTAGCATATAATTGAGCATATTTGTGAGCAGTATGTTTAATGTCAAACCGCTCACGGAACTGATTTACCTCCGCAACATCTACGCTAGGCAGTTTGCGTACTACTCGGTGGAGAGCCTGCGAGAGGGCAGCAGAGTTTTCAACAGGCACCCACAATGCGTGAACTGCATTTAACTCTCGGAGTGGTGGTATATCGGAGAATATACAAGGGACCCCGGTGCCCATTGCTTCTATACCAGCAATGGGCAAGCCTTCGTAACGACTAGGCATTACATAGCAGTCGGAAGCAAGTAACCATTCGTAGACATTAGACTGAACCCCGTGGAAGATAATACTGGCATCGCCATCTGCCATGGCTGTGAGCTGTCCACGAAGATTGCCGTCGCCAAGGATATGCAACACACCTTGCTTGTCGCCTAGCTTGCCCTCTCTCCACGCGCGTATTAGAACGTCATGACCCTTTGGGCCATTCTGCAAACAGGTGCCGTTCATTCTTCCTACCATTAGAAAGTGACAACTTTGAATTTCAAACCCTCGCCTTACTTTTTCGGCCATAGTCCTGGCGGGATTCTTTGCAGGCCAATGAAAGCGCACGCCATTTTCGACTGTCACCATTCTTTGACTCAAAGCTTGCTTGTGAGCCTGGTAGACTGCGGCCCCACAAGCAATTGATTTAGAGGCACTATTCGCTCGTATCGCAAACCGCATGGCGCAACTATTCGAGAACCTCACACTATGAATCGTTCTAAATATTTTATGAGCACGTCGATAGATGCAAGTAGCGAGGTAATGTGCTAATTCCGTGTTAGGCGTGTGCAAATGCACGATGTCCGGGCGAACGGTGAACAATTTACGCGTGTACCAACCGACCGTTCGGATGCCTACTTTCCTTGTCGGCCCTCTGTATAGCTCAACTCCCGCACGTTCGAGATCATCAAGCATCTGATTCCCAACGGCATCGAGTCGACTGCTTAAAATAAACAAAATGACGTTGAGGCCAGACTTTCTGAAATCCTGAACCAAGTCTGATACGAACCGCTCGGCTCCTCCTGCAGCAAGTGCACCGATAACATGCACGATTGTGGCTGTACTGTTGTAAGTTGAAATATTCATGCCAGCGCCTTGTTGCACTTTGCGAGACATTATCTGAATACCCCGTGCAGCCACCTTTCCATTTTGAACATAATACGGCTTAACGAGCACCTTGCAGTATTTGGTCAGGCTGGGGATCACTCGCTGCCTCATTATGAGGTCTTACCCATACAAAGCGCCTGCCGATCACCAAGAATACGAATGCTGACACATAAAATGCATAAGAAAATGGGACGGTGGCGATTGCCGGCGCTCCGCGAACGAGCATATACGCGTGCCATGCGTAGTAAGGGAGCAGGAGAGCAACCATGATTGGATATCGCAGCATAAACGCTTCCCAGACAGTCAGGATTCCCGCCCACAAGATTGGAAGCCAGAGCCCAGCCATGCCGAAAGAAATGAAAGCATCGGAATACCAGAGAGTTGGATAGTGAAAATACACAGGCCAGTCTTTGGGAACACCGTCAACCAAGGAAGCCATGTAGACTGGGGTATCAATGAAGGCAGGGCGTTCGATAGCAAGTAACTTCAAAAATGGGTTGATGAGGTTCAGACCATAGAGAGTCAAACTATTGAAGCCTGTATAATGCTTGGCTTGGTGTGCTGCCTCAACGATAAGTGGCAGGCCATAGGCCATACTCGAATCAGGCAAGCCGATATATCCGCCCTTTTGCTGCATGATTCCTGCGCTCAGCAGCAACAGGCCGCAGAGCAGAATGGTGGCTTTCGCAAGTCGCGAAAAGAATCTGCGACTTAGGCTACTCCCTTGCCACAAGTGGAACAAACCAACGACTGTAGCTGGGACGACCGATAGCAGAGCAAATGACCTAACATGTAGCATGAGGGCGAACAGGACGAACGGTGCAGCGGCAAGACCGGCTGTCCAGTACCGGCGTTGCATCATGCTAATTGTGATAAACGGTGCGGAAGCCCACAAGAACACCTGCGGCCAGTTAGATCCTATGCCCTCAACATAGTTGCGGTACCCCAGCCCGCGCATTTTCCACCAATACCACGATCCTCCAACGCACAGGAACATGAGCAACACCCCCCGGATAGCCTCGAGACGACCTGCGGATCTTGGCAAATCCCAGGTTACGCGGCCTTGTGGAACGCCGAGCCATTTCCATATGAGGGTTTCTGTTATCGCAAAAATCAAATGGAATGATGCAATGTAGTAACAGGAAAAATCCAACGCCTGCTGCCTAACAAAAATAGCATCGCCGGTAAAACCACGATATTTAACAAAGGGCCCTCCGATAATGACAATAACTAGGAAGATGGAGAAGTAGGTTGCGAGTGCCCACACGGTAGCGGACAGCCGTCCCGCCCTGAAAGTCGATACCAGCCTTTGCAGGCAAAAGAGTAAGTTCGTAATCGCGACTAAAAGTTCAGTGCGCATAGGCTTGGGTGACCAAATGTCTACTTAAGGCGCGTATCTTAAGGTCAAAATACGCGCGATCTAAGCTTCTTGCCCAACTAGCAAGTTTTCATATCTTGCGCGATGTTGTTTGGCAACGGTAGCCCAGGAGAAGTGTTCAATCATGTGGACTCTTGCTTTTTGCCCCATCTTTTGGACCAGAATTGGATTGTTCGCCATGCTTTCCATCGCATCGGCTAACGCAACAACATTGCCTGGCGGAACGATTAAACCTGTTTCCCCCGTAGCTACCATTTCCGGTAATCCGCCAATACATGAGCAAATCACCGGTCGTGCAAACTCGCTGGCAAGCGGTATCACGCCAGACTGGGTGGCCGACAGATAGGGAAGGACAACTACATTCGCACACAAGAATATACTTTTAATCTCGGAGTCCTTAATGAAACGATTAATTACGATGCACTGATTGGATGGAAGTCGAGTGCTCTCGTGCATTACACCACTCCCAGCAATGATAAGGCGACAAAGCACTTTTTTATCTATTAGTCGCTTGAATGCAGCTAGAAGGATTCCAAGCCCTTTATATGGCTCTATCCTTCCGAAGAATAAAAACGTAAAGATAAAGTTTTCGCCCTCCAACTCCTTGGGTATATCTTCTCCGGCAGCCACGGTTCTCGGTGCCCCCCCGCCGTGTTGAACGATATAGAGTCTCCCCGTGTGCCGTTTACCATACTTCTCAACCATCATATCTGAGTGTATTGCCGAGTGAAGATGGATTCCAGAGCACTTGGCCAATACCCATGGCATCTGGAAAGAGTAGTGGTACTGCTCGACGAGCCAATCCCAGAACCTTTTCTTGCGTTCGTGGGGAACCGGATCATGTACTGTGTAGATTACCTTGACTCGCATTCTGTACAGCTGTGCGATGAATGGGATCAGCCCAACCGTTGCACTTGTTACATGAACAAGATGAGGATCGTATCGTCTCGCTATCACGTTCGCCATCCGCCAATAGTAAAATGGGTTGTATTTCTGTGTGAGTTTTCTTATCCATCCGCGGTGTGAGTCAGTAACCTTTTCTAGTTCCGCCGGTACCACAAGCGTGCTGTGAGTTACAGGAGCCATTGCGGAATGCAAAGATTCAGCATAGTGCCTCATACCCCCACTGGGCTCGAACACAACGTAGACCACCCGCATCGATCCACGTTCGGATTTAGAATTCATATGCGTTTCGTACGCGATAATTGACCAAGTGACTGATAGAAATCGTAAGGGTGGCAGCGCAGACCATGAACAGTTCTGGTCCATGCAGTATTTTTATGAACAGTAAAATAGCCACAGGAAATATCGAGTAACATAGTTCCTTCAGTAGCCACCGCCTTTGGGCCGCTAGATTCACGCCGGCAATTTGCAATAGCCAGGCTATCTTTCCAGTCAATAATGTCGAGGCTCCGATGCCAAGTGAGGCCATAGCCAGATACTCGCTCTCATAAGCATGCCCAAACCAGAGTGAGCAGGGAAGAACACTTATGTAAATAATTTGAAAAATGAATTCCTGCTTCTGCTTTTGCAGTACGGTTACTAGTATCGATAGAGAAGCTGAAATAAACGATGTCATTGTCCACGGCAGTAGCAATTGCGTATACACACCGCCTTCACGCCACTCATGTCCGAATGCAACACTAAATAGTTCTGGAGATACAACTGCCAGAGGCAGAAAAGAATAGAGCGCGAAGGTCGTTTGTACCCGCCAGGTCCGCGAGGCCACTTCTTTAAGAGTGCCTGAGCGATGTGCTTCAGCTGCCATGCTAAAGAATACCTGCGAAAGTGAATCGCCAATAAACCTTGCAGGTACCTGCAAGACACGAACACCAAGTGCATAGAGTCCAATAACTCGAATGTCAAACCAGGCAGCAAGTACTATGAGCGGAAGTTGTGCTACGGCTGCGTTTATGAAGCTTGACGGAGTACTGACTCTCGGGAAGTTTCTATACCGTTGTGCGAGCACAACGAACTTTGCCTTATGCGCATACCATCCGCACGTTAGTTCTCGCCAAAAGCCGTTCCTTGCCAACGCAAATATCGATGCGCACTGTCCCAGGGCAGTGCCGTATATCAGGCCGCTTGCACCGGTTCCCGATAAACCGAAACCAATTTGCATTGTTGCCTGAACAATTCCTTGTAACGCCTTTCCTGTCGCAGCTAATTGAAAAAAATCTGATCGTATGGCGCGGTAGGTGAGGACAGTAACCAAGCCCGTTATTAGAAGGCTTATCGGGACAAGATAACCAATGGATGGAAATTGCTCAATCCCCACTATGTTGCTCAATGCTGTGCTAAATACGATGATGATACCCAAGCAAAGAACAACCATGGATGAAGACACTACCAGTGCTAATTTTACTAACAGTCGTGCGTGAAAGTCTGACTTTGGGAGTGGGATAGCTAGCTCATAGTGTAGTGCGATCACAGTTGCGAGCAAGCCGACTGTGGCAGTGAATATGGCATACAACCCCAGCTCCTTCGGATTATACAACCTAGTTATGAGCGGCATAGCGACGATAACCACAAGCTGCCCAGCGGTTGAACCGGTGGCCATTAAGATTGTGTTCTTGAGACCATGCGCTCTTTGCACGTTTGAGGCATCTACCGAAGAAGACTTGGAACCAATTGTGGCTATCATATGTTGAGGGTTAAGTGAGATACAGAAGCGGGTGAAGGTAAGTCACATTTTTCAAACTATCGACTCAAAACGGTGACATGACCGAGTGGCAACCTTGCCTCCTGTAGCTGGTAGCCCACATTTGCGAAAGGCATGGCATATTCGTAGCGGTCTTGGAGTGTTGAAGCTGGATCAGGGGCAGAGAGATAAAGAGTATATTTTCCACCTTTCATCTCCTGTGGTACAGGGATGTACCCGGATATCTCAGTTATTACTCCCGGTCGAAGCATTCTAGTGTCTTGCATTAAGGGAACTTTCATCGAAGCGCCGCTTGGATCCTCTAGCGTAAGGATTAACCCCCGCGGATTAAACGGTGGTGCCCAACCAATGTTTTCGATCTGTGTCCCAATAGTCAGGCCGGATCCAGCATGAACTGTTTCATCAAAGAGGGCTTGACGGACCACTAAACGGTATCCCAATCGGAGGTCTATCTCGTCATAGCAACCCTCCGAACGCCAGCCATCGATTACAGCCTGTAAATAGTTGTTGTTGAGATAGCTGTAGTGCAGCTTCTCCATTTCATGTCTCGCGGTGTTACAGTTTGTTCGTGGAGGGTATCGCTTGCATGTTTCACCACCGACCGGAACGAAAAGCGCATCCTGAGCAACGTACTCTCTATAATAATTTATCTTGCCCAGCGGATAGGTTAGATCATTTTCGCTCGCAAAGAGACAATCGTTGTGATGCCCTATACGAGCGGCATAGGTATCTTTGTACGCCGTCTGCGCTGTAAGCGGCTGGCCATAAAGTGCTTCCTTATACTGAGGTGCGCGCACTTGAACACTACGCGTATTAGGGAGAGAATTGAGAAGAGCCTCTAATACTTTTCGGCGATCAGTATAGTTATCTAGGCCGTGTGTTGACGAATGCCACTCTCCCCATGCACCCAGGAATCCTGCTTGCACCACTGCGATAACATCAGCATTCTTATATAGAAGCCCCTTCAGGCGAGCGATATGCTGTAACATCCAGGGTAAGGTCGAATCTGCTCCCCGCTCGTTCCCATTATTATAATTAAACCTCAGAATAACCTTTATACCCGCATCGCGCACAGCATCAAGCCCGCTTTGGATCTGTTCCAAAAATTCATCAGGAATGTCGTTATATCGATAGCGCTCTAGAGAAATTCGACATGAGATTAGGGTAAAACCACTTTCTCTAACCCAACTAAAGTCCCGGTCTTTTGAGAGATCAATAAACGCGGGGTATCCATACTTGTTTCGGTGATAATATTTATAGAATCCACGTTCTGGGGCCAGTAAAGGAGCCTTATTCTCCTCAAAGTAGTGAGTTTTGGCGAGGCCAACCGTTGCACTCAGGGAAAAGGTGGAGAGTAGAACCAACGCCCCAAAAATGTGACGCATGCACATAGGGATCCTCCGCGCTTCGATGATCAAAAGGTTATCCGCCTTCCCCCTTTTCACCCGTCAGCAGGGTCAGCGACAGTCCTAAAAGTCAAGCAGACAGGTTGGGGAGATAAAAAAAGGTTGAGAGCCCATTCTCCGGTCACTCCAACAGATTGCTCCTTGGTCAGGCTTGCCATCCATTCCCTACAGGTGCTCAATATTGCGCATTCCCGTGAGATCCCCCTCTGCATTTGTGAGCAGGCTGTTGACAGGGTCAGTCGGCGGCGCTAACGCGGGACACTGGGCACTTACCGGCTCGCGTATGTCCACCGACGTGACACGCATTATACGTGGCATGATCGTCAGTCAGAAATGAACTTCCCGAATATGCAAGCGATGTTCGTTGAACCAGGCCACTGTTTTCTGTACACCGGCTCTGAGCGAATGTGCCGCCTCGAATCCAAACAACTCTTTCGCCCGCCTTGTATCGAGGCATCGCCGGGGTTGCCCATTTGGCTTGCCGGTGTCCCACACAAGTTCCCCTTTGTAGCCCACCTCGTCGGCGATCAGATGCGCCAGATCTTGAATCGTGACTTCTTCGCCCGTGCCGATGTTCACCGGCTCGTCGCCATTGTAGTGTTCAGCCGCTAACAGAATGGCGCGGGCTGCATCGTCCACATAGAGAAACTCCCGCGATGGTGAGCCATCTCCCCACAGCACGACCTGCTTCTCACCCTTGGCTTGCGCCTCCACACATTTCCTGATGAGGGCCGGGATGACATGCGAGGTTTGCATGTCGAAGTTGTCGCCGGGACCATAGAGGTTCACTGGAAAAAGTACAATGGCGTTGAACCCATATTGCTGGCGATAGGCCTGAGCCTGGACCAGCATCATTTTCTTGGCTAGGCCGTAAGGCGCGTTGGTTTCTTCCGGGTATCCGGCCCACAGATCTTCTTCGCGGAAAGGAACCGGGGTGTATTTAGGATAGGCACAAATGGTGGCGAGTGCCACGAATTTTTCCAGCCTCCGCTGACGCCCGATTTCCATCAACTGCGTGCCCATCATGAGGTTGTCGTAGAAGAACCGGCCGGCATTAGCTTGATTGGCGCCGATGCCTCCGACCCGGGCCGCCAGGTGCAACACGATATCCGGCTCCGCGTCGTCATAGAGCCGCCGTACTGCCTCCATCTGAACGAGGTCATAATCTTGACTTCGTGGCACCCAGATATTTCGGCACCCCTGCTCCCGGAGCTGTGTCACGACGACTGAGCCCAGAAACCCGGCACCTCCGGTGACGACAACTCTTTTATCCGAAAAGAAAGATGACATAGGCAGAATCAGATTTAGGTCAAGGCTAAGGTTGAGGGTAAGTCTTATTTCTAAGGGAACGGATCAATGCATTCAACTCTTTCCAGATGTCGTCGATGAGTCTCAGGGCGACACGGTGATCATCTCTTTTCAGGTAGCCAACCCTCTGGGCATAGATAAGATGGCTTTTGGTCTCCGTCAGTGAGCCACGGGAAGCATAGTAAAAATTCATCTTGTCCTTCGTATGATGGCGGCCAAAACCTTCGGCTAGATTTCCAGAGACAGAGAGTGCCGATCGCCTGATCTGGGAGGTCAATCCGTAGTCTTCCTTTTTGGGAAGCCCCTCGGTCAACGCAAATATCTGTTGAGCCAGGTCCATGGCTTTCTCCCAGACCGGCATCTCCTCGAATGAGCGATACACTGCCTATCCCTCAGGAAGGGCTAAAGATAAGGTTTGAGGTTTGAATATCGATCTCTGTACTTTTACCTCAGCCTCAGCCTTGACCTTCTTAAGCGTTATCCTCTCCCTGCGCCCGTCCCCTCCAGCGTCTGCCGTTCGGCTCGCAGATCGGCTTCCACCATCATGGTCACTAGCTCTTCAAACGACACTTTCGGCTCCCATCCCAGCGTCTGCTTGGCTTTGGACGCATCGCCGATCAACAGGTCGACTTCGGTAGGACGGTAATAGCGCGGGTCGATTTTCACGTATTGTTGCCAGTCCAGACCAAGGTGGCCGAACGCCCGGTCGAGAAATTCTCTGACCGTATGTGTCTCACCCGTCGCGATGACATAGTCGTCCGGCCGGTCGGCCTGCAGCATCATCCACATGGCCTGGACGTAGTCACCGGCGAATCCCCAGTCACGTTTGGCATCGAGATTGCCGAGGTACAGCTCTTT
>WBZQ01001396.1_pt1 | contig 16812 bp, 14 predicted proteins | sample 5204251 | NCBI WGS metagenome assembly WBZQ01 (sample SAMN12412402, study PRJNA552823) | activated sludge metagenome | isolation source: activated sludge from nitrification reactor of wastewater treatment plant... | place: USA: Virginia | collected 2017-09 | reverse complement strand
ATCACAAGAATTTTTTATACTTGTAGTATTTTGTTTAGACATGCAAATATTGAACCATAACGCAAGTAGTTATGTTCTAGTTTTTCTAAAGCATAAAATTTGTTAGAATTTGTAGGTTTTCTTACCGGAAAAGGAAGTATCTAGATGGAAAATATTGAACAGCGTATTAAAAAAATCGTAGCTGAACAACTTGGTGTTAATGAAGCTGAAGTTAAAAATGAATCATCTTTTGTTAATGATCTAGGAGCGGATTCATTGGACACAGTTGAACTAGTCATGGCACTGGAAGAAGAATTTGAATGCGAAATACCGGATGAGCAAGCGGAAAAAATTAATACCGTCCAAGAAGCAATTGACTACGTCACAGCTCACACAAGTTAGATTAGTTTTTGTCTCTTTAAGTACAAGTAATTGGAGTTATATTGTTCAAGCGTAGGGTAGTAGTTACCGGATTGGGTATTGTTTCGCCCGTTGGTAATACAGTATTGAGTGCATGGGAAAACATTGTTTCAGGTAAATCCGGTATTACCCAGATTACTCGCTTCGATGCTTCCAGTTTCCCCTCTCAAATTGCTGGTGAAGTTAAAGATTTTGATATTCATCAATATTTGTCAGTCAAAGAAGCACGTAGAATGGATACTTTTATTCACTACGGTATGGCTGCGGCGATTCAGGCTGTAAAAGATGCGGGTATAGAAGACACAACGCACCTTGATCCAGAGCAAATTGGTGTTAATATCGGATCGGGAATCGGTGGCTTACCAATGATTGAAAATACCGATACTGCATATCATGCAGGCGGTCCGCGTAAAATATCGCCTTTCTTTATTCCTAGCACAATTATTAACATGATTGCTGGCAATTTGTCTATTTTGTATGGATACAAAGGACCCAATATAGCCATTGTTACGGCTTGCACTACTGCTACGCACAGTATTGGCAACTCGGCTCGTATGATTGAATATGGTGATGCCGATATTATGATATGCGGCGGAGCAGAATCGTGTGTCACACCCCTGGCTATTGGTGGATTTGCGGCTGCAAAAGCCTTATCAGTAAGTAATGCTGACCCAGCATCCGCAAGTCGTCCATGGGATAAAGATCGTGATGGATTTGTGCTCGGTGAAGGCGCTGGGATTCTGGTATTGGAAGAAATGGAGCACGCCAAGCGTCGCGGCGCAAAAATATATGCTGAATTAGTGGGTTTCGGTATGAGTGCCGATGCATTCCACATGACAGCGCCTTGTGATGATGGTGAAGGCGCATCACGCTGCATGACCAATGCACTGAAAAATGGAGAAATTAATGCCAACGAGGTGGATTATATTAACGCACACGGTACATCCACACCTCTAGGCGATATCGCTGAAACCATCGCCGTCAAGCGTTGCTTTGGAGACCATGCCCGTAAACTTGCTGTAAATTCCACAAAATCAATGACGGGACACTTACTTGGCGCTGCAGGTGGTGTCGAAGCAGTTTTTTCTGCACTGGCAATTCATCATCAAATTGCGCCACCAACTATTAATCTTATCAATCAAGATCCGCAATGTGATCTGGATTATATTCCCAATACTGCAAGAGAAATGAATATCAAAGTCGCGTTGTCGAATTCCTTCGGATTTGGAGGAACTAACGGGACGCTTGTCTTCCGTAAAATTTAAATTCATTTTCCGGCGCATGCGCACGCTACTACGCCTTCTTCTCACCGTTACATTAGCAATCATCTTGCTTATCGGATGGCTTTATCTTCACGTTCATTCTAGAATTACACTTCCTATTACACCTTATGAACTTTCCGTTCGCCCCGGCAGTAATCTAAAACAAGTTGCACAGCAACTAGCAGATGATGGCGTACTTCTCACCAAATGGTCACTAATTCTACTGGCACGCCATTTGAACCAAGAATCTGCGATCAAAGCGGGTGATTATCAGCTTACTGAAAATATTACGCAGATAGCACTTTTAGAATACCTGACAAAAGGTGATGCCAAACAAAATGAAGTAAGATTCATTGAAGGTTGGACTTTTGCTCAGCTTCGGAAAGTTTTAAATGAACACCCGGCAATAAAAAATACAACGACTTACTTAAGTGACGAAAAACTCCTTCAACGCATTGGCGCCACTGAAACTACTGCTGAAGGGCTATTTTTTCCGGATACTTACTATTTTATTAAGGGTGATAGCGATATTGATATTTTGCAACGTGCCTACCGAGCTATGCAAATTCATTTGCACACCAGCTGGGCATCACGCACAGAATCTTTACCTTTGGCAACACCTTACGAAGCGCTCATCCTTGCTTCCATCATAGAAAAAGAAACCGCTATTGAAAGCGACCGAACACTCATTGCAGGTGTTTTTGTTAACCGTTTACGTAAGGGTATGCGATTACAAACAGATCCTACTATTATCTACGGATTAGGTGAGCAATTCGACGGCAATTTACGCAAAAAAGATCTGCTTGCAGATCAGGCATACAACACTTATACTCGCGCTGGCTTGCCGCCAACGCCTATTGCGCTACCAGGTTTAGCTTCCATTCGCGCGGCGCTTAATCCTGCTGAAACCGATGCCTTATACTTCGTTGCAAAAGGTAATGGAGAATCTCAATTTTCTACTAATTTAGCGGATCATAATGAGGCGGTGAATAAATACCAGAAACAACAAAAATAAAAACTATGACGCCCCTTATTCATTGCCAATTCTAGATTGTGGAACTACATGACCCAATTTTCCATCGTAGTGCCTACGCTGAATGAATCCGAAAATATCGATTTACTCTTAACACGATTATTTGCATTAGATTTTAACCCTGGTAGCTTTGAAGTTATCTTTGTTGATGATGGATCTACTGATGGCACGCCTGACAAAATACGCATCTGGGAAGAAAAAGCCAATGTCCGCTTGATTGAGCGACGAAAAAAACCTGATTTAACCGCTTCAATACTGGCAGGTGTAACAGCGGCCCAAAGTAACGTTATTGTTGTAATGGATGCGGATTTAAGTCATCCACCGGAACGTTTAGCGGCAATTGTCACCCCTGTAATCAATGGTAGCTATGATGTAGCCATTGGCAGCCGCTATGTTGCAGGCGGTAGCACTGAAAACTGGCCAATGCACCGACAACTGTTGTCACGCATCGGTGGTTGGGTAGCGCGCCCCATTTGTGATGTCAACGATGTTACCTCGGGATTTTTTGCATTCCGCCGCGAGCTAGCAACAAGTATTTCTCACCATGCACACGGTTATAAAATTCTTCTCGAATTACTGATGGCTAATCACGGAAAAATCCGTGTTACAGAAATACCCATTTGTTTCCATGATCGCACACATGGCACGTCAAAGTTATCGTTCGCACATCAGCGTGCATATATCGACCGTTTATTAACTTTAGCAGGAGGGACAGTTACCCTCAATACAGCAGGTCGATTCGCTGTAGTTGGATTATTGGGTGTGTTCGTTGATGCCATTATTTTTCAATGGCTGATCAATAATGACGCTGGACTTGCTTTGGCTCACTTTGTCAGTTTTTTTGTCGCGGTAACTACCAGCTATGCGCTAAACTCAAAATGGTCATTTCGGGAACACCACGCAGGCAATCTTCAATGGCATCGATTTGGCCGTTTTCTTACCGTTGGCGCACTTGCATTACTCATGCGCGGCGGAGTTCTGGCTCTATTGGTGTATGTCTGGCATGTACCAACTTTTCTGGCCATTTTTCCAGCCATCTTTGCTACTGCGATCATCAACTATTTAGGTTCAGCATTTTATGTATTTCCTAACGAGAAAAATCCACCCCCGCAAGAAATTCGTTGGCGAACAGCAGCTATTGGCATCGTATCTTTTGTCATTGCATTGAGGTTGGTTTATTTTGGCCTAGCACAACTGATTCCCGATGAAGCTTATTATTGGCAATATGCTCAACATATGGCATTCAGCTTTTATGATCATCCGCCCATGGTGGCTTGGTTAATTTGGCTAGGCACATCGATCCTTGGGCACAACGAATTTGGTGTGCGCATTGGCGCTATTCTCTGTAGTTTAATAGCAATGGGATATCTGTATGCTCTGGCACAAAATCTCTATAACAAATCTACCGCAATACGCACACTACTGCTGGTAGCAATTTTTCCTTTCGCATTTGCTTCAGGTCTGTTAATGACTCCCGACGCACCCTTAGTCGCAGCATGGGCTGCCGCTCTTTATTACCTGGAACGCGCGTTAATCGCCGGTCAACGTATAGCTTGGCTCGGTATGGGTATAGCCTTCGGTTTAGGATTACTATCCAAATATACTTTAGGGCTATTAGGAATTGCAGCATTAGTATTTGTCATTATTGATCCTACTGCCCGGCGTTGGATGTCTCGTCCCCACCCCTATTTCGCTGCACTATTAGCATTATTACTTTTTTCTCCGGTAATTATTTGGAATTACGAAAATAATTGGGCATCTTTTGCATTTCAATCCAATCGTGTATTGGCTGACGAGTACAGATTTTCAGTACATTATTTAATCGCTCACATTTTTATCCTGCTAACGCCTGTCGGCTTTCTCGCTGCAGCAATTGCCTTATTTTCAGTGACGCAGACCAAACTTGAGAATCAATTGTTTGAACGTAGGCGCCAGTTATTTGTTCAGGTATTTGCTGGTATTCCATTGCTGATTTTCTTCATCATCAGTACATTTGATGCACCGCGTTTTCATTGGACGGGCCCGATTTGGCTTGCGCTACTGCCAACTATTGCCTGGATGATTGGTCAAAGCAATCATTGGAGCACCTTTACCAAACGCGTCATGGCAGGGTGGCGGTTCACTATCATTGCTTGTGTTTTCGTCTATGCCTTTGTGTTGCATTTTGTTGCGTTAGGTATACCCGGCATACCTTATCAGTTCTTTACAGAGCATTATTTTTGGCGGGAAACTGCCGCCGAAATTGAACGTATTGCAGCCGACGTAAAAAACCAGAGCGGCATCGACCCTATTATTGTGGGAATGAGTAAGTGGTCTGTGGCAAGCGCATTGTATTTCTATACTCACGATCATGCGAGACTGGATATTCGTGCACGTAATATGTTTGGTGGCAGTGGCGCGATGTATGAATTCTGGCTTCCTTCTCAAGTGCCTTCCAATCGCCCGATCATTCAGGTTGGAATGAAGCCCCGTCATTTGGAAACCGTCAAGATCGATCAGCAAAACATCGACGTTAAAGAAATGCTCATCCGGCCAGGCCCCATTGAATACCGCGTTATCGAGCGCTATGGCACACCGGTACGGCGCATATACTACCGTATTTCTCAGGGATTCAAAGGTACCAGTTTGCCTGCGCCTTCGCTTTAAGCACCTTGCCCAGGTTAATGGAATGAACGCCTTCCGGTAAATGGGGCATCCCAATCATTAATTTTTTACTTGATCGAATATTGCGAGACCCGCCATCCTCCATCAGAGGATTTTTCTAATGTTATCGTTTCCATTGCCAAACCTTTAACTGCAAAAGTGGTATAAAACTGTAACACTACATATTCTCCATCTGGCAATCCAGACAATGATTTTGCAGAACCTGCAGTAGCAATATAGCGCGCAGTCACTGCTCCTCGCGATTCTCTGCTTGCAGTAATTGTTCGTACCCACTCCGCTTCATCAGCTTTCGTTTTAAATACTGCTGATGCCTGTTCCAGACTTTCCTCGTATTTTCCAGTATCCACTAGCTCAAGCCAAGAACGGGCGCTGCTTTCAACCTTTTCAAGAATACTTTTGTCTTCCGCATACGCTATCGTGAGATACAAAAACAATAAAAACAGTACCAGTAAGTGCTTTGTCATTTCCCATCCTTTTAGCTTGAGTCGTTTGAATTTTGTCATATCCACTCAATCAGTTAACCGTGGGAAAAAATATTACCCACCAACCAAATAGAAGCGATTCCCAATAAAATTAGAATTACTTGTTGTATAGTGGCATTGATTTCTGGTCGCTTATGCAAACCTGGAATTAAATCTGACATCGCTACATAAATCATACTCGCAGACGCGAATCCCAATAGCGGTTGTATTAAGAAATTCATGTGATGTAACATAAAAAAAGCCAATATACCACCAATTACCGTGGCAAAACTGGATAACACATTCATCAGAAACGCCATACGGCGCGTATAACCTGAATTCAGAAGAATGATAAAATCCCCGGCTTCTTGAGGGATTTCATGCGCAATAATGGCAATTGATGTTACGATGCCCAACTGCGTATCCGCGATAAAAGCGGCTGCAATCAGAATACCATCTACGAAATTATGGAAGGTATCGCCGACAATCACCATGATGCCGCTACGCCCATGATCGTGCATATGATGACTGACAGTAGTGGCCGTACTGTGGGAAGGATCGTGCACTTCACAATCTTCCAAGTGACAATGACGCCACAATACTAATTTTTCCAGAATAAAGAAAATCAAAATCCCAGTCAAAACTGTAATCGTCACCTGCATGGGATTATCTGAAAGCTCGAGTGCTTCCGGTAATGTATTGAGAAAAGCGGCGCCCAACAACGCACCAATGGCATAAGAAACTAACATTGATAGCCACGATACCCGTGCATTAAGTGCTAATATTGCCGCAAATAATAAACTTAATATTCCCCCAAGTAAGCTCGCGGCAATAATCCAGGTAAGCGTTGACATAAAGTTAATTGAAAAACAAAGGCGGGATTATACGCTGTTGTACACTAACAAATTAATAAGTTGCAAAACAATCATTCAAGCCAGATTAATGCAGCCATTCGACCTGTTTCGCCATCGCGGCGATGGGAAAAGAAACGCGCAGAATCAGTGAAAGTGCAGACTCCACCGCCATAAATCTGATTAACGCCAATACTTTCTAATAGCTGACGAGCAAGTAAAAAAATATCTGCCAACCACTTATCCTCATAATCATTATCCTTACTCATAAAAGCGTGTGCGGCAGAAGCATGCCGCTGAATAAATGTTTCATAAACATCACTACCGACTTCAAAATGATCAGGCCCGATAGCTGGACCCAACCACGCCATCAAATTACTGGGATCGACTTGCATTGCTGCAATAGAGCGCTCAATGATTCCTCCAGCCAAGCCACGCCATCCTGCATGTAAAACGCCAACCATAGTGCCTGCTGTATCGCACAAAAACACCGGCAAACAATCAGCAACCATGACAGCGCATACAAGCCCGCGTGTACCGCAAAGTGCGGCATCACCTTGTGGCAATGCTTCTGTCGCAGAATCAATCCGGATGGGTAGCGTACCATGAACCTGCTGCAACCATTTGGGTTCAGAGGGTAAATGATGGCGTAATAACGTGCGATTGCACGTTACATCGAATTGATCATCATTGACATGCATACCTATATTGAATGACGCATACTTGCCTGCGGCACCACAGCTCACACCGCCATTGCGCGTGGTAAATAAAGCTTTGACATTACCAGGTGCTGGCCAATCAGGAATTATCCAATCATTCATTTAATTTCGCCGGAAATATTGCGGTCATAAATTGTTGTGTTGACCGGTTATCGATTTAATTACACCTTAAAATTGATATTAATAGGTTAAAATAAGGCTTTCGCCAATTTCATTGAATCAAGATGTGATTTCTCGCTTCATATTGACTCCACTATAAAGAATAATGAGTAATCACTTGTATCAATAACTGTAAAAATCCTAAAACTCAAACAAAATGCCCGATATAGGTGTAATAGATGAATTATATAAAAAACTTGGTTAATACTGCATTTAAATTCCTCATTTTATCAATCGCAACAATTTTATTATTCTCCGCCACCCATGTATTGGCGGAAGACGAAACCGAAACCGAATTCCTCAAATCTGCATTTTCCGGAAATAATCAAGCAATTGAGCAATTATTGGAAAAGGGAGTCAATGTCAATTATCAAAATGAAAAAGGATTCAGCGCATTGATGGTTGCTTCTCAGTATGGTCATGCCGATATCGTCGATCTCTTGCTGAAAAATAATGCGACAGTCGATTTGAAAAATGCGGGTGATGCTACGGCATTGATTTTAGCTGCAAAAAATGGCCATACCAATATTGTCAACACTTTATTAAGCAAAGGTGCCCAGATTAATGTACAGACCGTTGACGGCATTACTGCCCTTATGCTGGCAATACAGAAAGGGCACGAAGCAATCGTCGATGAGCTGTTAGTCAAAGGTGCAGATATTCATTTACAAACCAACGATAAATTAACAGCGCTAATAATTGCGGCTATGGAAGGCCGCGCAACAATTGTTGATAAGCTACTAGCCAAAAATGCAAAAATTGATACGCAGGCCTCCGACAACACCACTGCCCTTTACATGGCAGCCAGAAATGGTCACACAGCAATTGTCGAAACATTGCTTGCCAAAAATGCGGCATTTGATTTAGCCGCTATTAATGAAACAACGCCATTATATATTGCCGCTCAGAATGGCCACGTCGATATAGTCAATGCACTACTGGCAAAAGGCGCCAAAGTTGATGCGAAAGACAAAAATGACGCAACACCGTTAACACTCGCGGCATTGACAGGTAACACCGAAATAGCCAAGGCATTAATCAAGCATGGTGCCAAAGTCGATCACAAAGCATCCAAAGGTTTTACACCACTCATATTGGCGGCGCAAAATGGTCATACGGCCGCTATTGAATTACTGCTGGACAATCGTGCAAAAATCGATCTGCAAAATGATGACGGTATCACCGCACTGATGTGGGCGGGTTTGCATGATCACGCTGACGCCGTAAAAATATTATTAGCTAAAGGCGCCAATCCCAAAATCAAAAGTAAAACAGGAAAAACCGCTGCCGAAATTGCCAAGGATCCGGCTATCATTGAGTTACTGCAAGTTGCAGAAAAATAATAATTGTAACCGGACAGACCAGGGCCTCAATAGCCACAGCATATGAATCAATTTTCCAAACAAAATCACGCTCCTCAGCAATGTTTGGTATTCGCTCACCGTGGTGCCAATCGGGAAGCCATGGAAAACACGCGCCATGCATTTGACAAAGCGCTTGACTATGCTGTAGATGGCATCGAAACGGATGTGCAATTGAGCCGGGATGAAATTGCCGTACTCTGGCACGATCGCTTTCTCGATAAAATCGGATTGCGTGACAAACGCATTGACGATTTTGATTTTCATGAACTTCAACGATTGATCAACCCGGAATCTGCAAACGAAAGCATTATGTCGCTGCAAGATTTTTTAGCATGCTATCGCAACCGCTGCCATTTATTAATCGAAGTCAAAAACCGCCACTGGGAACCTATCACCCGCCACCAATCAAAAATCCGTCACACACTCGATCTGATCGGCAAAAATCCCGAGTCACGAATTATTGTGTCCTCGTTCAATCTGGCCAGTCTGGATTATGCACATCAATACAATACGAACTTTCCACTGATTTACAATTTTGAAACCCATCAAAGCCTTGCAGATGCGCGTCAACTCTTGCATACGCACGCTTTTCTAGATGGCCTATGCTTACCCATCGCGACCGCAGATCAGACGATAGTGGATCTGCTGCACGCTCATCATAAATCTGCCGCCGTCTACACTTGCAACACCGACTTAGAAATCAATAAAGCTCTGCGTTTGGGCGTGGATATCCTCATCAGCGATCTTCCTCAAAGAGCTTTGATGTTGCGTGACCGATGAGAAGAAATTTTGGCGCCTTGCAAAACCGGCAGTTTGACTTGCTGGTTTGCGGCGGCGGCATCTATGGCGCCTGGACCGCTTATGATGCCTCCTTACGCGGCCTCAAAGTGGCTATCGTTGAACAAGGCGATTGGGCAGGCGCTACATCATCCGCCTCAAGCAAACTCATTCATGGCGGTTTGCGTTATCTGGAAACCTATGATTTTAAAATGGTCAGCAAATCGCTCCAGGAACGAAAAATGCTGCTGCAAGCAGCTCCGCATCGTGTCTGGTCGCTGCGTTTTGGTGTACCGGTCTATGCGCAGCAACGTCTTAACCGATTACAACTAAAATTGGGATTAGCACTATACGATTTTTTTGCGGGTGATAATGATTCCAAAATGTCTCATCGTTACTTCAATGCCGAAAAATTCATCACACGTTTTCCTTTCCTTCATGACAATTCGCTGAAAGGTGGATTCACATACGCGGATGCGCAAACCGATGATGCCCGCTTGGTGCTTGAGCTCATCGCAGGCGCATTGGATGCCGGCGCAGTCTGCGTTAATTATTGCAAACTGGTTGAATTGCTACAAAGCAATGAAAAAGTTGATGGAGCAATCGTTCAAGACCAGCTTACCCAAACCTCGCAAAAAATCTCCGCCAGGCAAATTGTTTTCACCACCGGCCAATGGTTAGCCAACACTGCACCGAGTCGCGAATGGTGCCGGCTTGCTAAAGGCGTACATCTGGTCATGCCGGCTGCACTTGGTAGTGAAGCGCTATTGCTGACAGCACCAGTGGATGGTCGGGTATTTTTCATGATTCCTTGGTACGGCATGACATTGCTGGGTACAACCGATACCGATTTTAAAGGCGATGAGGCGCAAGCCGTCGTTGATGATAGCGATATCGATTATCTTCTTGCCGCTGCCAATCATTATCTCAAAATACCTTGGTCACGCGCAGACATCATTGGCAGTTTTGCCGGGGTGCGGGTTTTTAAACAAGCTTCGCACACGGCACCCCCTGCCTCCCCTTCTGCATTAAGCCGCGATTGGGAATTAAGATCCGCTTCCAACGGCGTGCATTACGCTATTGGTGGAAAAATAACCTCATCACGCCAGGATGCCGCCCGTATTGTCGATGCAGTATGCGCGCAGCTTGGCATTACCGCCACGTGCGTAACTACAGGCAGATTATTTCCGTGGGCGCCTCAGCAAAATTTTGCACAATGGCATGGCGCGATGCAAAACCAAGCGATACAACTGGGAATTGATGCACAAAGTGCCCATTGGCTGCTGCACCGGCACGGTACGCGCATCACCGGAATTTTTCACGCCATTGAAGTACAAGCCGATCTTGCGCAACGCGTCATACCATCACTACCGTTTATTCATGCTGATCTGGTTTACTGCGCGGCTACCGAAATGGTTATTCATTTGGATGACTTGCTGCGCCGGCGCATGCCATTGCTCATTTTGGCCAGATTGACCTGCGGCCAGTTACGGCACATCGCCTTGCGCGTGGCCAATACGATGCAGTGGGATAATACTAGAATTGATCAGGAAATCGAGCGATGCCAACAACAATGGACCATCCAATAATTTCGGCAATCGCACTCGATCTGGGCACAACGTCCATTAAAGCGGCTTTAATGGACAATCAAGGCGATTTGCAGCAAATCGTAGCGCGGCCCGCGCCCGCCATCGACAACCAACACGGACGCTACGAGAGTAATGCACTGCACTATATTGAAACTGCCGAGCAGACCATCAAAGCATGTGCTGCGCACACACGCAACAAGCCTGCTTTAGGATTGTGCAGTCAGCGCTCATCTTTGCTGATCTGGGACAAAGCCAGTGGTGAGCCGGTAACCCCCCTGATTTCCTGGCAAGATGACCGAGGCGCGAGCTGCTGCGAGCGTCTTCAATCCGCGACAAGCAGAATTCACGAACTAACCGGGCTACGCTTAACCCCATATTACTTTGCCCCCAAACTCAGCGTTCTGCTGCAGGATCATCCAATTTGGCGTGACAAGCTGATTCGCCGTGAATGGCTGGTGGGCACATTGGATACTTTTCTCATTTGGCGCTGGACACATGGTCAGTACTTCGTCACCGACCCATCCATGGCTGCGCGCACCTTGCTGATGGATATCCATAGCCAGCAGTGGTCGGATATCTTATGCCAACTATTCGATATCCCGGTTACGATTCTGCCCGCTATCAAACCTTCCACCGGAATAAATTTGCCGCTGGATATGGGCTTGACTTTACAAGCCAGTACAGGCGACCAATCCGCAGCACTGATAGGTAGTCTTTCTGGTAATCACGCCGAGGCTTTGGTCAATCTAGGTACCGGCGGCTTTGTCATTCGTCCTGTTAAAACGGCACGAGCATCATCGGATGGTTACCTGCAAACGCTGGTTTATCAAAATAGCGATCGGTCGGTACAATTCGCCCTTGAAGGCACACTCAATTCCATCGCTGCTGCGCTTGCACCCTACCCGATACAAGATTGCTGCAGCGAAGATTTAGCCATCAATAATATTTTCTGCTTGGCCGAGCCCAGCGGTTTAGGCGCTCCGTATTTTCGTAAGGATTGGGGCATCTTTTTTTCTCAATCCACTGCAGACTTAACCAAACAACAAATCACCGCATTACTGCTCGAAGCCATTATTTTTAGAATTGCGCGTATCCTGGAAGATTTTCATACTGCTTCCCCGTTAACATGGGCTTACCTATCTGGCGGACTATCTCAATTACCTTGTCTACAACACGGTATCGCTCAATGTGTTGCATTCCCGGTTTTTTATTTGCAACAAAAAGAAACTAGCCTGCAAGGTGCCGGTCTACTTGCCTCGCAATTAAAAATAAAACCCTACCGGGAAGCAAAAAAAATAGAAATCAACAAAACAAACACCGCACTCATTGAAAAATATCAAAATTGGAAACGCTGGCTGGATAAATTACTCAAAAGCGATGATTAAAACATCAATTTAAGTTTATAAAAAAATACCCTTTTGTTGTAATGTGTCAAATAATGGCATATATCGTTGAAACAGCAGCGTCTTTGAAACAAAACTAGAAAGACACAATTCCTTGGGTTGTTCTGCACTATCATTTTAGATCGACTTGTCTTTTTCAAGCAAAAAACCCGCTTCACGCCAAGCCTTAATTCCACCATCCATTGATACCACATTGGTATAACCCATTTGTTGCAGTGCATCCGCTACTAGAACTGACCGGTAACCTCCGCCGCAATACAATACAATTGACGCTTGCTTATCAGGTATCACGGTTTCAATATCACGCTCAATAATACCTTTGCCCATGTGATGGGCTCCGGCCGCGTGATCTATCCAAAACTCGTGATCTTCTCGCACATCGATAAAATGAAACTGATCGCCTCGTACTAATCTTTCCTGAACATCTGCAGCAGTGCATTCTTTTACTCTCTGCCTCGCCTGTTGGACCAAATGTAAAAATCCTGGATTGTGCTGCATGATTTTCCCCTATAACGTTAACCCTATAAACTTCCCGCTTTCACCATAACACCGTAGTGGCAACGCAAATAGCCTAGCAGTTCTAAAGCAACTGGAAATGTACCAAAGTTGCGCTGAAATGCAAATATCCTTATTAAGGAAGCTCCGAATAACTGTCATTTCGGCTATAGCGAAAAATCTATGGTATTGATTGCCAATGATTCTTCACTTTATTCGGAATGACATGAAGGGTTATTCAGAGTTTCCTTACTCTAATCATACAAAACCATTTTGACTTCATACACAATCTTTGCTACTTTCCGGCTCTGAAAACACCCCCGGAATTCTTAGAAAATAAAAGAGATATCAGATGCACGAAGAAACTACAATGCATGGTCTAAAGGCCAAGGGCTTAAGAAAAGGATCGGTATCCAAATCAGCAGCAGTTACCATAGGCCTTGCAGCTACTGCACCTGCCTATTCACTGACAGGGGCATTAGGATATGGTGCTTCGGAAAGTGGTTATCAACTACCGATTGTATTTATTCTATCCGTGATTCCGATGTTTTTTGTTGCACTGTCATACAAGCACTTAACTACCTCAGCTCCGGATTCAGGCACAGTCTTTACCTGGGGTACCAAAGCTATCGGACCACGATTTGGCTGGTTTGGCGGCTGGGCATTGCTATTAGCCAGCATCCTGGCAGGGGTTGCGGCGACTCAGATCATTGTCAATGCGACAGCTATCATTATTAACTTAGAAGAAACACCGGTGTGGTTTCACTTCAGTATTGCAGTTTTATTCATTTTCGCCACGACTTATTTGACTGCTCTTGGGGCTAAGGAATCGTCACGAACCACCATGATCCTGACTATTACCCAGTACGGAGGGCTTATCACACTTGCAGTCCTTCTTTTCCTGCGTGTTCAGCAAGGAGAGGCTGTTAGTACAGCCGAACCATTCTCTCTTGACTGGCTCAATCCGTTTGCTATTTCCTCATTCAATGCCTTTCTTAATGGATTTTTAGTGGCATTATTCATATTTTGGGGATTTGATGCATCGTTGGCAATGTCTGAAGAAACAGATGGTAGTGCTGAGCAAGCCGGGCGAAGTGGCATTATCGCCATGTTCATCACTGTTCTCACTTATGTTGTTTTCGCTACCACAGCATTAGCTTATGCTGGAATTGATGTGCAAGACAAATCGAGTTTAACGTTTAATGATAATATCGATTCGATCGTCACAGTTTTGGCTACTGATATCATTGGCACGAAAGGAACCCTTATAGCTGCATTGATCATTGCAATCTCAGCTTTCTCAGCGACCATGTCTACCATCATGCCAGCAGCGCGAGCAGCATTGGCAATGGCAACTTACCGTGCAATCCCACGTAAATTTTCTTCGGTTAATGAAACAACGCAAACGCCGAAATTTGCAACGTGGACGATTGGATTGATGACACTCGCAATCTATCTCACATTGAGCCTAATCAGTGAATCTATTGTTAAAGATTCAATTCATAGTGTCAGCATTGCGGTTTGCACTTATTACACGATCGCAGCATTATCGTGTGTATTGTATTTCCATCGCACGGCATTTAATCATTGGCATACAGCGCTATCACAAGTAATTTTCCCGTTGATTGCTGCAGCTATTTTGATTGCAGTTAGTATCATTCAAGCATGGAATATGCTTGACCCGAGCTATGGTTCCAGCGGATCGATTGCAGGTATCGGTACCGTATTCATAATTGGCGTTGTTACTTTGTTGGGTGGTGTGCCGTTGATGATCCTGTGGAACGCACATGAACCCAAATTTTTCCGTGGTGAAACACTGCCTCTTGAACGCGCACATATGGTTTCCAACAATCATGATAATATATGACGTTAAATGCAGTGATGGTGACTTTAGTTTATGTAGGGAAACCTTAGTTTACTGAAAACTCTCTCAGGAATTGACTTTACTAGCATCAGTTTATTTTCATAACCATCAGATTCAAAATAATAATCTACATTCACCCTCATTTCTGCTGTTTTATCCGCAAACACTCAAGTTGAATCAATCTTGGACGATAAACAACGTGCAAGTTGGATTGAGGAAATAGGAGAAAACATGAATGAAGTTTATCTTGGCAGATTACCGATTCTCGATAATAAACAAAATGTAGTCGCATTTGAGCTCTTGTTCCGCTCCAATCAGCAAAACAACGCCACCGTCACAAATAATTCCTCAGCTTCAGCAAATGTCATCATTGAGGCCTATGGTGAGTTGGGAATAGAGAATGTCATTGGAAAAAGACGTGGTTTCATTAAAGTCGATGCTCAGTTATTAATGAACGATGCTATTTTTACATTACCCAGAAAGCACGTGGTTCTTGAGATTCTCAGAAGTGTAGAAATCAATGAGCAAATCATTCATCGATGCTCGTTTCTAAAACAAAAAGGTTATCAATTGGCATTATCGAATGTCATTCAGCTTAACAAACAATATCGTTACATCATGCCATTGATTAATGTCGTTAAAATTAATGTCAATGCGTTAGGTGTGCATGAACTGCTCAGCTTACTGAAAGAACTCAAGCGTTGGCCGGTTTTATTGTTGGCTGAGAAAGTTGAGAATCCCGAAGTTGCTAGACGTTGTATCGCTCTGAATTTCCAGATGCTACAAGGTTTCTATTTTGCAAAACCTGAAATCATTTCCGGCAAACGTATCGACCCCACTAAATTATCGTTATTAAAACTATTATTACTGGTCGTCAAGGACAGTGAAGCCTCTGAAATTGAAAATGAACTCAAGTATCAACCCGGCTTAAGTTATAACCTGATGCGCATTGTAAATTCAGCGGCAAGCGGTCTACCCAGTAAAATTAACTCCATTAAACGCGCCATTATGATACTGGGCCGTAAACAATTACAACGATGGATACAGATACTACTTTATGCCGCAAATAAACAAAAAAATGGCGGCACATCTAATGTATTAATGCAGACTGCATCGGTACGAGGCAAAATGCTTGAACTTATTGCAGTGGCAGATCGTCCGCATGATAAAAATCATCAAGATCGCGCTTTTATGGTAGGTGTTCTCTCTTTATTGGATACCTTGCTAGGCGTAGAAATGTCAAAGCTGGTGGAAACACTCAGTATTCAGAAAGACATGAGCGATGCGCTCGTTGCCCGTCGTGGCTATTTGGGGCGGCAATTACAATTGATCGAAACCTATGAAAAAGGTGAATTTGAGAAAACCTCTACAATTCTGTCAGAAATGGGATTTCTCAGTTTCAATGAATTTACTAAAATGGAGCTGGAAGCCGCAGCGTGGGCAAATCGCATCAGCGAAACAATCAAACAAGCTTCAAAGTAGCTATATACTTTTAATCGTAATCCTCGACTACACTTATATTCGAGCAGAATTTCGCAATAACGAAAATAGTCTCCGAGCGTATCTTAAATTCAATATCGCTTTAACTTACCATTCCTGTATGTTATTCCGAATGATACCCAATTTAATTTTTGAATTTGCGCAGTTACAAATTGTGCCGATTCAAATATGAAGTGCAACGCCTGATTTGAAGAATACCTGATTAGGTGTTTGGTATCCAAGTCGTTTTCTAGGTCGATTGTTCAATCTTTCCATTGCTGTATCCATCTCCT
>WBZQ01001395.1_pt1 | contig 16817 bp, 16 predicted proteins | sample 5204251 | NCBI WGS metagenome assembly WBZQ01 (sample SAMN12412402, study PRJNA552823) | activated sludge metagenome | isolation source: activated sludge from nitrification reactor of wastewater treatment plant... | place: USA: Virginia | collected 2017-09 | reverse complement strand
AGCATCATGTCGTAAGCGTCTGTCAGGCTGACCACGTCACTCATCCAGACGGGGTATTGTTGGGCCAGGAGTTCGATCTGGCCGCGTTCGTTTTCCTCTTTGTTGCCGATGATCAGGTCCGGTTCCAGTTTTTTTATCTTCTCAAAATTCAGGGTCTTGGTGCCGCCTACGCGGGGTTTGTTCGCGAACCACTCCGCCGGATGCACGCAGAATTTGGTAAGGCCCACGACTTCCTCTTCCAGCCCCAGGTCGTACAGCAATTCCGTCTGCGAAGGGACCAGCGATACCAGGCGCCGCGGCGGCCAGACCGGTAGCGAAACGCTGCGCCCGAGTTGATCGGTATAATTCATAACTCATAACTCATAATTCCATCCGCTGCCGCATTGCCTCGTACAGCACGATGCCGGTGGCCACACTGACGTTGAAAGAGTCGAAATCGGTTGCCTGGGGGATCTTGACCACCGCGTCGGCCATTTTTAGCAGTTTGGGATGCACGCCCTCACCTTCGGAGCCCATCAGGATGGCGGTAGGCCCGGTGAGGTCGGCCCTGAACAGCGGTTGCGAGCGGTCGTTCAGGGCCGTGGCTACGACCTGCACGCCGGCTTCCTGCAGCCATTCCACGGTACTGAACAAGCTGCGCACCCGGCATACCCGCACCCGGGCCAGCGCACCCGCCGAGGCTTTCATGGCTTCTTCGTTGGCCGGGGCCGAACCGGATTGCGGGATCACCACGGCATGGGCGCCCGCGCACTCCGCCGAACGGCAGATGGCGCCGAAGTTGCGCACGTCGGTGATGCTGTCGAGTACGACCAGCAGGGGAATCTGCCCCTGCTCGTACACGAAAGGCAGCACGTCTTCCAGCGACTGGAACTCCACCAGGGCCAGGTAGGCCACTACCCCCTGGTGAGCGCCTTTGGTCATCCTGTTCAGTTTTTCGCGCGGCACTACCTGGAGCGGAATGCCGTACTCCCGGGTCAGGTGCCGGATCTCCTTTTCCAGTTCGCCGCGGACGCCCTGCTGAAAGTACACTTTTTCCACTGCTTTCCCGGCGCGGATGGCTTCGGTAACGGGGTGGTGGCCGTAGATCAGGTTCGAATCTGCCATAAATGTAACGCCGACTGCCAGTCGGTCTGGTTCGAGGGCGTCTCAAAAGGTTGATTAAAGTTGATAAGGGTTGATAAGGGTTGATAAGGTTGATAAGGTTGATAAGGGTTGATATTTTGACCCGAACAATGGATAAAAACTACCTTTCTTCGGATCGATTATCAACCTTATCAACTTTAATCAACCCTTATCAACCTTTTGAGACAGCCTTGGCGCAAAAATAATTTTTCCCGGCGGGTTGGATTTTTTGAAATTGAAAATAACTTTGCATCTCAAAGTGTTTTTCATGAACGACACGCAAGAACATTTACAACACCTCGCCGAGATTCGCTCGCTTATGGAGCGCAGCACCCGTTTCCTGAGCCTGAGCGGTTTGTCGGGGGCTTGGGCAGGGCTGTGTGCCCTGGCCGGAGTAGCCGTGGTGTATGCCTATCTGGAAGTTACGCCTTTTGTCGCACCGGGCGGCCGGTATTACTTTGACCAGGCGATCGTTACGAATAAGTGGGGGCTGGATTACAAAAGTGTATTCCTCCTCATCGCTATATTGGTGTTAGCAGCGGCGCTTGCGGGCGGAGTGTATTTCACGGCCCGCAAAGCCCGCCTGCGCGGCGAACGGGTCTGGGACGCTACTTCCCGGCGTATGCTCATCGCGCTGGCCATACCTTTGCTGGCCGGCGGGGTGTTTTGCCTGGCCCTGTTGTACCGGGGTTTTGTCAGCCTGGTAGCCCCCTGCACCCTGATCTTTTACGGCCTGGCCCTGGTGAATGCCGGTAAATTTACCCTGCGCGACGTGGAGACGCTGGGCCTGATGGAGGTATTCCTGGGGCTGCTCGGCGTATTTTATCCCGGTTTCGGTCTGGAAATTTGGGCCCTGGGCTTTGGTTTTCTGCACATTATTTACGGCCTTTGGATGTTCCAAAAATACGAGAGTCGTTTGATGGTTTGAAAGTTTGAAAGTTTGAAAGTTTGAAAGTTTGATGGTTTGATAGTTTGATGGTTGGTAAGGTTGACGGTCAGGGTATTCGCGCGACAAACCATCCAGCCATCCAACCTGCCCGAAAATGAAAGAAATTCTGACCCAACTCAATCCTGCTTTCGACCACCGCAACCGGCTGGGCATCATGTCCGTGCTGGCGGTGAACGACTGGGTGGAATACAACACGCTGAAAGAACTGCTCAACCTGACCGACGGCAACCTGGCCAGCCACCTCAAACCGCTGGAAGCCAACGAATACATCGTGGTGCGCAAACAATTCGTCGGCCGCCGGCCCCAAACGACCTACGCGGCCACTGAAGCGGGCAAGGCCGCCTTTCGCTCGCACCTCGACGCCCTGGAAGCGTTGCTGAAGATGGGAAGGGATGACGATTGACGACCGACGATTTACGACTTGCGACCGACGACCTGCGACTTACTCCATTGGAAACTAAGTCTTTTGATTGAAGATGTAATCATCAATTAAAGCAATTCAAAAAATTAATTTCCACCGTCTTACGCGTAAGGTCGAAACGATATGTGCCTGGCAGGGGTGATTCGCGGTGACCAATCCTTTGTTTCCGGTAAGCCAACTTTCTGATTTTCAACTAAATTTTACAGCGGTGCGTGTCAAATTCATTCTTCCGGCGCTGACGGAGGCCTGGAGCCCCTATTGGCGTCCCATCAAGTATTCGCTTTTCCCGCCCCTCGGCCTGGCTACGCTGGCCGGCTACCTGAACGAAGGCGACGTGGCTGATCTGCAGGATGAGCACGTGGAGGAACTCCGCCTGGACGACCGGCCCGACCTGGTCGTTATTCAGGTGTATATCACCAATGCTTACCGCGCCTACCGGATTGCCGAATCGTACCGGAAACGCGGCATTTACGTCGCGCTGGGCGGACTGCATGTGACCGCGCTGCCCGAAGAGGCCAGGCCGTATGCCGATTCCATTTTTATCGGTCCGGGGGAAGACACATTCCCTAAATTCCTGGACGATTTCCGGCAGAAGCGACCTCAACCGGTCTATGTCTCTCTCGAGCGAACGCTGGCCGGAATGCCGAGGGTACGCCGCGACCTGATCCAGCGGCATCTTTACCTCGTTCCGAATTCCATCGTCGTGTCGCGCGGGTGCCCGCACCACTGCGATTTTTGTTACAAGGACGCCTTTTTTCAAAACGGAAAATCCTTTTACACCCAGGTGGTGGACGATGCGCTGGCCGAGATCGAGCGCCTGCCGGGTCGACACCTGTATTTTCTGGACGACCACCTGCTTGGCAACGCCAGATTTGCCGAGGCCCTGTTTGCCGGGATGCGCGGCATGAACCGGGTTTTTCAGGGGGCTTCTACGGTGGATGCGATCCTGCGGGGAAATTTGATAGAAAAAGCGGCCGAGGCGGGCTTGCGCAGCCTGTTCGTCGGATTTGAAACCCTGAGCGAACACAATTTGCGGAGCAGTAACAAGAAGCAAAATCTGGGAAAAGACTACCGGAGAGCCATTCGGCGGCTGCACGATCTGGGGATCATGATCAACGGCAGTTTCGTTTTCGGGCTCGACGACGACAACCGGGACGTATTCAAAACTACCGTCGACTGGGCCGTCGACCAGGGCATCACCACCGCTACTTTTCATATCCTTACTCCCTATCCCGGTACCAAACTGTTCGCCGATATGGAACAACAGGGGCGGATCCGGACCCGCAACTGGGATCTGTACGATACCCGGCACGTCGTTTATGAAACCCGTAACCTTACCAGCGCCGAACTCCAGCAGGGCTATGACTGGGCCTACCGGCAGTTTTACCGTTGGCCGAACATCTTTAAAGCCGGAAACCGGCACGAGCAGTGGCGACACAAACTGAAACACTGGGCGTATGCCGGCGGCTGGAAAAAATTCGAACCCGTCTGGAATTTCATCATCAAAACCAGGGGGCTCAACCGCGCGCTGCCTTTGCTGGAAGCGGTGTTGTCAAAAGTGCGCCGGCAGGAAAAAGAAGCCCCGGGAAAACCATTGTCGACGTATCCACCCATCGCTGAAATTCATTCAAATTCCACAACATGAAACTGGTAACCCCCGTAGTATCTTCCTTTCGCGACCTCCGGCAGTTCCGCCTGTTCGCCATGCTGGTGCTCGCCTCGTGCTGCTGCGGCCTGCTGGTGCTGGGCCGCAGTTACCTGAACCGCCACGACCTGACCCACGTCAACACCCTGAAGGATCTGTATTGGTTCAGGGCGCCGACCTTCGTTTTTCTCCTGTTCAACCTGTTCCTGGCCTGGATACCTTACATGACGGCCCTGAAAATTGAGCAGTTGCAGCGTCAGGGTGGCAAACGGGTCTTCGTGCTGGTCTGGATGCCGCTCTGGCTGGCCTTCCTGCCCAACGCGCCGTATCTCATCACCGACTTCGTGCATTTCCGCGACCGGCCGCCGGTGCCGTTCTGGTACGATCTGACGCTGTTTTTTGCCACGGCCTGCACGGGTCTGGCCCTGGGCCTGCTCTCCCTGTACGAGGTGCACCGGGTGTTGAAACAGTGGGTGTCCCGGCAGGTCGCCGCCTTGCTGCTGCTGGCCGCCATGGGGCTTTCCGGGTTCGGCGTCTGGCTGGGCCGTTTCCAGCGCTGGAATTCCTGGGACATCGTGGCGCGGCCCGATGCCCTGCTGCGCGACCTCGCCGAGACGTTCACCACCCGGCACGAATTTATCCACGCAGCCGGGATTTCCCTGCTGCTGTCCGGTGTTTTGCTGGTCGGGTATGGATTGTTAGCGGTTATGCTGGACAACCGGCAGGCGTAGTGAAAAAACCGCAAAGAGCGCTATACCTTGGCCGCCAAAACGCCACAATTATGAAATGGACCTTATCCTTCGCCCTTTGCATCCTGCTTTTTTCCGCCTGCAATAAACCGGAGCCGAAACCCACCGCCGCTTTTCCGCCGGGGAAATGGGTCGATCTGACCTATCCCTTCGACGAACAGACCGTCTATTGGCCCACGGCCGAAACGTTCCACCTCGACACCGTTTTTGCCGGCCAGACGGACAGCGGCTATTACTACTCGGCCTACAGTTATTGCGCGGCCGAACACGGTGGCACCCACCTCGATGCGCCGGTGCATTTTGCCGAAGGCCGGCTCACCATGGACCGACTCCCCCTGGAACAACTGATCGGCAACGCCGTCGTGGTCGACGTGTCGGCACAGTGCGCCAGCCAGCCGGACTACCAGGTAACAGCCGCCGATTTTCAGGCCTGGGAAAGCGCTAACGGCCCGTTGCCGGAAGGCGTGATCGTGCTGCTGCGCACCGGCTACGGCAAGTTCTGGCCCGACCGCAAGCGCTATATGGGCACCGACGAACGCGGCGCCGCGGCCGTAGCGAAACTGCATTTCCCCGGCCTGCACCCCGCCGCCGCCCGCTGGCTGCTGGACAACCGCAAGATCAAGGCCATCGGCCTGGATACGCCGAGCATCGACTACGGCCAGTCCACGCTGTTTGAGAGCCACCGCACCCTGTTCGATAAAAACGTACCGGCCTTCGAGAACCTGGCCAACCTCGACCAGTTGCCGGTGAAGGGCTTCGGCATCGTAGCCCTGCCCATGAAAATCAAGAATGGCAGCGGCGGCCCGCTCCGCATCGTAGCCATGCTGCCCCAGTGAAACAATGCAGCAATGCAGCAATGCAGCAATGCAACAATGCAACAATGCAACAATGAAGCAATGAATATCACCGCCTCATCAACTCCTCGATCACCTTCCCCTGCGCTCCGTTCGGCTTGGCGATGCGCAGCATGGCGGACAGGGTAGGGGCGATGTCGGTGATATTTACGGGGGCGAAAGTTTCGCCGGGGCGGACTTTCCAGCCGTACCAGATCAGCGGCACGTGGGTGTCGTAGGGGTAGGGAGAGCCGTGGGTGGTGCCGCCTTTGCCGAACATCTTGTCGTCGGCGTGCCAGGCCGGTTCGAGTTGAAAAAGGATATCGCCCGAGCGGCGGGGATAAATGCCCCGGCGGGTTTCCGGCGCAAAGGGGAACTCCGCGGGCATCACCATCAGATCCTCGCGGGAAAAGGCATCATAGACCCCGGGTTGCATCCGCAGGTAATCGATCACCACAGCATAAACGTCTTCGGGTTTTATGTCCAGGTCGGTGACGGCATCCCAGTTCATCCAGACCTGCTGATTGCCGACTTCGTGGATGAAGTCGCCGGGTGTGCCCAGCGCGGCGGAGATCGCTTTTTCCAGGGCTTCTTCGGTGGCGCTTTCCGGGAATACTCCCGCCGGGATACGCAGGTTGTTGAGGTGAACGGGCGTCTCGGCGCCGCCGTGGTCGGCCGTCAGGAAGACCAGCACGTTGTTCTTGCCAAATTTTTTGTCCAGAAACTCCAGGAAACGGGCAATGTCGCGGTCGAGTCGCAGATAAGTATCCTCCATCTCCTCGCCGTGGATGCCGAACTGGTGTCCGCAGTAGTCGGTGCTGGAGAAACTGATGCACAAAAAATCGGCGGCCCCGTCGGCGCCCAGTTGCATATTGTTCACAGCGTCCATGGCAAAATCGAGGGTCAGCGTATTGCCGAAGGGCGTGAAGCGCAGCAATCCGTAGCCACCCGTTTTTTTCAGTTCGGGCAGGTTGTAGGGCATTTTTTTCCCGATCAGGTAACTGCCGTACTGGCCGTCGTTGTACTGGTCCCAGTCCGCAAAACTCTCCTGGTAAGTTCCGGCGATGAGTTTTTCCCAGTTGCGCGACAGCAACGTGTCGGGCAGGCGCCGGGCGTTGAAATCCTGCACCCATTTCGGCAGGCCGAGCGAATCGGGATAATAGGTCGAGGTGATCCAGTTGCCCGTGGCGTCGTCGAACCAGTAGGCGGCGTTGGGGATGTGGCCGGCCGGCAGAATGCTGGCCCGGTCTTTCAGGCACACGCCGACCACCTTCGACTGGAAATTGTTCGAGAGCCGCAGTTCGTCGGTAACGGTAGTGGACAGCAATACCGACGGCGAGTGCTGGCCCACCTTCACAGTTGGGCTGCCCACGGTTTTATACCGCTCGTCGGTGGTGACGTACCGGTGTTTGCCCCATTCGGGGTCCCACCATTCGTTGCTGATGATGCCCGACAGGGAAGGCGTTGCGCCGGAATAAATGGCGGCATGGCCGGGCGCGGTGTAGGTCGGGACGTAGTTGTACTGAGTATTTTCACAGGAAAAACCCTCGCCGAGCAGGCGTTTGAAGCCGCCGGGGCCGTACTTCGACTGGTAGCGGTAGAGGAAGTCGTAGCGCATCTGGTCGACTACGATACCGACCACCAGTTTGGGCTGGGCGGGGGGCGTTTGGGCAACGACGCAATGAACCGACGCGAAAAAAAAAGCGATAAGCGGGAGGTTTTTCATATAGTGTGTTTTGATATTTTGTACTCCGAACGCCGTTCCGGCAATGTACTTCGGAACGCCGTTCCGGTTTTTAATTTCAGCGGCAAAATTGAGGATTTGCCTTTTAAAAAAGAAGGTTTCAATACCGCAGCCGGGGCAACGGACGGTTTGCCGGGCTGTAAACGTTTTTTTCCGGTTCGTTTTCACATTTTTTTAATCTAACAAAAAAATTGCAGGAAGCCCGGCCGGCAATTTACCTTCGCTATCGTCTCGACTTTCACTTTTTTTTTCACCGAATCCGCAACGACCATGAAAAGAAACACCGCGACGGCACTCCTCCTGACGGCTTGTTTATTGGGGGGTGTACTCTCCTGCAAAAAGGAATTTCTCCAGGTATCCCCGGCCGGCCAACTGACCGACGAATATCTGGCCAACAAAAAAGGGCTGGACGGCCTGCTGATCGGCAGTTATGCCATGTTGAAAGGCCAGGCCGGCGACTGGCTGGGGGGAAGTTCCAACTGGCTGCACGGCAGCGTTCAGGGCGGCGATGCCAATCGGGGCGGTGGCCTGGGCGACTGCTGCAATCCGTACGTGCCGGCCCAGCGGTACGAGCTCAGGCCCCGCGATTACCCGCCGCTTTCCAAATGGCAGGCCTGTTACGAGGGCATTGCCCGTACCAATTCCGTACTCCGGGTGCTGTACATTACCCCGGAGGGGGAACTGACCGCGGCCGACCGGGCCCGGATCGCCGGAGAGGCGCGGTTTTTACGGGGGCACTACTATTTCGAATTAAAGCGCCTGTTCAACGACGTGCCCTTTATCGACGAGAAAATGACCCTCTTCGAAGCCGAAAAAGTGACCAATACGGTTGATATCTGGCCGAAGATCACCGAGGATTTCCGGTTCGCTTTTGAAAACCTGCCCGCCAAACAAACGGCCGCCGGCCGGGCCAACCAATGGGCGGCCGCGGCGTACCTGGGCAAAGTGTATCTATACCGCCAACAGTATGCGGAGGCCAAAGCCGTTTTTGACCGGGTGATCGCCGAGGGCAGTACGGCCGGCGGCTTGCCCTACGGCCTGCTGGAGCGCTACGCCGACCTCTTCAACGCCGAATACGACAACAACCGGGAGTCCATTTTCGCCAACCAGGCGGCGGTCAATACCGGCTCGGAGTACAACGCCAATTTCGAGTTCATTCAGAATTTTCCCTACAATACCGGTCCCGGCGGTCCTGGCAACTGTTGCGGATTTTACCAGCCCAGTTTCGACCTGGCCAACTCGTTCCGTACCGACGCCAACGGCCTGCCCCTGATCGACGGTTCTTATAATGACCCGGCAAATGCCTTGAAAAGCGACTATGGCATCCGGTCGCAGGAGCCGTTTACGCCCGACGAAGGGCCGGTCGATCCCCGGCTCGATCACTCCATCGGCCGCCGCGGCATTCCGTATCTCGACTGGCAGGACCACCCGGGGTTCGACTGGATCCGGGACCAGGAGTACGCCGGCCCCTATTCGCCCAAGAAATTCATTTACTACAAAAGTCAGGAGGGCACCCTGACCGACGGCAGCAGCTGGACCCGGGGGCTGTCGGCCATGAACTACAACATCATCCGGTTTGCCGACGTGCTGCTCATGGCCGCGGAATGCGAAGTACAACTGGGCAACCTGGAAACAGCCCGCAACTTCGTCAATCGGGTGCGGGCCCGCGCCGCCAACCCCGCCGGCTTGGTAAAACGCGCCGATGGCTCCGAGGCCGCCCTGTACCGCATCGGTTTGTATGAAACGCCGTGGACGAATGCCGACGAAGCCCGCCAGGCGGTACGTTTCGAGCGAAAACTGGAACTTTCCGGCGAGGGACACCGCTTTTTCGACCTGGTCCGCTGGGGCATGGCGGCGACAGAACTGAACCGCTACCTGCAACACGAAGCCGCGACGCTGCCCTGGGCTTTCGGCGGCGCCGTTTTTACGGAAGGCAAAAACGAGCACTACCCGATCCCGCAATCGGAGATCGACCTGCTGGGCAAAGGTGTACTGATCCAGAATCCGGGGTATTGAAGGGCCGGCCGCCTTACCGGTTCATCCAGCGCAAAAAATTGCCGGCTTTTGCTTTGCTGACTATGACCGGGTCGGGCGTTTTGACCAGAAGTTTGACCGTCAGTTTGCGGCCGAACCCCTGCTCCACTTCCCGGATCGCGTCGAAATTGACCAGGTACTGGCGGTTGACCCGGTAGAATTGCTCGTCGCCCGCCATGCTTTCCAGTTCTTCCAGGGAATGCGGCAGGTAATAACTGTCTCCCTTGAACGTGTACAACCATACCGACTCGCCGAGCACGGTAAAAAAGGCAATGTCGGCCAGTTGTACCGGGAAATATTTGCCCTGAAAAGAAACCAAAAAAGAAGTCCTTTTTACGGTGCGGATCTGTTCCGCTACCCGCGCCAGTTCATTGGCGGCGGGACGGCGGTAAAAAGCCGCCAGGCTCCGCACTTTGTCGATGGCCCGCCGGACTCCCCGGGTATCGAACGGTTTCAGCAGGTAGTCTATCCCGTTGGTTTGGAAGGCCTGTAGCGCAAAAGCGTCGTAAGCAGTACAGAAGACCACCGGGCTATGTACTTCGGTCAGCCGGAAGATCTCGAAACTCTGGCCGTCGGCCAGTTCGATGTCCATAAAGATCAGATCCGGGGCCGGGTGTTCGCGCAGGTAGCGCACCGTGCCGTCGATGCTGTCGATGATGTGGAGTATCTCCGCCGAAGGTTCCACTTCCCGGACGGTGTTGGCCAGGTCGATGGCCGTGCGCGGTTCGTCTTCCACGATGAGTATGGTCATATCACCGGAAGTTTGATGCGGAAGTATTGTCCGGTCTTTTCGATGCCGACGGGCTGGCCGGAACTGAGGGCATAGCGGCGCACCACGTTCTCCAGGCCGGTACCGGTACCCGGTTCGGGCGACTGTTTGGGGTTGAGATTATTCTGGACGATGATCGTCTGATCACCGGGAGAAAAGATCCGCACCTGGAGCGGTTTGTCCTTGCTGACCACGTTGTGTTTTACGGCATTTTCCAGCAGGATCTGCAGGGTCAGCGTCGGAACCCGGGAATCCAGGATGGCGGCCGGCAGATCGATGTGGAGGTGAAAATTGTCGCCGAAACGGGTCTGGAGCAGAAAGGCATAGGCGTGCAGCATGTCGACTTCTTCCCGCACCGGCACCAGTTCCTTCAGGTTACTTTGCAGCAGGTAGCGGTACACCTCCGACAGGTGTACGATAAATTCGGAGGCCTGGGGTTCGCCGGTGCGCACCATGCTCTTCAGGGTGTTGAGGGCATTGAATAAAAAATGCGGATTCACCTGCTGCCGCAGCAGGGTGAGCTGGGCCAGCAGGTTTTGTTCCTTCAGCAGCGCGTTCTCCACCGCCATGATCCGGTTGTTCTGTTGCAGACGCAGAGCGATGTATACGGTCAGGATCAGGGCGTTGTGAAAAATGCCCCGGGAGAAATAAAACCGGATGACCGGATCTTCCCGGTCCCGGAAAAAGTAGTGGAACAGGCTTTCCACCGCCAGCACGATGGCCGTACCCACGGTAAAGATCAGCAGGGCCCGGAAGACGAACAGGCGCCGGTTGGCCAGCAGTACGCCTTTGCGCTGCTGATAGTCGTCCATGAAAAAGATAAACCGCAGGATCAGCCAGTTGTATACCACCATCGCCCCGCAGTCCACGGCCATGTTCGTCCAGTCGTTCAGTCCGCCCACCGACCAGTTGCGCAATGTTTCCAGCCCGGCAACGAAAAGCGCCACCGTCAGCGCCGTGTATTCGCGGTATTTGTAAATATCGAACATAGGGCAAAAAAAGGCAAATCCGGCGGTCCGCCGAAATGCCGCACCGGCAAAGCGGGCAATTCGGCCGCCGAAGCGGGCAAAGCGCCGGGTCATCTGCACTGCTTCCCGCCGCAACTTTGCCTTGTCAATCACCAGAAAAATGTACTCCATCATGACGAGCATCAAAGTGTATTTCTATGTTGTCCTGGCCGCCTGCCTGGGCGGAGCGCTTAGCCTGACCGGCTACAAATTTATGGAACGCGATACTGCCCGCGTCGTGCATACCGCCAATGCCGGCACCGGTGTCCGGTACGCCGGTTACACCCCCGGCGGTACTCCCGCCGATTTTACCTACGCCGCCGAGCAAACCCTGCCGAAGGTCGTACACATCAAAGTCAGTAAAAAAGTGCGGGAACAAGCCTTCAGTCCCTTTGGCGGAAGCCAGGTGCCGGAGGAGTTCCGGCGCTTTTTCTTCGGCCCCTTCGAGCAGCCGCAGGGCGGCTCGGACGGCGGGCAACTCAAACAGGAAGGCACCGGCAGCGGGGTGATCATCAGCGCCGACGGATATATCGTGACCAACAACCACGTAGCGGCCGGCGCCGACGAAATGGAGGTGTCGCTCTATGACAAACGCACCTTCCCCGCCAAACTGGTGGGCACTGACCCCTCCACCGATCTGGCCCTGCTGAAGATCGAGGCCAAAGACCTGCCCTTCATCCAGTTCACCAACTCCGACGACCTGCGCGTTGGTCAGTGGGTGGTGGCCGTGGGCAATCCGTTCGACCTGGAAAGCACGGTGACGGCGGGCATCGTCAGCGCCAAGGGGCGCAGCATCAACATCAACACCGACCGGGCGCCCATCGAGGCCTTTATCCAGACCGACGCGGCCGTCAATCCCGGCAACTCCGGCGGCGCCCTGGTCAACCTGAACGGCGAACTGGTCGGCATCAACAGCGCCATCGCTTCCCCCACCGGCACCTACGCCGGCTACTCCTTTGCCGTGCCGGCCAACCTGGCCGCCAAAGTGGTGGAAGACCTCCGGCAGTACGGGGTGGCCCAGCGCGCCTTCCTCGGCGCCAAAGTCCGCACGATCAACGGCGAATTTGCCCGGGAGAAAAACCTCGACGTTCATCAGGGCGTGTGGATCGAAGACGTGACGCCCAACTCGGCCGCCGCCAAAGCCCGGCTGCAGAAAGGCGATATCATTACCCGGGTGGATGACCGGGCTGTCAGCGACGCCGCGGCCCTGATCGAACGGATCGGCCGCCACCGCCCCGGCGATAAAGTCATGCTGACCTATCTGCGCAACAACGCCGAAAACGAAGTCGAAGTAATCCTCAAAAATGCCAACGGCAACACCGATACGGTCACGAAAACCACCACGCCGGCACTCGGTGCGCTGGGGGCCGATTTTGAGCCCCTTACGGCCGGGGAACTGGAACGGCAGGGCCTTTCCAGCGGACTGCGCGTGACCAAACTGCGCGACGGCAAACTCCGCAGCGCTGGCGTCCGGGAAGGGTTTATCCTGGTGAACATCAACAACCAACCGGTAAGCAGTACCGACGACCTGCAGCGCATTCTGGATGAACACAATGGTTCGGGTATTCTGCTGGAAGGGAAATATCCCGGCCAGGATGAAATGCAGTACATCGGATTCGGAAACTAAAAATCACGCCATGAGCCAGCCTGCCGGCAGTACCGAAAAGATCCAGTGGTTCGAATGGGCGCTTCTGCTCGCGGCCCTGGCGGTCATCCTGCTGGTGGTCAGCCTGTGGTAGTTATAACCATCATCGCTTTTTCACCTTTAAATTTTCAGACAATGAAAAAACAATTGCTGGCCGCGCTGGCCCTCCTGCTTTTCTGTGCCGGTTACGCCGGCGCGCAAACGACCACCAAACCGGCCGTTTCACCCAAACCCACCCAGGCGACTACCACACGGAAGGCCACGGCGACCAACGCCGCCCTGACCACGGCCCAGGCCCAACCCAAAGCAAACCCGTCCAAGGCAAACCAGGCGAATGCTACCGCCAAATCCGCCCCCGCCGCCAAAACCACGAGCGGCAGCAGCGGAAACACCAAGCCCGCTATGGATAAAACCAAAAAGAAAGCACGGCATCACCACCGCACCAAAAAAGCGAAAACCCAGCCGGACCAAAACGGCTCCTCCCCGCAACCCAAACAGTAGAAACACATGGATCAAGTGAATAGGGTGTCATAGGAAGCATTCGTGATGAGGCCGTTCCGGTGAAAACCGGGGCGGCTTTTTTCATGCGTGTTTTTAGAAAGTTGTCGTCATTCCGGTTTAGGTTTGCCACAAATATTTCTCACAACATGACATTCACCAAACCGCACCTGAGTTTCTGGCAAATTGTCAATATGAACTTCGGGTTCTTCGGCATCCAATACAGTTTCGGACTGCAACAAACCGCCATCAATCCCATCTATTCTTTTTTGCACGCCGATCCGGGACAGTTGCCTCTGCTCAACCTGGCCGGCCCGATGACCGGCCTGCTGATCCAGCCGGTCATCGGGGCTATGAGCGATAAAACCTGGCATCCGCGCTGGGGCCGCCGCAAACCTTACTTTCTGGTGGGGGCTATTTTTTGCAGCCTGTGCCTCTTCGCCTTTCCCTTCAGCAGCGCCCTGTGGATGGCGGCCGGACTGCTGTGGATCCTGGATGCGGCCAACAACACGGCCATGGAGCCGTACCGCGCTTTTGTGGCCGACAAGTTGCCCGAGCCGCAGTACGGCCTGGGTTTTCTGACCCAGAGTTTTTTCACCGGCCTGGGCATTACCCTGGCCAACCTGTCGCTTTTTTTCTTCCAAAGCAGCATCGCCGGAGAATCCGCCTCGGGCATTCCCTACTGGGTGTACGGGTCGTTTTTTGTCGGCGCGGTCTGCTCCATCACTTCGGTGCTGTGGTCGCTGCACACCACGCCCGAGATACCGCCTACGGAAAAGGAACTGGCCTACATCCGCAGCAACCAGCACGGCGCTCTCCAGCCCTTCGTGGAGATTATCGACGCCATTAAAAACATGCCCAAAGCCATGTGGCAACTGGCGCTGGTGTACCTGTTCCAGTGGTATGCCCTGTTCATCTACTGGCAATTCTGCTCGCACAGCATCGCGCAGTCCGTGTGGCATGCCTCGGCGGAGCAGGACAAGCAGTTGTACGAGGAGGCGGTGGCCTGGACCGGCCTGGTGAACGGCTGGTACAACATCGTCACCTTCCTGTCGGCTTTCGGGCTGGTATGGCTGGCCAAACGCTACGGCCCGCGCTCGGTGCACTTTTCCTGCCTGGTGCTGGCAGGCATCGGCCTGCTGATCTTTCCGCACATCGATAACAAATACCTGCTGTTCGCGCCGATGACCGGTTTCGGCATTGCCTGGGCCAGCATGATGGGCGTACCCTACATGCTGGTGGTCGGCAGCATTCCGAAAGAGCGTTTCGGGGTGTACATGGGCATCATCAACATGATGATCGTGATCCCGATGATCATACAAACCCTGAGTTTCGGGGCGATCTATAAATCATTCCTGGGCAGCAACCCGGGTACGGCCATCATGATGGCAGGCGTGCTGCTGCTGCTGGCGGCAGCGGCGGTGTTGCGGATGAATTCGGTGAAAAGCGCCGAACCGGAAGAAGTGGCGGTGCCGGCGGGTGCGGGGCATTAGATCGTATGCCGGCAGGAGCGACAAAATTCCGTTCTTTGCGGCCATGTCCTCCCGTCCCCCTTCCGCTGCCGACTGGTTTTATCTTTTTGTGCTGGCCGCCGTATGGGGCGCTTCCTTTTTGTTTATCAAGCGCTCCGTGGCCATTTTCGAACCCCTGCAAATGGCCATGTGGCGCATGGTGCTGGCTACGGCGGTCTATCTGCCCATTGCGGCGGCGTTCTGGTCGAAGATCGACTGGAAGCGCTGGCGACCGCTGCTGGTGGTCGCTTTTTGTGGCTCGGCCATTCCGAATTTTATGTTCGCCGTGGCGCAGCGGCACGTCGACAGCAGCCTGGCCGGGGTGCTCAACTCGCTGACGCCTCTGTTCACGCTGCTGCTGGGCGCCGCGTTTTTCGACATGAAATTTACGCGCAACAAGGTGCTCGGTGTGGTGCTCGGCCTGGGTGGCGCGGCCCTGCTGATCCTTTTCAACAGCAAAAGCGGGGTGTCGGGCAACGCTTTTTACGCCAGCCTCTGCGCCCTGGCCACGGTGTGCTACGCCATCAACGCCAATACGGTGAACACCTGGCTGCGCGACCAGCACCCGGCGGCCATCGCTTCGGCGGCGTTCGTGCTCACCGGCTGGCTCTTCGTGTTCGGGCTGTGGTGGTCGGGCGGCTGGCAGGCGGCCTGGCAGCACCCCGACGGCTTTAAAGGGCTGGGCTATATCGGCTACCTGGCCGCCGTGGGTACGGTAGGCGCTTCCATTCTCTATTTCTGGCTGTTGCAGCGGACCAGCGCTATTTTCGCCACCTCGGTCACCTATTTGCTGCCGGTGTCGGCGGTGCTGCTGGGTGCCTTCGACGGCGAGGTGATCGGCTGGATTGACGTGGCCGGCATGGCCGCGATTCTGACAGGATTGTACATTTCGCGGAAATAGTGTTTAGCGGCGGACAACCGGGAACAGCCCCGCTCCATCCTTCGAAAAAACATCTTCCCATGAAAAGTCCAACTGCTAAAGTCGTTTTCCTTTTTGCCCTGTACATCGCCCTGCATGTTGCCGAAGCCTGCCACAAGGATGCAGGTGGCGGGCTGGCAGATTGCTCCGGCGTTCTGCCGCATTTCGACTACCAAGCGTTAAAAATCAAGGCAAATACCCCGGTTGTGTCCTTTGGCCTGACCCTGAATGTTGAAGCGGATTCGGTGGTGTACCTCGCCCGGCAGGGTGCCGGCGACTTCCGGCTCATTTCTTCCGCCTGGGCCTGCGATCCGGACGGGCACGATGGCCCCAGGTTCTTTATCAAAAGCCTGAACATCTACGCCGACCGTGATTTCAACGATACGCTGCCGGAAGGAGCCGTGCTCAATTCGCTGTTTTATCAAAACGGCGGCGACGTACTCTATCCCCTGACCCCCAATTTTCAGCCGAGTGATTTCTGGCAGTTTGAATCGGGTATCCGCCCCATCGAACTGGGCACCTACGAGAAACCCAGAGACCTGGGCGTACCTTTCCGGTTCCGGATCGAGGTCGAAAAGACCAACGGAGAGAAACTGACTGCGGAATCAGCGGAGATTTTTTTCCTTTGAGGGCTTTTAATATCTCAATTTTGAAAATCCGCACTGCCAGAATTGCCCTCCTGTGGGTTTTGTACGGGGTACTCGGCTTGACCCAGGCCTGTATCGACTGTGCCTGCCCCTACACTCCGCCGTATTTCGACTTTGCCGCGCTGCGGTCGAACGTACTGGCTCCGGACGTCAACGGCGGCACACTGGAAATTTCCCTGACTCCCGACAGCATCACCTATCTGGCCGGCCGGTCCGCCCGCGCTCCGGGCCTCTTTCCGGCTGCTTACGGTTGCAGTTGTGCGGAGCAGGGCGAACTGGGGCCAAAATTCCCGGTTACCGGCATCAACATTACCGCCGACCGGG
>WBZQ01001393.1_pt1 | contig 16822 bp, 15 predicted proteins | sample 5204251 | NCBI WGS metagenome assembly WBZQ01 (sample SAMN12412402, study PRJNA552823) | activated sludge metagenome | isolation source: activated sludge from nitrification reactor of wastewater treatment plant... | place: USA: Virginia | collected 2017-09 | reverse complement strand
ACAGGGCAAGACCCGGCATCAGCATGGCCAGCACGAACGCCGACGAAACCAGAACCCATGCCGTATCGCCGCTATCGGCTTTGAGCGGCGCATTCTCCGCCCAGGCGTGCTCAGCCCCGAATCCCACGATCAAGGTGAGTATCCCTACCAGGCCCACGATGAACGTTTTCCACTGTGCCGATGCCTTCACGCTGTCCTCCTTCGGCTACGTTGTCCACCAAGAGGCCTCCTCCTTCACCGTGCTCAGGAGGAGGCCCAGGCAGAAGCTTAAAACGTCTTCGTGAACTTCAGCTTATAAAAGTCCTGATTGTCTGTCAGATCTTTCCCGACCGTGAACCGGAAGGCCATGTTCCCCGGCAACTTCATTTCGACATACGGGCCGATCCAACGATAATAATCCTGAGCCGCCCCCGGCGCGCTGCTGTCACGCGTTGTCAACAAATGCTCATAGTGCGCGCCCAGAGACCACATGCTGTTCATACGCACACCGGCGCTGACCCAGTAGTGCAGAAAGTCCCAAGTTCCCCGGCCGCCGCCCTGAATCGGGCCCAGACAGTTCGTGCCGCCCGGATTGCCACAGCCGATCGCTCCGCCGCCGCCGCTGCCGCCCTCGCTACGGATCGCCTTGTAGTAGCCGAGGTAGAACTCGCCTTCGAAACGATTGTCGATGTAGTTCGCAATGATGTTCGGCACTGCGCCTTCAAAGGCGGTGGTGCGCTCATTGACGCTGCCGCCGCCGTTCGGAAAGAACCCGCCGCGTGACGACAACAGGCTGCCATGCACAAAGCCGATCATCGGCGTGACAGACAAGCGCTTCTCCAGGAAGGTGAAATTGAGTCCCACATCCGTTTCCAGCCAGGGCGCGTTGTCATGCACTCCCACCCCGCTGATCATGGTCCAATAGGTGAAGTTAAAGGCGAGTGCGACGTTATCGGTCAGGCCGTAGGTGCCGTAAATGGATGGATTGAATCCGAAGAAACTGTCGGCCTGCATCGCCATCGTCACCGACACGGGGTGTTTGCTGGTGTCCATCAAGTCGTCTGTCGTCGCGGCCTGCGCCTCGACCAGCGCGCCTCCTCCACCGCCTGCCATCAATGCCACGCCCAACACCCATGCCCGTGCCTTTCGCCCTACCAAGATATTCATGACGCCTCCAAAGAGAGAAGAAGTAAAAGTGCCCGCTCCGAGATCATCGTGCCCGACGATCTGGGAGCCCCGTCTCTCTGGCGTCATTGCCAGTGTTGCTGACCGACGTCGTTGTCGGTCGGGATGCTGCCTGTCTACCGATACCCGTTGGTGATCGGCATCCGCCGATCCTTACCGAATGCCCGATGTGTAATCTTGATGCCGAGCGGCGCTTGCCTGCGTTTGTACTCGCTGCGATCCACCATCACCATGACGCGCGCCACTGTCTCCCGATCAAAGCCCATGGCGACGATGTCTTCGAGTGCGCGATCCTCTTCAACGTAGGCCTTCAAAATCGGGTCCAACACCGAATAGGGCGGCAAACTATCTTCGTCTTTTTGATCGGGGCGCAACTCTGCGGTCGGAGGCCGTTCCAGCACGCGTTTGGGAATCACCGGCTCCGGTCCACTGAGATTTCGCAGATGCGACAGTTCGTACACCATGGTCTTGGGTACGTCTTTGATCACCGCAAATCCACCGGCCATGTCGCCGTATAACGTGGCATAACCGACGCTCATTTCGCTCTTATTCCCGGTGGTCAACACCAGGTGGCCGAATTTGTTGGAGTAGGCCATGAGCAGATTGCCCCTGATTCTGGCCTGCAAATTCTCCTCGGTCGTGTCGGGGCGGTGTCCGGCGAATGGCTTGGACAGCGCCCGGAGATAACTTTTGAAGGTCGGCGTAATCGAAAGGGTATCGACCTGGATGCGCAGGCGCTGCGCCAGATCGGCAACATCCTCGCGACTGACCCGCGAGGTATAGGGCGAGGGCATGAATACCCCGAGGACATTGTCCGCTCCGACCGCATCGACCGCGATAGCCGCCGTGAGGGCCGAGTCGATCCCGCCGCTCAAACCAATGACGACCCGCTTGAACCCGTTCTTTCGGACATAATCGCGCACCCCCAGCACCAGCGCGCGATAGGCCTCCTCCAGCCGATCCAACGGGGATTCCATGGCCGGGACCATAATCGACGAGGACTTCCTCGCCGGCACCCGCACCGCAACACGATCCACCAGCGCGGCCACACGCGGCGGCAAGGGCCTTATGCGCCGCTCCCCCTGGCGGGCTCGGCCCACCGCGGCCACATCGAGATCGGCAATCAGCAGATCCTGCTCAAAGGACTTGCCCCGCGCCACCACTTCGCCGGTCTGATCCACGATCACGCTGCAGCCGTCAAACACCAGCTCATCCTGCCCGCCCACCATGTTGGTATAGGTGACCAGCACGCGATTCTCCCGCGCGCGGGTGGCCAGCACCTGCTCGCGCAGGCGGCTCTTGCCGACATGGAACGGCGAGGCGTTGATGTTCACGATAACTTCAGCCCCTGCCGCAGCCTGCGCGCGTGTCGGCCCTTCGGGAAACCAGATGTCCTCGCAAATGTTCACGCCGATGGTCGTGCCATTCAACACCAGCAGCGGCAGACGCGTCCCGGGACGAAAATACCGACTCTCATCAAAGACGCCATAATTCGGCAACAGCCGTTTGCAATAGTTGGCGACAAGCCGGCGCTCACACAGCACGGCCGCCGCATTGTGGAGATCATGCCGACCGGCCGGGGAGAAGGCATTTTCTTCCAAGGGTGTCACGCCGGTCGCCTCGCGTCCGACATACCCCACCACCACCACTAATCCGTGCGCTTCCGCCGCAACCGCTTTCAACGCACGATGCGTGTCTTCGATGAAGCGGGGCTTGAACAATAAATCCTCAGGCGGGTACCCGGTGATGGCCAATTCGGGGAACGCCACAACGTCCGCCTTCGCCCGCCGCGCGTCCTTGATCCAGGCCTTGATCAACGCCGTGTTTCCGACGATATCGCCGACGGTGGGGTTGATCTGGGCCATGGCCACACGCAAGAACCGCATCAGTATTCCCCGGGCCTCGATAAGTCAGCGATGGGAGAGATTGCGAACAGCATGCTCAAAAACGTCGTCCAGCAAGGCCGCAGGGCAATGAGGATCTGAGGCGTACTGAAGTCGTACGTCGAAGATGCGAATCAGCGAGAACGAAGCTGGCGGCGGTTTTCAGCATGCTGGTGATAAAAAAAAAGTCCTCGGACCCACCAACCTCGGTGGACCAGAGGACGTCGTTGTCCTGCGCCATCTCTATAAGGGATAGCCTCCTGAGACTCCGTTGTCCCTGGAAAAGCTGGCGATGATATAGCACCAGCCGGAATCGACTGTCAACCGCTACGAGAGCGTCTTTTCTGAAATCCTCCCATGGCCGGGACAGCGGTCTATGTTACAATCCCGCCCCGTGCGCCGAATGTTTCATCACATGATGTCACGAGCTTGTCAGCCGATGCGTCCTTGGAAATCCTGGATGATGGTTTTCACCTGCCTGCTGCTGGCGGCTTGCAGCACCATGTCCCCGCTCACTCCCATCGGAGAGGGGCCGTTAGGGACGGTCGCACTCGAACGCCTGGCCAGCCGAGGCACCACTGCCAGATACGGGAGTCCGCAGAGCGCGTTTCAGGCATCCCATCCGGCTACCGTCTCGGCAGCAGTGGTTTCACGCCTGCTCTCCGGCCTCTCCGTTTCAGGCCTCGACCGGCCTGGAGCTGCGCTGAAGCAAGAGCGGTATCCGCTGTTTTCCCAGGAAGAAGCGGAGTTTCTCACCCCGCTCATCGTCCGCGCCCTGTCACAGGCCGGGCCTGATCAACGAGTGCGGTTCACCCTGCAGGATGACGGTTTGATCACCCAGGGCACGCTCTATCTGCACAAGACCACCCTTCGGGTCAGCCTTTCGCACTACCGCGCTTCGCAGGGTCAAAGTGACACCAGGCCGGCGGCGCTCACCATGTCGTTTACGCCTTCAGACGCGCTCGTGCGAGACGATGTCCCGCAATCCTGGATGATTATCGAACCGGAGCAACCCCGTGTCGCAGTGTCGCTCGACGTTCTGAATCAGCTACCCGTTGCCGTTCCCGCCTCGACCGCGAACAAACCAGTCGCTGACGTCGCGCCTGCTTCCCCGCCTCCCGCCTCGGAACAACACAGCATGCAACAGGAACTGCAAGCCACGAAGGACGTGGTCGTCAAGCAGGCCCAAGAACTCCAGCAACTCAAGACGGAACTGGAATCCCTGCGACGTCAACTCGCAGAGAAAGATTCCGCTGTACCAAAAACGAAGCCGAAACCAGCCCCCCGCAAAACAACCCCCACGCCGTGACGCCAGGTTGAGACGAGCATCACCACGCCATTGTCTCTTCCCCTGTTAATAATGTCGGAGTGCCGGCCTCGCCAGACCGAGAATTGCGCGGCGGGTTGCCTCCCATACGCGTTCCTGCGCCATGGCCAACGCCTCGGGCGAACGACTCACCAATTTCAGGGCCAATCCAGGGGTGGGCGGCTCCGTGACTCCGCCCAGGAGATCGCTGCCGAACGAGTCTAATATTCCGACTATCGTATCGCGCAGCGCCGGCCACCGATCCGGATCGAGGGCCTCACTCACCACAAAAAACGAAGCCACATAGTCGTACGCGGACAGCAATCCGAACTCGGCCGGCTGCTGGTCGGGCCTGACATGGTATCGCTCCAGCAATCGCGCCCCGGATGCGAAGGTGAGATCAATCTCATTGCACAACGAGGTGAACGCCCAGCGTTCGCCTCGGGCCACACGGCCGGAGGCAAGGCTATCCCAAATAAGCGCCGTTGCCCCCTTGCCCAACATCACCACCATGGTCTGCACAAACCGGGAGCCGGCGAAGGGAATGGTGACTTCCGGGAACCACTCGATCACGGCGCCAGAAGCCACTGAGAGAGAGACCGTCTGCCGAGACTCTTCGCCGAGCGAACGATAGACACGGTTGGCCGAAGGCGTGGTCAGCACCACATGCGCCCCCTCTTCCAGATCCGCATGAATCGACAGGTGGTCACCGGCCACGAATCCGCCCGAGGGGTTCACCAACGAGGTACAGGCACACCCGCTGTCATCCAAATAGGCGGGCGGGAAGAAATGCCAGGGGGTGGAGCAGCGAGACGCGGTCAGAATCGTGCGTAACCCGTCGCGCCGATAACGCAGATCAAGCGAACCGACTCTCCCGACATCCGCCATGGCCGATTGGTTCGACTGCAACGGCGGCATACCGGCCTCACCCCTTAGTGCGGATGCGCGTGGAGCGGAAGGGTCTGCTCGATCCACTCGACGACACCGTCCAGCCCTTCGCCGGTATGCAGGTTGGTAAAGACAAACGGCAGCGTACCGCGCATTCGCCGGCTGTCTCGATCCATCACGGCCAGGTCCGCACCGACGTGCGGAGCCAGGTCGATTTTGTTGATCACCAGCAGATCCGACCGTGTAATTCCCGGGCCGCCCTTGCGCGGGATCTTATCGCCGGCGGCGACATCGATGACGTAAATGACGCGGTCAACCAATTCAGGGCTGAAGGTGGCAGCCAGGTTGTCACCCCCGCTTTCTACAAACATGAGTTCCACGTCCGGATGTCGCTTCAGCAAATCGTCGAGCGCGGCCTGATTGTGAGATGCGTCTTCGCGAATCGCCGTATGTGGGCAGCCGCCGGTTTCCACGCCGAGAATGCGGTCCTGGGGTAAGGCGCCCCGTCTGGTCAAAAACTCCGCATCTTCTTTCGTAAAGATATCATTGGTCACGACGGCCAGACTGAATCGGTCGCGCAGTTTCAAACAGAGCGCTTCTACCAGCGCCGTCTTGCCTGACCCGACCGGCCCGCCAATTCCGATGATTGGAATACCCTTCGCCCGTGCGTCTGTCGGGCGACCAGTCCCGCACAAATGCTCATCTTCTCGATGCATGATATTCGTCCCTTACCATCCGTATCACGCGACGCTGCTCGAGAACTGCCTGTTCAGAATTCAGGATCGGAACAGCCGCGACTCCATACGGCTGTGGCGCATGGCGTAAATATCCTGCACCGGCGACCATGCGGTCATCGTGGTGGCCTCTGTGGCTTCCTTGGCACATTCATCGAACAGCGGTGTCCAACGCTCCAACAAATGCTGGCCCTCTCGCTGCCCCATCGGCAAGAGTTTCAGCGCGGCAGACACAAACCCGATCGCCGTCTGATAGCAAAATGCGGCGATGGATTCGGCTCTATCCCATCCGGCATCCGCCAGCGTCAATCCCAACCCCACAGGGAAATGGCCCGGCGTGCGATCCGTCTTCATCGCAGCATAAAAATCTCTCAGCACCGCATGTGCGGACGGCGGTTCTGCCGCAATCTTCACCACCTGTCGCCCCATCTGCTGACTGGCTGCTCGCGACTCCTGCCCGAGTTTCATCGCATGCAATTCATGATCGATGGCCAGCGCCACGCCGACATCATTGCACAACAGCGCCTCATGCGCGATCCCCACAGCCACCGCCTCTCGCCGCGCCACGCCATGACGAAACATGTCTTCCACATAGCGGGAAAGTTGGTCGCCGGTCTTCACCGCCCCGCCTTGTACAGCTGCTTCCAACCCCGAGGAATAGGCATACCCCCCGGATGGAAAAAAACTATCGATGAACCGGAGGCCGTGAAGCAGAGACAACGTATTCAGCATAGAGTGGCACCTAATCCCTTCGTGACTGCAGAATGCTTAAACAGACGATCCAACAAGACCGGAGCCGAGGGCCATTCACAAGCAAGGATCACCAGGCCGTCTCCCATCGCCACAGGCGGCTCAAAACGTTGTCCGGCAAGGCCGCAGCCGACGAATGCACCGGAGGCGTACCCTCGGGGTACGTTGAGGATGCATTCGAGGGGAGAACGCCGCCGGACGGCGTTTTCAGACGCCGTCAGAAGAGGAAGTAGCGCTGCGCCATCGGCAACACACTCACCGGATCGCATCGCAACAAAATCCCATCCGCGCGCACCTCATACGTTTCCGAATCCACCTCGATCTGTGGTAGCGCATCGTTCAGCTTGAGGTCGCGCTTCCCGATGTTCCGGCAACCTTTGACGGCGGCAACCCGCTTTTGCAAACCCAACTGTTTCGCGACCTCCCGCTCCATCGCCTTCTGCGAGAGAAATGTCAGACTTGTGCTGAAGGGCGCGCGGCCGAAACCGCCGAACATCGGCCGCGTCAGCACCGGTTGCGGCGTCGGGATCGACGCATTGGGATCCCCCATGGCTGCCGACATGGGGAACCCGCCTTTCAGGACGATCTCAGGCTTCACGCCGAAGAAAGCCGGTTTCCACAACACCAGATCAGCTAGCTTGCCGACTTCGATCGATCCCACTTCATGCGCAATCCCATGGGCAATCGCCGGGTTGATCGTATATTTCGCCACATACCGGCGCGCGCGCCAGTTGTCATGTTGCCCGCCAGACGCTTCAATGCCATGCTCGGACAGATGCCCACGCTGCACTTTCATCTTATGGGCGGTCTGCCAGGTGCGGATGATGACTTCGCCTACCCGCCCCATAGCCTGCGAATCCGACGACATGATGCTGATGACGCCCATATCATGCAGGATATCCTCAGCCGCAATGGTCTCACGGCGAATACGTGACTCGGCAAAGGCGATATCTTCCGGCACGCGGGGGTTCAGATGGTGACAGACCATGAGCATGTCGAGATGCTCATCCATCGTATTGACCGTAAACGGCATAGTGGGGTTCGTGGACGAAGGCAATACGTTCGGTTCACCGCAGACCTTAATGATGTCCGGCGCGTGGCCGCCGCCTGCGCCTTCGGTATGGAACGAATGGATCGTCCGTCCCTTGAACGCCTTGATCGTGTCTTCGACGAATCCCGCTTCGTTGATGGTGTCCGTGTGAATCGCCACCTGGATGTCATGCCGTTCCGCCACACTCAGGCAGGTATCGATGGCGGCCGGGGTCGTCCCCCAGTCCTCGTGCAACTTCAGGCCTATCGCTCCCGCTTCGACCTGCTCGTCCAAGCCTTCCGGCAATGATGAATTCCCTTTGCCCAGGAATCCTAAATTGATCGGGAACCCGTCCGCCGCCTCCAGCATGCGATGGATGTTCCAGGGACCAGGGGTGCAGGTCGTCGCATTCGTGCCCGTGGCTGGGCCCGTCCCGCCGCCAATCAACGTCGTCAGTCCGTTCGCCAACGCTTCGGTGATGATTTGCGGGCAGATAAAATGGATGTGCGTATCGATGCCACCGGCGGTCACAATTTTGCCTTCCGCCGATAACACCTCTGTGCAAGGCCCGATCTCCATGCCTTTGGTGATGCCGTCCATAAGGTCGGGATTTCCCGACTTGCCGATGGCGACAATGCGGCCATCCCTGACTCCGATATCCGCCTTCACCACCCCCCACCAGTCGAGGATGATCGCATTGGTGATGACGAGATCCAGCCCGCCTTTCGCGCGCGTCGCCGCGGGCGATTGCCCCATGCCATCACGAATGACCTTGCCACCGCCGAACTTGGCCTCTTCGCCAGGAACGGTCAGATCGCGTGTGATCTCGATCAGCAGGTCGGTATCGGCCAACCGGATGCGATCACCGACGGTAGGTCCATAGAGGTCGTTATATTGGCGTCTGGGAATCTTCATCGTAATCGGCTGCTGAAACCAGCCTTCAACTTCGTTCTCGGCTTGTCAGAATCCTCAACGTACCCTGGAGGGTACGCCTCCGGTTCCGACTTCGCCCGCGGCCTCATTGAAATGCCGGTTTGAGCAGCCGCACTCCTTTCGCTGAGAACGACCTAGCTGCTTCGCTTTGAGTCCATGAAACCCTGTTCGCAAGCAGCCATGAAGGCCGCTTGGCGCACGGTGGAGTCATCGATTTTGCCGTTGACCAATCCATTGATGCCATAGGCGACGCGATTCCCTCCGAGCGCCACCAACGTCACGCGTTTCGATTCACCTGGTTCAAACCGCACCGCTGTTCCCGCCGGTACGAGAAGCCGAAACCCATAACTCTTCTCGCGATCAAATTTCAGCGCTCGATTGCTCTCGAAGAAATGGCAGTGCGACCCCACCTGAATCGGGCGGTCGCCGGTATTCGAGACCGTAAGTTCACATGTCTGACGGCCATGCAAGGCGATGATGTCCCCTTCGCCCGCAATGATTTCACCGGGAATGACAGCAACCGGCTTCGGCACGTTGTGCGAAGTTGCTGAGCGAGCCGTCTTGGATGGAGTCCTCTTGGTGGCAGTCTTCGATTTGTTCTTCATCCCGTCACCTACCTGATCGGCTCATGCACGGTCACAAGCTTAGTCCCGTCCGGAAACGTCCCTTCGACCTGCAGTTCGGGAATCATCTCTGGCACACCGGGCATGACATCCTTGCGGGCCAGCAAGGTCGCACCATAACTCATCAACTCCGACACGGATTTTCCATCTCGAATGCCTTCGAGGAGCTCGGCCGTGATGAAGGCGACGGCTTCCGGGTGATTGAGCTTCAGGCCACGCTTCCTGCGCTCCTTGGCCAGATTCGCCGCCACATAGATCAACAGTTTTTCCTGCTCGCGCGGTGTCAAATGCATCGTGCACCCTCGTCAATGATCATGCCCCGCTCGCCAACTGTGAATTGGCGACACGCTTGCTGCCCTGGGACAAGAATGCTCTCAATCGCGCGCGTCCAACGAGGTCCTTCTGAGGGCGCGCGTTGCGCGAGCGGGAGAGCATCTTGCCTCTAGGGCATGTCCCCCGAGCTACGGAAGACGCTCGGCCAATAGTTCCTTCGCATCATAAACATCGTCGGCGCCAGCCGGCTTCTGCCCCTTGTACATCGTGACTGTCATCGACGTTCGTCGCGACAGTGCCAGTACATCAGCCCGCTGCGCAAGATGGAAGAAGTCGTATCCCTCGCGCAACGTCAGTTCCGCGCAACGCCGCCGCAAATACGCATTAAGCTGCTCCTGCGAAGTAAAGGAGCTGACGCGGTATTCGACGCGGTACACATTCTCTCTGAGCTGCTCGACCTCATCCTTGTCGGCTCCGGTGAGCGGCGTATATTGACCGGTGGCGCAGGCAGCCAAGGTGACAAGGCAGATCGTGAGCAACGCCTGGCGCACGGCTTTTTCTGTCATTCTCCTCGGGCGGGAAAGAATCATGCGGCCACATAGTAGCCAGGCACGCCGACTAGATCAACAACATCGTGCTTCGCATGGCAGACGCTGAGCAGCACGCTACCCGCTCCTACACTGTCAGATGCTGCTTCACCATGTCCGCGCTGAGTTCCTCCTTTTTCCCCGCCGCCATCACGGAGCCTTTGGCCATGACCACATAACTGTCCGCCAGCCGCGCGGCAAAGTGCAGCCCCTGTTCAACGAGCACGATCGCAAACCGGCGAGCTATTTTGAATCCGATGATCACGTCTTCGATCTGATCGACGATCGATGGCTGAATGCCTTCCGTCGGTTCATCAAGCAATAGCACTTTTGGACTCGACAGGATCGCCCGGCCGATAGCGAGCTGCTGTTGCTCACCACCGCTTAGGACCCCACCCGGCCGCTCCAGGATTTGCGTGAGCTTGGGAAAAAGAGTATACACTTCCTCAAACGCAGCCTTTTCCGTCATGCCATTGGATCCGTTGGCCCGCGCCCAATATCCCAGCTTCAGGTTTTCGAGCACTGACAGATGGGGAATGATCTCCCGCCCCTGAGGCACGTAGGCGAGCCCCCGCTTGGCGCGGCGGTCGGTGGCCTCCTTCGTCATGTCGACGCCGTCGAACAGCACGCGGCCGCTCCGCACTGGCAAGAGGCCCATGACGGCTTTGAGTGTGGTCGACTTGCCGACGCCGTTGCGGCCCATCACGCAAGCCACTTGCCCCGCCTCGATATGAAACGAGACGTTTCGCAGAATATGGCTTTCGCCGTAGTACACGTTGACGTTTTCAAGCCGCAGCATCGTCTTCCTTTAGTGGTCACTCAGGATGTTCAAAAGGGTCTCCGGCGAGGCAACAGGCAAGAGAATACCAGAGACGTACCCTCCGGTACGTTGAGGATCTTGTCGAGCCGAGAACGACGCTGGAGCACTGTTCAACATCCTGTTACACATGCGCCACTTTCTGGCGCCCCAGATAGATCTCTCGCACCCGGTCATCGGCCTGCACTTTCTCCACCGTTCCTTCACAGATCACGGTGCCCTCATGCAACACCGTGACGATCCGGGCAATCTGCCGCACAAACTCCATGTCGTGTTCGATCACAATGATGGCATGTTTCTCGGCCAACGATTGGAGCAACCGCCCGGTTTGTTCTGTTTCCTCGTCGGTCATCCCGGCTACCGGTTCATCGACCAGCAACAACTCCGGATCCTGCAAAATGACCATCCCGATCTCGAGCCATTGCTTCTGGCCATGCGACAACGAACCGGCCCGTTTGCGCACCTGCTCCTGCAGTCCAATGGTGTCCAACGTCTGATCGATTTGTTCCCGCTCGGCCGCCGTCGATGTGCCCCTCAGCGTGGAGAACACGCCCTTGCTGGGGCGGCTCAACGACAGGTCCAAATTCTCCCAGACAGTCAGGTTCCCGTAGATCGACGGCGCCTGGAATTTCCGGCCGATCCCGAGTTGGGTAATCTCATACTCACGCATCCCCATCAGATCTTGGTCCTTGCCGAAAATCACGCGGCCCGCCGCCGGTTTCGTCTTGCCGGAAATCACGTCGAGGAGCGTCGTCTTCCCGGCGCCGTTCGGCCCGATCACGACACGCAACTCGCGGTGATTGACGATGAAGTTGAGATTGTTCAGCGCTTTGAAGCCGTCATAATCGACGGTGACACCTTCCAGGTAAATGATGGAGCCATGCTCGGTCATGTCTGCTCCCTTTCCACCGCCGATGTCTTGGGCAGAGAGACGGCCCTCTCCGCGAATCTGGCCCGCACTTGTTTCGCCATCCCCATCACCCCATCCGGAAAGAGCAGTACGACCACCACGAAGAGTCCGCCCAGAAAGAATGGCCATAGCTCGGGAAAAGAATTAGTGAGAATGCTGCGCCCCAGGTTGACTCCCACCGCGCCGACAATCGCTCCCACCAATGTGGCACGCCCTCCCACCGCGACCCACACCACCATTTCCAGCGACGGCAAGACCCCCATCTGCGCCGGAGTGATAATGCCGACCTGCGGCACATACAGAATCCCGGCGAGTCCGGCCAACGTGGCCGACACTACGAAGACGAACAGTTTGTAGGTGGACGGTGAATAACCCGAGAACCGCACACGCTGCTCGCTATCACGAATCGCAATCAAGACCCGGCCGGCGCGCGAGGCGATAATCCAGCGACACATGGCGTAGGCCCCGCCGAGACAGAGCACCGTCACGACATAGAGTGCGAGCTGGGTGCCAGGCGCCGATAAGCGAAACCCGACAAGCGTTTTGAAATCGGTCAGGCCGTTCGTGCCGCCCAGATTCGTTTCGTTGCGATTGAAGACCAACCAGGCCATGAGCGCCAAGGCCTGCGTGATGATGGCAAAATAGACGCCCTTGATCCGGCTGCGGAACGCGAGAAATCCGAAGATGAGCGCGAAGCAGGCCGGTGCCAAGAGCCCTGCCAACACGGCGGCAGAAAAGCTATAAAAGGGCTTCCAGAAGAACGGTAATTCCGTCACCTGATTCCAGACCATGAAATCCGGTAACGCACTGCCGTAGACGCTTTGGCTTCCGATGGTGAGCATGAGGTGCATGCCCATGCAATAGGCACCGATCCCGAAAAACACGCCCTGTCCGAGACTCAGAATACCCGCATAGCCCCAGATCAAATCCAACCCCAGCGCCAGAATGGCGAAGGCCAGAAACTTGCCGAACCGGTTGAGTGCGAAATCTGACACATGAAGCCACGAATCCTCTGGCGGCAACACATTGAGTATCGGCAAAACAAACAACAGCACGAATCCGACAATCCAGAACATGGTTCCTTCATGTCGTTCTGCGCTCGATGGTGGTGGCACTGATTCTCCCATGCTTTCTGCCCGATCCCTCCTCTACGCGCTACCCTTCGGCGTGACGGCCCTTGACCGAAAATAACCCTGATGGCCGCCGCTGCAGGAACAAAATCACCAACACCAGGATCAATACTTTGCCATAGACCGCGCCGAGACTCGGCTCCATGAGCTTATTCAATCCGCCGATCCCCAGCGAGGCGATAATGGTTCCAGCCAGTTTGCCGACCCCGCCCGTGACCACCACCATGAATGAATCCACGATATAGTTCTGCCCGAGCCCCGGTTCGACATTGCCCACCAGCGTCAATGCCCACCCAGCAATGCCGGCAAGGCCGGAGCCAAAGGCGAATGTGTAGGCATCCACTTTTCTCGTCGGAATCCCCAAGCAGGCGCTCATGCTGCGATTCTGCGTCACGGCCCGCACCCGCAGTCCGATGCTCGAACGAAACAGCAGCACATAAATCCCGATGACGCTCAGGATGGAGAGTCCGATGATAAAGAGTCGGTTGAAAGGCAGGAACACACCCACCAACACTTGGGCGCCGCCGTTCAGCCACGAGGGTGCGGTAATGGCCGTCAAATCCCCGAAGTACATGCGTGCTCCCTGAATGAGAATCAGGCTGACACCCCAGGTGGCCAACATCGTCTCCAACGGGCGGCCATAGAGGAAACGAATGACGGTGGCTTCCAGGATCAACCCGAACAGGGCTGCTGCAAGAAACGCAGCGGGAAGTGCCGTCAGATAATAGGAGTCGAACCAGCTTTCAGGCAGATACAATTTAAAACATTCCTGCATGACGAACGTCGCGTAGGCGCCGATCATCATGAGCTCCCCGTGCGCCATGTTGATGACGCCCATCAACCCGAACACAATCGCGAGCCCAAGGGACATGATGAGGAGAATGGAACTCAGACTGATGCCGCGAAACAACGTCTCGATCGTGCTGGACCAGACGTTCCAGGATTCAATCCGTTCAATCGCGGCGGTCGCGGTCTGCGCCAGAGCCTTCTGCTCTCCGGTTGTCGACTCGCCGCCTCCCGCCTGTGCCAAGATTTGTAGTGCCGGCACGGCGTTCTGGCTGCGCATCTCGCCCAGCTTGGCCACGGCCTGCTGCTTGACCGCCGGATCGTCGGAGGCAAGCTTCAACAACAGGGCCGATTCCTCCATCGCATACCGAACCCAGCGATGAGATTCGTGGGCGGCTGCCGCCTGTAGCCAAGGGATGGCTACAGGACGCCCATTCATGCCCAGATCCGTGGCGGCCGTGCGACGTGTCTCCGTGTCAGGGCTGGCCAAGTTCGCACGATGGCGCCAGGTGTCGGCCACCGGCTTAATCGCCAGGCGCAGGCTACGGTCCGCATTGGCTCGCAATTCCTCCAATCGTGGCAGCAGCGAGGCATCCCCCTGCTCAATGAGGAGACGCACCGCCTGGTCTCGCGTGTCTTCCACCTCACTCGACACATCGGTGAGGGCCTGCTCGAGTTGAGGCGACGGAGACACACTCGTCTGCGCCTCCGCCGCCAGACTCCGCGTGGCAAACCACCCCAGGCACGCGACGATCATTGCGATCCCGATGAGTACCTTCATGCGATGAGGACCTTCATCCGTTCTCCCTTCCGACGTCTCCACGCTCAGCCCTTCTTGTACGTTCCCTGGTGGTTCACCCAGTCACACCCTTTGTCAGGGTTCGTGTATTCGCTCCAGGGCTCGGGCTTGACCAATCCCTTGGATCGCCAGACGACTTTGAACTGGCCGTCTTTCAGAATCTCGCCGATCAGCACCGGCTTGTTGGTGTGGTGGTTGGCCTCATCCATCATGATTTCTCCACCCGGTGCGAGAAATTTCTGTCCGTAGACCGCCTTGCGCACCACGTTCACTTCCGTCGTCCCCGCCTTCTCGACGGCTTGTTTCCAGACATGGACGCCGAAATAGGCCGCCTCAATCGGATCGTCCGTGACGCGTTTGTCGCCGTCCGGAAGATTGTTCTTTTTGCAGTAGGCCTTGAAATTCGCCACGAACTGTTTGTTCTGCGGGGTGTCGACGCTCTGGTAATAATTCCAGGCCGCGAGGTGCCCGACCAGCGCAGTCTTGTCCATTCCGCGCAATTCGTCTTCTGCCACGCTGAACGCCATGATGGGCGCGTCTTCTGCGCGCAGGCCCTGATTGGCAAACTCTTTGTAGAAGGGGACATTGCTATCGCCGTTGATGGTGCTGATGACGCAGGCGCCTCCGCCCGCGGCGAACTTCTTAATCTTGCCGACAATGGTCTGATAGTCCTGATGATGAAACGGCGTGTACTCTTCCATGATGTTGGCGGCCGGCACTTTTTTCGCCAGCAACATGGCGCGCAAAATTTTGTTCGTCGTCTTGGGATAGACGTAGTCGGTCCCGAGGAGATAGAACTTTTTGTAGCTGCCTCCTTCTTTGCTCATCAGGTACTCGACCGCCGGCACTGCCTGCTGGTTGACCGCTGCCCCGGTATAGAAGACGTTCTTCGAACACTCTTCGCCTTCGTACTGGACGGGATAGAAGAGCAAGCCGTTATGTTCCTCGAAGATCGGCAAGACCGATTTCCGGCTGACTGACGTCCAGCAGCCGAACACCACCGCCACCTTCTCCTGCACCAGCAGTTGTTTGGCCTTTTCCGCAAACAGATCCCAGTTCGAGGCAGGATCGACCACCACGAGTTTCAACTGACGGCCCAAGACTCCGCCCTTCGCGTTGATTTCCTGGACTGCCATGGACACGACATCCTTCAAGGACACTTCGCTGATGGCCATGGTACCGCTCAGCGAATGCAGCACGCCGACCTTGATGGGCTCATTGTCCGCCGCCAACGACAAGGCCCACGTACCTAGGTTGCCCAGAACTGCCGCTATCCCGAGACCGGCAGCCGTGCGTGAGCTCTGCAACAGGAAGTCCCGTCTCGAGCGAAAGTGGTCGTTGGGGGCCAGTGAGGTCTTTATCTCATCGCCATGTGGTTGTTCTGTGTTCATCATTCGGCTCCTTTCGCCGGCAGGTCTGGGCTAAAAGTTGTACCAAGTCGACAGCATGAAATTGTCCCCGGCGAAATGCTCCCTCGTGGACCATTCGGTCATAAGGTGATTCCATTCCAGGGATGCGTACAAGTCGCCCCAAATGTGGCGAACGGCCGTCAGGTAGGTCCGGTGATTCAACACGTATTGCGTATCTGCGCCGGCGCTCGTGCCATTGAGATCGGAATTCAAGGGGTTGTCGAACCCGTACCCGGCAATGAGCGTCAGTTGCCGGTCGTAGGCGTAATCCAATTCACCCCAGCCCACCACCGTCCTGATCGCTTTTCCCGTGCCCAGGTTGCGCTCCTGCCCGAATCGGAAGAACTCCACGCCGAGCGCTTGTCCATAGGCGATCTCGCCGGTGAACTTCAGTCTATTGGTAATGGGCACGGCCAGCTCCGCTCCGACCAGATAGGAATTGATGTCCTGACCGGAAGGAATACCGCCTGCTGTAGGCGCGGATCGGTAGTGACGGAAGGCGGCATTCAGCGCCACCATGAAGCCGGCCTGGTCGCCCGTTCCCGTGTAGGCAAAACGGGTCCCGACGTACGGCATTTGCACGGGATCGTTGAAGGCATTCTCAGAGCAAGCAAATCCGCTGCTGCCGCAACTGCCCGGCGCTGCCGCTGCTGCGCCGGCCCCTTGGAAGGTCCGCCGCTGCGTCTGTGGCTGAATGGCCGACAGCCCACGCTCGAATCGCATGACAGTCAGCAAGCCGTTGACGTTCTCGGTGAACTGATGTTTCACGGTGACCTGCGGAAGGCGCTGCCACAGGTTGC
>WBZQ01001392.1_pt1 | contig 16823 bp, 13 predicted proteins | sample 5204251 | NCBI WGS metagenome assembly WBZQ01 (sample SAMN12412402, study PRJNA552823) | activated sludge metagenome | isolation source: activated sludge from nitrification reactor of wastewater treatment plant... | place: USA: Virginia | collected 2017-09 | reverse complement strand
GGTCGATCTCGGAGTCCTTATGCCTCCTCCACCGCCAACCTCGGTTGAGGCGCCTCCTCGATTTCCGGGAAGCGAGGTGGATCTCACCGCGACGCACCGGGTCGGGATGGCGTGGGAGACCTTGGCGCACGCGGTCACAAGGGAGCGTCCCCCGGAGCTCGCCGGTGTCGACGCCAAGGATCGGTATTCGGGCCCAGGCGCCCCTCAAGGATTCGTGAAGACGACGCTGTGTCTGCGCTTTGGCTCCGCCGACCGCTCGCTTTCGCGCGAGGAGGTGAAGGCCTGGCGGGACGATGCCGCGACGAGGCTCCTCGCTCTCGACGAGGTTCGGGTGGACGGCTTCGACACGCAACAAGAAGAGGAATTGAAGGGACGGATGTCATGAGCTCGGCAAGCAAGCAGAAGCCGGCGCCCGATGCGCCCGCCGGCGGCAACACCTCAAACGATCCCGCGTCCGAGGCCGGGGTCACGATCGAGGCGGCCTTCTCGACGCTGGAAGAGCGTGTGGAACGCCTCGCGGGGCGGGTCCGCGATGTCTCCGCCGAGAACGCGCGTCTGCGCGCCGCGATCCTGGAGGCCTCGGCCGAGCGGGACCGCCTGGAGAAGGCCCTGGAGGACGCTCGTGAGCTCTCGGCGCGGCAGGCCGAGCTCGACGAGCGGCTCTCGCGCTACGAGCTCGAAAGGGAGGCCGTGAGGACCCGCATCCAGAGGCTGCTGCAAAACCTCGAGGACGAAGAGGGGTCTCTCAACGTCGCTCCGCCCGCCTGAGCCACGGCCGCGAGCGCTTTCGAGAACGTTCCGCGTGGTATGCTTTCACGATTCACGCCCAGGGGCGGGACTCGTCAGAGATGGAACGAAAACCGAGCGTTACGCACGTCGAGATCTTCGGACAGACCTACTCGGTGAGGGCTGTCGGAGAGCCGGAGTACATCGTTGAGCTCGCGGCCTATGTCGACGGCAAGATGCGGGAAGTCGCGTCCCACGCGCCGACCGTCGACGCGACCAAGATCGCCATCCTGACCGCCCTCAACATCTCGGACGAGTTCCACCAGTATCGGGCGCGAATGGAGAAGGGTGATCCGGGACGGTACGCCCACCGGGCGAACCGCCTCGTTGAAAGAATGGACCAGATTCTGAAGACGTTTCCCCGCGGAGTTCCGGCGGTCGCCGGCAATTTTCCGGACACGATGGAGTCGATCGGCACCCTGCGCGGTGCGTGAATGGGTCAATGTCGGTGAACCGAGAATCTCCAGAAGAGCCCTCCTGTCACGGGCCGTCCTGTGACGCCCCGACCGGTTCCGGTTTCGGGGAACTGATGGACTGCCCTGGAGGACTCGACCTGTCTTACGACGGGTTCATTCGACGGCGCTCACACGGCCGAGGCGGGGGCCTTTTTCTTAGCGAAGCCGCGCACGAAACGAGCCCCACTTTGGCTCGGCGCGCCTTCGGGTGACGTTCTCCCTCGGGTTTCGGCGCGCCTTCAAGATCTCGTCCGCTCCTTCGACCCCGGATCACCCTCGAAAACGTCAGGCGTTAAGGGGGACGATCCCGTGACACCCACAGTCGTCGTCGCAATGGCGGTGCTCTTCGCACTGGCCGGCGCTGTCTTCTTCTACCTTGCCACCAAGGCCAAGGCGAAGGCCGAGGGCATCCGCGCGCTCGCCGAGAGCGAGGCCCGGACGCTTCTGGAAGCGGCCCGCGTCAAGACCGAGGCGGAATCGCGGCGGGTCCAGGCGGACGCCCAGAAGGCCGAGCTCGACGCCAAGGAGCGACTCCTTAAGGCTCGCGAGGCCGCCGACCAGGAGGCCGCGCGCCGCCGCACCGAGCTGACCGAGATCGAGAAACGGCTCCTTCAAAAGGAAGACTCGCTCGACAAGAAGCTCGCTAATGTCGAGAAGCGCGAGCTGGAAAACGAGAACCGGGCTCAGAACCTGACTAAGCGCGAGAAGCGCGTTTCGGAGGTCGAGGCCGAAGCGGAGGCCCGCGAGGAGGCCCGCCTGGCCGAACAGCGCGCCAAGCTGGAGAAGATCGCCGGCCTCACCGCGGAGCAGGCCAAGAAGGACTTGATCCGCGAGCTGGAGAACGAGGCCCGCCTGGAGGCGACGGGCTTGGTGCGGCGCATTGAAGAGGACGCCACCGAATACGCGAACCAGAAGGCGAACCGCATTCTCTCGATGACCATCCAGCGCATGGCCTCCGAGCACGTGGTCGAGAACACGGTCTCGGTCCTGGATCTCCCGTCCGACGACATGAAGGGCCGGATCATCGGGCGCGAGGGGCGCAACATCCGCGCGATCGAGTCGGCGACCGGCGTCGACATCATCATCGACGACACCCCGGAGGCCATCCTGCTGTCCTCGTTTGAGCCGATTCGCCGCGAGGTTGCCCGACGCGCGATCGAGAGGCTGATGCAGGACGGGCGGATCCACCCGGCGCGCATCGAGGAGGTCGTCGAGAAGGTTCGCGGCGAGTTGTGGGAGAACATCAAGCAGATTGGAGAGGCCGCGGCCTACGAGTTTGGGATTCCCGACCTTCACCCCGAGCTCATCAAGCTTCTTGGGCGCCTGAAGTTCCGCACCAGCTACGGCCAGAACGTGCTTCAGCACTCCAAGGAGGTCGGCTGGGCGGCCTGCCATATGGCCTCGGAGATCAAGGCCAACGTGGCCGTGACCAAGCGTGCCGGGCTGCTCCATGACATTGGCAAGGCCATCGACCGCGAGCAGGAAGGAACCCATCTGGAGCTGGGCCGCCAAGTGCTCAAGAAGTACGGCGAATCCGAGGCCGTGATCCACGCGATGGAGTGCCACCACGGCGACTACGAGCCGCGCACGGTCGAGGCGGTCCTGGTCAACGCCGCGGACGCGGTCTCCGCCGCGCGCCCGGGCGCCCGCCGCGAGATCCTGGAAACCTACGTCAAGAGGCTTGAGAAGCTCGAGAAGATGACGGACGGGATGAAGGGCGTCGAAAAGACCTTCGCGATCCAGGCCGGCCGCGAGCTCCGGGTGATCGTGGATTCCAAGCAGGTCGGCGACGACGAGTGCTTCTGGATGTCCAAGGACATTGCCAAGCGGATCCAGGCCGAGCTCCAATATCCCGGCCAGATAAAGGTCACCGTCATCCGCGAAACCCGCGCGATCGACTTCGCCAAATAGGCAGGGAACCCGCCGGGTTGCCGAAGGCGCCCGGCGGGGCGGGCCCGTTTGTGAAGGCCGCGGCCTCTCAATCGAAAGGACAAGCTCTTGAAGATCCTCTTCCTCGGTGATGTTGTCGGAAAGCCCGGGCGCAAGGCGCTCACTCTCCTTGAGAAGCTCCTCGAACGCGAGCGCGTCGACTTCACGATTGTCAACATCGAGAACGCGGCCGGGGGCTTCGGCGTCACCGTGGACCTCTTCGCCGAGCTCTCGAAGCTTCCGGTCGACGTCTTCACGTCGGGGAACCACATCTGGGACAAGAGGGAGATCCTGCCGTTGATGGACGATCTGGAGAACCTGCTTCGCCCCGCGAACTACCCGCCTGGAAATCCGGGGCGGGGCTTTGCGATCCAGCAGACCCCGAGAGGCGTTCCCGTCGGCGTGCTCAATCTTCAGGGGCAGGTCTTCATGTCCAACATCGATTCCCCGTTCCGGGTTGGCGACGAGGTCCTCGCCAAGATGAGGGCGCTGCGTCCCGACCTCAAGGTGATCGTGCTCGACATGCATGCGGAGGCCAGCTCGGAAAAGCAGGCCATTGGGTGGTGGTTCGACGGGCGGGTCTCACTCGTCATCGGAACCCACACCCACGTTCCAACCGCGGATACGAGAATTCTCCCAAAGGGCACGGCCTACCAGGGCGACGCCGGCATGTGCGGCGCCTACGAGGGCATCATCGGGTTCGATCCGAAGAACATCCTGGACAAGTTTCTCTTCCAGACCCCGCGCCCCCTGGAAACCGCCTCGAAGGACATTCGAATGTGCGGGGTCCTGGTCGATGTCGACGAAGAGACCGGCAGGGCAAGAGCCATTCAGGCGATCCAGGAGAAGTTGCTGTAGAGACCCCGGCCCGGCCGTCAGTGGCAGGCGGCACGGTCCTGATCGCGAAACGTCGCCCCTTCGGCCCTCAGAAATTCCCACTCGTAGCGTTCCCGAAACAGCGTCAACTTCAGGACCCCAAACGTCTCTCCGTTTCTGACCTTGCTGTTTTGTGCCGGGTTCTTCTCGTCGGGCTTTCTCAGGTATCGACCTCCGGTCCCGACCACGAACTCGCGGATTCCCCGGGCGGGATCTGGGTTTCCCCTCGCATCCTGAGGGTCAAAGACCTCGTAGTGGTGGTCGTGGCCGTTGAGAACCACATCCACGCCGGCTTCTTGGAGAAGCTCCCAAACAGGTTCCATGTTCGCGGCGTCGCCGCGGTGAATTCCGGACGTGAACAGGGGATGGTGCCAGTAGGCAAGCGTGCAAAGGCGCGGGTGGGCGGCAAGGTCCACCTTCAGCCAATCGAGCTGCTCTTGCGAGACGAACGCCTGCTCGGTCTTCGGATCCTCGCTGCTGTTCAGGGCCACGATGTGCCAATCCCCGAGATCGTAGCTGTAGTAGCCCTTTCCCCGCGGCCCGGCCGAGGCTCCGAAGTAGTCGAAATAGGGGTCGGCATTCAAACGTCTCACGGGAGCGTAGAGGCCGTAGTCGTGATTTCCCAAGGCCGGTCGTGTGCGTTTGCGCGCTCGGCCCCAGGTGCGGTCGTAACAGTCGGCGAACTGCGCGGCCGTCCCGTTGAGGTAGGCATTGTCTCCGGTCGTGAAAACGGTCGCGTCCGGAAACGCGTCGAGGAGATCGCCGGCCCTCGCGGCCATGCTCGCGGCGGCGGCCGCCGCGGTGAGCTCGGTACCGCAGTCCGCGATGTCCCCGGCTCCGATCAAGATCGCGGGCGCCGATTCCGGCCCGGTCTTCGGCGCGCGCTCGGCCGTTGAGCAACTCTGGAGAAAGAGACCGCAGAGAACAAGGAACGTGCCGGACGCCGCTCGAAACCAAGTTGCCAAGTTCATGGGTCTTCTCCGATGGCCTCTCTATGCCATCACGGCCAGCATTCCAAGGAACGGCTGCCCGAGCTCCACGCGTCCCGAAGCTCGGGTGCGCAACGCGGCCGCTTCGGACGAGAGACCCTTGGTCAAGAGGCGCCAAGCCGTATCCTGGTCGGTCTCAACCCGGCTGTCTGCCCGAGAGTCCGACCCGGCATAGAGCCGCCAGGACAGGGGTTCCCGAATCAGCGTCCAATCGCCACCGGCTTCACCGGAAACGTGAAATGAGATTCGAGTGCCCTCCTCGGCGGGTGTCTCACGGTAACGGTGGGGAAGACCCCTCATGAACGTGTCCAGTACCGGGAAGAGCCAGCGTCGGCCCGTCAGGCCTTGCGCTCTCACCGCGTCCCGGATTTGCTGCTGATGGTGCCATTTTTCGGTGTATTCGCGTGCGATGTCGAACCAATTGGGCGATTCGTGGTCACCCGCCCACGCCACGGGAAAGATGGCCGATTCGTGGGGGTTTAGCGATCGAAACAGCGCGCAGACCTCGGGTCCCGTGAGCTCGAGAAACTCCACAAGAAGCCGCGGGCTGATTCGCCTCGCCGCCTCGATCCAGTCCGCGTTGAGACGGTCGAGGAACGCAACGAGATCCCGATAGTCCCGGATGGAAGCCGTGGGAAGTAGAACCTGATCCCTTTGAAAAGACAGCCGGCGGATGTCGGTGTCGAGAAGGTGCGCGGCGACGTCCCGCACGGTCCACTTGCCGGCCACCGTTGGACTTGCCCATTGCTCCGTGGCGAGGCCTCTCAGCAGGGTTACGAGTTCGGCATGGAGCTCGGGCAAGAGCTCCGCTATCAGAATCGGTTCGACGGGCGAGAGAACGGGAGGCACGAGAGGCTCTGGGGCCGTCAGGACTTCCCGGACTTGCCCGCCCCAGCGCGGGGTCGCTGGGTTGGCGCAGCTCGCGGAGCTTCGGATTTTGCGGCCGGGACCTCCTTCCCAACCGCAGCCGTCGATTTGGGTACTTCGACGACGATCTGCACGGGGATTGGCTCGGCCGCGTCGCCCGCGAGGGTCAAGACGGCCGTTAGCGGCCGGGTGCCTGGGGCCGCCGCCCGAAGGTCGTCCGGGTTCACCCTCCAATCGAGACGGCCGGCGTAGGTCGCCCGGACCGTGGCTTGGTCGGGATCGCCGCCCTTGGTTTCGAGGCGGACCTCGACATCGCCGGCCTCGGTCCTGACCTCGATTCGAATGCCCTTGCCGTCTCCCGCGTCGAATTCCAGGCGCTGCGGGGCCGTCGCGCCGACCGACACGGTCCTCTCCACCACGCGGACCCGGCTCTCGATCCGGACTGGGGTTGGAACCGCGGCTCGGGAGGCCGGCGAGACCGTCAGGCTGACCTCGGAGCTCGCGATGGGATGTCCGGGCGCGACGAAGTGCAGCGCGGCTTCGTATCCGTCCGGGTTCTTCTCGTCGTACGGCACCCGGATCACGATCTTCGATTCGGTCTTTTCGATCAGCGCGGGGGTCTTGAGGCCGATCAGCACCGCGGCAACCTGGTCGAGGCCGGTGCCGTGAACTGTAACGAGATCCCCGACGCGGACCGTGGTCGGCTCCACCTTCTTCACATGGATCGACCGTCGAGTCGTCGCGGAGGGCTCGGCGGCCTTTCCGGGAGTCGCCTTCTTCCTGGTTTGAGCGGCGGCCGGAAGGGCGATTGACGACAGAAGTAACGGAAGAAACAGCGGCAAGAATCCGCATCGCGCTTGCATTTGAGGATCGTAGCCGATGCAGAACGAACACCCGCGGCTGGTACCCTCGGAACATGCGCGCAGTCATTTCCGAACAACCCGGCGATATGCGGCTCGCCGAGGTTCCGGAGCCGATTCCGGGCCCGGGCGAGCTCGTCGTCCGTGTGGAGGCGGCTCTGACCTGCGGAACCGATCTCAAGACGCTCCGCCGCGGCCATCCCAAGATCCCATTTCCGATGACCCTGGGGCACGAGTTCGCGGGCGTTGTCTCGAGCGTCGGGTCGGGAGTCTCCTTCCACGTTGGGCAGAAGGTCGTGGCCGCGGTTTCGGGTCCCTGCGGTGCCTGCCTGGATTGTCTTGCCGGGTTCCCAAATCGCTGCCCAACGGCCTTCGACCGTCCGGTCTGGGGCGCCTTCGCCGAGTCGGTGTTGATTCCGCCCCGTGGCGTGGAGTCGGGCCTTTTCGTGCTGCCCGATGGCCTTAGCTTCACGGCGGCCGCCCTTCTCGATCCTCTCGCGTCGGTCGTCCGGGGTATTTCCCGCATCCCGCCGACGCGAGGCAAGACAGTGCTGGTTCTCGGGGCCGGGCCCATCGCGCTGCTCTTTGTCGCACTTCTCAAGCGGGCTCACACTTCACGGGTCCTCGTGGTGGCACGCAGGCGCTCGCGGCTCGACACGATCGCAGCGCACGGCGCTGAGGTCTTTGAGTTGCCGTCGGGACCTTCGGAGCCCGGTTCCATCCAAGGCAACGCAGAGGGCGAAGTCCGCGAGGCTCTCCTCGCCGCCACGGGAGGCCGTGGCCCCGGGATCGTGATCGACACGACCGGCGATCCGGGTGTGCTGTCTTTCGCGGTCGAGGTCTGCGGCGCCGGCGGGACCGTGCTTGTGTTCGCGGGTTTGCCGAAGCACGCGACGCTCTCGGTGTCCGCGACCCGGGTTCACTATGACGAGGTTTCGCTGGTCGGCTCGTTTCACTACACGAGAGAGGAGGCGCGGACCGCATTGGAGCTTCTCTCCGCGAATGGGGTTCCGGTCGACGCGCTTATCACGGTTGAGAGGCCGCTTGAGGAATTCGCGGTGGCCTTCGAGGAGATGGGGAAGGGAATTGGCATGAAGACAGCGCTCCTGCCGGGGATGAGGGCGGTCCGCGCGTGAAGGCGGCCGTCGTACACGCGCTCGACGACATCCGGGTCGTCGACATGCCAATACCGGCCATTGGTCACGGCGAGATATTGGTCCGGATGAAGGCGGTTGGGCTGTGCGGCAGCGACACCACGCCGTGGTACGTGGCCCGGAAGGCTCCGGCCGTCCTGGGCCATGAGACGGCCGGTGTGATTGAGCGTGTGGGAGATGGCGTCCCAGCGCTGTCGCCGGGGGACCGCGTGTTCGTTCATCACCATGCGCCCTGCGGAACGTGCAAACGGTGCGCGCGAGGTGATGCGGTGCTGTGCGCGGACTGGAAGCCCGTGCGTCTCCACCCCGGAGGGCTTGCCGAGTTTGTGCGGGTCGAGGCGGCGTCGGTTCTGCGGGACACGCTGGTGTTGCCACTCGAGCTGGACTTCGAGGATGGCGCGTTGGTCGAGCCGGTTGCCTGCGCGGTCAAGGCGGTCGCGCGTGGGGGGATCCGGCCCGGCGATTCCGTGCTGGTCTTGGGGCTCGGTTCGAACGGGCTTCTTCTGGGCCTCTTGGCCCGGCACGCGGGGGCGGCGCGATTGCTGGGCTCGGACCCCGATCCCAGGCGCCGCTTGCTCTCTCTCGGGTTCGGATTCGACGAGGCGTTCGACCCCGCGGAGGTGCGCCTCGCGGATGCGATCTGTAGCGGAGCGGCGGAAAAAGGCAGTGACGGTGCCGACGTGGTGTTTGTGATTCCGACGGCGCCCTCGGCGGCCCTCTCGGCGCTCGAGGCGGCGGCTCCGGGAGGGCGCGTGGTCTTCTACTCGCCGGTCGCTCCCGAGGCGGTCTGGCCGGTCGCACCACACGACCCATACTTTCGCGACCTCACGCTTCGGTTCAGCTATTCGTGCGGCCCGGCAGAAACGCGGGAAGCGCTCGATCTGCTCGCCAAGGGAGTCGTGAAGGCGGCTAGGCTCGTCACTCATCGCCGGCCGCTGGCGGAGGCCCCGGAGGCCTTTCGGCTTGCCGTAGCGGGCGGCGAGGTGCTCAAAGTGATGGTGCGAATGTGAGCTCGCCCCTTTGGGCCTTGGAGGCTCCCGCCGTAGCATTCGCGCGGAGCAGCGCATGACGACCGTCCTGGAAGAACCGCAGGCGCGCGTTCGAATCAAGCCGCCGCTTCAAGCGGGGGATCGCCTCAGCCGGGCCGAATTCGAGCGTCGGTACTCGGCGATGCCACGCGTCAAGAAGGCGGAGCTTGTCGAAGGAGTTGTCTACCTGCCGTCACCCGTTTCCATCGACTGGCACGGCGCCCCCCACGCGGATCTGTTGGGCTGGCTTTGGGTGTACCGAGCGGCGACGCCTGGAACGCAGTGTGGGGACAATGCGACGGTCCGGCTGGACCTCGACAACGAACCTCAGCCCGACGCGTTCCTCCGCATCCTTCCAGAGCACGGCGGCCAGTCGCGCACCGTGGGCGGTTATGTGGAGGGAGCCCCCGAGCTTGTGGTCGAGATCTCGGGTACGAGCGCGAGCTACGACCTCCACGACAAGCTCAACGCCTATCGCCGGAACGGCGTCTGCGAGTACATCGTGTGGCGTGTCTTCGATCGCGAGATCGATTGGTTCGTGCTGCACGACGGGCGCTACGAGCGCCTCGATCCGGGGCCTGACGGCTATCTCGAAAGCGAGGTCTTCCCCGGACTGCGCCTCGACGCGGCGGCGCTTCTGGAGGGCCGGCTTTCACACGTGCTGGACGTCCTGCGAGAGGGTCTGGCGAGCCCGGCCCATGAGGCGTTCGGCGCGCGCTTGAGGGGAGACAGGCCGACTCCGCCCCGGTAACCGACGAGCGCGGGCGATTTCTCTTTTCGTCGTCGTCCTCCCTTGAGTCCGATAGAGTCGCCCGCCGCCATGCCTGCTGTACCGGCTCCCATTCCCGCGGACGAAGCGGCGCGTCTGACCGCGCTTCGGTCCTACCGCGTTCTCGATACCCCGCCGGAGCCAGCGTTCGACGACCTGACCCGGCTGGCGGCCTCGATCTGCGGGACGCCGATCGCGCTCGTGAGCCTTGTCGATGCCGAGCGCCAGTGGTTCAAGTCGCGTATTGGCCTCGACGCGGAGGAGACCCCGCGCGAGATGGCCTTTTGCGCTCACGCCATCGGCGATGAGGGGCTCTTTGTCGTCCGCGACACTCTTGAGGACTCCCGGTTCGTCACGAACCCGCTGGTGGTCTCCGATCCCAGGATCCGGTTCTATGCCGGAGCGCCGCTGAAGACGCCCGAAGGCGCGGCAGTTGGAACCTTGTGTGTGATCGATCGGGTTCCGAGAGACCTGACCGAGATACAGCGGGAGGCGTTGGGTTCGCTGGCCCGCGCCGCCATCGTCCAGCTGGAGCTTCGAAAGTACTCGGCTGCCTTGGAGGCGGGGCTCCTACGGCAGACACACATCGAGAGCGCGCTTCGAATGAGCGAGGAGCGAACGCGATCGCTCATCGAGAACATGGTGAGCGGGCTTCTGACCGTCGATCGGCACGGCACGATCGAGTCGATCAATCCGGCCGCGGAGAAGATGTTTGGATACGCCGCCCATGAGCTGGACGGCGCGCCGCTCGCGACCCTGGTTCCGACGGCCGAGCGCGAAAACACCCGGGAATTCCTGCGCGCCGCGCACCGGGCGTCCGTCGGGAAGGTCACGAGGTGGCGGGCCCGGCGGCGCACCGGAACGGAGTTTCCCATGGAGGTCGCGCTCTTCGAGTTTCCAACGGCCGCGGGCACGCGCATCGCGGGAATCGTGCGGGATCTCAGCGACGAGCTGGAAGCCGACAGGCTTAAGAAGGAGTTCGTGGCGATCGTCAGCCACGAGCTGAGGACCCCGTTGACGTCCGTGCACGGGGCGTTGCGGATTCTCCGGAACGGCGCGGCGGGTTCGCTGCCGGAGGAGGCCCAGGCGCTCCTCGCGATCGCGGATCGGAACACCGACCGGCTGATCCGGCTCGTGACGGACATCCTGGATGTCGAGAAGATCGAATCGGGTCAGATGGAGTTCGCGTTTTGCGCGACCGACCTCGCCACCTTGGTCTCCCAGGCTCTCGAGACGAACCGGCCCTTCGCGGAGAAGTACGGGGTCGCCTTCGCGCTCACGACCGGCGAGGGACCGCATGTGGTGTCCGGCGACCCAAATCGCTTGACCCAGGTCGTCACGAACCTGCTCTCGAACGCCGCGAAGTTCTCTCCAGAGGGGGCTGCGGTCGAAGTCGAGGTGGTTCGCCCGCCCATGAGCCCGTTCGTGCGGGTCTCGGTGACAGACCGCGGCCCCGGCGTCCCGCTCGAGTTTCGGGCCCGGATCTTTCAGAAGTTCGCGCAGGCGGAACCCACGGGAGCCCGCGGCGGAAGCGGGCTCGGGCTCGCGATCTCGAAGGCGATCGTGGAGCGCCACGGCGGACGGCTGGCTTTTGAAAGCGAGCCCGGCCGGGGCGCGACGTTCTACTTCGAGCTTCCGGGCCTCTCCCCTTGAGCCGGAATCGAAACCCTCCTCGGGCTCACGCGGTGTCGAAGGTGCGCCTGGACCGTCTTCTTGCGGAGCGAGGCCTCGTCGAGTCCCGCGCCCGCGCGGAGGCGCTGATCCTTGCGGGACGCGTCGAGGTGGACGGCGTGCGGGCCGAAAAGCCGGGAACGCCGGTCTCAGAGACCGCCGATCTCAGGGTGGAGTCGCCTCCCTACCCGTGGGTCTCACGCGGGGGCGTGAAGCTGGACGCTGCGCTCACCGTGTTTGGAATCGACCCTCCCTCGCGCGTCTGCCTGGATGTCGGCGCCTCGACCGGCGGGTTTACGGATGTGCTCCTGTCCCGCGGGGCTCAGCGTGTCTATGCGGTGGACGTGGGCTACGGCCAGCTCCACGCGCGGCTTCGAAGCGATCCTCGGGTCGTGCTTCGCGAACGGGTCAACGCGCGGTTCCTGTCCGCCGAGCACGTTCCCGAGCCGGTTTCCCTCGCGGTCGTCGACGTGTCGTTCATCTCGTTGGCTCTGATCCTCCCTTCGGTCTTGCCTCTTCTCGAAGAGGGAGCCGCGGTGGTGGTTCTGATCAAGCCCCAGTTCGAGTCCCACCGGGGCGAGGTTGGCAAGGGCGGGATCGTGCGGGACGAGAAGGTCCGCCTTCGCGCGATTGAGAGGGTGCGCCGGGCCGCCTTCGAGCTTGGGTTCTCGGGCTTTCGCGCGATCGAATCGGCCTTGCCGGGGGCCGAGGGGAACATCGAATACGTCGCGACCTTCAACGCCCCAAAGGTACACTCCGGGCGTGAGCCAAAGGAGGAGTAGTAGGGGCGCGTCGCGGCCTGCGGCGCGGGTCGGGCTCGTCACGCGCTATTCGCGAAGCGACGCCGTCGTTTTGGCCGGCCGCCTCGAAAAAAACCTCAGGCGGCGCGGGTTCGCGGTGGTTCACGACCTGGAGTCCGCGGCCGCGCGCGGAGCTCAGGGCGGCGTTCCACGCGCGGAGATCGCGCGTCACGTGGACCTCGTGGTGACCCTCGGCGGAGACGGCACGCTGCTGTCCGTCGCGCGACACCCGGCGCCCGACGTCCCGATCTTCGGCATCAACATCGGAACGCTTGGCTTCTTGACCACCGCGGCGGTCGATGAGTACGAAGAGGTGCTCGCCGAGGCGCTCGCCGGGCGGGCGGCCCTGGAAAGGCGCCGGCTCCTCTCCGTCACGGTCGAGACAGCGCGGGTCCCGGAGGACCAAGGCCTTGGAAAGAACGGGCGCGCGCGGCCGAAGGTCGTGCGCCGGAGCTTTCGGGTCGTGAACGACGCGGTGCTCTCGAAGTCGGCGCTTTCGCGCATCGCGTCGATCCGCGTCGAGCTTGCGGGGCGCATCGTCTCGCGCTATCGCGGCGACGGGCTGATCGTGTCGACCCCAACCGGCTCGACGGCCTACAACCTGTCTGCGGGGGGGCCGATCCTCGATCCCTCCCTGCCGGCGATCGTGCTGTCCCCGATCTGTCCTCACACGCTGTCGCTCCGGCCGCTTGTCCTCCCAGACTCGGTCCGGCTCTCCCTGACCGTCGAGAGCGATCCCCGGGACGTGTTCCTGACGCTGGACGGGCAGGAGGGATTCCCGGTCGGCGAGGACACCGTGATCTCGATCGCGCGGGCACCCGAGGTCCTCTGCCTTGTGAAGGCTCCGGGGAGCACGTTCTTCGACGTCCTCGCGGGCAAGCTCTCCTTCGGGGGCGATCGAGACTCACGCTGAGAAAGGTGCCGGAATGAGGATCCCGCACCCGCATTTTCCGGACCGGATGCTGATCCGCATCCGCCCGTTCCGGGTTCTGATCGCCCTGGTTCTCCTGACGGGATCCGTCACCTATGTCGTGTTCCGTTCGGACCGCTTCCAGAACATGCTGAGGCGGCGCGCCGAACGCGTTCTTTCGACCACTTTCTCACGCAAGGTTCTGATCGGCGGCTTCGACGTGAAGCTCTTGCCACCGTCTTTTCGGGTTCGCGACGTCTGGATCGCGAACGATCCACGAGGGCTTCCGGGGCCCTGCTTCTCTGCCTCGGAGATCACGATCGACGGCCTCCCGATTTTCCGCACGGGGCGCATCAGCCTTGGGAAGCTGCGGGTGGTCAAGCCTCGCCTGGTCCTGGAGGTGTTCGCCGACGGGTCGACGAACCTCACGTCGCTTTTCGCGGCGCTTCCGAAGTCTCAGGAGGGCGGTCTCGAAGTGCGCCTTCGAAACGCGGTGATTCAGAAGGGCACCGTGCGCTTTCGCGAGTTTGAGTCGCAGCTCGATACCGAGCTTGAGGAGAGCGCCTTGACCGCGCAGTCCGAGTTCCTCTCGCCGATCATTCACGCGTCCTTCGCGAGCGGGCGGGTCAGGCTGCGCCTGGAGGACAACGAGGAACTGGCCTTCGTTTTGAGCGGGGAAGTCGTGGCATCGAAGGGACGCCTGCATTTGAGCTCTCTGCGCATCCGCAGCGAGTCGGTGAACGTGGATCTCTCGGGAGGCCTGGACGATCTCACCAAGCCCGAGCTCGTCCTGGCCATGTCCGCGCACTTCACCGGAGAGGCGCTCACCCGTTACTTTGGCGTCGGGCTGCCCTTGACCGGCCTCGTGGCCTCGAGCGGCACGCTTCGGATTCCGTTTGGCCGGCCCTACCTGATTCGAGGTCGCTTCGAGATCCCGGACGGCCGCTTGGGCCCTTTCCCGATGACCGGAAGCGGGTTTGTGCGCGTGGATCCGAAGGGCCTTCTCGCGGGCCTCGAGGAGGCCGAGTACGCGGGCGGGCGGCTCGAAGCGCTGGTCCGGTTGGAGCGCATGAAGAACCCGCCCCTCCCGGTCCGAATCGTGTGCCGCGCGCGGGGTGTGGACTTCGAGCGCTTTTTTGCGGACATCGACCTTCCCGGGACCGGCCTGATGGCTCGCGCGGATCTGGACACGACCCTGACGTTTGGAAGGGGCGGTATCGAAAAGGCGGATGGGGCCGGCGAGCTCCGGCTGGTTCCGGACGGGAAGCCCTCGGCGGTCAAGGGGCGCCACGCGCTGCCGGTCGCCGGTGGGGGACCTCTCCTCATCCGGGCCGGCGCGATTGGGTTTGCCAAGACCGCCTTCGACACGGAAGGCGGTGCGCGCGTTCTCCTCGACGGAACCCTGGCACTCGGATCCTGGGTCCCGGATCTCCGCTGGAACGTCTCCGCCGCCGATCTTTCGGAGGTGGAGCGTTTGGCCGAGAACCTATTCCCCGCGATTCAGAAGGAGCCCCTTCAGCCGCCGCTTCATCTGGGTGGCGCGGGCCGTCTCGAGGCCAGGCTGACACGCAGCTTCTCGGACCCTCGCGTGGAAGGCGAGCTGTCCGCCACGCGCTTCGTTCTCAAAGACGTTCCGTTCGACGACGTGTCCGCCCAGTTCACCGTGGATCGGAGGGTTCTGACCCTCTCGCCGTTCGCGGCGTCGTTGCCTGGACAGAATGGGCGGTTGGCGCTTACCGGCGACGTGGGCTGGGGCGGGGCCTTGAAAGGCGAGTACCGCCTCGACGGGCTGACCCTCGAGGTGGCGCGTTGGCCAATCGAGAGAATCCTCAAGTTCCTGACCTTCGACCTCCCTCTTGAAGGGCGTGTGACCGGACGGCTGTCGCTTGCCGGGGTGACGCCGCGCGTCACGGGAGCCGTGCCGCTCGTGTGGGAGGAGGCGCTGGTTTGGGGCCAGCCCGTGGACCGTGCCGAGGGGCTTCTCACGTTCGAGAGCGACCGGCTGAGGCTCGACGACGTGACGGCCAAGCTCTCGAAGGGGAGCCTCAGGGGCCGGGGGTTCTACGGCTACGACAAGCGGGACTACGCGTTCTCGGCGACGGGTCGGGACGTGCCGTTGGAAAAGCTCGCCTCCTTTGCCGAAGCGCTTCCGGGCGCCGCGGCCCTGGCCACGGGCGCTCTCGAGGGCTCGGGCACGCTTGAAAGGCCGTCTCTGACTGCATCGATGACGCTCGCGAACCCAACCTACGAAGGCAAGTACGTAGGTGGAAAGGCCAGCGCGCTGGGCCTTGAGGTCTCCTTGAAAGACGGGCGGCTGGCGATGTCTTTGGGTTCCGAAGGGCACGCTCGCCTCGAGGTCGAGTCCGAAGAAAAGGACTCGAAGACCCTGTCGCGCGTCCACCTGAGCATCGACGACCTCACGCCGTTCGCGCGGTTCATTCCTCTCCTGGAAAGGCCGGACGCCCGTCCTGGCGGGCGCCTGGTCGCGGAGGCGGTCGTGTCATCCGACGGGAACACGACCGTGAAGGGCACGCTCCAGTCCGCCGAGTTGAGCGCGTTCGCGCGCACGTTCACGCTCGCGCGTCCCGCGCCGTTCGCGTTCACTGGCGGAACGGTTTCGTTCGAGGGCTTGGATGTAAGCGCCGCGCAGGGCTTCGCGATCCCGGCACCCGCCCGGGAGCCTTCGGACCTCGGGACGCTCTCGCTTTCGGGGCGCGTTGGAACAGAGGCGCCGCACGTGCTCTCCGCGCATGCGAAGGGACGTCTGGACGCCTCGTTCGCGGACCTCGTCTGGCCGGACGTACACGGCAAAGGCCCGGCCTCGATCGACCTCGCGATCTCGGGTACGACGGACGTTCCAATCCTGTCGGGGCCGGTCCGGTTGGACGGCGTCGAGCTCGCGTTCTCGGAGGGGACGTCCGCGCCGGTCGAGGCGCTGCGGGGAACCCTGCTCTTTACGCCCGAGCGGGTCTCGACCTCCGATCTCAATTTCCGCTACGGGGGCGCGGTCTCGCTCGCGGGTGGCATCGGGTTGAAGGGCCTGTCGCCGAACGGCATCCGGCTCAACGCACACATCGAAAGGCTCCGAAACCGCCCGTTTCCCGGCTTCTCCGCGGTCGTCTCGGGGGATCTCGCCTTGACCGGAGACACGACCGTTCGCGTCGCGCGGGGCGAGCTTGCGATCGAGCGCGGCGTTTACAACGAGGACGTCGCGTTGGGCCTGTCCTCCCTCCTGTCCGGGCTCTCGGGCGCGTCACGGCCGGCCCCCGTCACCACACCGTTCGACGAAGTCGGCCTCGAGGTGCGGATCCTCGCGCCCCCTTCGTCGATTCAGATTCGCAACAACGTGGCGCGCCTGACGGCCGAAGGGGAGCTCCTCGCGCGCGGGACGTTCGGCCGTCCGGTGCTCTTCGGGCACCTCGAGGCCGAAGAGGGCGGCCGGCTGTTCCTGCGAGGCGTGAAGTACGAGCTGGTTTCGGGAAAGCTCCTGTTTTCAAACCCGGCCAAGATCGACCCGTTCTTCGAGCTCTCGGCGCGCACGCAGATCAAGGACTACCAGCTTCGCCTGGGATTGACGGGGACCGCGAGCCGTCTGGCCCCGGTCTTTGAATCGGATCCCCCGCTTTCCCAGGCGCAGATCGTCTCGCTGCTCGCGAGCGGAGAGCTGCCCGGAGCCTCCGCGGGGCTGCCGACCGGCACGTCCCCCGTCTCCACCGACGAATCGATCAA
>WBZQ01001390.1_pt1 | contig 16836 bp, 16 predicted proteins | sample 5204251 | NCBI WGS metagenome assembly WBZQ01 (sample SAMN12412402, study PRJNA552823) | activated sludge metagenome | isolation source: activated sludge from nitrification reactor of wastewater treatment plant... | place: USA: Virginia | collected 2017-09 | reverse complement strand
AGGTCACGCACGCGGGAGGCGCCCACGCCGACGAACATCTCGACGAAGTCCGATCCGGAGATGGTGAAGAACGGCACCCCGGCCTCGCCGGCGACCGCGCGCGCGAGCAGGGTCTTGCCGGTGCCGGGCGGGCCGTAGAGCAGCACGCCCTTGGGGATCTTGGCGCCGAGCGCCTGGTAGCGGGCGGGGTTCTGCAGGAAATCCTTGATCTCGTGGAGTTCCTCCACGGCCTCGTCCGCACCCGCGACGTCGGCGAAGGTCGTCTTGGGCATGTCCTTGGACAGTTGCTTGGCGCGTGACTTGCCGAAGCCCATCACGCCGCCGCGGCCACCGCCCTGCATCCGGCTCATCACGAAGAAGAACAGGCCGAACAGGATGATCATCGGCAACAGGAACACCAGGATCGACCACAGCACCGAATCCTGGGACACGTTGGTCTGGTAGCCGGCCTGGGAGGCCCGCACCGAGTCGAAGACGAACTCGCTGCCGTCGGACGGGTACTTGGTGCTGATCTTCTCGGAGGTGGCGCCCTTGTCGTCGACCTTGATCGGCTGCTTCAGGGTGATCCGCAGCGTCTGCTCGCGGTCGTCGATCTGCACGAACTCGACGTTCTTCTTGTTGAGCTCGGTCAGCGCCACCGAGGTGTCGACGCCGCGGAAACCGCGGTCGGTGTCGCGCATCGCGCTCCAGCCCCACAGCACCAACAGGATCAGCGCGAGGATGGCCAGATTACGGAAAACTGCTTTGCGGTTCATTCGCTGTTGGTGGGGTGCGGCACGTCGGCCGTTCCCGCTGTCCTTCCCGTCGACTTCGCTGCCACACTGCACCCGCGGCGTGCATGCAGGCGTGAGCGCACGCGGACGCGGGCGAGGGCTATTGACCCAGGCTACCGGTCAACGCGCAGGGAAGGGAAACCGTTCCCCGGCCCGGCCGGATGCCTCGATCGCGGCCGGGCAGCTGAACGGATCAGTGCTCGTAGACGCTCGGCTTGAGGCGCCCGATGTAAGGCAGGTCACGGTACCGCTCGGCGTAGTCGAGGCCGTATCCGACGACGAACTCGTTGGGGATGTCGAAGCCGACATCGGCGACGTCCACCGGGCAGCTGATGGCGTCGGGTTTGCGCAGCAGCGTGCACACCTGCAGGCTGCGCGGGTTGCGGGTGGACAGGTTGCGCATCAGCCACGACAGCGTGAGACCGGAGTCGATGATGTCCTCAACGATCAGCACGTCGCGGCCGGAGATGTCGCGGTCGAGGTCCTTGAGGATGCGGACCACGCCCGACGACGACGTGGACGAGCCGTAGCTGCTGACGGCCATGAACTCCATCTGTGAGGGGATGGGCAGCGCCCGGGCGAAGTCGGTCATGAACATGATCGCGCCCTTGAGGACGCCGATCAGCAGCAGATCGTCCTCGGTGTCGGTGTAGCGTGCGGCCACCGATTCGGCCAGCTCACGGGTGCGTTGCCGGATCTGTTCCTCGGTGATCAGGACCGCGTCGATGTCGTCCTTATAGGGATCGGTACTCATGAGGCCGACACTTCGACATGGGCGGGGTGGCTGCTGGGCTGAGGATCGTCAGTCTGCACCCGTTCAGCTTGTCATGACCGGACCGGGTCCGGTAGTCGGACATGCGGCTTGTCGGCGGCAGTCTGACACCGTGCGTCCACACCCTTGCGGACCGGGCCGTTCACAGGAATACTTCGCAGGACGAAGTACCAACCATTTCGTCACAGTGCCCCCAAAACTTGGGGCTTCCTGTCAGCTGACTGGATGGTTTTCATAACGGAGCGATAACGAATAGGCATGCATATATGCATCGTCTGTAACTATCTAGCTTCTAGAACGATGTGAATTTGTAAGGTACGCCGCGTCGGCGGATGATGACGCAGCAACCTCACACACTCGCGAGATCGTGACAGCCCGCATCTTCGGTGACCGCGAGACACAGCTTCCGGCAATACCCACGACAGAAGGCAGTTCCACATGCAGAACCTGACGGGGCGCACAGTCGTGCGCGTCATCACCGCATCGGTCCTGGCGATCTTCGCCATGACCACCGCGTTCATGAGCACCGGCGGTGCCGCCGCGGCACCGGCACCCAAGCCGGTCAGCTACAAGCTCCTGAACACCGGCAAGGGCGTCAAGATGCATGTCGGCAACGGCACCATCACCAGCGACGACGGCTGGCTCGCCATCAACGACACCGCCGGCCGCAAGGTGTTCACCATGCCGCTGTCGTACTCGATCGACAAGCTGCAGTTCCCCATCGACATCCGCCACAACGGCAAGTACGACGCCGTCCTGACCCCGTCGCAGGACAAGGCACGTGCGAAGGCACTCAGCCCGGCCGGTTTCGCCGCCGCCCAGCTCCGTATCCAGCAGGACTACGCGAAGAAGAAGAAGAAGTGCGACAAGGCCATGACGGACAAGGACGGCTACAAGTCGCGGCAGGAGCGTGACGATGCCGCTCTGAACCGTGTGACCAGCCAGCTGGGCACCGCCACCGCCATCGGCGGCTTCATCGGAACTGTCATCGGATTCATCGCGGGCGTGCCGCTGTTCGGCGTCGGCGGTGTTGCAGGCGCGGGTATCGGCGGCGTGGTCGGCACCATCATCGCCGGTGGACCGACACTGCTGTACGCAGCAACCAACTACCTGACCACCCTGAACACCCCGTTCAAGGCAACGGTCTGCCCGAGGTAGCCCACACCCGGTGCCCCCGCCGGAACAACTGAACACCACAGGCGATCCCGCCGACGGACATCCGTCGGCGGGATCGCCGTTTCCCGCGCCGATTCTCGGGTCCGACTCCAGAACGATCCACGCGACCGAAAAACAATCACCGGCGAACTATTTCTCTCGTGGGAAATAACTGTCGGTCATGTGGTCGAAAACCACCGGAAATCGCCCGCCCGGGACCTTTGGCTTACCGTTTTGTCGGAGTGACGTGAAACACTGTCGTAACCGAGACCGATTCGTGTTCGTGAAGATCTGCATTCACCGAAGACACCTATCCGTGTTTCGCAGCCCCACCAGGTCGGCCGGTTGTTGACCTGATCAACCCAGAGGAAGCAGCCCAGATGTTCGTTCTCTCCCGGCAGGCGATGACCCGTCTGCTGACGGCCGTGGTGATCGCGGTGCTGGCGGTGACCACCGCCCTGATGTCCGGTGGCGCCGCGAGCGCCGCGCCCGTCAACAACCCGGTGCAGTACAAGATCGCCCGAGACGGCGACAAGGTGCTGCTGTCGGTGACCGGTGGCTCGATCACCCGCGACGGTGACTTGCTGAGCATCCGCAACAACGCAGGACGCGCGGTGTGGTCGGCACCGCTGACCTACTCGCTCGAGAACAAGCAGTTCCCCATCGACCTGGTCAAGTACAGCTCGAACCGGGTGGCACTGGTTCCGATCAAGGATCCGGCGCGCTCCACCCCCGCCGACACCAAGATGGTCGAGGTCTCCCGCAAGTACGCCCAGAACTACGCGTCCGACGGCTACCAGACCCGCAAGGAGCGTGACGACGCCGCGCTGCGCCGGTTCAACTCCGAGGTCGCCGCGGGCATGACCATCACCTCGATCATCTTCACCGTCATCGGCGTGATCCTCGGTGTCGGTCTGATCGGTGTCATCGGCTGCGCCACCATCGTCGCCTGCGTCCCGGCGATCACGGCCGGTGTCGCCATCGGCGGTATCGCCGGCACCATCATCGGCGGCAGCGGCTCCGTGGTCGTGGCCGGTATCCGGTACTTCCAGACGATCACCTCGCCGTTCACCCCGCCGCGCAAGAAGAAGAACTGATCGCCCGGGTGTCATGACGGCATCCCGCCCGGCATGACCCCGCCCGCATGACAACAATGTCGGCAATCGCTGTCCTCGGATGAGGCCGTGGTTGCCGACATTGTTGTCTCACGGGGTTTCGAGGCTCGGTCGCCGGGCGACCTCACACCTCAACCGGCGAGGGGACAGCAGCGGGCGGGGGTCAGCGGGGTGTGCGTTGGAGGGTGAGAAGGCCGGCGGTACGGACCACCTCCAGACGGTGCCTCGGGTCGCCGCCGATCGCGACGCCACCCTGGCCGTGCCAGTCGGCGGCCAGGGCATCGACGGCGGTGATCACCGGGTGGGTCGGATCGGTGGCGCCGCAGTCGTGCAGCCACAGCCGGATGATGCGGCGGCGGATCGCGGGCGGGTAAGTCGCGAGGGTTCTTGCGTCGAGGGTGGGCGTGGGGTCGGGTTGGGAGCCCAGGGTCGCCGGACCCCTCGTGACCCTCGCTCCTTCGTCGCTTCGGCCTCGGGGATCAAGATGGTTGGCCGGGCCTTCGTCGCTTCGGCCTCGGGCATCAAGATGGTTGGTCGCTCGGGGGGTGGTCGCCACAGTGGCGTAGGCGGCGGTGGCGAGGGCGTCGAGGGCGTCGTTGTCGTCTTGGAGGGACGATGCGGTGCGGGCCAGAGCGGGGACCACGCCACCGTGCAGGACGTCGTCGAGCAGTGGCAGCGCCTCGGTGCGCAGGCGCACCCGGGTGAAGCGGGGGTCGTGGTTGTGCGGGTCGTCGAAGGTGTCCAGACCCAGCTCGGCGCAGGCGCCGCGGGTGTCGGTGCGGCGCAGGCCCAGCAGCGGGCGGCCCCACGGATCGTTCCACTCACGCATCCCGGCCAGCGACCGGGCACCCGAACCGCGGGCCAGGCCCAGCAGAACCGTCTCGGCCTGATCGTCCATCGTGTGGCCGAGCAGCACCGGGCGGCCGGCGCGGGCGCGGTCGAGGGCGTCGTAGCGGGTGCTGCGGGCTGCGGCCTCCATGCCGCCGGGGCCGTCGACGGTCACCGAGACCACCTCCGCGGTCGCACCGAGGGCGATCGCCTGGTCGGCGGCGCGGGCGGCGGTGTCCGCCGAACCAGGTTGCAGGTTGTGATCGACGACGATCGCGTGGACAGTCAGGCCGGCGCGGACCGCGCAGGCGAGAAGGGCGAGCGAGTCGGGGCCGCCGGACAGGGCGACGCAGATGGCCACAGCTGGTTGAGGTGCGAGCTTGCGAGCCTCGAAACCTGGTGAGACAACATTCTCCTCTTGCGGGGTTTCGAGGCTCGTCGCTTGCGCTCCTCTCACCTCAACCGGCGAAAGGGACGCGTTGAGGTGGGTGCGGGCGAAGGCTGCGACGGCCGCGGTTACAGCACCCGTTCGATCCACTTCTTCGGCTCGCTGATCTCCTCGGGGAGCGGCATAGTCTCGGGGGAAGTCCAGATCGCGTTGAAGCGTTCCATGCCGACCGTGCCCACGACCTCGTCGACGAACGCCTTGCCGCGCACATACTGCGCCATCTTGGCGTCCATACCGATCAGGGCGCGGAAGATGCGCTGCAGCGGGCTCTGCCTGGCGGCGCGCTTACCGTCGAACGCCTTGCGGATGGCGGCGACCGTCGGCACGTGGGCGGGGCCGACAGCGTCCATCACGTGATCGGCGTGGCCCTCCAGCAGCGTGCCGAGCATCATCATCCGCGTGAACGCCTCGTACTGCTCGGGCGACTGCAGCAGCTGCATCGCGCCGATGACGCCCTTCTCCCGGGGCTTGTCACTACGCAGCGCTGCGGTGATACGGGTGACGACCTCCGACGTCGACTCCCCCGCATCCGAGGTGAGGAGTTCGATGTTGTCGGTCATGTACTGGCGCAGCCACGGGTTGGCCGAGAACTGCACCCGGTGCGTCACCTCGTGCAGGCACACCCACAGGCGGAAATCCGACGGGACCACCTTGAGGGCACGTTCGACGGAGATGATGTTGGGGGCCACCACCATGAGCACGCCCGGCTCGCCGGTGTCGGGGTCGGGGGTGAAGGGGTCGTACTGGCCGAGGATCGCCGAGGACAGGAACGCCAGCAGGGTGCCCGCCTGGGCCCCGCCGACCGTGGCGGGGACCTTTTCCAGGTTGGAGATCGAGGTGCGCCAGAGTTTTCCGGGGATGGCGGTGAGGCCCTGTTGCGCTGCGTCGTTGTGGTGCGGGGTTTCGAGGCTCGTCGCTAACGCTCCTCGCACCTCAACCGACGAAGGGGGCACCCCAACCGACGAAGTGCGCGCCTCAACCGGCAAGGAAGCGACCGGCGAAGGAGACGCGTCGAGGCCGAGCATGGATTGCATCGAGCGGGCGGCGGCGTCGACCCATTCGTCACGATCGAGGACGCGGGTGGTGGGGATGCGCAGGCCGTCGGCCAGGCCGGTTACCTCGCGGACCGGGGCCTCGGCACGGGTCGCGGCGTCGAGAAGTTCGGCGTAGGCGGCGTCGCGGGTGTACGCGGTGATCTTGGGGCCGGGGCGCGACAGGCGTTTGCCGATGCTCGCCGCCACCGACCAGTCGATCCGTTCGCCGATCGACTCCACCAGGTCGTGATCCTGCTCGGTTGGGGCTCTGTGGCTCATCGGCATCCACACTCTCTCAGGTCTCCGACCACCGCGTCGAGCGCCGGTCGCGCATCCGCCGGGGAGGTCCCGCCGGAGATCAGCGCATACGACAGCACGCGGCCGTCGACGGTCTGCACTATCCCCGTCAACGAACTGACCCCCGTCAACGTTCCTGTCTTGGCCCGCGCCCAGCCCGCGCCCGGGTTGCTCGACGGATCGAAGCGGTCGGCCAGGGTGCCGGTGCCGGCCGCGATGGGCAGGCCGTCGAGCAGCGGGCGGATCAGGGTGCGGTTCTTCGCGCTCACACCCTGCCCACTGCCTGATCCCGGCGCGCCCGACGATGTGGTGGACTCGGCCGACTCGGGGCCGCTGGCCGCGGACATGACGGTGTCCAGGATCGTCGCCGACACACGGTTGTCGTAGGACAGGCCCGACGAGTCGTCCATCGTGACGCCGTCGATGCTGAAACCGGCGTCGGCCAAGGTCGCCCGCACCGCGTCGGCACCGCCCGACAGGCTTGCCGGCCCGCCGCGGGCCACCGACAGTTCGATCGCCAGTGTCTCCGCGAGCACGTTGTCGCTGAACCGCAGCATGTCCTCGACCCGCGTCTGCAGCGGTGCCGACTTCACCGACGCCACCACCCGTGCGGCCGAATCCGCCCTGACCTCGTCGTCGAAGTCGACGCCCAGCGCGTCGGCGAGCGCCTGGCCCGCCACCTTCGCCGGCTCGGCGGTCCGCGGGGAGAACTCGTCGAGCGGGTCCTTGGTGCGGCCGCCGTCGACGATCAGCGACTCGATGGGGGTGATGTCGCCGCCCGCGATGTCGGCGCGCTCCCAGTTCTTGTTCATCGACGGTCCGCTGAACAGCGACGTGTCGACGGCCACCGACGACACGTCGGTGCCGGACTTCTTGATCTGCGCGGCCAGGTCGGCGATGCGGCCCGGGTCGGTGTAGAAAGTGTCGGCCCCCGTGGGCTGCGCCGACAGCGTCGGGTCGCCCGCACCCTTGAGGATCAGCTGCCCACTCCGGCCGACCACCACCTTGGTGGTGAGGCGTTTGTCGTGCGGCAGGCCGAGAAGCGCGGCGGCGCCGGTGAGCACCTTCGCGTTGGAGGCCGGCACCCGCGGCTTGTCGGGGCTCTGGGACCACAGCACCTCACCGGTGCGCGGATCGGAGATCTGGCCGGTGAACTCACCGAGAGCCGGGGCCTTGATCGACGACGCGATGGCCTTGCGCACCCCCGCCGCCGACGGGGTGGGCGCGTCGGGTGAGACCGGCTTGATCTGCGGGTCGGCGACGATCGCGGCGGGCCGGGGCGGGATCCCCTCGGGCAGTTCGTCCTCGTTCAGCTGGTTGTAGACGGTGATGCCGCCGACGGCCAGAACCGCGACCATCACCACCGACAGCAGCGTCCAGAGCACGATGCGCCGAGTCCTTCTGGGACGCGAGCTGACGGTGTCGCGCACAAAACCTCCGGGTCCGACTTCAGGGATACAGATCTAACAGTATCGTTCAAGGCGGTTTATGCGGGTTACGGAAGGCCCGCGCAGAGTCTCAACCGCAGGAGGAAACGTGGAATTCGATGTGATCATCGAGATCCCCAAAGGCAGCCGCAATAAGTACGAGGTCGACCACGAGACGGGCAAGGTCTTCCTGGACCGCTACCTGTACACCTCGTTCGGCTACCCCGCCGACTACGGCTACGCCGACGGCACCCTCGGTGAGGACGGCGACCCGCTCGACGTGCTGGTCCTGCTCCCCGAGTCCGTGTACCCGGGCGTCGTCGTCAAGGCCCGCATCGTGGCCATGTACACCATGACCGACGAGGCCGGCGGCGACGACAAACTGCTCGCCGTGCCCGCCGGCGATGTCCGCTGGGACCACATCCAGGACGTCGGCGACGTCTCGGACTTCGAGCTGAAGGCCATCTCGCACTTCTTCGAGCACTACAAGGACCTCGAGCCGGGCAAGAGCGTCAACCCCGGTGGCTGGGTCGGCCGCGAGGAGGCCGAGAAGGTGGCCGTCGAGGCCGTCGAGCGTCTCAAGAACGAAGGCCACTAGGAGCTTTTCCGAGGGTCCGGGAGGTGGGCGCGTCAGGTGCTCGTCTCACCGGCCCCTTCGTGACCCTCGCTCGTTCCTCGCTTCGGCCTCAGGGATCAAGATGGTTGGCCGCTCCGTCCTCGCCCCGGCCTCAGGGATCAAGATGGTTGGTCGCCCGTCCTCGCCCCGGCCTCAGGGATCACGATGGTTGGTCACCTCCGCCTCAGGGATCAAGATGGTGGCTGCTTTCGTGTACCCGGCAGGAGGCACGGACCGGCATTAGGATCGACCGTTGTGACGCCTTCGCCACCCGCCCCCGCAGCCTCCCGCCCGCACTTCACGTCGATGCCGGACCTGGCTCTGCGCAATCTCGGCGGGGCGGTGGTCTGGACCAACGACGACCTGTTCGCCGAGGTGCAGAACCTGCTCAGCACCCCGCCCGCCGAGTACAGGCCGGCGACGTTCGGGCACAAAGGACAGGTGTACGACGGCTGGGAGACCCGCCGCCGCCGCGAGCAGGGCGTCGACCAGGCGATCGTGCGGCTCGGCGCGCCCGGCGTGGTGTACGGCGTGGTCGTCGACACCTCATGGTTCAAGGGCAACTATCCGCCGTTCGTCTCCGTCGAGGCGATCGCGGCAGAACAGATCGCACCTGGGGGCCTCGTCTCCGGCGCCGAACTGGCCGCGAGCGACAACTGGGTCACCATCGTCGAGAAGTCCGCCGTCGACGGCGACACCCGCAACCCGTTCCGTGTCGACGCCAAAGAACGCTTCACCCACGTGCGGCTCACCATGCACCCCGACGGGGGCGTGGCCCGCTTCCGGGTGCACGGACGCGGCGTCCCGGACCCGAAGTTCTTCCGCTACGGCCACTTCGACCTGGCCGCGCTGGAGAACGGCGGCCTGGTGACCGCCTGCTCCAACATGTTCTACAGCTCCCCCAACAACCTGCTGATGCCCGGCCGCGCCCGCACCATGGGCGAGGGCTGGGAGACGTCCCGGCGCCGCGACGCCGGCAACGACTGGGTGCAGGTGCGTCTGGCCGGACGCAGCCGCGTCAGCCTCGTCGAACTCGACACCAGCTACTTCCTCGGCAACGCCCCCGGTTCGGCGACGGTCCGCGGCCGCGACGGCGACGACGGCGAATGGTTCGAGGTACTCCCCCGCACCGAACTTCTGCCCGACACCCGGCACCGCTTCGTCATCGACCTCGACCGGCCGATGACCGAAGCCCGCCTGGACATCTTCCCCGACGGCGGCATGGCCCGGTTCCGCCTCTACGGCACCCTCACCGACGACGCCGAGGCCACCCTCATCGAGCAGTGGGAACGCGGCGAGGCCTGACCCGGTCGGCCTGTACCCGAATACGACACAGCCCCGGTAACCGGATGTCCGGTTACCGGGGCTGAAAGTCAGAGGATATTGCCTCTAGATCGCGGTCACGTTGGTGGCCTGAAGGCCCTTCGCGCCCTGCTCCACGTCGAACTCGACGCGCTGCTGCTCCTCAAGGCTGCGGAATCCGCTGCCCTGGATCGCGGAGAAATGGACGAACACGTCGTCGCCCTTGTCGTCGGGGGCGATGAAGCCGAAGCCCTTGTCGCCGTTGAACCACTTGACGGTTCCCTGTGCCATACTACTGTGCTACTTCCTGCAATGCGGGCCACATTTTTCGGCCCACCACCTCCAGCATCTCACACATCGGGCCGATTCGGTGCTTCGGCACCGCGTGAACCCTTCAGGAGGCGAAGGCCGGGATGATCTCCTCGCGGATCCGAACCTCGGTGGCCGAACCGTCGAGCGGGGTGAGGATGACCGCGTCGGCGACCTCGGCGGCGTAGATGTCACGGATCAGGCCGATGAGTCCGTGCGAGGAACCGATATACCGCACCGTCTCGGTGCCCGATGGCCGGGTCCCAGCCTGGCCCCGAGGTCCCGACTCGAGTGCACTCACCGACGCTCGCGCAGACGCCGGATGCGCGGCTATTGCCACCTCGACCTCAAGTGCCACAATAAATTTCGCCGGATCTCGCTGACCGGCGCGCAGCACGTTGCGGGTCCGCTGGGCGTCGCGCAAGGTGGGGCGGCGCACCACGATCGGCAGATCTACGGTGGTGTCGCCGCGCAGGGCCACCACCAGTTGCGGCCGCCCGACGCTGATGGTCGCCCGCGGTGTGGCTTCGGCGATCTCGACAGTCATCCCAGGCTCTCTTCCACTCGTCCGGTGTCACGACGGGACACCAACTCCGACAATGCGTTCAGCAACCGATCGACGTCGTCCGCGTCGGTGCCCAGACCAAAGCTCGCGCGCACCGCACCGTCGGGGTAGCCGAGGCGGGCGAGCAACGGGTGTGCGCAGAAGCGGCCGTCGCGCACCCCGATGCCGTGATGGTCGGCGAGATAGCAGGCCACCGTGCGGGCGGAGAAGCCGTCGACGGCGAATCCGGCGATGCCGACCCGGTTGTCGGTGTCGGCGAAGATCCGCAGCGGGCGTACACCGTCGAGCGCGGCCAGCCCGGCGTCGAGGCGTTCACGCAGCGCGTGCTCGTGGTGGCCGATGTGCTCGAAACCGATGCCGGCCAGGGCGGTGCAGGCGTCGGCAATCGACACCGCGCCGAGTACGTTGGGCGATCCGGCCTCGTGCCGTGCCGGGCCCGAATGCCAGTGCGGCGCACCGTCGGCGCCGACCTCGGCGCTCGCACCGCCGCCTGCGAGGTACGGCGAGGCCTCGTCGAGCCAGTCACCGCGGCCCACCAGCACGCCGGCGCCGAACGGTGCGTACAGCTTGTGTCCGGAGAACACGAGGTAGTCGATGCCGTGGCTGACCACCGAGATCGGCTGGTGCGCCACGAGTTGCGCGCCGTCGACCAGGATCCGGGCGCCGTGCCGGTGGGCGATGGACGCCAGCCGCGAGATCGGCAGCACCTCGCCGGTCACGTTCGACGCCGCGGTGATCGCCAGCAGCGCAGCCGGTTTTGACGCGAGCTCGGCGTCGAGCGCGGCCAGGGTGTCCTCGACCGTGCCGCACGCGGTGACCACCCGGGTTCCGGAAAGCCGCTGCCACGGCAGCAGATTGGCGTGATGCTCGATGTCGAGAACAACGATGTCACCACCCCGTTCGGCCAGGCAGTGCGCGAGGAGGTTGATCGAGTCGGTGGTGTTGCGGGTGAACACCACATGATCGTCGGTGCGGGCACGGACGAATCGGCGGACGGTCTCGCGGGCCTGCTCGTAGCGGTGGGTGGTGATCTGCGACAGGGCGCCCGCGCCGCGGTGCACGCTCGCGTACTGCGGCAGAGCGTCGAGCAGCCCGTCGGCGACGGCCCGCAGCGCCGGTGCGCTGGCCGCGTAGTCGAAGTTGGCGTACCGCACCGACGATCCGTCGAGCACCCGGACGCGCTCATCACAGCCGACGACCTCGGCGAGAGCCGGAATGAACGGCCCGGCAACAGAATCAGATACGGCAGGGCCGGATAGGACAGCAGGACTGGAAAGAACAGCGGTCATGACAAAGACTCCTAGGAGATCCACGCTTGCCGTGTCCGGTCGAACACGGCCGGGTCGTCACCCGGAGCACCCCACCGTGGTGGAGGGTTGCCGACCAGCGAGCCGGGGCTTGTCACTGGCACTCATGACCCACGACCAAGGGTGGCCCACGGCCGCCGGAGGTGTCAATCGAGATCGTGGGTTTGATTCAGCGTGGTCGAAACCCGCCCGACGCCGTCTCGACTTTCCACCGCGCGGGCTTTCCTGTGTCGTCCTGCCAGGGGACAAATCTTCCATACCCCGAGGTCTAGGGTGGGCGCATGGCAATCGTCTCCATCAGCACCGAACTACAGATGCCGGCCGACACCGCCTGCCGGCTCGCCGCCACCCCCGACGTGATGATGTTCGTCCTGGCGCCCGTGCTCAGCCTGTCGCGGGAGAACGTGCCACCGCCGGGCACCGTCGTCGAGCCGGGATTCTCCGCCACCGGCCAGGTGAAGTGGTTCGGCCTGATCCCGAGCTGGAGACACACGATCACCCTCGTCGAACGCAGTGCCCACGAGCTGTACACCACAGAACACGGTGGCCCGCTCAAGGTGTGGAATCACCGGCTCACCTTCGAACCGATCACCGAGAACAGTTGCCGCTACACAGATCAGATCGAGATCGAGGACGGTGCCGCCGGCTGGCCCACCCGGCTGTTCATCCGCCTGCTGTTCCCGCACCGGCACCGACGATGGAAGACCGTCGCGGCGATCGCGACGGCCTCCCGGTGATCCCTGTGTGTATGTGAGCGACGGCTACGTGCCGGGACGAGATTTGCTCAGCCGAGGGCTTTGTCGAGGTCCGAGAGCAGGTCGTCGGCACCTTCAAGACCCACCGACAGCCGCACCACCGAGTCGGTGAGGCCGATGGCGGCGCGGCCGTCGGGCCCCATCGCACGGTGGGTGGTGGTGGCCGGATGGGTGATCAGCGACTTGGAGTCACCGAGGTTGTTGGAGATGTCGATCACCGACAGCCCGTTGAGCACCTCGAACGCACGCTCCTTGCCGGACACGCCGGCCCGGTCGTTGAGCTCGAAGGTGAGCACGGTGCCGCCGCCCGACATCTGCCGACGCGCCAGGTCATATTGCGGATGCGACTGCAGGAACGGGTATTTCACCCAGCGGACGCGGTCGTCGGTCTCCAGGAACTCGCCGATGCGCAGCGCGGTGGCCACCGAGGCGTCCAGGCGCAGCTTCATCGTCTCCAGCCCCTTGAGCAGCAGCCACGCGTTGAACGCGCTCATCGCCGGGCCGGTGTGCCGCATCAACTGCTGCACGGGTCCGTCGATGAATTCTTTGTCACCGAGCACCGCGCCGCCGAGCACCCGGCCCTGGCCGTCGATGTGCTTGGTTGCCGAGTACACGATGACGTCGGCGCCGAGGTCTGCGCCGCGCTGCAGCAGCGGGGTGGCGAAGACGTTGTCCAGCACCACCTTCGCGCCCGCGGCGTGGGCCAGTTCGGTGACGGCGGCGACGTCGACGAGGGTCTGCATCGGGTTGGACGGGGTCTCGAAGAACACCGCGGTGGTGGGCACCGACAGCGCCTGCTCCCACTGCTGCAGGTCCTCGCCGTCGACGAAGACGGTCTCCACACCCCAGCGCGGCAGGATCTCGTTGCACACCACGAAGCACGAACCGAACAGGCTGCGCGCGGCGACGAGCCGGTCGCCGGCCTTGAGCAGGGCGCCGAGCGCCACGAACACCGCGGCCATGCCGCTGGCGGTGGCGAAGGCGGCCGGCATGTCGTCGAGCAGGCGTAGCCGCTCCTGGAACATGTTGACCGTCGGGTTGCCGTAGCGCGAGTACACGTAGCGCTCGTCCTCGCCGGTGAAGGCGCGTTCGGCGGCCTCCGCCGACTCGTAGACGTAGCCGCTGGTCAGGTACAGCGCCTCGGACGTCTCGAAGAAGCCGGAACGGTCCAGACCACCCCGGACACCGATGGTGTCGAGCGAAACCCCTTCGGGCAGAATATGACTCATGACTGCCTCCAAGGCAGGTTCGAGGCGCGCCAGCCCGCGGAGCCACGATGATCGTATCCATCGAGAGCGCCCTCGAAACCGTCGAGCACGTTGTAGGCCTTGGCGATACCGGCCGCCGTCGCCGCTTCGGCCGCACCGATGGAGCGATGCCCGGACCGGCAGATGAAGATCACCTCGTCGCTGTCGCGGATACCGGCGTCGCGCAGCTGCGCCACGAACGCCTGGTTGGGCGCGCCGGCGGGAAAGTCGATCCACTCGACGAACACGGTCCGCTTCCCGAGGACCTCCAGGTCGGGTACGCCGACGAAGTTCCATTCCGCGCGAGTGCGACAGTCCACCAGGACGGCATCGGGGTTGGCTTCAAGCGCATCCCATGCTTCCTGGGGCGTCAGATCTCCCGCGTACGTCACGACGTGCACACCTTCCATTCGCCGTCCTCGCGCACCACGGTGGTGTCGACGACGTTCTTCTTGTCTTCGGATTTATCGAAATGCCAATGTACTCGCGCCGTGGCGCGGTCGCCGTTGACGGTGAGGTCGGTGATCTCGGGGATCTTGATCTGCCCGTTGTCGTCCATCGACTTGCGGTTGTCGGTCACGAAGCTGTCCTTGGTGGGGAAGCCCTCGGCGCCCCGGACGGCGGCACAGTTCACGGCGGCGTACTTGTCGAAGTCGGCCTCGTTGCGGGCGGTGTAGTAGTCGTTGATCGCGTGCTGGACCTTCGCGTCCTCACTCATCCGGTCCTCCGCCGGACGGACCGCGTTGGAGATCAGCACCCCGATCACCACCACGAGCACCACCACACCTGCGATGATGAACGGCAGCGCCGCCTTCCAGGACGGTGCGTCACCGTCCGGGGCCTGCGGGGTCGGGGTCCGGTCTTTCGCCATGAGGCGGATTCTATCGGCCGTGCATCCGGTCCCTGTCCGGCAGGATCAGCCCGCCCGTCCAGCCTCCCGAGTGAGGCAACCCTCACAACCATTTGGGTGTCGGCAGTTGAGCGCCTACCGTAGAAGGGATAGGCAAATGACGGGCGTCACAACCGCCCGCCTTTTGCCCGACACTGATGGGCCCGCCCATCGCACACCCGCCGACGGCCACCACCTTCCGGCCGCCCCCGGGTGCCTGTGACAACCGAGATAGACACCACCGACACAGAGGAACACCCCTCACGATGACCGAAGACACCCGTCCGTTGCGGGTTGCCATCGTCGGCGCGGGTCCCGCCGGGATCTACGCCGCCGATGCCCTGATGAAGCACGACGACCTCAAAGAGCGTGGGGTCAGCATCGACCTGTACGAGCGGATGCCTGCACCGTTCGGGCTGATCCGCTACGGCGTGGCGCCCGATCACCCGCGGATCAAGGGCATCATCAACGCCCTGCACAAGGTACTCGACAAGCCGCAGGTCCGGCTGCTGGGCAATGTCGACTACGGCACCGACATCAACCGCGAGGATCTGGCCCGTCACTACGACGCCGCCATCTTCTCCACCGGCGCCGTCGACGACCGCGATCTGGGCATCCCCGGCATCGAGCTCGACGGCAGCTACGGCGCGGGCGAGTTCGTGGCCTGGTACGACGGGCACCCCGACTTCGCGCGCACCTGGCCGCTCGAGGCCGAGAAGGTGGCCGTGATCGGCGTCGGCAACGTGGCCCTCGACGTGGCGCGCGTGCTGGCCAAGACCGGCGACGAGCTGCTGCCGACGGAGATCCCGGCCAATGTGTACGAGGGCCTCAAGGCCAACAAGGCCGTCGAGGTGCACGTGTTCGGCCGTCGTGGTCCGGCGCAGGCCAAGTTCACCCCGCTCGAACTCAAGGAGCTCGACCACTCCCCCACCATCGAGGTCATCGTCAACCCCGAGGACATCGAGTACGACGAGGGTTCGGCCGTCGCCCGGCGCAGCTCGAAGATCACCGACCAGGTGGCCACGATCATCGAGAACTACGCGATCCGCGAGCCCAAGCAGGGCGCCATCCACAAGCTGTTCCTGCACTTCTTCGAGAACCCTGTGGAGGTTCTCGGTGAGGACGGCAAGGTCGTCGGCCTGCGCACCGAGCGCACCGAACTCGACGGCACCGGCAACGTCAAGCCCACCGGGAAGACCACCGACTGGGAGATCGGCGCCGTGTACCGCGCGGTCGGCTACCTGTCGGACAGTCTGCCGGAGATCCCGTTCGACTCGCAGGCGGGTGTGATCCCCAACGAGGCGGGCCGCATCTTCGACGAGGGTGCCCACCTGCCCGGCCTGTACACCACCGGCTGGATCAAGCGCGGCCCCGTCGGCCTCATCGGCCACACCAAGGGCGACGCCAACGAGACCGTCCAGTGCATCGTCGACGACACCGCCGCCGACAAGCTGAACACCCCGGCCGAGCCGTCGGAGGAGTCGGTGATCGCGCTGCTGGAGAGCCGCAAGATCCCGTTCACCACCTGGGCCGGCTGGTACCGCCTCGACGAGCACGAGCGCGCGCTCGGTGCCGCCGAGGGCCGTGAACGCATCAAGGTGGTCGAGCGCGAGGACATGCTCGCCGCCTCGGAACCGGACAAGGTCTAGGGCCGGGCTGGTTCACATACAACCACTGAGGGCGACCGGATTTCCGGTCGCCCTCAGTGGTTGTGGCACATCTACGAGCCGAAGTCGGAGGACCCGAACGACGACGAGCCGGTGGACGGGCGCAGCGGGGTGCCGCCGGTGCCGCCGTTCTGCTCGACCTGCTCCTCGAGGTTGCCGGCCCGGATGCCCGACGGTGTCGACGGCGCGTTCTTGCCGATGGTCACCTCGTTGCGCCAGGCGCCGAGGTTGTTGGACAGATTCTCGATCACCGGGCCGATGGCGTAGCCGGAGATGGAGCTGGGCACGCAGCCGGTCCAGCGCGTCTCGATCGGGTACTGCCAGCGTTTG
>WBZQ01000855.1_pt2 | contig 16853 bp, 13 predicted proteins | sample 5204251 | NCBI WGS metagenome assembly WBZQ01 (sample SAMN12412402, study PRJNA552823) | activated sludge metagenome | isolation source: activated sludge from nitrification reactor of wastewater treatment plant... | place: USA: Virginia | collected 2017-09 | reverse complement strand
TCCCACATGAGGTTAGAAATTTGTATGCAGGCAGCCAGTGGGTTATTCGTTTGCCTGCGCATTTGGTCAATCTTCCATTGCAGGCCAATGATGCGCGGTCGTAGGTGCGCCGGGGTGCTATCGATCAGGTCATCGATCATCTGCTGGCGCATGGCTTCAAATTTCGCCGGATCCTGTCGTGCCATTGATGACCATGTGTCAAAGTCGAAATCTGAGGTCAGTTTTTTTTCATCCATCGTGTTTTACACCTTATTATGAGTGCATAGTATAGATGAAGGCTCCGTCTGCCAAGTAGTGGCAGTCGTTAGGGTCAAGAATGAATGGGCTCCATCGGACGATTATTTCTGCGGTCGGACGTATACGATTTGCCGGAATTCTTCAGGCAATCCATGATGAACGCAATGATATTAGCGGAGTTAAATGTGTGTTAATTCATCAAATTGCAGAATCAAACGATATAGCCCCGCATTTAAAACAAGAACCGGTTTAATGGGTCTCCGCCTTGAACTGGTCAGACAAGCCAGCGAGCATTTTGACTTTTTGGCTCATGGCTTTACTCGATGACGCGAGTTTTTCGACCAATTGTCCATTCTGTTGGGTGACTTCATCGATCTGCATGATGGCTTGGTTGATCTGCTCAAGGACATTTGCCTGCTCCTGAGACGATTGTGAAATCTCTTCAACAATATCAGCTATTTGTGTAACGCTATCAGTAATCATTTTTAACGATTCAGCCGATTGATTGACCAATTGCGCGCCATTTTCTGTTTTGGAAACGCTGTCGATAATCAGATCTTTGATCTGTTTGGCTGATTCTGCACTGCGATCCGCCAATGTTCGAACTTCAGTTGCGACGACTGCAAATCCCCGTCCTTGTTCTCCTGCCCGGGCAGCTTCCACGGCTGCGTTCAGGGCCAGCAGATTGGTCTGAAACGCAATTTCATCGATGACATTGATGATGTCTGCAATTTGCTGGCTGCTTGCGTTGATTTCATTCATAGCATGCCTCGTGCTCGAAAACACGGTTTCACTTTTTTCGGCTTGCTGCCGGGCATCGTTGACGAGTTGGTTCGCTCGGGTTGCATTGCTCGCATTTTGTTGCACGGTAGACGTGATTTCTTCCATGCTGGATGCGGTTTCTTCCAGGCTGGATGCTTGATTTTCAGTGCGCTGGGAAAGATGGGCATTGCCTTTGGCAACGTCGGCAGCGGCTTGTTCGAGCACAGAAGAAGACTCTTTGACCCGGCCAATCGCAGTGCGCAATTTTGCATGCTGAAATATCTGCACATATTCCAGTTGACCAATTTCATCATTCCTGCCGCTATATACATAGCGAGCTAAAGGATCATTGGCAATTTTTTTCGATTTGGCCGCCAGGTCACGCAGCGGTTTGAGCAGGTGAAAGACAGCCCCGGAACTGGCTGCGCTGCCGACCAAAAACCCTGTCAGAGCATAGAAGAACGGAAGCAGTTCAGCAATTGCCAGACCAACGAAAATTAGCCCGAATACACAGGAAACAGCCAACGTGAGCCGGGCAGAGAAACCTATGGGAAATCGTGTCAGCGTTACATCATCGATTGTGGAGCGGCGCTTATCGTCGGCCGTTTTTTTCGACATGATGCGCGCATACAATGCGCTGGCACGATCTACCCATGCTTTCTCTGGTTTTACCCGTACCGATTGATATCCGATGATTTTGCCCTCTTCGAATTGTGGACTGGCAAACGCGTCGACCCAATAATGATCGCCATTCTGGTTGCGGTTCTTGACCATACCCATCCACGCATTGCCTGACTTCAAGGTGTTCCATAACATTGCATACGCTTCGGGAGGCACATCCGGGTGACGAATGATGTTGTGATTCTTGTTTTTGAGTTCATCCCAAGTATAACCGCTCATTGTGATGAAATCTTCGTTGGCGGATGTGAGGATGCCTTTTAAATTGGTCGTGGAGATAATTTCACAATCTCTGTCCATACCCATGTCTTTTTGAGTAACAGGTTCATTTATTCTCATAGCTGCTCACCGTAGCAAAAAATATGTAGGAATGATCTTACGGATTATTTTTCAGAAAATTTAGAACTAATTTCTTTAATATCTGAGGTATAAAAAGATTTTTGGTAATTAAAATCATAGGAATAATCCTACAAAAATCATAGGAATTCTTTAGATTCGAATGTTAACTAAACAATCTGAAAAAATGCAGAGGCTTATCTGGTAGGAATACGCCAGATAAAGAAAACCAGGACAAGTCCAATCCCAAGCAACATCATTTTTTGCCATACCTCGGGCACGATGAACATCGAGCTGCTGAACGATATCCCCATCAACAGGTAAACCCAGCGCTTAACCTGACGACGGATGCTGCGGTACATCTGCCATTCGATGATGATGGGCCCGGCGATGCGATTTTCTAGTAATTTTCGATGAAAATGCTCTGAGCCACGGGCAAAGCATGCGGCGGCCAAGAGAATGAACGGCGTCGTTGGTAAAACCGGCAGGAAAGCGCCAATCGCGCCCAGGAATAGCGCTAGAAAGCCGACGCTCAAATAAATGGCGCGTACGAGGGGCGAATCATGCAAGCTCAGCAAGCTGCCGGGCTGTGAATGGTTGCGTTGTTGCTCGTCATCGGACATGGTGAAAGGTTGCAAGAAAAAATATGAACAGGGCAATTATAGAAACTCGGATGTTCTGAATCAATGAATTGCACAAACTAATTGGCGTAAAACCGCCGGTAACATATCGCACCTTAAGCGGTTATAATAGCCATGACCAATTTATTTGATGTCAATACTGATCACCGTTTATTTTGTGAGGATATTATGCGTATTTCAAACCAGTTATTTAATCTGACCCTCTTAGCGGGGGTATTTTTCATACTTACCCAATTAGGGATTGCAAATCCAGTGCATGCGGCCGATGATTCTCAATTCCAAAAAATCGACACCAAAGTGGGTAGTGGTGAAGAAGCCGAAATTGGCAAAACTGCCAACGTGCATTACACCGGCTGGCTCTATGATGAGACGGCTGCTGATAAGAAGGGCAAAAAATTCGATAGTTCACTGGACCGTAAAGAGCATTTTTCTTTCATGTTGGGCGCTGGCCGGGTTATCAAAGGCTGGGATAAAGGCGTGCAAGGCATGAAAGTGGGTGGACAGCGCACCTTGATTATTCCACCTTCCATGGCGTATGGTGAGCGTGGCGCGGGGAATATCATTCCGCCGAATGCGACGTTGATTTTCGATGTTGAGCTCGTGGGCCTCAAAGCAGGTTCAAGCCATTAAGGGGCGATCACTATCTTGAGAAGCTCTGAAGAACCTTCTTCGAGACTTTCAGAGAGGAAGGAACCATAGAATCAGGTAGCGCGTAAATGCTCGATGAGCATGCGAAACGTGCGTTAACGCTGTTTGATCGAATGTGAACCCCATCTTATTTCAGAGCTTCTTTAAATTTTTTTGTATTTTATGTTGATGAGCTTGTAGCTATCAAAAGGAGCATCGCGATGACCACGACTGCACGGCAGCGTTTCCAATCCCATAAACGGCTGATCATCAGTGTCGGAGTGATAGCGGCTCTCATTCTTCTTATTGCGGCGCTGAGCTATTTTTGGCTGCCGGGTTATGCAAAAAAACAACTTGAAGAACGCTTGTCCGAATTGTTGCAGCGTCCCGTCAGCGTTGCAGCTATCGAGATCAAACCGCATACGCTCGAGCTGATCGTTCAGGATTTTCGCATTGGCAACAAAAATGACGAGCCAGAAAAGCGAGAAGCGCTGTTTTATTTCGCTAAGTTGCATATCGATATCAGTATCGAATCGGTTGCTCGGCGAGCGCCGGTCATTACCGCTTTCTCCATCGTGGAACCAAAGCTGCATCTTGTTCGGGAAACAGAAGACCGCTTCAATATTTCCGATTTACTGGAGAAGTTCGGCCAGCCCTCCGAAGACAGCGACCAGCAAACCGGTCCTACGCAGTTCTCCGTCAGTAATATCTTGATTCAAGGCGGATATTTCGGTTTTGATGACCAGCACATGAAAGCCGATCATCACATCAGCGACATCAATCTCGGCATACCTATCGTGGCTACGATAGATAGCGCACTGTCCAACTGGATCGAGCCGCATTTCAGCGCAAAAATCAATGGATCACCCTTGAAGCTCGATGGCAAACTGCGCCCCTTTACTGACAATCAGGAAGCAACCTTGACGCTCAAACTGAGCGAATTCGATTTAATGGAATTGAATCACTATGTGCCTTTCCCGAAAGGCATGCAGTTGCGGTCGGGATTTTTCGATAGCGATTGGTTGATTACATTCAAACAGGCCCGCGATCAAGCTCCTGACATTACGCTGACCGGAAGTTCAGGTTTGCGGCAATTGGCGCTCAGGAATGGTGCGGTAGAAGCACCCTATCAAGCGAGTCTGAAGCATTTGCGAGCTGAACTGAAGGATGTTGATTTAACCGGCAAGAAGCCTTCGAACCTTAAGTTGGCTATCGAACAGGTCGCGATCGTGCCGGATTCTGCAAAAGAACCTGCGTTATCGCTGGCTGATCTTGACATTGACCAGATCACCATCGACAACACGGCGCGTAAGATTGCACTGGGTGACATTACGCTAAGCCGTTTGCGAACGACATTGCGGCGCGATGCCACCGGTACGATCGACTTGACGCGGCTTTTCAATCCCAAAGATGGCATGGCGCAGCCACAGGCCCAACAGCCCGCACCTGCCAAGAATCGAGCCCGGGCACAAGGCAAACTCAAGCTGGCGCATGTGCCTATTCCTGCCCGCAAACCGGACAACCGTTCAGCGTCCGTAAAACCACAGGCTGCGGTGGCCAAAAATGACGGCGAAGAAAAAAAACAGCCTGCAGCCAGCGGCGACAGTCCGTGGGTTGCCCAAATCCAGCGCGTGAAGCTCAAAGCCGCAGCGGTACGCTATGAAGATTTGACATTGACCAAAACGCCGCCCATGGTGATCGATCCGCTGGATATTGCCATCGATGACATCGATCTGAGTGGCAAGAAACCCTTGAATATGGCGATCAATGCCAAGGTTAACGAGCGCGGTCGCATGAAAGTCGATGGCGCGCTGGCATGGGCTCCCTTCATGACGGATCTCACGTTGAATCTCGATTCAGTGGATCTGGTGTCATTGCAGGGCTGGGCGGGAGAAAAGCTCAAGGCGCTGATTACCAGCGGCGATATGTCCTTTGTCGGCAAGTTAAAGGCGCAGGACGGCGATCCGCTGAAATTGGTGATGGATGGCGAAGCTAGGCTTTACAACTTGAATGTATTTGATCCCAATACTGCTCAGGATTTGTTTCGATGGAAAAAAATGGATGTCAGCGGTTTGAATGTGACCACCGACCCCATGCGAGTCGATATCAAAACGATTCATTTCAGCGATTTTTTTGCGCGCATGACCCTTCTGCCCAGTGGCGAGCTGAACCTGGTGCACATCGTGCAAATCGATCAGCCGCTCGAGGTGGACGTGGCGCCTGCGAATAACAAGAACGCAGTCGAAGTCAAAGTCACCACGCCGGATATCGAGCCGGTGAATGTGTATCAGGTCAAGCCGCAGGAAGAAACGTTCATTCAAATCGGAAAAGTCGTGTTGCAGAACGGTAACATCAATTTTCATGACCGGTTCATCAAACCGAATTACCGCGCCAACTTGACTGGACTCAAGGGTCAGATCGGGCCGCTGTATCCCGGAAAATTTGGTGTCATTGACATTCGGGGCGCCCTGGACAAAACCGCGCCTTTAGAAATCAAAGGCAAAGTCGAGCCATTCAGCTCAGAGTTCTTTCTCGATCTGGCCGTCAATGTAAAGGACATCGATCTGCCGCAGTTTAGTCCGTATTCAGGCAAATATGTCGGGTATGAAATCGAAAAAGGAAAACTGTCTGCCGATGTGCAATATCACGTCGAGAAGGGAGAGCTGACGGCAGAAAATAAAATCTTCCTGGATCAATTCACGCTCGGCGAGAAGGTCGAAAGCGAAAGCGCGGTCTCGCTTCCGCTAGATCTTGCGCTTACGATTCTGAAGAATCGCCGTGGCGAAATTAATCTTCACCTGCCTTTGAGCGGTTCGATCAATGATCCGCAATTCAACATTGGTGCGCTGGTCTTCAAGGCATTTGTCAATTTAATTACCAAGGCGATCACTGCGCCCTTCTCATTGCTGGCTTCTGCATTCGAAGGCGGCGAAGAACTGTCCGAAATTTCATTCACGCCCGGTTTTGTCGAGATTGACGAAGTTGCAGCAAAACGGTTGGAAACACTGGCCGAGATTCTGAACGATCGCCCGTCGCTCGATTTGGAAATTTCGGGCTATGCCGATGCCGTAGAAGATCATGAAGGACTCAAGCTCGCCATATTGCAGGACAAGGTGAAGGCCCAGAAGCTGGCTGAACAGACCAAAAAGGGGATCGCCAGTGGCGCGATCGAGGATCTCAAGCTGACTCCCGAGGAATATCAGAAGTATCTTGAGGTGGTGTACAAAAAGGAATCGTTCGAGAAACCCAAAAATGCCATCGGTTTGACCAAAGGCCTGCCTGTTCCAGAAATGGAGCAGCTTATCCTTGAGCATCTGCAGATCACTGAAAGTGATCTGGCAGGATTGGCTGAACGCCGGGCCACTGCAGCGCGTAACTGGCTAGTGGAGACGGGTAAAATTCCTGATGAGCGGATTTTCATCGTCGCCAGCCAGGACTCGGAAGAAAGCCGGCAAAAGAAGGGTAACCGCGCCGAGTTTCTATTGAAATAATCCAATCCTGTTGATTGTGCCAACGTTTTTCGGGCGGCGGCGTCCTGCGCCCGGTTATAAATAATTCAGAGGGAGTGTGTATTTATGGGAATTTCACATCGATTCCTAGGGGTGCTGTTGAGCCTGTTTTTATTCTCGGCGTGTCAGAATAATCACCCATCGATCGTTGATTTGTCATTCCCAGCACCGACCCCTGCTCCAGTGCCATTGCCTGCTCCTGTCGAACGCACGGTGTCATATACCAAGGAAATTAAACCTCTGATCGAATTCAAATGCCTGTCCTGCCACAGTTGTTTTGACGCCCCCTGCCAGTTAAAGTTAGAAAGCACTGAGGGACTGGAACGGGGAGCATTTCATGAATCCATCTATGGTGGTGCGCGCACCGAAGCCATGACACCCACCCGCCTGGGTATCGATGAAACGACCGTGTCTGGCTGGCGCGAACGCGGTTTTTATTCTGTGCTCGATGCGGAAAATGGACAGTCTCAGCCTTTGCTTTTAGAGATGATTTCCTTAGCCAAGCAATTTCCCTTTCCGCCGAATGGTAAATTGCCGGATACGATCGAACTGGGTATTACGCGAAAAAATCAATGCGTTTCGAATGACAAATTCCCAGAATTTGCGCAAAAATTTCCGTGGAGCGGCATGCCCTTTGCCGTCACCGGCTTGAGTGATGAAGAATATGCCCTGCTGGCTGGCTGGATTCGACAGGGCGCCGTTATTTCCGAAGAACCGGTGACACTCACCGGTGCAGAAAAACGGCACATACAACAATGGGAAACGTTGCTTAATCGCAGCGACAAGCGCGGAAAATTGGTTGCGCGCTGGTTGTATGAGCATCTGTTCATGGCTTTTCTTTATTTCCCCGAGGTCAAGGGAGAGCCGCGTTTCTTTGAAGTTTTGCGTTCTTCCACGCCGGCGGGCAAAGACATCGAACCAATCGCCACGGTCAATCCGAACGACGATCCGAAGGTGCCATTTTTTTATCGTTTACGGCCCATCGCTGGAAATATCGTTCATAAGCGGCGTATCAATTATCCGTTGAGTCAGGCTAAATTGCAGCGCATCAACGAGCTGTTTTTCAAAAAACGCTGGCAAGTGCGGGAATTGCCTGGGTATGGCTATACCGAGCGTGCCAATCCATTCGTGACCTTTTCCGATATACCGGCTTCATCCCGTTATCAGTTTATGCTGGATGACGCCGAATACTTTGTGCGCACATTCATTCATGGTCCGGTGTGCCGAGGCCAGATTGCGACGGATGTGATTCGTGATCATTTCTGGATCATGTTTCAAGATCCAAAATCAGATCTGTTTGTCACTGATGCGCCCTATCAACGCAGGACGATTCCCTTGCTGGGAATGCCGGGTCAGGATGATGATTTGCTCGCAATGGGAGAGAACTGGTTGCGCTATCTCGGTAAGCACATGGATTATTCTTCGCTGCGGCAAAATCATTATACGACGGTTCATCCGCAGGGAGCTGCATTGAGCCATATCTGGAATGGCGGCGACAAGAACAAGAATGCCCTGCTGACCATTTTCCGTCATCACAATAGCGCGTCGGTGGTTCGCGGATGGGTAGGACATGAACCACAAACCCTGTGGCTGATGGATTATCCATTGCTTGAACGCACCTATTATGAACTGGTCGTTAATTATGATGTGTATGGCAATGTAGCTCATCAAGTACTGACACGGCTTTACTTCGATTTGATTCGGAATAGTTCTGAACATAATTTCCTGCGATTCTTGCCCGCTGGTCAGAGAAAAGTGCAATTGAACGATTGGTATCAGGATCTCGGTAAATTGAAATTTGGCATCTTCTACGAAGATATCGACGACATATCACCATCGCAGGAAGAATTTGTCTCTGACGACCCCAAGCACGAATTGGTTATGCGTATGCTCGAGCGTTTCGGCCGGGTCAATGAGATGGCGCAAGATCGCCTGAATCGCTGCAAAAACCTGGAATGCAGCCGATCTGATGAGCCAGCCTGGATTCAACGTGTCGATCAGGCGTTGTCGACCATTGCGGCGCGGCCGGCATCGGAACTGAGCGGAATCCTACAATTGCCGGAAGTGACCTTCGTGCGCGTTCGCGATGAAAACGATAACCGTGTCGTTTATACGCTCTTGAGAGATCGTGCGCACAGCAACGTAGCCTTCATGTTGGGGGAGGGATTGCGCTACCAGTCAGCAAAAGATCGACTTACTGTTTTTCCGGGCATTACTGGCAGTTATCCGAACTTTATTTTTGATGTGCCTGACGTGGACATCGAAGAATTTGTGTCTCAATTAGCTCATGTAAAAAAATCCTCGCGGTTTCAGCAGATCGTCAATCAATGGGGAGTGCGGCGAACACACCCCTATTTCTGGGAAATATTGCACGATATCACCGCCTGGCAGAAGGAATACCAACCCTTACTGTCAGGCATTTTCGATATCAATCGTTATGAGAATTTTTAATCTTTTCTGATCCGTCACGCGTATGCTGCTTGCTTTGGCCATTCTGCTCAACCTATAATCGCAACCTAAATATACTTTTGCAGCAATTTATGAAAGGTTTCACGTGAAACACCCCATGCTGAACCTTATCGTTATCTTGCAATTTCTCAAGAAAACAAACGATATTCAGGAATTACAAAAATATCTGAGTTTCAAAGCATTCCTGGAAGTTTGATTATGCACATTCAGGTGTCAGAGTACTATGAGCAATCATCCTGAGTTCGATATTATCGTGGTTGGAGGCGGACATGCCGGTACCGAAGCAGCCTTGGCGGCAGCGCGGATGGGGTGTCGTACCTTGCTTTTGACTCACAATATTGAAACCATTGGCCAGATGTCTTGCAATCCCTCCATCGGGGGAATTGGTAAAAGCCATCTGGTAAAAGAGATCGATGCGCTAGGGGGTGTCATGGCGATGGCAGCCGATGAGGCAGGCATTCAGTTTCGAGTGCTTAATTCCAGCAAAGGCCCTGCCGTCCGTGCCACCCGCGCACAAGCAGACAGAGTGCTGTATCGACAGGCCATACGCCAACGCATTGAAAACCAACCTCATCTGCGAGTGATGCAACAGGGAGTTGACGACCTAATCATCGAGCACGATCGCGTGCGGGGCGTCATCACGCAACTTAACATCAAAATCCATGCTCATGCAGTGATTTTAACTGTCGGCACTTTTCTGGCAGGTTTGGCGCATATCGGCAGGACGAATTTCAGAGCCGGACGTGCGGGCGATCCGCCATCCATGACACTCGCCCAACGGCTGCGCGATATGGAATTTCCGGCAGGACGGCTAAAAACCGGGACACCGCCGCGCATCGATGGCCGTAGCATGGATTATTCCAGGTTGACGGAACAACCCGGCGATCTACCCACGCCAGTATTTTCCTTCATTCATGCCGGTTCTGGGCATCCGCCCCAAGTTTCTTGCTGGATCACGAGCACAAACGCCGCCACGCATGACATCATCCGGGATGGGCTGGTTGATTCACCGCTATTTACCGGGAAAATTGAAGGTATCGGGCCGCGTTACTGTCCGTCTATTGAAGATAAAGTGGTGCGATTTTCGGCACGCGAGTCTCATCAGATCTTTCTTGAGCCTGAGGGATTGGGCACGCATGAGATATACCCCAATGGGATTTCAACCAGTTTGCCGTTCGAGGTACAAGTGAAATTGATCCACTCGATAGCGGGCCTTGAACAAGCTCACATTACCCGCCCTGGCTATGCCATCGAATATGACTATTTTGATCCTCGCAACCTGAAGCGCACACTGGAAACCAAAACTATCGAAAACTTGTTTTTTGCTGGTCAGATCAACGGCACGACCGGTTATGAGGAAGCGGCTGCACAGGGTCTGTTGGCGGGTCTCAATGCCGCGCTCAGGATTCAAGGGAAAGAAGCATGGTCGCCACAGCGCAGTGAAGCTTATCTGGGCGTATTGGTTGATGATTTAGTGACATCCGGCGTCACCGAACCGTATCGCATGTTTACCAGTCGCGCCGAATATCGCTTGCAATTGCGCGAGGATAATGCCGATTTGCGCCTGACGGAAATAGGACGTCAGCTAGGTTTGGTGGATGATCAGCGCTGGGCTGTGTTCAGCGATAAACAAGAGGCGATTGAACGGGAGCAGCGACGTTTGGATACCCTTCGTTTATGGCCTGGCGTGTTGCCTGAAGGTGATGCGATCCGCGTGTTAGGTAAAACCATCGAAAAAGAATATACCCTGACAGAGCTGCTGCGCCGACCGGATGTGACTTATGAGTCACTGATGACGCTGCCGGGTGCGGGTGTAGCAGTAACCGATCCACTGGTGGCTGAGCAAGTAGAGATCCAGGCAAAGTATCATGGTTACATTCAGCGTCAGCAGGAAGAAGTTTCCCGTCATGCGCAGTATGAGAATACCGTGCTGCCCAAGGATATCGACTATTGCCTGGTCAAGGGGTTGTCCAATGAAGTGCAACAAAAATTGAATCAGCACAAGCCTGAAACGCTGGGGCAGGCCTCGCGAATTTCCGGCGTGACCCCTGCTGCGGTTTCATTATTGCTGGTGCATTTGAAACGTGGCTTGGGTCTGGTTGATAAAAAACAACGCGCATGAGTCTGGGGCAGCAGATTTCGCAATGCCTGCAGAAGCTCGGTGATGATTTTGCGTATCAGAATCCATCGCTCAATGACTTGATCGAGCAATATTTACTGCTGATCGAAAAATGGAATCGAATTCACAACTTGACAGCTGTGCGTAAACCTCAGGACATGCTGATTCAGCATGTGATGGACAGTCTGACGGCTGTGCCGCATTTGGTTGGCCCGCAGATCATCGATGTGGGCAGCGGCGCAGGACTGCCTGGCATTCCAATTGCCTTGGCAAAGCCGGACTGGCAGATTACCTTGGTGGAAAGCAATCAGAAAAAGGCGGCATTTTTGAAGCAGGTCAAAATTGAGCTGGCGTTGAATAATGTGGAAGTTATCGCGCAACGGATCGAAAACATTCAATTATCCAAAAAAATAAATGTCATCATCTCACGGGCATTCTCGGAATTGGGACAATTCCTGCGTTTGACCGAGCAATTGAGTGGAGAAGAGAGTGCTAATTGCTGCTGGGTTGCAATGAAAGCCAGTTGTACGGAGGCTGAGCTTGCTCAAATTCAGATGCCTTTCGTGCTTGAAAGTATCATATCGCTTGCGGTTCCCAATCTGGATGCGCAGCGTCAATTGATCATGATCAGAAAACAGACACGGTAGCCAAATGGCGTAGCTTTGATTCCATCAGGAAAATGAATAGGAGTTCATGATTATGGCGAAAATTCTAGCGATCACCAATCAAAAAGGCGGGGTAGGAAAAACAACGACAAGCGTCAATCTTGCCGCTAGTCTGGCTGCTTCAGGCCAACGCATTTTGCTGGTTGATCTCGATCCGCAGGCGAATGCGACGATGGGTAGCGGTGTCAATAAGCAAACCATACAGGTTACGATTTATCATGTCTTGCTCGGCGATGCGCCGATAGAAGCAAGTCGAGTGACTGGGATTCAGGGAAAATATGATTTGATACCGGCCAACCGTGATCTGGCCGGCGCCGAAGTTGAAATGGTTGAGTTCTCCCAACGGGAAACGCGCTTGAAAACGGCGCTGGAAGCCATCGCGCACGAATATGATTATATTCTGATCGATTGTCCGCCTGCGCTGAACCTGCTCACGCTCAACGGATTGTGTGCAGCCCGGGCAGTCATGATACCGATGCAGTGCGAATATTATGCCTTGGAAGGCCTCAGCGACCTGGTGAATACGATCAAGCGCGTCCGCACTAATTTCAACCCCAACTTGCGGATCGAAGGATTGCTGCGCACCATGTTCGATCCGCGCAATATCCTGGCGCAACAAGTGTCGGACCAGTTACAGAAACATTTTGGCGAGAAAGTCTACCGTACCGTGATCCCCCGCAATGTACGGCTTGCGGAAGCGCCAGGTTTTGGTCTGCCCGTGCTATACCACGATGAGCAATCCAAAGGGGCGCAGGCGTATCTCGAACTTGCCAGAGAAATATTGCATGCCTGATTTTGTCAACAATGTGAAAAGATAATCCGATGGGATCGACAATGGTTAAACAAAAAGGACTGGGAAGAGGATTGGATGCTCTGTTTTCCCATGATGAGAGCGCTGCCAGCGCAGAAGAATCGCTGCAGAATATCGAGATTTTTCGTTTGCAACCCGGTAAATATCAACCCAGAACCAATATGGATCAGGTGGCTTTGGCGGAGTTGGCGGAATCGATCAAGGCGCAGGGCGTAATGCAGCCGATTCTGGTGCGTCCGGTGAATGATGACCGCTTTGAAATCATTGCCGGTGAACGACGATGGCGCGCGGCTCAGTTGGCGGGTTTGAGTGAAGTGCCTGCCTTGATCCGAAACGTTGCCGATGAATCTGCGCTTGCGATGTCGCTGATCGAAAATATCCAGCGTGAGAATCTTAATCCTCTGGAAGAAGCCATGGGCATCCAGCGCTTGATCAATGAATTTGGCATGACCCATCAGACCGCCGGTGAAGCGCTGGGAAATTCGCGCAGCACGATTTCGAATTTGCTGCGCCTGCTCAATCTGTCGGCTCCTGTGCAGGAATTGATGATGCTGGGCAAGATTGAGATGGGGCATGGACGTGCCCTGTTGCCGCTGGCGGCCGCAGAACAGATCAAACTGGCCAATCTGATCGTGCAGAAACGGCTGTCGGTGAGGGAGACTGAGCGGTTGGTCAACCAGGTCGAGCACCCTATTGCCCGCAAGATTAAAAAGCCAGACCGCGATTTATTGCGGTTACAGGAAGATGTATCTGAGCGGCTTGGTACGCAAGTTGACATCAAACCCAAGAAGAATGGGCAAGGGAGTATCGTCATTCACTATTCCAACCTGGATCAGTTGGATGATATCCTCGGTAAGCTATGACATTGTCTGCCCGCTCGCTATCGAAGCGCATTGCAGGCTGTCAACATTGATTAAACTCAAGAAGGAAAGGTATGGATGCACGATTACTGGAAATTTTGGTATGTCCTTTATGTAAAGGACCGCTCATTTACAAGAAAGATGACAAGGAACTGATCTGTAAGCTGGATCGATTGGCGTATCCAATTAAAGATGGGATTCCGGTCATGCTGGCGGAGGACGCCCGTCGTATTCCTGATGATGTCGATATCAAATAAGTCTTGTATGAAAGTATACGCACGACTCGAGCCCCGTATGGCGGCTGTCATGGGCGCATTGATCGCTGATGCAGCATCATTGGGTCTGCATTGGCTCTATGACTCCGGGCGAATTGCGCAGATTGAAACAACCCGGGGCCTGGTTTTTTTACAGCCTGATGTAAACGATTATGCCGATACGAAGGGCTACTTCGCGCATGGCGTTAAAGTGGCCGGTGATGCGTCAGCCTATGGCGAAATCAGCTTGCTGATGCTGCGGCATCTGGCGCAATATCGAGAATTCAGCCGTATTAGCTATCAAACGGATTATTGTCATTTTTTTGGCCCGGGTGGCGCGTATGTGGGGTATGTCGACTCGCCTACCCGTCAGACCTTGAATCGACTGCTTTCTTTGAAACCCGAAGAGTTTCCGGCGAAATCTGGCGTGGATGATGATCAGTTTTCTGCGTTGGCCGCGTTACCGGCTCTAGTGGCAACTCATACTGGGTCGCAACAGGCGCTGGCGGACAAGGTTGAACTCGTCGTACGACTGACCCATGACAATGACACGGCAGTCGCAGCAGCGCTGTATACCAGCGATGTGTTATGGCAGGTTTTGAATGGGAATTCGCTTGCTTCAGCGCTGAGGAATGCGCTGGCCTGTGTCAGACATAAACTGGCGTCACGGGTGGAAGAAGCTTTATGCGCCGAAGCACTTGATGCTTCAGCATTGGGCCAGCACTTCGGTTCGGCCTGTCATGTTCTGGAGGGTGTGCCGATCATTGCGCATCTCTTGCAGCATGCGAAGGATTATCATGCGGTTATTGAACAAAATATCCGGATCGGTGGCGATAGCTGCGGTCGTTCGATCATGCTCGGCGCAATCATTGCAGCCGCCATGGCGCAACGCCAAGAATTCGATGCTGGTATTCCACTCGTCTGGATGGCGCGCTACCGGAAACTGCATGTTGCAGCCGAAGCATGCACACGACTCTAGGTAAATACTGATTAACTCGGCGAGCGAGATGAAGCGTAAGGCGCACGGAACGCAGCAACCGAGACTTATAAACTCGATAGACGAAAGAACGAGTACCCGGAAACGAAGAGATTCGCTCAGGCAGGAAGTTAATCAGTGTTTCCCTAACGGCTCAACCATGATCAGTCATCAGCCTGACGATATAAAAGCCAGTGAAAATTCCAGTCATTTTTGAGTTTCAACCGTCAAATAAGAGTGTGATGCTACTCAGCAGCATTTTGAACTGACATGTTTCCGTTTCGGAATGGCGTGGTGAACTAACTACCAACTTCCCTTGCGTGTCGGGCGGCTCGGTAGATATATTCCCCGAGAATAGTTATAATTCGCCAACTAATTAATCTCTTGAACACAAGAATAAAAAAAACTACACAGTACAGCCATTCACATCATCAAGATATCTGCATTGATAAACCACGAATCACAGTATGCCCTGAGGTCATGTTTGCCGTCGAGTACGGATTCAGCCGATGACACTGCTTACTCAGCCTTTTGCGGCAGGTTTTTTGATCGACCTGATGGATTACTTTACCCATTGATAATTTTGGAGGAAAAATGAGTCATACGTTATATGAAACCGCTGTACAGCGGGTACAGCGCTGTGAATTGGCTGTGCCAGGCTCCAGCCCAGGAATGTTTGAAAAAGCACTCAATAGTGGCGTTGACTTCGTTTTTCTTGATCTGGAAGACGCGGTAGCCCCGGATGATAAAATCCAAGCGCGAAAAAATGTCATTCAGGCGCTCAATGACCTGGATTGGAAAGGACATGGCATCACGGTATCAGTTCGCATCAATGGGCTGGATACGCAGTATATGGTGCGCGATGTCGTGGATCTGGTGGAGCAAGCCGGAAGCAAGATCGATACGTTGCTTATTCCGAAAGCAGGAGTATATGCAGATATCTACATGGTGGAAGCCATGGTTACCCAGCTCGAAATGCAACAAGGCCTGAAAAACCGCATTGGACTGGAAGCGTTGATTGAAACCGCTCTGGGCATGGCTAACGTCGAAGACATTGCCCGTAATGGTGCATCCGGTCGACTGGAAGCCCTGCACTTTGGCGTCGCAGATTATGCCGCCAGCAATCGCGCCAGAACGACCAATATCGGTGGATTGAATCCTGATTATCCAGGCGATCAATGGCATTTTGCCATCAGCCGGATGATCGTCGCCTGTCGTGCTTATGGTTTACGTCCGATCGATGGCCCTTTCGGTGATATCAAAGATCCTGAAGGTTACGTATTGGCAGCCAAGCGTGCAGCCGCGCTGGGTTGCGAAGGAAAATGGGCAATTCATCCGACACAGATTGAGCTGGCGAATGAAGTCTTTACGCCACCTGCCCGAGAAATCGAAAAAGCCAAGCGAATTCTTGCAGCGCTCAAGGAAGCTGCTGCTCAGGGTAAGGGCGCTGCTGCACTGGATGGTCGTTTGATCGATGCAGCTTCAGAAAGAATGGCGAACAACGTGGTGAAAGTGGCAGAAGCCATTGCCGCGAAAAACTAATGATGTGAAGGCCGCAATAAGCGGCCTTTGTCTTTGTAAAAACTCTGAAAAATAACGAATGCGGTTCAAGCAAGGCGAGATGGGTTCGATATCGATAGTTTATGAAAAAACGGCGTGTTGAACCTGATTGCTATGCCTTGATGGCCGCATTGCAGTAGTTTTTCAGAGCTTTTTAAGAATGATTAATTGATAACATATTGAATGATTGAATTAATGTAGGGTACAAGTTGAGGAAATCGAAGTGAATATTCACGAATATCAAGCAAAAGAAATTCTGGCTGAATATGGCGTAAAAATCGCCGAGGGCGGATTAGCCTATAGCGTTGATGAAGCAGTGCAACGCGCCAGGGAAATAGAAGGCGATGTC
>WBZQ01001388.1_pt1 | contig 16859 bp, 5 predicted proteins | sample 5204251 | NCBI WGS metagenome assembly WBZQ01 (sample SAMN12412402, study PRJNA552823) | activated sludge metagenome | isolation source: activated sludge from nitrification reactor of wastewater treatment plant... | place: USA: Virginia | collected 2017-09 | reverse complement strand
GCCGCGCTTTCGATCCGGTTCTCCGCGGCCCAGGCGATGTTGGCGACCTCGTCGCGCCGCAGGACGACCTCCTCCACCGGAGGGCTCTCGGTCACCCCGGCGAGGACGGGCGGCAGGAACAGCAACGGACACCGGCGCTCGGCGGGCCTCGGCGCATCCGCGGAGTCGTCGCCGGTGAGCTCGAAGAACCTCCAGACGCGGCCCGGGCCGTCCTCCTGGGCAACCGATCTGATCGTGGTGAGCTCACCGAACGTGTCGACCACCGCGACGTGGTCGGCCCGCACCAGCACGCCCCCCGGCAGCCGGCACGGCACGAGGAACCAGTCATCGCCGAACAGCATGCCGTAGGCACCCACCGCCACGCGCGCGAGGTCCTCCGGTGCGGCGCCCAGGTCGCCGAACGACACCGCGCTGCTCTCGAGCTGCCACCAGCGCGACGCCGCCTGGCCGGCAAACCGCGCCGGTGCCGGGAGCACCCGCAGCTCATGCGAGGTGACCACCCCGCGGGCGCCCATGGCCTTGGCGCCGGCCGCGACGTCGAAGGCGTACCAGTCGAGTCGGCCGCCGACGTACTCCACCGCATCCAGCTGCACCTCGCCATCCTTCAGGCCGGCCGCCACCTGGAAGCGGTACTCCATCCGCTGGGGATTCCAGGCCTGCGACCGGCCGTCGGGTTCGCTGTAGCGCGCGCCGTACCACGTGGCCCACGCGTCGAACGCCGCTGCGCCCGACCCCTTGGCGAGGCCGGGAATGCGCGCGCCGAGCGTGCCGGCCGTATGCGCTGCGAGCAGCGCGGGTGCGTCGAACGAGCGGCGGGCAAGCAGTTCGAGCTGGGTCCGGCCCACCGGATCGAGGCCGTCGTCGTCGGGCAGGGCCAGCGGGAACTCCTTGCGGATCGCCGTCGCGAGGCCGTCGGCCGCGCCCGCCGCGTCGAGCAGCCGCCACAGCTGCAGGCCCGCCTCGGCCGCCAGGCGCGCCGCCGCCGGCCCGTCGACTACGCGCTCGCGTTCCACCGCCGTCTCGAGCGGCAGCCCGTCGGCGTCGCGCACGACGATCGGCCCGCCGCCGTCGGGCGCACCCGGACGGAACCGGGTGATCGGCACGTGTCCGAAGGTCGCCTCCACGAAGATCGGGCTGGCGGCATCCTCCCCGGTCATCTCGCCGAGCTGCCACTGGCGGCCGATCATCCAGAGCGGGTCGGCGATGCGCGCCTGCTGCCCTTCGACGAGCTCCACCCCCACGGTCGTCGATTCGAGCCGCTGCCAGCTCATGACGCACCCCCCGGGTTCGTGTCGACGTGCAGGTAGGCGGCGGGCAGATACTGCCCCAGGTCCTCGAGGGTCTCGGGACCCACCATCCGCAGCCGCGACAGGGCCAGCGTGTCGTGGACCGTGTCGCGCACCAGGTCGAAGCTGAAGCCGGCTTCGGGCGGGGCGGTGCACAGCAGGATCGCCTGCGGTGGCCGTGCCGACGGCGCGTCGAAGTGCACCGCCAGACCTGCCGTCTGGCCGCGGCGCGGGATCGACTCGGTCCACGAGTCGACCACCAGCCCCGCCACCGGGCCGGTGCCGAACGCCGGCCGGTGGCCGGCGGCAAGCAGGCAGAGCCGCCCGCGCTCGTCCTCCGTGGGGCGCGCGACGGCGGCCCACGCCTCGTCGGGGTTGTCGGGGAGCTGCCCGAGCGCGAAGTCGAACATCACGTCGTTGCGAGCGGCCTCCACCAGGTCGATCGCGACCCGCAGCCGGCGGGCACCCGGCTGCACGCGCCCGGCGGCGGCCAGCCAGCCGGTGGCGTCGGCGTGCCCTGCGAGGCGGGGTCGTGCGAAGGTCGCGTCCAGCGCCGCCCCGTTGCCGGCGCGCACGAGTGGAGCCACCGCAAGCTGGTGCCCCAGCAGCAGGGCGATGCGGGACGTGAGCTCCGCGTGCCGGGCGAGGTCGTCGAACGCCGGCCAGGCCTCGGCTGCGTCGACCACCGTCTGGTCGAACTGCGCCAGGCGCGCGTCGATCTGACCCAGCAGGACGAGGCCCTCGGCGACCACGGCCTCGTCGGTCACACCGGTGGGGATCCCCGCGCCGAAGTGAAACCCGGCCAGGGCCAGCATGGCGGCGCGCACGTCGGCGCGCGCCGCGGTTCCATCCTCCGCCGGCAGGGCGGCCGCCAGCACGGCTCGCCGGGCCGCCAGGCAGCTGCGCACCGCGGTGACGCGCCCATCCAGCTCGGCGATGTCGAAGCCGGCCACCGCGTCGGTCGCGCCGGGGCTCGCCAGGTCCCGCCCATCCAGGTCGCGCGACTCGGCCACGAGACGTCGAAGCGAACGTGCGGCGACGAGCACGTCGTCCACGGACGGATCGCCACCGTGGGTCTCGACCACCGCCACGGCGGTCGCGGGCACCTCGGCAGGGCGGCGGCCCTCGCCCCATGCGGCCAGCAGCGCTCCCAGCCGTCCGCTGCCGACCTCGTCGCCCACCGGAGCCAGGAAGACCAGATCGAGCGCCGACAGGCCGAGGTCGGCGAGCGTGCCCGAGGGGCCGGCCGCCACCGGCTCACCCGAGGCGGGGTCGTCGAACCGCACCGTGAACGTGAGTGCCGCCGGGTCGCCCAGGAGCTTTGCCAGCAGGGCTTCGAGCCCCGGTGCTGCGAGCGCACGGCCGCTGGTCGGGGCCCCGGGCCAGGTGCTGGTCGCCGCACCATCGACGGTGAGCAGAAGCCGGTGGGTCACGGTGGCGGCCGCCCTCGGGGTGTCGGCCACGCGCAGCGGCGGGAAGGTGACCTCGCCGGTGGCCGAGGCGGTCAGCGTGGCGGCCGCCTCCGGAATGTTGCCCTCCGCCAGCGAGAAGACGCTCTGGGCGAGGGCGACGTCGGCCACCGCGTCGAGATCCGACGCAAGCACGCCGAGCACCCCCTCCAGGTCGGAGCGATCGGCGGCCGCGTCACCCGCCAGCAGGGCGCCGATGCCATCGAGCGTCGACTGCTCCTCGGTGGTGAGGTCGTCGGCGCCCGACCACGCGCGGGCGACCAGGAGCCCGTCGACGATGGCGTTGGGCGCCGCGGCGCTGGCTCTGGCGTCGAGGGCGATCTGCCGAAACTGATCGATCCACCGGTCCTGGGCTGCGTCGTGGAGCCCGCGCTCGAACCGTGCGCCCAGCAAGGCGCCCAGGTCCTGGCCCTGGCGGACGCCCTCCACGAGCCACTGCGCCCGCCGAACCCGGTCCGAGCGCAGGTCGACCGCGAAGGCGCCGGCCGCGCCTGCTCCGCCGAGCGCGGCCCAGCCGCTGCGCAGGACGGCCGCGGTGGTCGCGTGCGACAGCGACGGTGCCAGAACGTAGCCCTGCGACGCGTCGGCGGCGCGCGGCGTGACGTCGACCACCGAACCGTAGGCGCCCACCTGGATGCCGCGCGGCTTGGCCTGGCGCTTGTTCTCGAGCCGCCAGGCGGCGAGCGCGGTGTACCACGCGTCGAGGCGGTACGACCACGTGCCGAGCGTCTCGCGCAGCAGCCGCTCCAGCTCGCCCACCACGTCCCCGTCGCCCTCGGCGATGTCGACCAGCCGGGCCATCGCCCCCGTGACCCGCGGCGCCGGCACCCTGGTCTTCGCCCCCGTGGTGGGGACGTCGATGACGGGGCCGCCGCCGCTGCCGGCGAGCACCGCCAGGTCGCCGGGAGTCGCCCGCTCGACGCTCCAGTGCAGGAGTTGGCGCAGCAGCGGCTTGGGATCGGCGTAGTCGTAGGTGCGCACCCCGTCGCCCTCGACCTGGTCGCGCAGCCGGCCGAGCCAGTCCCTGAGCTCGGTCAGGTCGGCGTCGGTGCGACCGGGTGCGACGAGCGGCTCCTGCCAGTCGGCGTGCGTCTCGGCGTGTGCGGCGAAGAACGCCTGGGGATCGTCGTCGTCGCCGACCATCCGGGTGATGTCGGGGTGGCGCTCGGTGAGGAACCGCACGGGCTCGGTGCGGTCGCGCTGCGCGGCGACGAGCGCGATGAGGCTGTCGACCAGGCCCGTGATCTCCGGGTCGAGGTGCTCGGCCTGCACGGGGTCGGTGTAGTCGCGCAGGTCGGCGGCGAACTGCTCCAGCAGGCGCAGCTGCTCGTCGACGCTCGTCGCCGCGTCCAGATCCGCGTCCAGCCTGAGGTAGTCCTGCCACGCCGGGTTGTCGTCGAGCTCCGCGTACGGCACGCCCATCGGCTGGGTCATCGTGCCGACGCCCCACGCGACGAAGAACAGTTGCGCGCCGTACTGCAGGGCGTACTCGGAGCGCTTGTCGTCCACCTGGCGCAGGCGGAGCGTGGTCGGGTGCGGCACCGCGGCGAGAATCTTCGAGACCAGGGCGGCGAGATCGCCCGAGTCCTCCTCGCCCGGGGTGAGATCGGTGGCGTCCGGGTCGAGGCGCGGCACGTTGGCGAGGGAGCGGTCCCAGGTGGAGCGCAGCTGGCCGGCGACGACGTCCTCGACGTGCTCGATGTTGGTCTTCGGTGCACCGTCGGGCGGTGTGACGTGGCCGGCGGGCAGCAACCCGTAGGGCTGTGCGCCCACCAGCAGCGTCGGCAGCGGGCCGGCGCCGCGGACGTAGTGGGCAGCCCAGTCGCGCAGCCAATCCCGCGACTCCCCGATGACCGCGCCCTGCAGCAGGGCGGCCAGGTAGTGGCCGCCGAGCGCCGGCCACAGCGCCAGGTTCATCGCCTCGGCGTGCGCGAGCTCGAGCAGGCCGGCGTTTGTCGAGCGGTCCAGCGGGTTGTCACGCCCCAGCCCGAGGGCGATGCTGGCCGCGTCGGCCGCCGTCATGCGGTAGAGCCCGCCGTCGTCGCCGATCTCGGGCCGGTCGGCCGGCGCCGCGGCGTCGAGCTCCGACGCGCGCACGGCTGCGTGGGAGGGGAACTCGAGGCTGATGTCCGGCACGCCGCCCTCGGTCGCGTTCGTCGGCGTGCCCTGCGGCACGAAGTCGATGCCCCGCGTGTAGCGGTGCGCCTGCAGCAGCGACTCCACCGCCTCGCGCCGGTCGCCCACGCCGACGCCGAGCACGACGAGCTCGCCGAACCCTTCGGTCGCGATCGGCTTGTCGATCGCATCCAGGTCGATGCGAAGCCCCATGCCCAGCCGCACGGCCTCGTCGAAGTCGAAGGTCCAGCCGAGGCCCTGAGCTTCCAGCCACTCCCGTGAATCGGCCACGTCGCCCACGTCGGCCAGGCCCGGCGCCATCGGCAGGTCGGCCGGGATCGGGTTGCCCCACCACGTCCCCACGACCTCGTTGTCGTAGTAGCCGGCGACGGCGAACCGTACGGGCAGCAGGCGTGCCAGCGTGGGCTGCGGCTGGGTGAGCGTCGCGAGCGCAGGGACGGCGGGCGACGGCGCGAGCGGCTGACCGTCGGGCACCGGGGCGGTCGGCGCCTTCGCCTGATTGGTCGGCGTGGTCTGGCCCGCCACCCACGCCGCGCGCCAGGCGCCGATCTGGCCCGCAAGCCACGAGAACGCGGCGTCCATGGCAGCCACGTCGTCGACGCCGGCTCGCCAGGCCCGCTCCCAGAAGGCACGGCCCAACTCCTGCTCCGGCGCTGTGAGCGCGGGCTGATGGCCGTCGGCGTGGATGACGTCGGGAAACATGCGGACGCGGAGCTCCGCGGGGTGCGCGTCGAGGTCGAATCGGGTCTCAATGCGGATCGGCAGCAGGGCGAGCGGCAGCGTGGAATCGAGGGCCGCGAACGCCGCCGTGGGCGGAATCTCGGGCGGGTCGAACGGGGGCTCCATCGGGCCGGTCGGTCCCCCGGCCGGCCCAACCGGCCCGGTGCGCGGCGCCCGACGGGTCGACGGCTTCTGGTCGGGGCGGTCGGGGCGCCGCGGCTTGGGGGCACGTGCCATCAGATGAGGTCGCTCGCGTGGATGAGCATGCGAAATGGGCGCTGCCAGCAGGCACGGGCGTTGTGCGCGGAGTTCGTGCCCCAGGTGGCGGCCGTGTCCGTGACGGCGGCCAGCCGGTCGTGTTCGGCCGGCGCGTGGGTCAATGCATCCAGCTCGTCGCGATCGTCAACCAGGTGCGCCCATGAGAGCCGGTCCCAGCTCTTGGGGGTCTTCGCGAAGTGCTCGGGCTTGGGGTCGTCCAGCCCGAAGCGGGGGGCGCCGAGCTGCTCCTCGATGGCGAGGAAGTAGCCGGGTGCCGCGGGGCTTCGGTCACCGACGACCGTCTGCGGATCGACCTCGAACCCGAAGAACACGGTGTCCCGGTCGAGCGACCCGAGGAAGCTCGCGGCCACCACGGCGCCGTCGACGGGGGTTGCGGCGCCGTCGGCCCAGGACGCCTGCTGCAGGTAGTAGTGGGCGGTCGGGTACCGGCGCACGATGTCGCCGCGCACGACGATCACTGTCGCTGTCGCATCTGCCGCCCCCATGTTCTGCTCCAGCGTCTTGCCGATGCTCGGGGCACCTCGGGGCCGCCCCCAGTCCGTCAGCTCGCCCACGTCGGTCTGCGCAGCGTCGACGTAGCTCCAGAAGCGGTGGAAGAACGTCGCCCGCAGGTCGACCGGATACCCGCGCCACAGGAGCTCACGCGCCATCTCATGGTTGGCGCCGAGCATGAACGCGCCGATGCCGCCCAGGTTCTCGGCGACGAGCCGCACCCGGTTGCGCGCAATGGCCTCCACTCCCGGAAGCAGCCACGAGCTGCCCAGGGCGATCAGATCGACCGACAGCGGGTCCTCGAACACCGGTCCCAGCGCGAGCGTGGTGGGCACGCCGTCGGACGGGATGAGCGGATCGAGTGCGGGGATGCGCATCGTGAGGTTCGCGCGAACGGACGGAAGCGGGTCGATACGTGCCCGCACCGTCCCGGCGATGTGGCTCACGTCGTCGGCGGGCCGGGAGGGGACGGCGATGATGATGGGCGGGTCGATCGCGGCGGTCCGTGCGGCCATCGGTGGCCGGCTCGCGACGAGCACCTGCTTCGCGATGGTGGCGAGCAGGGCCGGGTCGGCGGTGACGAAGCCCTCCGGCTCGGTGAGCACATCCAGCGTCGGGTCGCGTACCTGGGCGCCCGCCGGCACGCCCGCAGCCGCGAATTCGATTGCGACGGTGTCGCCGCCTGGCTGGGTCGCAAGCAACGTCGTCGCGACGTGGTCCGCCCCCAGCCGGGCGATCGCGGAGGCCGTGCGCCGCCGCCAATCCCGCGCCAGCGGGGTCGCCTGCCTGGTCTGCCTGAGGTACGCGCTCGACACGAGCCCGTTGGGGGCGGCGCTTGTGAGCAGGCGCGACCGGACGGTGGCCGCCCCGTCGGGGATGAAGGCGTGGAGCCGTGCGGTGACCTGAAGGACGCCGGCGTCGTCGAGCGCGACGACCTTGCGCGCAACGCCGCGGCTGACCTCCACGGCGAGGCGTCCGCAGTTGAGCGCGGTGACGGTGGCGCGAAGGTCGCCCGCCTGGTCCCAGGCGCCGGCGACGAGCGCCTCCTGATTGGCGCGCACCACGAGCGCACCCAGGCCGGCGGCGGCACGCCGCACGGGGTGGAGGTTGAGCATGCGGGCCCACCCGGCGGCGGGCACCGCGACCAGGCCGGCCGGCCACGCGCCGTACAGCGGCGGGGCGACCACCGGGTCCTGGGTGTTCGGGTCGTAGGCCTTCCCGGGCTTGGGCGGGGTCCAATCGACGCGGGCCACCCCCGCGTCGAGCAAGCCCGTCAGCTCGTCCTGGAAGGCGCTGCGATGGTCCCCGGGCCACGGGCGGGATGTCGCGCCGGGCGTCTCGAGGGTGCCCTCCATGTCGACGAGCACACTCTCCGTGGCGGGCGTGACGATGCCGGGATCACCGATCTCCATGGGATAGCGACCCAGATCGGCCCCTTCGCCGTCGGGCTTCAGGCGGCGGCAGAGGGTCTCGAACGTGCCGGCCGCGCCGGTGGTGAAGCGCCAGTGGTGATAGACGGGCGACTCGAACGGCGCGGCGACATCGCGCGCCCACGCCGGCACGAGCTCCTGCGCCTCAGCCTCCGGCCGCACGAACGCCGGGACCAGGCAGGCGAGCCATGCGGCATCCGCGACGGTCCGCCGCGGGCACATGACCCGCGCGACGACTTCGCCGGTGTCGCCGGCAACCGCGGCATCCACATCGGTGCCCACGAGCGACTGCACATGGGTCCACGCCCACGAGTCGTCCAGGTCGGGAAGCTCGTCGGCGGGCACGGCCGGCGCGTCGATGCGCAGCACGGGCAGCGCACCACCGCCCTGGCTCACGATGCTGACGCCCTCCTGCTCCCTGACGCAGACGAGAACGAGCCACGGCCGCAGCCGGCCCGTCCCGTCGTCGGACGCGGGCGTGAACAGCCACGGCAGGTCCGGCGCCGCGAGCTCGACGAACGGGAAGTAGCTCGGCTCCACCTCGGCACTGTCGGGGCGCGGCTCCTCGCGGATCACCTGGCCGGGTGAGAGCCCGGTGACCGCGTCGGCACCGTGCAGGCGAACCGCCTGGTCGGAGCGCCGATCCTCCACCTCGATCCACCCCGTGACGCTCGGGCCGCGTTCGAGCGGGCCGGTCAGCGGGTCCACCGCCGTCAGCGCCGTGACGAGGCCGCGCCGCAGCCACGGCAGGAACGTGACGTCGCTCATGCGCCCACCACTGCATGCGACGGCGCCATCCGCTGCGTCGCCCGCGCGGTCGGGTCGGCTGCGACCGCGCGCGACTGGACGGCGAGCGCGTGACGGTAGGTGCCCGCCTCGTCGCGGGCCTGGCCGGTGGTCGCGTCGGCGCTCTGCCAGGTGGTGGGGCCCGCGGCGAATCGGGGGGAGGTCACCGTTCGTGTCGTCGGCCGGCGGCCCAGGGCGAGGCCGGCGGTCGCGGCGGCGAACGCCACGGCCAGCGGCTGGGGCTTCGTGACAGGTCGCGTCTCGTCGCGATCGATGATGCGAACCTCGTAGTCGGGGGTCACGCTGGTGGCGTCGGCGGCGCGGATGGCGGCGGTGCGGGACGCGACGCTCACGCCCGCGCTCATCTCCTCGTACGACGAGGCCTCGAGCTTCTGCGCGCGGGTCATCTCGTCGTAGAGCGCCGGCGCGAACCAGTCCGTCACCGGCGCCCAGTCCACGTCGTCGATGCCGTCGATGCCCGCGCCGGCGATGCCAAGTCGCGTCGGACCGTCGATCGCGTAGGTGCCGTAGACCTGCAGGGTGCGGTCGAGCGGTGCGAGCGTCTGCGCCACCACGAGCATCCCGTCGGGCCTGACCCAGAGGTCCTCCGAGTCCTCCTGCGCGAGCAGCACCGGGCTGGGGGCGCTGCCCGCCTCGGCGCGCCAGGCGCCCGGGTCGTCGAGCGCCGCTGCGACGAGCTCGAGGACGTTTGCGCGTGGCGGCGCCTGGGGCGCTGCCGAACCTCCGAACGAGACGTCGAACGACACGTCGATCCCGAAGAAGTCGAACGACGCGACACCGGTCGCAAACCAGGGCTTCGGCCCCTCCAGGTGGGCGGCGAGCGACACGCCGATCAGCTCCTTGTCGCCGTTGCCCGCCGTCACGCCGACCGCCGCGTGGAAGTCGGCGCTGAACGTGAAGGGCGAGAACACGAGCAGCACGTCGAAGCCCACCGAGCCCCTGGCGGTGTACGTCGTCAGCAGGAACTTGGCCGACGCCTCCAACTCTGCCTGCGACCCGAACTGGACGGTGTTGGAGGTGAGGGCGACGTAGGCCTCCAGCGCGTACCAGATGTCCTCGCTGATGGCGACCTCGGCCCGCATGCGCCGCAGGTCGGTGACCGAGGCCGGCAGGCCCCCCGGCGGTTGGAAGTCGGGGTGGTACCCGCCGACCGACAGCAGGAAGTACGGGGCGCCCTTCATGCGCGCGTACATCGCCATGTCGCCCGACAGGCTGATCGTCTGCAGCAGCGACGAGTCGTACAGGCTCGCCGCCACCAGGACGGTGCCCTCGGAAACGTCGACCACGCCGATCGTGTCCATGTGCAGCTCGATCAGCGCCTCGTCCTCTGTGGGCAGCGCCATGGACAGGCTGCCGAGGACGGCGATCTCGATGTCCGGGAACGAGACCATGAAGCCGACCTCGCCGGTGACGATGGCCACGGGCGTGCCCCAGGTGATCGTGGCGGCCACGCCGAAGACGCAGCTGCCCTCGGCCAGCGGGAACCATGCGTCGAGCTGCGAAACGATCAGCGGCGCGTCCTCGAGCGGGTCGTCCGGGAACAGGATGGCGTCGACCGCACCGCTCTTGAGCCCTCCGGCGATGGCCTCGGCGTCCATCGTGCGGTTGAGGCAGACGATGCCGCCCACGCCGGAGAGGAAGAAGCCGAAGCCGAGCGCGATGCTCGGGAAGGTGGCGTAGATGCTCGCGAACAGCGCCCAACCGTCCGGGTCGCCGGGCAGTTGCGTGTCGACCACGACGATCGCCCCGAGGCCGACGGCGGGAAACTCCAGCGCCACGGCGCCCGTGTAGCGGCCAAGCTCGGCATCGTGGTCCACGAAGCCGCCGCCGGTGACGACCTCGGCGATGTCCACCGCGAAGCCGATGCGGGTCGGCGGGATGAACGCGAGGGTGGCGTCGAGCGCCACGGGGCTGTCGCCGGCGGCCGTGGGCACCAGGTCGAGCGCGGCGCCGATGCCTGCCAGGGTCGCGCTGAAGGGGCCGATCGCGAGACCCGCGCCGGCCGTCGCCGCGAGGCGTGCGCCTGCCGCGCCGGCGCCCAGCGCGAGCGTCAGGGAGTCGACGTGAATCGGGCCGGCGGCGGCGTCGATCGTGATCGTCACCTCCAGTCCGAGTCCTCCGGTGAAGTGCAGGCCACTGGTCGTGTCCCACCGCAGCTCCCCGCCGCCGGAGATGGTGGGCGGGGTGTCGCCGATCACGCCTCTCAGGAACGCGTCGGCCGCCCCGAGGTCGAGGACGACGCGGAACGCGCCGTCGTCGATGTGGGCGAGCAGGTACGCCTCGGGGGCGGTGATGTCACCGCCGATGCCGATCTCGACGGTGAGCGCGTCGAGCTCGACCCGGGTGCCGGACGGTGAGCCGAGCAGCACCCAGGGGCGCTCCGGGCGGCCCGCGAGCACGACCGCCGTCGCAAGCGCCGGCTCACCGCCGACGACGCTTGCGCCCTGAGGCGTGACCAGGACGCCGGTGGTCGCCGAGCCGTCGAGCTCGCCTCGCAGCGACAGCGTCCAACCCGCACCCACCTGCACCGGCTGGGCGGTATCGCCATGGCAGAGATTGCCGACGTACAGCGAGCCCCCGGCGTCGTCGGAACACGCGAACACCACGCCGGCGCGCATGGCGGTGCCCGCCGGCGTCAGGCCATGAAAGAGCGTGACATCCGTTTCGATTCCCGTGACGACTTCGACCGGCGCGCCTGCGAGCGCCTCGGCGACGGCCGCCTGGCGAGGCGCCACGCGAACGAGCAGGCCAAGCCTGGCCAGGGTCCGGGCGATCTCACGCTGCAGCGCCCCGCTCTGGAAGTCGCCGCCCCATCCGATCGTCTGTGAGAGCGCGGACCCGGGCGATGCGATCGCCTCGCCGATGGCATCCCAACGAAAGCGCGTGCGCGTGGTGGGGTGGCGGCCCTCCTCCGTGCAGATCCCGAGCAGCCGCAGCACGCCGTAGAGGGCGGGCACGTGCCGGGAGAGGTAGCGGCGCAGGAGTAGGTCGGGCAGTGCGGCCGCCAGGTCCGCCCACGTCTCGGGCGCCGACAGCGGGGCCGGCAGCTCGGCGATCGCCGCGGCGTCGATGTCTGCGAGCGCGCCGATCGCGGCGGCGATCTGCGCCAGGTCGTCGGCGATCTCGGCGATCGCGACCGGGTCGGCTGCCCCCGACGAGGCGATCGCCTCGACCTGGGAGGGAAGCCTCGCGAGCGTGTCGGCGATGGGCAGCAGCCCGCCGAGCGCGGCGAGGGTCTCGTCGCTGACCCCGACGCGCCAGCCGAGGTCGGCGAGCAGGCGCTGGCAGGACCGCGGATCGCGCAGGGCCGTCGTGAGCGGCTCGAGCGCGCTCGCCGCGGCGGTGAGCAGGGGCGCGTATCCGCTCACACGATCACCGCGATCTGCCCGTTCAGGATCACCTTGCACCGTTGCCAGTCGTCGTTGCTGAACGTGCTCAGGTCGGCCCCGTACTCGACGCGCGTCTCGCCGAACCCGAAGAGGTCGACCCGGCTGTCGCGCACGGCGAAGGCGTTGCCGGGTGCGTAGGCCGGGCCGCTGAGATCGCCCGGGACCCACGCGGAGCCGGGGGGCACACCGAGCAGCGCGCGGATGTGTCGATAGACCGCAAGGGCCCGGTCCCACGAGAGGCGGTCGTTGTAGTCGCCCTCACCGGGGGGACTGGCGTCGCCTTCGATCGTCACGCGGCTGTGCGGCGACTCCAGGATCTGGCGGTGGCGGGCGACGATCAGCGCAAGCTCGTCCTTCGCCGGGAGCGTGAGCTCGGACTCGTCGAACGCGAACGTCGACGTCTTCTCGATGACGATCTGCTGAGACAGCGACCGGGGAGGCGACGGCGGTGGCGCATCGGGCGTCGGGTCGACGAGCCCGGCGCGGGCGAAGAACACCCCGCCCTTCAGGCCGAGAATGTTCCAGCCGAAGCCGAACGGCGCGATCGGGCTCACCGCGAATCCGGCGCCGACGCTGAGGAAGATCCCGTCGCCGCTGCCGGTCATCCACCCCTTGCGGCCATAGATGGCGTACTCCTCGTACTCGGGTCCGGCGCTGATGACCGGGCCCGCCTTGGCGAACGAAGCGCCCACCTGGAACGATCCGAAGAGCGACGTCTCGCCGATGACGAAGACGCTCGGCACGAAGTCGTCGACATCCCACTCCTCGGGCGCGCTCATGTCGTTGTCGGTCGACACGGTGAAGAAGGTGTACTCGACGTCAGCCTCGGTCGCGAGGCTGACGCCGGCCTGGAATGCGGCGCCCAGGTAGTACTCGGTCCACCCGTGCGGCGGGCCTGGCGGCTCGCCGCACGCGTCGTCGTGGATCATCTGGCACGGCAGCAGAACGGCACCGGCTTCGCCGCCGAGCACGGCTCCGAATCCCGGGACGACGCCGAGCTCGACCAGCGTGAAGGAGTACTGGTGCACCCGCATGTCGCCCAGCATCCGCTCGATCTGGACCGCCGACGGGAGCGGGTTGGACTCGGCCTTCACCTCCGCGACGACCCGCCGCAGCTGGCTGACGCCGTCGCCGTCCGCGCCGGTGGTGATCGCCATCCTGCCGAGGCGCTGCGTCACCTCGCGACGCAACCGCTGGAGCATGGGGGAGAGCTGCGCGACGACCACCGGCTCCTCGTCGCCATCCCCGTCGACGTCGATCTGCTCCTCGTCGAAGCTCACCAGTCCCTCGTCCTCGAGCAGGTGCCGCAGATCGGACTCGAGCGTCGTTAGGCGCAGGTCGGCGTTCGCCGCGTCCGGCCCGGTGGGCGCCATGTCGAGCAGTGCGGCCTCCAGCAGGGCGGCGACCCGGTCGAAGGTCGCCACCACGTTCGAGTGCAGCGGGGTGACCTGATCTTCGATCCCTTCAGGCGCGAGATCGCCCAGCGTGTCGCGGACGGTCGTCGGCGGCAGCAGGGCGTGGCGGTGACGGCGCGTCAGGACATATGACGCCGACGGGAACGTGAGGCGAATCGACATCTCGTCGCCGTCGTCCCGCGGAATGAGATCGAGCGTGCCGTCGCGTTTGTCGCCGTCATGATCGAGTTCCAGCGCGTACATGAGCGGCGACGTCGGCGCGGGGTTCAGGAACTGGCCGGTGAGGTCCCAGCGCACCAGCTGTCCGTCCAGCAGCCACCCGACGATCCGGTCGCCGGCCTGGTTCAGCTGGAGCGCCGCGTTCACCGAGCGTCCGCTCTCGCGGTAGGTCGTCTCGTACCATCCGGTGAGATCGACGAACGGGATCTCGGGCTCGGCCGCAAGTGCGAACGGAACGATCCGCAGCAGCCCGAACTCGTGGAGGGCCATCAGCGTCAGCACCCAGTGCCGAGCGCGCGGTGCGTTCGGAGCCGTCGATGGGGGCGAGGTGAGCGCGGCGAGGAGGGAGTCGAGGTTCTCGTCGGTGACCATCATCTGGTTGCGGCGGTCCTGCAGCGCGCCGACCGCCTCGTCCACCGCGACGCCGCGTCCGGCGGCGAGCGTCTGGAAGGCGGACCCCGCATCGCCGAGCGGATCCTTCAGGCGGGCGCGCAGCGTCTGCCACCCACCCGCCGCCATCGCCGTCCAGATCTCCGCGCAGAGTGCGTCGAACGGATACACCCACGCTGCGCGGTCGAGGGCGGACTCCCAGCCCGTCGGGTCCAGCGCGCGGAGCAGTCCCACGTCGGCGGGAACGCCCTGCGGTCCGGCGGTCGCGACAGAGGCGACCCACGCGTCGACGAGCGCATCGACGACCGCCGCGGCGAACGCGTCGGCGTCGGGGCGCAGGCGTTCGGCGACTTTCAGCGGGTTCGACAGGTCCGGGGCCAGGTGGGTGAACGAGATCCACCCGTCGGCCGCGTCGGCGAAGATGTCCCCGCTGGTCGGATGGCGAAGGTACGTGGGAACGATGCCGTCGAGCGCGACCGGAGGGAACCGTGGCGGCTGGCGGGGCGTGGCGGACACGCGTACCGGTGTGTCGACCGTGCGGCGGACCTCAACACGCAGGAAGCTCTGCCCAAACGACGGCATCGCCGACGGGTCGACGCCCGTGAGCGACTGGGGCGCCGCCTGGACCTCGAAGCAGAATGGGCTCGCGGTCTCGGTCGTGAGCCCCTGCCAGCACGGCATCCGCAGATAGCGGGCCGGCTCCGTCTGCTTCGTGACGATCACCTCCGGGCACTCGTAGCCCGCGAGGTTGAGCGCCAGCACGAGCGATTCGAGCGACGCCCACCACTCCTCCACCACTTCGGACGTCTTCACGAGTTCGTTCAGGGAGGAGGACGTCGGACGGAACCGCTCAGGCGCGATTGCCTCGCCCATCCAGTCCAGGAGACGGCGGATGAGGAAGAGCGGGCGCGCTGGCTGGGTGATCGGCACGGACGTCCCTAGTCGTACGGCACAGGGCCGAGCGGGCCGTTGCAGGTGGACGTCCGGGCCATGATCACGGGGCGTCCACGGTCAACTTGGTCTGCGGGCTGGGAGGATGCAGGGGGCTTGCCGCCTGGCGCTCATCGGTCGCCTCTTCGATCTCAAGGAAGGGCTGCGGTTCGACGACCCTACATCGCCGTGCCGGTCCAGGGGCACCGACGCCAACCGTCGGCCAGGACGGCCCTCCTGGGTGAGGGGTCGCTGCACCGCGTCCTCAGCCCCCAAGAGGTCGCGATTCCCACGCCGTCAGCAGGCGGCGACGGGTCGTGCGGAGGCGAAGGCGCGCGTAGGCCAGGCCGGCGAACTTGCCGATCAGCGCTGCGGCGGCGACGTAGGCCACCACTCGCCACCACGCGAGCGGGCCGTCGAAGCCGCGCCACAGGCCGGCGGTGGTGCATGAGGCGATGGCGAGGAGCACGGTGACGGAGCCCTGCTCGCATCCGCAGGCGAAGTACCAGCGGTTGATCTGGCGCTCCAGGGCGCCACCGCCGGCGAGCCGCTCCGCACCGGCAAGCTCGATACGCCGCACCGTTGCGCGCGACGTGCGGCCGGCGAGCTTGGTGAGCGATGCGGGCCCGTCGAGCACCAGCACGGTGGGATCGGCGGGGCCGCTCATGGCAGGAACCGGTCCCTGGCTTCGGGTGTGGTCGTGAGCCAGGTCCACGTCCGATCGACGTCGTCGAGGGTGAAGTTCGCCTCGCCCGTGGTGACGAGGTAGTTCAGCACCGAGGCACCCCAGTCGGTCGGTTGGCTGGGCTTCCACATGATCTCGCCGGCACTGGTGTGCGGATCGTGGTCGAGGCCGAGGTAGTGGCCGACCTCGTGGATCGGGACGTACTGGAACACCACCTCCGGGAACCGGTTGCGGAAGGTCGTGCCGGTGGGGCTGGTGTCCGGCGGTCGGAACCAGGAGGTCAGGCCGTGCAGGCTGGTGGTGACATAGCCGAAGATGGCGATGACGGGAATGGTCTCGAGCGGTTCGTTGCGGTCCGGCCTGCCTGCCAGTCGCAGCAGATCCTTCTGCACCGCGTCGCCCAGCGCCCCGTCGTCGCTTGCCAGCGGCATGAAGCGCGCCTCGCTGACCGGCAGGTCGACGGGCCGGCTCCAGTTGAACCGCAGGCCGAGCTGCAGGCCCTTGCGGGCCGCGAGTTCCAGATGGCGCCGGAACACCGGCTGTTTGATCGCGTACACGGTGAACGGCGGCACGGCGGCGGGCCCCAAGGCGAGGAAGTCGTCGAGGTCGGTTTTGGTCACGGTGGTGGACGTTCCGGCGTACACCACCTCACCGTCGAACTGGGCGTAGACGAACTTCCCCTCGCAGGCGGTGAAGCGCCCGGCGATGGCGTAGAGGTCGACGATCCCTTCGCGCGCGAGCCCGCGCAGGAACTCCGACGAGTTGATCGCCAGGCGCCGCGCGTCGAGGCGGCAGGGCAGGCCCACCGGCGAGCCACCGAGGTTGGCGCTCGCGCGCGAGCGCGCGAGGCGCTCAGGGTCGTCGGCGAAGGCGGCGGTCAGCGCGGCGTCGACCTTCGACTGGATCGTGTCCACGTCGATCAGCGCCTTCGGGCCGGCGTAGAAGATGGTGCCCGGGATGCGCGTGACCGACCCGATCACGCGCAGCACGTTGAAGATGCCCAGCCCACGCTGGATGCGGCACCAGTCCAGGCTGAGGATCCCGCCCACCAGGTCGCGGATCCCCTCGACGGTGTCGGCGACCCAGTCGACCAGGTCGCTCACCAGGGCGCGCACACCGAGGTACGAGTACGAGGGCAGCACCAGCACGCGGGGTGCCAGCGCGAACAGCGCGGCCGACGCCGCGGCCATGCCCGTAGCGAACGCCGTGGCG
>WBZQ01001385.1_pt1 | contig 16870 bp, 11 predicted proteins | sample 5204251 | NCBI WGS metagenome assembly WBZQ01 (sample SAMN12412402, study PRJNA552823) | activated sludge metagenome | isolation source: activated sludge from nitrification reactor of wastewater treatment plant... | place: USA: Virginia | collected 2017-09 | reverse complement strand
AGCGCCGCACGCGCCGCCCAACGCGCGCTGGCCGTGTGGACGCAGGAGCAGGTCGACGGCGTGATCGAGGCCATGGCCACCGCCGCGCACGGTCAGGCCGAGCGTCTGGCGCGCCTGGCGCACGAGGAGACCGGCTTCGGCAACGTGGCCGACAAGACGCGCAAGAACGTCTTCGCCTCCGCCGAGCTCGCGGCCTACATGCGGCCCATGCGCACCGTCGGCGTGCTGCGTGAAGACGCCGAGCGCGGCGTGGTCGAGATCGGCGAGGGCATGGGCGTGGTGGCCGCCATCATCCCCTCCACCAACCCCACGTCCACGGCCATCCACAACGCGCTCGTGGCGATCAAGGCTCGCAACGCCTGCGTGATGAGCCCGCACCCCTCCGCCGCGAAGTGCATCCTCGAGACCGTGCGCGTACTGCACGCCGCCGGCGTGCAGGCGGGCCTGCCGAGCGACGCGCTGGCCTGCCTCGAGCGCGTCACGCTCGAAGGCACGCAGGAGCTGATGCGGGCGCGGGACACGGCCGTGATCCTGGCCACCGGCGGCGTCGGGCTGGTGCGCGCCGCGTACTCCTCGGGCAAACCGGCCTACGGCGTCGGCCCGGGCAACGTGCCGGTCTTCATCCACCGCAGCGCCGACGTCTCACGGGCCGCCGCCGACGTCGTGGCCGGCAAGACCTTCGACTTCGGCACGCTGTGCTCGTCCGAGCAGGCCGTGGTCTGTGACGAGCCCGTCAAGGATGCCGTCATGGCCGCGCTGCGGGCCAACGGCGGCTACTTCATGAGCGATGCGGAAGCCGCGGCCGTGGCACGCGTCGTCGTCACGCCGCAACGTCTGGCCAACCCGGAGATCGTGGGACGCCCCGCACCCTACATCGCCGCGCGAGCCGGCGTCTCCGTGCCGCCCGAGACGCGCGTGCTGATCGCGCCGCTGGGCGGCGTGGGACGCGAGTTCCCGCTCTCGATCGAAAAACTGTCGCCGGTGCTGGCCTTCTACGTCGTCAAAGACTGGCAGGCCGGCGTGCAGCGCTGCCAGGAGCTGCTGCGCTTCGGCGGCCTGGGCCACACCGCCGGCATCCACTCCGCGGACGACCAGGTGATCCGCGAGTTCGCCCTGGCCCAGCCTGCTTCGCGCGTCATCGCCAACACACAGACCTCGATGGGCGCGACGGGCGCGACCACCAGCCTGGCCCCTTCGATGAGCCTCGGCTGCGGTGCCTGGGCCGGCAACATGACGTCCGACAACGTCACGCCGCTGCACCTGATCAACGTCAAGCGCCTGGCCTATGCTCGACAACGCACGACGCAGCCATCGATGCCCGGGCTCGCGAGCCCTGCGCCCGCGGCACCCGCACCTGCGCCCGCGGCGTCGGCCGCGAAGCCGTCGGCACCCGCGCCCGCCGCTGTCGACTTCGTGTGCGAAGACGACGTGCGTCGCGCGCTGCGCGATGGCCGCCGTCTGCGCGTGCTGCCTGGCGCCATCGTCACGCCGGCGGCGCGCGACTTGGCCGAGGGCACGTCGGTGCTCCTGGCCTCCGACGGCGCGTAGCCCCGTCACCGCCCCGAGGCCGCAACGCCATCCCGACGGCCGCAGCCCATGCTAAACTGACACGCTCCGCGTCGGAGCGGGCCACGCCCAGGGGCGAGGAGATTCGTGGCATGACGCATCCACTCCGAGCGGCAGTCCTCCTGACGTGCGCCGGCCTCGTCAGCGCCTGCGCGCACGCGCCCATCGCGGCGCCCAGCGTTCCGGCCACGCCCAGCACGCGCCCCCAGGCCGCCGTCACCAACGACGATGCGCTCATCGCAGCGGCCGACGCCGAGCTGAAGCGCGGCGAACACGAACTCGAGCAAGGTCACCTGAACGACGCGCGTCAGGCCTTCGACCGTGCCGTCGCGCTGTACCTCGAAGCGCCCGGCGGCGCGTACCAAGACGAGCGGCGCGCCGCTGCCTATCGACGCACCGTCGAGCGCGTGCACCTCGCCGATCTCGACGCGGTCGCGGCCGGCGACGGCTTCGCAGAGAGCCTCCCTGAACCCGCGGCCATCGACGATCTCGGCCGCCTCTCGGTCGAGCCCGGGCCCGCCAGCGCGGAGACCCGCCGCGCCGCCGAAGCTGCGGTCCAGGGCGAAGAAAACGACCTGCCCGTAGAGCTCAACGACGCGGTGCTGGGCTGCATCGACCTCTACCAGGGTCGCCTGCGCGATTGGTTCAGCGCGGCACTCGCCCGCGGCGGGCGCTACCTGCCCTACATTCGCGAGGTCTTCGCGGCCGAAGGCATCCCGCGCGACCTGGCCTACGTGGCACTGGTCGAGAGCGCCTTTCGCACGGGGGCACTCTCGCGCGCCAAGGCGCGCGGAGTGTGGCAGTTCATCCCCGAGACGGGCCGGCGTTACGGGCTGCAGCAGGACTGGTGGGTCGACGAGCGCAGCGATCCCGAAAAGGCCACCCGCGCCGCGGCTCGCTACCTGAAACAGCTCTACGCCCTGTTCGGCGACTGGAACCTCGCGCTCGCGGGCTACAACGCCGGCGAAGGCCGCATCCAGCGCCTGATCGCGCGCCAGGGCAGCAGCGATTTCTGGACGCTGCGCGCCGTGCGCGGGCGCGGCGGACTGCGCGACGAAACCCGCAACTACGTGCCCATGATCCACGCGGCCATCGTGGTCGCCAAGGCGCCCGAGCGCTACGGCTTCAACGTCGCTCCCGAGCCCGCTCTCACCTACGACGTGGTCCGGGTCGATGGCGCGGTCGACCTGCGCCAGGTCGCCGAGTGCGCAGGACGTCCGCTCGACGACGTGCGCGGGCTGAATCCGGCGCTGCGGCGCCTGGCCACGCCCGCCGGCCGCGACTTCGACGTGCGCGTGCCAAGCGGCAGCGGCGACAGCGCGCGGGCTTGCCTCGAGGCCTTGCCGTCGGAGAAGCGCGTCGCGTTCCGCACCCACATCGTCGGCCGCGGCCAGACGCTCGCCAGCATCGCGCGCCAATACGGCACGCGCGCCGAAGACATCGCCCAGGCCAACGGCATTGCCAGCGCGCGCCGCCTGGCGCGCGGCACCGAGCTGATCATCCCCACTCCCTCTGGCGCGCGCACCGTGACGCGCCCAGCCCGTGCCAGCGCACGCGCCAGCACGCCCCGCGATACCGGTCGCGTGCGCATCACGCACCGCGTGCGCCCGGGCGACACGCTGGCCGCCATCGCCGAACGCTACGGCGCGACCGTGGCCGAGATCCAAGCCTGGAACAGCCTGCGCAGCACACGCATCGCAGCAGGCGGCCGGCTGACGATCTTCGCCGCACGCTAGCAGCGCTCGCCGCGCCGCGCCCCGACCGCACCCCGACGAGCAGCAGGCGCGCACGCGACGCGCAGCGGACAGCACGCGCTCGCGGCGCCACACCCGCGCGATCGCGTCCCGCGCGCCACTCCGCCCGCGTCATGGCCGTCGAGCGACCGCATCCGTCTTTGACGCGCGACCACCTTCTGATATGCTCCGCGCGTCGTTCGCGTTCGCACACCCGTGGCCGGCGTAGCTCAGTGGTAGAGCAGCTGATTCGTAATCAGCAGGTCTGGGGTTCAAGCCCCCACGCCGGCTCCAATCAAATCAACAACTTAGCGGATCTGCTTGGCGACGAAATCGTCGCGGGGTAACGCCGGGGTAACAGCGCGACCGATTTCGCGGGCACGCAAGCCTCAAACGCGAACGCCTCGGGTAACAGCCGAACGCCCGCGAACGCCGCAAGAATGCGGGCTTCTCGGCGAGAGTGATCGTCCGCCTGTGTTCGGCGGCCCGTGCGAGGGCCGCGCGCTGATCCGACCGGTGCGCCCTCGCCAGCTCACTGGCGAGCGGCTACCGGTCAGGCCGCATCGTGGCCATGTCTGGCGCCGAAGAGTGTTACCCCGCTGTTACCCAGGGCCTGCGGCGGTGGAGCGCCCGACTCGGGTTCACCCGACGCCACATGCGCGCCGGCGTGCCGGGGATCGCCCAGGCACCGTTCCGCCGCTGGGCCGCCACCATCCGCGCGCGATGCCGAGCTTCGAGCAACCGCTACGCGCCAGCGGGTACAATTCCTCGGTTCTAAGCCGTTCCAACCAGGCCATTGCCCCCTTGGGAGGCGGACCCGCGCGATGCCCGATCACAACTACTTCGCGAACCTGATCTGGCAGATCGCGGACCTGCTGCGCGGACCCTACCGGCCGCCGCAGTACGAGCGGGTCATGCTGCCGATGACGGTCCTCCGCCGTTTCGACTGCGTGCTCGCTCCGACCAAGGCCAAGGCCCTCGCCGAGTACGAGCGCTCGAAGGACAAGTTCAAGGGCGACGCGCTCGACGCACGGCTCAACAAGGCCTCGGGCCAGCGCTTCCACAACCATTCGCCGCTCGACTTCGACAGGCTCAAGGGCGACCCCGACCAGATCTCCCAGCACATCGTCAGCTACGTCAAGGGGTTCTCGGCCAACGTCCGGCGCATCTTCGAGGACTTCGAGTTCGACAACGAGATCGAGAAGATGCGCGAGGCCAACATCCTCTACCTCGTGGTCTCGAAGTTCTGCGACGTGGACCTGCACCCCGACCGCGTGCCCAACGAGCAGATGGGGCTCATCTTCGAGAACCTCATCCGCCGCTTCAACGAGCTGGCCAACGAGACGGCGGGCGACCACTTCACGCCGCGCGAAGTCATCCGGCTGATGGTGAGCCTGCTCTTCATTCACGACGACAAGCTGCTCGCCACGCCCGGGACCGTACGCAAGCTCCTCGATCCGGCCTGTGGCACGGCCGGCATGCTGGCCGAGGCCCAGAACTACCTGCGCGAGCACCACCGCGAAGCAAGACTCTACGTCTACGGGCAGGACTACAACAGGCGCGCTTTCGCCACTGCGGCCTCGGACATGCTGATGAAGCAGGTCGACCACAACGGGGGCGACAACAACATCCGCTTCGGCGACAGCTTCACGGAGGATCAGTTCGAGGGTGAGACCTTCGACTACTTCCTCACCAATCCTCCGTTCGGCGTGGACTGGAAGAAACAGCAGAAGGAGATCGAGCGCGAGCATGACAAGCGCGGCTTCGTCGGCCGCTTCGGCGCCGGCCTACCACGCGTCAACGATGGCGCGCTCTTGTTCCTGCAGCACATGATCTCCAAGTTCGAGCCGGTGCGCCCGGCCGAGCACAAGCACGGCTCGCGCCTGGCCATCGTCTTCTCCGGATCGCCGCTCTTCGCCGGCGGTGCCGGGTCGGGCGAGAGCGACATCCGCAAGTGGATCGTCGAGAACGACTGGCTCGAGGCCGTCGTCGCCCTGCCGGAGCAGATGTTCTACAACACCCCCATCGGCACCTACGTCTGGATCGTCACCAACCGCAAGGAGAAGCGGCGCAAGGGCAAGATCCAACTGCTCGACGCGCGTGAGTTGTGGACGGCCGGGGGAAGCGAGGAGAGCAAGCGCAGCCTGGGCGACAAGCGCCGCCACATCACGGCCCAGCAGATCGACGAGATCGTCCGGCTCTACGGCCGCATCGAGAACGGCGAGCGCTCCAAGGTCTTCGACAACGCCGATTTCGGCTACACCCGCGTCACCGTCGAGCGGCCGCTGCGCCTGCGCTTCCGGATGACCACCGAGGACAAGGCGCGCTTTCTCGACGCCTGCCCGCACCTGCTCGACGACGTGCAGGCCATCGACGAGGCGCTGGGCCGACGGCCCCAGCGCGACTGGAACGCGGTCTGGGAACGCATCCAGGAGCTGCTGCACGAGCGGAACTCTCGGTGGAAGGCGCCCGAGCAGAAGCTCTTCCGCAGCGTCTTCACGCAGAAGGACCCCGAGGGCGAGCCGCTCGTCAAGGGCGGGCGCGACGATGGCTACGAGCCGGACGCCGACCTGCGCGACTTCGAGAACGTGCCGCTCGAGGAGGACATCGACGCCTACTTCGAGCGCGAGGTGCGCCCACACGTGCCCGACGCTTGGATGGACCGGAGCAAGGACAGGGTCGGCTACGAGATTAACTTCAACCGCCACTTCTATCAGTACACGCCGCCGCGCCCGCTGGAGGAGATCGACGCGGAGCTGAAGCAGGCGGAGGACGAGATCCTGCGGTTGCTGCGTGAGGTGACGCAGTGAGTACCCCTGCGTGGGTCACTTCGCTTCCCCGCTCGTGGCAGGCGAAGCCCCTCCGCGCGATCGCGGACTACGTTGTGAGTAACGTCGACAAAATTTCGGCAGACAACGAAGTGCCTGTTCGACTGTGCAACTACACTGACGTCTACAACAACGAGTTCATCACGCTCACCCTCGACTTCATGCACGCCACTGCAACCCAAGCCGAGATCACCAAGTTCGGAGTTGCAGTTGGCGACGTGATCATCACCAAGGACTCGGAGTCGTGGGACGATATCGGTGTGCCTGCCTTTGTGCAGGAGACCGCCAGCGACGTGGTGTGCGGCTATCACCTCGCGCTGCTGCGGCCGCGCAAGGGCGCGATGCACGGCGCTTTCCTCCTGCGCTGCCTTCAGGCCAAGCCTGTACGGGTGCAACTGGAGTTGGCAGCAGACGGTGTTACGCGCTTCGGGATACCGAAAGCCGACATAGGTGCGATGCTCCTACCTGTCCCGCCGATCTCGCGGCAGTGCGCCATCGCCGACTACCTCGACCGCGAGACGGCGCGGATCGATGCGTTGATCGCGGCGAAGGAGCGCGTGCTCGCGCTGCTGGCCGAGAAGCGCCGGGCGCTCATCACCCGTGCCGTCACCCACGGCCTCGACGCACGCGCGCCGCTCCGTGACTCGGGATTCCCCTGGCTCGGCGAGATTCCGGCGCGTTGGGGAGTTACGCGCCTCAGATTCCTAATCCATCGCATCGAGCAGGGTTGGAGCCCGCAAGCCGAGAACAGGGTGCCGGCAGACGAGGAGTGGGGTGTCCTGAAGCTGAGCGCCGTGGCCAGGGGACACTTGGATGATTCCGCCGCGAAGGCACTGCCGGCGGACGTTCCGCCGCAGCCTGCGCTTGAGGTCCGCGCCGGTGATTTCCTGGTGACTAGATCGAACACGCCCTCGTTAGTTGGCGACGTCTGCTTTGTTGAGAGGACGAGGCCGCGTCTTATGCTGTGCGATCTGATCTATCGCCTGGCGCTCCGCAAGAATTTGGTTGATGGCCGGTTCTTGGCGTATTTCCTGTCTCTTCCGATTGGACGAAGACAGGTCGAGCGCGATGCTCGCGGCACGAGCGCGTCGATGGTCAAGATCTCCCAGGAACACATCAAGGACTGGTTGATTCCACTACCGCCCATCGATGAACAAAAGACAATCATCAAACAAGTGGCGAGGGAACTCACACCCTATCAGCGAGTAATCGGTGCCACTGAGCACACCATCGCCCTCCTCCGGGAACGCCGCTCCGCGCTCATCGCCTCAGCCGTGACCGGCCAGATCGACGTCAAGGCAGCCGCATGACTCGCGTGCCCGTCCAACCCGAGCTGCTTCGCTGGGCCTGCGAGCGCGCGGGCTACGACGTGCACGCGCTCGCGCCGCGCTTTCCGCAACTCCCGGCCTGGGAGCGGGGCGAGGCGCAGCCGACGTTCAAGCAGCTCGAGGCGTTCGCCAGAGCCACCCACACGCCCTTCGGGTTCCTGTTCCTTCGCGAACCGCCCGAGGAGTCGCTGCCGATCCCGGATTTTCGCACGTTGAAGCGTCGCCCGACGCGCCCGAGCCCGGAGCTTCTCGACACCCTCTACGCGATGCAGCGGCGGCAGGATTGGCTACGCGAGGAGTTGGTCGAAAGCGAGGCCGACCCGCTGGAGTTCGTCGGCAGCGCCCGCGTCAGCGACGATCCCGGAGCGGTCGGTCAGGAGATGCGGCGCGCCGTCGGCTTGGACGACGGCTGGGCTGGCGCGGTGGCGACCTGGCAGGAGGCGGTCAACGAGCTGCGGCGCCGCATCGAGAGCCTGGGCGTCATGGCCGTCATCAACGGCGTCGTCGGCAACAACACGCACCGCAAGCTCGACGTGCAGGAATTCCGTGGCTTCGCGCTGACCGACCGCCATGCGGCGCTCGTCTTCGTCAACGGCGCCGACGCGAAATCGGCACAGATGTTCACCTTGGCCCATGAACTAGCGCATGTGTGGTTGGGATCGGACGGAGAGGGGCTCTCCGGGTTCGATGGCGTTTTCCCTGACGATCACCGCGTCGAGAGGTTCTGCGACCAGGCGGCGGCCGAGTTCCTGGTACCCGCGCGCGAGCTGAAGGACCACTGGCAGGCGGTCAAGAGTACGCCGGACGCGTTCGAGCGGGTCGCGCGGCACTTCAAGGTCAGTCCGATCGTTGCCGGCCGCCGCGCGATGGACCTGCGTCTCGTCAACCGCAACACATTCTTCGACTTTTACGATGCGTACACGAAGCTGGAGCGACAGCAAGCGCGGGCCACGGCGGGAGGCGACTTCTACAACAACCAGAACACTCGGGTCGGGGTAGCTTTCGCCACCAGCGTCATGCGCGCAGCGCTGGCCGGACGTCTGACCTTCAAGGACGCCTACGACCTGACGGGCCTTCGCGGCGGCGCGTTCCAGCAGTACGCCAGGCGGCTGGGGATGGCTCTCCCATGACCAAGCCCGCGCCGCTGCTCCTCGACTCGGACGTGTTCATCGCTGCGAAGAACGCATACTACGCCTTCGACATCTGCCCGGGGTTCTGGCGCGGGTTATTGAAGGCCCATGCACGAGGCCGCATCCGAAGCCTGGACCGCATCAGGCACGAATTGCTCCTGGGGCGGAAAGAAGAAGACCTCGTGCAATGGGTCACGCACGAAGTGCCCGCAGCGTTCTTTCACGACTCCGACACCGAGGACGTGAGTTCGGCCTTCGCTGAGGTCATGCTCTGGGTTCAGCGCAATGCGCGCTACTTCGACCGCGCGAAGGCGAAGTTCGCGACCGAGGCGGACGGCTGGCTGGTCGCCTACTCCATGGTGTACGGCACGGTGGTGGTCACCAACGAACAGCCGCGGCCGGAGTCGAGAAACCGCGTGCTCCTCCCCGATGTGTGCGTCCAGTTCCAGGTACCCTACAAGGACACGTTCGTCATGCTGCGGGAACTCGGCACCCGGTTCGACCTGGTGGGAGCCGGATGACCGAGAGCAGGCATTCCGAGGCCGCCTTCGAAACGGTCATCGAAGCCCATCTCCTCCAGAACGGGTACGCATCCGTCGACCGCGAGGGCTTCGACCGTGAGCGCGCGATCTTTCCCCAGACGGCGCTCGCGTTCATCCGCGAGACGCAGCCCGCCGAGTGGGCGAAGCTTCAGGCGTTGCACGGCTCCAAGACGGGGGAGCAGATCCTCGCCGACCTCTGCAAGTGGATGGACGCGAACGGCTCGCTCGCCACGCTGCGCCACGGCTTCAAGTGCTATGGGCGATCCCTGCGCGTGGCGTTCTTCAAGGCCGCGCACGAGCTGAACCCGGAGCTGGAGGCGCGCTACTTGGCCAACCGCTTGGGGATTACGCGACAGCTCCACTTTTCGCCGCGTTCCGAGAGGTCGGTCGACGCCACCTTGAGCCTGAACGGCATCCCCATCGCCACGCTTGAGCTGAAGAATCCACTCACGGGGCAGACGGTTGAGCACGCGCGGCGTCAGTACCAGCGGGACCGTGACCCACGTGAGCCCATCTTCGAGTTCAAGAGGCGCACGCTGGTCCACTTCGCCGTGGACACCGAGTCGGTGCGGATGGCGACGCGCCTGGCCGGCGGCGCCACCCACTTCCTGCCCTTCGACAAGGGCTGCGACGGCGGGGCCGGCAACCCGCCAGATCCAGCCGGTCGGACCTATCGCACGGCCTACCTGTGGGAGGAGGTCCTGCAACGCGACAGCCTGCTCGACGTTCTGGCGCGATTCATCCACTTGCAGATCGAGGAGAAGCGCGACGACCAGGGACGCAAGGTGAAGGTCGAGTCGGTGATCTTCCCGCGCTACCACCAGCTCGACGCCGTGCGGCGCCTGGTGGACCTGGCTCGCGCGGAGCGCGTGGGCCACAACTACCTCGTCGAGCATTCGGCGGGCAGCGGCAAGAGCAACACGATCGGCTGGCTTGCGCACCGCCTCGCGTCGCTGCACGATGCCACCAACCAACGGGTTTTCGACAGCGTGATCGTGGTGACCGACCGCGTGGTGCTCGACCAGCAACTTCAGGACACGATCTACCAGTTCGAGCACAAGCGCGGCGTCGTGCAGAAGATCGACGAACGTTCCCGCCAACTGGCCGAAGCGCTGGAGAACGCCGTTCCCGTCCTCATCACGACCTTGCAGAAGTTCCCCTTCGTCTCGCGCCAGTTGGTCAAGCTGGCCGAGGAGCGCGGGACGCAGGCAAGCGGGGTCCTGCCGACGCGACGCTGCGCCGTCATCGTCGACGAAGCCCACAGCTCACAGGGAGGCGAGAGCGCAGCGGATCTCAAGGAGGTGCTGGGGGGCGACAACCTGCGCGAGGAGGCACGCCAGCGCGCCGCCGAGGAGAACCGCGAGGATCTGGAAGAACTCTTCCGCAGCATGGCCAAGCGGGGCCGGCAGGCGAACCTGAGCTTCTTCGCCTTCACGGCCACGCCCAAGCACAAGACGCTCGCGGTGTTCGGGCGCAACGGCGAGCCGATCCACCGCTACACGATGCGCCAGGCGATCGAGGAGGGGTTCATCCTCGATGTCCTCCAGCACTACACGACCTACGCCACATACTACAAGCTCCTCAAGGCCTGCGAGGACGACCCCAACGTAGAGCGCAAGCAGGCCGCGCGGGCGCTGGCGCGCTTCCTGCGACTGCACCCTCACAACATCGCGCAGAAGACCGAGCTGATGGTCGAGCACTTTCACGCGGTCACGCGGCACAAGATCGGCGGCCGTGCCAAGGCGATGGTGGTCACCGGTTCGCGCCTGGAAGCCGTGCGCTACAAGCAGAGCTTCGATCGCTACATCCGCGAGAAGGGCTACGCGATCAAGGCGCTGGTTGCATTCTCGGGGACGGTCCAAGACGACCAGCTCGCGGGCGTGGAGTACACCGAGGAGAAGATGAACCTCGGCATCCGCGAGAAGGAGCTGCCCGAGAAGTTCGCGACGCAGGAATACCAGGTGCTGCTCGTGGCGGAGAAGTACCAGACCGGCTTCGACCAACCGCTCCTGCACACGATGTACGTCGACAAGCGCTTGGCCGGCGTCCAGGCCGTGCAGACCCTCTCGCGCCTGAACCGCACGCATCCGCTCAAGGAGGACACCTTCGTCCTCGACTTCGTGAACGATCGCGAGGAGATCCGCGAGGCGTTCAAGGTCTACTACGAGGGCGCGGAGATGGGCGAGGAGGTGGACCCGGCCCGCATGTATGCGATCCGGGGCGAGCTGGACGCCGCGGGCGTCTACCTCGATGAGGATGTCGAGCGCTTCTGCGCCGTGTACTTCAAGCCCAGGCAGCGCCAGAGCGCGCAAGATCACCAGGCCATGAACGCGGCGCTCGATACCTCGGTGTCGCGCTTTGCGGTGCTCCAAGAGGAACGCGAGGACGAGGCCGAGCTGTGGCGCGGCAAGGTGCAGGCCTTTCGCAACCTGTACAGCTTCCTGAGCCAGATCATTCCCTATCAGGACTCGGATCTCGAGCGTCTCTACGTGTTTCTCCGTCACTTGGCGGCCAAGCTGCCACGGCGCGCGGCCGGGCCGGTCTACCACTTCGACGACGAGGTACGGCTCGAGTACTACCGGTTGCAGAAGATCAGCGAGGGCTCGATCTCGCTCAAGGAGGGGACGGCGCAGCGGCTCGACGGGCCGAAGGAGGTCGGGTCGGGCCTCGTGCGCGAGGAGAGCGTCCCGCTCTCGCAACTCATCGACCTGCTCAACGAGCGCTTCGGCGCGGACTTCAACCAGGCCGACCAACTCTTCTTCGATCAGATCGTCGAGGTCGCGGTGACCGACGCCGGCCTGCGCCAGGCCGCGGCCGTGAACCCCGAAGACAAGTTTGCGCTCGTGCTCGGGAACCTCCTGGAGCGGCTGTTCGTCGAGCGCATGGACCAGAACGAGGACATCTTCGTCCGCTACATGAACGACGCCTCGTTCCGGGAAGCTGTCAGCGGATGGATGGCCTCCGAAGCCTACCGGCGGCTGCGAACCGTCCAGATGACCGCGGGGACGGCGGCGATCGAGCGCGCACTGCCGCCGGGCGCGCGCGTTGTCGAGGGCCGTCCCGAGGCGCGCTACGTCACCTGCGTCCCGCTCGTCCCGCTCCAGGTCGCCGCGAGCGCCTTCGGTGCCCCGCAGCACATTGACGAGGACGGCTTGGAGTGGGTCGAGGTCGGCTCAAGCCATCGCCTGCGCCCCGGGATGTTCGTCGCACAGGTCGCCGGCAGGTCGATGGAGCCCACCATCCCCGACGGATCGTGGTGCCTCTTCCGGGCACCCGTCGAGGGTACGCGCCAGGGCAAGACCGTCCTCGTTCAGCTTCGTGACGACACCGATCGGGAGACCGGCGAGCGCTACACCGTCAAGCGCTACGAGAGCGAGAAGGCCGCCAAGGGCGGCTCATGGCAGCATGAGCGCGTCACGCTCAGGCCGCTCAATCCGAGCTTCGAGGCGATGGTGCTGACCGGGACCGACGCCGGGGAGTTCAAGATCGTGGCGGAGTTCGTCCAGGTCCTTGGCACCCGCCGGAAGGACTCACGTTCGCCTGCTTGAAGAGATTCACCCCGGTCGTCCGGCGGCCGTCCAGGCCGGCGGCGATTCCGAACCCGCGGTCAGCGCAAGTCCTCTTGGTCCGTGCAAGTTGCCCTTGGGCAAAGCCATCCCCCGCGCGCAAGCCTCGGTGGACATCCAAGACCGGCCATTGATGGACACCTGAAGCAGGCCATTCGGGGTAGGCGGTGGCACGCGTGGCGCTGACATGCGTCGATCGTCCGCGCGCTGGACCACCATGGAGGTGTTTGGAGGTCCTATCAGGAAGGTCGGGACCTGCTGTGCGTGAGGTGGCACTGCCGTTGCAGTTCGGGATGTGCGACGCGGAGGTGTTGCATGACTCGACAGATACGGCCACTGGCTCTGGATGACGATCCGCTTGTCCCGCTGACACTCAGGGTCCCTTCGTCGTTGCTGCGGGTGCTGCACTCGTACTGCGTGTTCCGCGGCCATGACGAGCGGAAAATCGCGGCTGCTGCCGTGGCGGCGATCGGAGCCTACTTCGCTGCTGACGGCGAGTTTGAGGCTTGGCAGCGGGAGCATCCGGACGTGCCCGCGACCGTTTCCGCGCCGGTGCCAGGGCCCTCACGGCGTCGTCGCGCGACTCGCGCTGACACCGGCGCGGCGAGTGACTGAGCCGTGCTCGCGACGCATCAGCGCACGGCTCGGGGTCGGTCTGTGGCGACTCCGGTGTCCCGACCGATCGCGTCGGTGACGTGCTTGGCGCATGCCACCGACCGTGCACGTTCACCCGCTCGCGCACGTTCGGAGTGCCGCTCCGACCGTGCACTTCGACCTACGCGAGCAAGCGCGGAGCGCCGCTCCCGGAATGCTCGGCAAGCCGCCCGGCACGCCTTCGGTGCACCATCGAGCTACCCGCGCTTGCCTGCTCCGGAGGCGTCGCCGACCACCACCGATCACTCCCCCACTGCCGTCTCGACACCAACTCGAACAGGCCCGATCACCACACCACCAACATCACAGCGACAGCCTGGGAGTGGAGCCGTTGTTGATCCGTAGAGAGTTCGTAACGATTGGCAAGGGTAAGCAGGGGTGCCCTGCTGCACTCCGCGTCCGCTCCGTGCTGATGCACAAGGAGTTGTGAGCAGACATGCGTATACGCGGGCGATCTCGCGAGTTGCCGTGGTCGAGCGTGCAGGTGCGCGTGCCGGCGCGCGACCTCGCGCGGGTCGAGGCGTTCGTGCGTGCCTGGCGCGCGCTCCATCCGGGCGGCCGATCGGCGGCGCTGCGCGCGCTGCTCGGGCTCGGCCTCGACGCCGCGGCGCGCCCGGCGACCTACGACGAGCGCTGGCTCGACGTGCAGGAACGCCTGAGCCGCGTCGAGTCGCTGCTCGATGCGCTGGGCGTCGCCGTCTCGGCCATCCCCGCGCTCGTCGCGTTCCTGCAGTCGCAGGCCGACGCGCGCCTCGACGACGAGGCCCGCGCGGCTCTCGCCGACGCCATCGAGCTGCTCATCCAGGCCGACTGGGACCAGCGCTGCCGCGCGCGCGGCATCCCTCGCCCGCGCTTCGTGAAGCTGCCGCGCAGCGCCCCGATCGGACGTCCCGTGCGCGAGCCCGCTCGGCGCCCCTGGAAGACCAGCGTGCGGCTCACACGCGAGACACGCGCGCGCATCGCGGCGGTCGCTCTGCGCGACGACGTCAGCTCGCAGGCTGCCCTGCGACATGCGCTCGATCTCGGTCTGCGCGCGCTCGAAGCTGCGGCGCACCACGACGCGCTCGAGCGGCTGTGGAACGCGACCAAGCGCATCGAGATCCAACTCGACGAGATCGGCGCGCTGGCCACCGGCGCGCCCGCCGTCGCCGTGCACCTGTGGCGCCGCGCCAAGCGTCTCCCCGACGAGCACGAGGCGCTGCTGCTGGCAGAGTTGCACGACGTCGCGCTGGCCACCTGGGCGCACATCCTCGCGGGACCAGCGCAGCCGCCGCTGCCCGACGTGGACGACCAGGCGCCCGCGCGCGAGCGCCAGTCCACGCCGGATGGCGCACGCTCGGAGCGAAGCTGATGGCGTTCGTGCGCGTCTACTTCCACCGCCAGCCGAAGCGCGTGGCGCCGCACGTGCGCTACATCGCGGGGCGGGACGGCTCACGGGGACTGCGCGGGCTCGGGGCCGACTTCCGCGCGCTGCACGGCGACGTCGAGCGTTCCATCGCGCTGCTGCGCGAGCAGGCCGACGTCGCGCGCACACGCGCCGGCCCGCGCGCGCGTGACGGCCCGTTCGTGCGCCTGCTGTTCACGCTGCCGGACGGCCTGGCGGAGCGCGCGATGGCTGCCGACGCGCACCTACCGCAGGGCAGCGAGCTGGTGCTGCGCGATGCGCTCGAAGCCACCTTCCGCTCGGCCGGCCGACATCTTCAGGGCGTGTACGCGTTGCACTTCCACGCCACGGGTCGACGCGCGCATCCGCACGCGCACGTCGATCTGAGCCCGCTCGACGCGCACGGCCGCGGCGTGTTCCTCACCGGTCGTCAGCGCGAGCTGTTGCGGGCGACGTGGGAGCGCGAGATCGAGCGGGCGCTCGACCGGGCCGAGCGTCGCGCGCGCGCCCCGCGGCTCGCCGACGCGGAGCGGCTCGACGCCCATGTGCCGCCGCGCGACGCGATCGTGGTCGCGGAACAGTCCGCGCGCACGCCGCCGCGACAGCGCCCGCGAGGAACACCGCGCGCGGCACGCGCGAGCGTGATCCCGAACCTGGCAAGCATCCTGCTTGGCTCTTCTGGCATGCCGCTGCTCGACCTCTTCACCCGCGCTCTGCTGGCACGCGCCCGGGCACGCGTCGGAATCCCGCTGCCCACGCTGTCGGCACGCCACGGGCTCGGCCTGCGCGTCCCGCTCCCCGATCCGCAACGTGGCCCGCTACGCCTGTTCCGTCGGCCTGCTCTGACGTTGAGGCTGCCGTGATTCCGCTCTTCTCGCGTTCGGCGTTGAGCCACGCGCAGGCGGAAGAGCTGCTCGGCCGCGAACTGCTCGGCGACCCGTCGCAGGGCGAACGCGCGGCGCTGCACGCGCTCGCCGACCTCGACTTCAAGCTGGCGCGCGAGCTGCTTGACGGTCCCGAGATCGGTGCCGACTTCCGCGCGCTGCTCGAGGAACGCCTCGACCAGGCCGCACGCCGGCACGGCCAACACTTCATCGTCTCCGCGCTCGTCAACGGTCATGCCTACGACCACTACGCGCGTCTCGCGCGTCTGCAGAGCGTGCCGCTGTCGTCGGTCGTCGGTGCCGCCATCGAGCGCGACTTCGCCGGGGCGCGCGCGCTCCGGCAGCTCGACGCCGAGCCGATTCTGCCGACGCTGATCGCCTACCTGCGCGAGCTGATCGAGCTGCTGAAGAAGAGCGATGACGATCCGGAGCTGGCCGCGCAGGTCGCGCACTTGACCGCACTCCAGGAGCGCCTGATGCCGTGAACCGCGTCGGGCGCTCACGACGTCGAGGAATGGAGATCACTCATGCAGATCGATCTGTCGGAGGAGAGCGCGGCCCTGGTGAGCGCGCATGCTGCCCAGGCGGGCCTGACGCTCGAGGCAGCGGTCGACGATCTCGTACGCCAGGGCATGGCTCGTGTCGAGTGGCGCGCGATGCGCGACGACTTGGCCGACGTGCGCGCGGCCATCGTCGACCTCGTCGGCGGCCAGGACGCTCTGGCGCCCTACACCGTCGCATCGCTCGGGCTGCTCGCGCACTGGAGCGCGGCCGCGCGTGGCAGCAAGGTGAGCGAGGAGCAGTATCAGGCTGTCGCGCTCGGGACGGCGCGCGCGATCTGGGATGCGCTGCTGGCGGGTCGCGGCATCCCGGTGCCGCCGCGACCGCTCGGCGAGAGCGCGTGACGTACTCGGCAGGAAGGTTGCAGTGACGGCGACGCAAGCCGGGGCCATGGTCGCCCCGCGGGAGCGCCGCTGTGGAAGACGCCTTCACGCGCCAACACGCACAGTACCTGGTCGCCGCCGTGGTCGCTCTGGGAGCGCGCGTCGTCGGACGCGTCGTGGAGCGCGCGCGCCTGCGGCCGATGTTCGTGGACCTGCACGCGCTGGGCGTGACTCACGCTCACGCCACGTCGCGCGCGCTCCAGCACGCAGCGCGGAGCGCAGTGCAGATCGCGCTGCGTGACGTGAGTCGCGTCGGCGAGCGCGGTGTCCGCGGCGACGCAGTGCCGCGGAACGAGCGAGCCGAGGCCCTG
>WBZQ01001148.1_pt1 | contig 16882 bp, 15 predicted proteins | sample 5204251 | NCBI WGS metagenome assembly WBZQ01 (sample SAMN12412402, study PRJNA552823) | activated sludge metagenome | isolation source: activated sludge from nitrification reactor of wastewater treatment plant... | place: USA: Virginia | collected 2017-09 | reverse complement strand
GCACGGCTTAGCGCACATCCAATGTTCGCAATTTTGTCGACGCCGCTGATCCTTGACGCTCCTCTTGCCCAAGGAGACCGGCCAGCAAAAAGACAACGGCCCAGACCACCATTTCGCTGCTGGGGATCCACATAATGGCGCCACCCATGGCTTGATCTTCTAGCGTAGTGAACCCCCAAATATGAGGCACATTGTTGTAATAGGTGTAGATCACCGTGTCAGCCGTGGCAATGACAATCCCCGCGGCCATTTGAAATGGGACCACACCGAGCAACAAAGCCAGCCGTCCCCAAATCGAGTTTCGATGCCAATGCGGCGCCGCGCCGATCACATGCCACCAAAAGAGCATGGCCACGGCAAAAAAGGAAAGATGCTCTAGTTTGTGTACCCATTCATTGCGGAGCGCCAGGTTGTAGGCATTAGGGTCATGCCAGCCCATATAGACAACAATATAGAGCAGCCAGGCCAAACCGGCATTGGTGCAAAGAATCAAGTAGCGACGAAATTGCGACTCGCGCATGAACAGGGTGCTAACCCGTGTTCGCAAAAAGACCGGCATTCCCCATAGCATGAATGGAAAAGGATTGCCCAACCAGAGCAGGGGGGCAGCAATCATGACGATCAGCTTATGCTGAATCATGTGCATAAACAAAAGCTGGCCGCCTAACCAGTCAATCGGTGAGATAAGCGCCAAGGCCAATGTCACCAAACCGCTGAGATAGGCAACCAGCTTGCGTTTGGTTGCTAGTTTAGAAGAACTGCTGCGTTGCGCAATACGCCGCCAACCAGTGGTGTAAAGAATGCCAGCTATCAACAGGACAGCCAACACATCCCAGCGCAATTCCCATGGAGAGAGAAGCGCTTTGATTAGCGGATGCATAGTTTAATGATGTTCAACCACCGTACCGATCAGGTAAATGGCTGGGTAAAAGAAAATCCAGACAAGATCGACATAGTGCCAGTAGATGGCGCAGGCTTCCACACCCCAGTGCCGTTCGGGTGAAAAGCTCCCTTTGCGCCCTAAATTCCAGACAATGGCAATAAACGCCACACCGCTCAACACGTGAAGCGCGTGCATCCCCGTCATCGCAAAGACCACCGCGCCAAACTCATTACTCCACGGTCGCAATTCGCCAGGCGGAATCGAAGGAATGGGCGACGGAAAGACTCCCCATTCGTAGATCATAACGCCCAACAAGAAGATCAGACCAAGCACAGCTGTAATCACCAAACCATTCAAGAAGGTCTTGCGATCCCCATGTTCGATGGCTGTTTCAGCCATGTTCATTGAATAGCTACTGATCAACAGCACCACCGTAATGACCAAGCCAACCAACTGATGGGTCTCGGGGCGATGATTGCCCCATAGATAAAAGCGCGTTACCAGCAGGCCACCAAACAAAAAGGCTTCGGAGAGGAAAAACAGCCACAACCCCAAGCGGTTATAACGCCAAGCGGTAGTATATTGATCGCCGTGCCCATGTTCGGCGTGTTCATGGGCTCCATGTTCATGCGCGCCGTGTCCATGCTCTACTGCGTGTGTTGCAACACTCATGAGTTAGTGTCCCCCTTCTGTATTCCACAGGCGTGAAATATGCATGTAAAAATAGACCACGGCGGCGGCTTTCAACAAACCCAGAATAAACATCAAAACCAAGATTTGATCACCCGGTAAATGCGTAGCAATAAAGTACTCAATCACCGTCAACACTGCTAAAACCAGCGCCACCATTGTGCTGCGCCGAAAGGCGGCGCTACGCTTTTGATTCATAGAAACGCTCCAAAATAATCAATAGAATCAATAATTGTTAATCATTAACAATTATTGATTCATTAGGCTCTTAGTCATGTCCTGCGGTCGTGGGCGTCATGGCCACATAGGCGCCAGGCAGACCGTAGTCATAGGGTTCGCCAACCACGCGGATTGGGCTGGCAAAGCTGTGCTCTGGCACCGGCGAAGGAATTTGCCATTCCGGAGAACGGGAGCGCCAGGGGTTGTCACCGGCGGTCTCACCTACCTCCGCACTGTTGAAGAGATTGTAGATCATCAACAAAAAGCCGAAGGCAATGGCAAAGGCGGCAATGGTGATCAAAATATGGACAACCTCGATGACGCCAAGTTGTGGGCTAAGCATGCCACCCAACGCTTGCTCGTAATCCGCAATCCGGCGGCGCATCCCCATAGTGCCGGCGGTCATTTGCCCCAGGCTCATCAACCAGAAGGCCGGCGTCATAATCCAGAAGTGGATTTTGCCCATGGTCTCGTTGTACATGCGCCCGGTAATCTTGGGATACCAGTAGTAAATGGCAGCCACAAAGGGGAAGACAAAGCCGCCAAAGATCGTGCCGTGAAAGTGACCGACCACGAAATAGCTGTCATGCAAAGGTTGATCCGAAGTCGTTGTGGCCAAAATCGGACCACTCAAGCCGCCGAGCAAGAAGACCGAAATGGCGCCCAACACAAAAAGCATGGGGGTTGGAAACTCTAACTTGCCACCCCAAAGCGTACCCAACCAACTAAAGAACTTGACCCCGGTCGGCACTGCCACCAGCAAGGTGGAAACCATAAACCACACCCGCAGATAATCACCATAGCCGGTGGTGAACATGTGATGGCCCCAGACAATAAAGCCAATCAGGGCAATCCCAATGCTGGAAAGGGCAATCCAGCGATAACCGAAAAGCGGCTTGCGGGCAAATACCGGCAAGATCTCGCTGATTACGCCCAAACCGGGCAAAACAAAGACATAAACGGCTGGGTGTGAATAGAACCAGAAGAGATGTTGGAACAGAATCGGCGCACCGCCATGGGCTGGGTCAAAGAAAGGCATTCCCAGTGAGCGTTCAAAGGAAAGCATCAGGAATGCTTGGGCAATCAACTGGGTGGCAGTTAACTGAATAAAGCTTGTCGCCAACACTGCCCAACAAAAGATTGGCATACGAAACAGGCTCATCCCGGGGGGACGCATGAGCAAAATCGTCGCAATCAAGTTGAGCGAACCCAGGATCGACGAAAAGCCCAGGAAGAAGACCCCCAAAAAGGTGAACTGGTAGCCAATCGGGCCACGTAAGCTCAAAGGCGGATAAACCGTCCAGCCGCCATCCCAGCCAAAGAAGAGGCCGCTGAGCAGCAGAATAATGGCTGGCACATTGAGCCAGTAAGCAAAGGCATTGAGCCGGGGAAAGGCCATATCTTCGGCGCCAATCATTAGCGGCACCACATAGTTAGACATGCCACCAATGCCAATCAGAATGCCGAAAAGCGTTGCCCAACCATGTAGGCTGATCATCGTATTGTAGGTATCTTCGGTTAAAAATTGAAGACCCGAACGAGCCAGTTCGCTGCGGAAAATCAGCGCAAAGGTGCCACCGATCATGATCATCAGCAGACCGGTAACCCCATACTGCACGCCAATGATTTTGTGATTGTAATCGACACCAAAGTAGCGTGTCCAGGCTGGTTTGCCGGCAGGAGGACCGTGACGAAATGGGGTTTCTTTACCAACCCACCACTGGGCCCAGTCGTCGAAGCCCCCAACGCCAATCAAAAAGCAAAGGCCGCCAACCACCGCACCAGCAACCCAGCACGGTTCCTTTGCCCAGGCGCTTTCATAGCCTGCCATGATGCGGATCAACATCACAAGCACCATGCCGCCAACTGTACCGAGCGCCTGGCCAACCAGGCCACGCACCAGCCCTAAATCCATAAGCGACATATCTTCTTCTCCTTCAACCCTACCTAGATATTTTGCTCCGGTTAAAACTTTCTTCCTGACCGGAAAAGCTCAGCTCTAACCCTGGTACTCTTTACACTACTTCGTCTTCTTATTCTGGGCAATTGACTGACCTGACGCTGCGGCTTGACTCTTTAGCCAGGTTTCAAATTCGGCATCTGTCAAGACTTTGGCGGGCGCCATCATGGAATGATGACCCGTACCGCACAGTTCAACACAGCGCACTTTATAGCCCATGTCGCTCTCTTTCATAAATTGATCATGCGCTTTGGTTTCGGCAATGTATTCGGCGCTGGTTTTGGTCGCAGTAAAGCGGACTACATTGATTTGCCCAGGGGTCAGATCTTCCTTGACCCGGAATTCACGGATCCAAAATGAATGGATCACATCCTTTGATTCAAGCTCCATACGAACTGGGCGATCAACCGGCATCACCAATTCTGGGCTGGTGACGCCATTTTCGTACTGGAATTGCCAGGACCATTGCTGACCGATGGCTTTGATCACCAATTCGTTGTTTTGGGGTTCGGTGATTGCCCACAAGCTTTTGACGCCAAGATACATGAAGATAAAGACCAAGATCAAGGGCACGGCGGTCCAGACAATCTCTAAGAGCGTATTGCCTTCAAAGTGCGCGCCATCCTCAGTATCTCCTGGTCGACGTCGAAAGACGAAAACCGAATAGACCATAAAGACCATCACCACGGCAAACAGCGCGGCAATCAAAAAGAGATGGAGATCAATCATCCAGTCGATGGTGTCGGCCTGAACGCTGGCCTTGTAGGGTAGCGGCATCCCGATGCTGAGCAGCCAGTAGAGCACCACGGTGGTGACCGCAATCAAAACCCCCACAATGTAAAAGTGGCGTTTGTCGTTTGCTGATTTGGGCATAAACGTTCGTGACTCCTACAGGTTAAGTACGTGACGCAACAGATTATACATCAAGCACAAGAAAAAGTCTGCATCGCAATTCAGCCTGGGTGCGTCTCCCAATTTAGCGGGTAGATAAGCTTAGCCAGGTCTGATAACTGATATAGGCCATACCTAGTGTGATCAGCAGGGGGAGGCTCGTCCAAAAGAGTTCAATCGAAAAGTAGAGTTGAACGCGCGGTCCACGCTGCGCCCCGTCCACGCCTTTACGATGTTGGGCAAATGCACTGCGTAAATGAACCGTAATGTTCAAAAGCCACAACTGAATGCCAACAAAGAGCAGCAAACTCAGCACGGCTAGCGATCGCAATACACCGCCTGGCAAGCGTAGGCTCGCAGAAAACCTGGCTGTTGCTGGCAATGCCGAGGGCACATAACTAAAAAACAACCAGAATAGCACTCCTACCAGTGCGACAATTGACCAGATATGACGACCCACAGCTTTTGTCCTAACGATAGTATTCAAGGTGGAGAGATTGTACCAAACTTCACAAGGCGTGTCAAAAGAAATATGCAACTTATCCATTTAGAATGAATCTAAATTGGTTCTTGACTTCATGCCGAAAACATGTTACAATTGTTCTAATTTAGAATGAATCTAAATTGTTAAAAGTCGCCAAACTCCAGCGACAACGGAGAACCGGGTTTTTCGACGACGAAAAACGCCTCTCTAAAATCGATCAAACACAATAATGAACAAACTTGATACTTTTCTTCATGCGCTACAACGAGCCGGTTGTCGTTTGACGCCGCAACGCCGGGCTATTTGTGAATACCTGGCCACAACGGACAAACACCCGACTCCCTATGCTGTCTATGCGGATATTGTTCAGCACCACCCGGAAATCAGCCGTGCGACTGTCTACAATACCCTGAATATTCTGCATACCTTGGGTGTGATTGTTGAGATGAGCTTCGGCGATGATCAGACCCATTACGAGACCGATCTGTCACCCCACGTCAACTTGATCTGCATGCGCTGCCATCAGATTATTGACTATCCAAGCCCAGTGCTGATGAGTGAGACGACTCAGCCAATGATTGCCGCCACTGGCTTTCAACCCACAGTTGCCAAGATTGAAATCCTGGGTCTCTGCGCGGCCTGCCAAAAACAGCAACTCACGGCGGCCTCCGGTTCATAGCCGCCGAAACTGCCAGTAACTCTTATGGATCGATAGGAAAAACCGATGACTACCCAATCACTAACTTCACCACTATCTTCGGCCAGCGCCAAACGATCGGCATTGGCTGATTACAACGTCTTTACCCTTTGGCGCTCCAATTTGGAATTATTATTAGCTGTCATTACCCTGCTTGCCCTCTTAGTAGGCTGGTTGGGCGGCGGGGTAACCGGCTGGTTACCCCGCTGGGCTGTCCTTACCATGGCCACCCTTGCCTTTGTGGCCGGCGGCTACAGCGGTCTAATGGGCGCTTATGCCCAAGCTCGGCAGGGAAAATTTGATATTGATTTTTTGATGATTACGGCGGCACTGGGGGCTGCCGCCATTGGCAATTGGGAAGAAGGCGCACTTTTGCTCTTTCTTTTTACCCTCAGTGGTGCGCTGGAGACCTTTGCCATGGATCGTACGCGTAAGGCCATTGAAGCGCTGGCTGATCTGCGGCCAGATACTGCACGCATCCGTCGCGGCAACGATGAGTTAACCGTGCCGGTGGAGGAAGTAACGCCCGGCGATATTGCCTTGATTAAACCCGGCGAACGTTTACCGGTTGACGGCATTATCCTCAAAGGCGATAGCACCATCGATCAAAGCCCGATCACCGGTGAAAGTATTCCCGTTCACAAGCATATTGGGGATCGGGTGTTTGCGGCGACAATCAACGGTGGTGGCGCGTTAGAGGTTAAGGTGGATAAACCAGCCTCGGAAAGCACCCTGAGCAAAATCATTAAACTGGTCGAAGAGGCGCGCGAAGATACTACCCCCACCCAACAATTTATTGACCGTTTCAGCCAACCCTATACCTACGCAGTGATTGCGGCGACCTTACTGACCTTCATTGTGCCGCGCTTGTTTAGTGCTGAACCTTTTGCCAGCTCGCTTTATCGGGCCATGACGCTGCTGGTGGTTGCCAGCCCTTGCGCCTTGATTATCAGCACGCCTGCGAGTGTGCTCAGTGCCATTGCGGCGGCTGCGCGCGGCGGGGTATTGTTCAAAGGCGGCGCTTATCTGGAGAAGGCCGCGGAAATTGATATTTTTGCCTTTGACAAAACCGGCACCCTTACCAATGGGCGTCCTGTGGTCACGGATATGCGGCCCTTGACCGGGTTTAGCGAGGATGAATTGTTACGCATGGCGGCCAGCGCCGAGTTGCTCAGCGAACATCACATCGGGCGCGCCATTATCGAAAAGGCCCGCGAGCGGGGCCTGGCTTTGGATCAACCAACAAAGTTTCACGCCGTAGCTGGGCACGGCCTGCGTGCTAGTTTTGATCGGAAAGCGCATCAGGAAATTATCTATATTGGGAATGATAAGCTTTACATGAGTGAGGAGATGGATATCTCCCCAGCCATCCGCATGATTGGCGATGCCTTGCAGAAGCAAGGCAAAACCGCCATGCTGGTGGTGCGTCGTAGTGTCATCGGTGACACCCATTGGGAAAATCGAGATTGGGAATTGGTGGGCTTTATTGCCGTGGCTGACAAGCTGCGCAGCGACGCCATCCATGCCGTGCGTGGTCTGCGTGGACAAGGGGTGAAGCGGATCGTCATGCTCACCGGTGACAATAAGGTTGTAGCGGAAAATATTGCCCGCGAAGCCGGGATCGATGAGGTATTCAGCGATCTTTTGCCCGAAGACAAGGTGGGCATTCTGCAAAAGTTGGTGGCCCAAGGCAAAACCGCTATGGTGGGGGATGGTGTCAATGATGCGCCAGCCTTAGCCACGGCGCATGTTGGGGTGGCGATGGGCGCTGGTGGTACGGATGTTGCTCTGGAGACAGCGGATGTGGTGCTGATGGCCAGTGATCTGACCAAGCTACCCTTTATCTTAGATCTCAGCCGGCGTGCTCATCAGATTGTGCGGCAAAATGTCATCTTCTCGGTGGCTGTGATCATCGGCCTGGTCACCGCAACAATCTTTGTGCCAATCTTTGTGCCGGGCTTTGTGCTGCCTCTGCCGTTGGGTGTGGTTGGCCATGAAGGCAGCACGTTGGTTGTGGTGCTCAATGGCCTGCGTATGTTGGCCATTCGCCCGCTCTCTGGAAGCTAATCGTTGATGGCGTGATAGGTCCTTCTGCATTATCTAACCATTACCCACAAGTGTCAGGGGAAGAGGATTAGGAGGCGTTTTACCCCCTCAACCCTTCCCTTCTCCCCCACAACGGGGGAGAAGGGAAGAAAAATCCATTGCTCTTGTCGGCGGCACAGCCGCCGACAAGAGCAATTTCATCAATTCCCCGCTTCTGGTTAGGGGTGGGGGCAGCCCATTGAGCCTGTTCACTGCTGCTGACCACAAAAATGTGGATAAAGCTAAGCCTTATTATGGGAGTGTTATTCGATCTATGATTCGTCAGTTCATTGCCTACTATCGGCCCTACCGTCATCTTTTTATCCTAGATTTCACCTGTGCTGTGATTGTCGGGCTGTTGGAACTAGGCTTTCCGTTGGCGATCAATCAATTTATTGACCGACTGCTGCCCAGCAAAGATTGGCCGATGATCCTGCTGGCGGCGGCAGGCTTGCTGGCGATCTATGCGATCAATACGGCCTTGCAATATGTCGTCACCTATTGGGGGCACATGCTCGGCATCAACATCGAGACCGACATGCGCCGCAAAGCCTTTGACCACATCCAAAAGCTCTCGTTCCGCTTTTTCGACAACCACAAGACCGGTCATCTGATCGCCCGGGTCACGACCGATCTGCACATGATCGGCGAGATGGCCCACCATGGGCCGGAGGATGTCTTTATTGCGATCATGACCCTGATTGGTTCCTTTGGCCTGATGGCCTGGATCAACTGGGAGCTGACGCTGCTAACCTTTGCGATTGTCCCGGTGGTGGGGTGGGTGGCTGTCTACTTTAATCAAAAGATGACCACCACCTACACCGATCTCTTTGACAATCTGGGGCAGTTTAACGCACGGGTGGAAGATACAGTAGGGGGTATTCGTGTGGTGCAAGCCTTTGCCAACGAGGCGCATGAAAACAAACTCTTCGCCGGCAACAACCAGAAGTACCGCACCACCAAGTTGACTGCTTACGACATCATGGCGCGCAGCATGTCGTTGAGCTATATGCTGATGCGCTTTATCTCGATCTTTGTCATGGTCTGCGGCACCTGGTTTGTGATTCAGGGCGAGTTGACCTATGGCGAGTTTATCGCTTTTTTGCTGTTGACCAATCTTTTCTTCCGACCCGTGGAAAAGATCAACGCTGTGATCGAAAGCTATCCTAGCGGCATTGCCGGCTTTCAGCGCTATCTTGAACTGTTGGCCACCAAGCCCGAGATCGTCGATGCGCCCGATGCCATTGAGGTAGAGGAACTCAAAGGCGATATCCGCTATCAGAATGTCTCCTTTGGCTACGACGGGCAGCGCAAAGTCTTCAATGATGTCAACCTGTCGATTGCGGCGGGCGAAACAGTCGCCTTTGTCGGCCCCTCGGGCGCCGGCAAAACGACGCTCTGCAATCTCTTGCCCCGCTTTTACGAGTTGGAGAGTGGCGGCATCACCATCGACGGCATTGACATTCGCCAGATGACGCTGGCTTCACTGCGCCGCCAGATCGGCATTGTGCAGCAGGATGTATTTCTCTTTGCCGGGACGATTGGTGAGAATATCGCCTATGGCAAGCTGGATGCCAGCGAAGCAGAGTTGTGGGCAGCAGCACGACTGGCTCATCTGGAGGAATTTATCCGCAGCCTGCCCGATGGCATGAATACGGTGATCGGCGAGCGTGGCGTAAAACTGTCGGGTGGCCAGAAGCAGCGCGTCTCGATTGCACGCATGTTCCTCAAGAACCCGCCCATCCTGATCCTAGACGAGGCAACCTCGTCCTTGGACACCGAGACCGAAATCGCCATTCAGCGCTCGCTGGAAGAGTTGGCCGAAGGACGCACCACGCTCATCATTGCCCATCGCCTCAGCACGGCGGCACGGGCGGATCGGATCATCGTCATTGACCGGGATCAAACCACTGAGATGGGCACCCATCGCGATCTGTTGGCACGCCAGGGTCGGTACACGGCGCTCTGGCGTGCCTTTGAGCAGGGCATCAGCGTGGCAGTTAACTAGTTCAGGACTTACGCAAGACGGAGTGCGAACCAGAGAAGCGAGGCTTTTCTAAAAAGCCTCGCTTCTGGGCCTGTCGCAACGGAATGAACCACTACTGCACGCTATAGGTAAAGACGCCGTCAGTTGTATTTAACCACAGCACACTCGAATGACTTTCGGTATAGAGTAAGCTGGTGACGTTGTTCTGATCAAAGTCGGCATTATTTACCTTTTCCCAGTTACGGGCGGCAAAGACCTTGGTGTACAGACCGCGCACGCTGGCCAGGTAAAGCCGGCCATTGGGATGATAAACAATGTCGTTTAGTCCAAACTGAGCGCCAGCCAAACCGCGATCCAGCACATTGCCCAGTCCTTTGCTGGTAATCTGCCAGTTGACGCCATAGTTTTCGCTTTGCCAGATGCTCTTGGGCTCAGCAAAGACAACCAACCCTTCGGTAAAGAGGTCAACGGACAGTGCGCTTAGGCCCCAGCTTGATGGGAAGACATTAGGGGTGAGGCGTGTCCAGGTGGCGCCTTGATCGTTTGTAAAAGCGACCACACCACTGCCATCCTCGGCAACGGCCCCCGCAAAGATCTGCCCCCAGTTGGGCGTGGTGGGGCGTGGATTGCCCAAAAGCGAAGCGGCAGCCATGTCGATCACACGGTAGTTGCCCCACAGGCCTTCCGGTGAATTGTCGGGTTTGGCGCTCCAGGTCAAACCGCCATCGGTGCTGAGGTAGGGGGCGTCACAGCCAGCCGCAAAGACATTGTCAGGATTGCCCTGGTCGGTTAGCAATGGGCGCAAATTTTCAACACCGGCTAAAGCAGTCCAAGACACACCTCCGTCGATTGACTTGTAGAGCAACGCGGTCGGGTGGCTCTGTCCATCGCATGGAACGCCTGTGCCACTGTAGAGCACATCCGGGTCAGCCGCACTCATAATAAAGTCATCCATGGCCGGTCGGGTGGTTACCAACAACCAGCTACGGCCGTCGTCAGATGAATGGTAGAGCCAGCCTTCGCCGCTAATGGCATAAATATGGCTGCTGAGGCGGTCGCCAATCACCTTGCGCAGACGAACCCCGTTAATCAATGCGCCGCCAGTCTGAATGGCCGAAGCGCTTGTCGCCGTAGCAACTGGCGTTGAGACTGTCCCTGGCGTATAAGGTGTCGCTGTGGGAAATGGAAACCGCGTCGGGGTTACCGTGGGAAAAGGAACTGTCCCTGCGGTTGCTGTAGGAAAGGGCACTGTGCTCCCCGACGGAGTCGGCAGAGGGCTAACCGCATTGACGAATGTATTTTGCAGCGCTGAACGAAAATCGCCTTTGGAAAAGGCAATGCTTGGCAAAACAACCAGCGTGATAATTGCCACTGGTAACAAAAGAAATGTCCGCATTAACCGAACCATTGTTATTCCTCCCAACTATAGAGTCACTTGAGCGAGGCTCAAGCAAATATCAGATAAATCGGATCGAGTGATCAGCGCAAACTGCTCATCAGTAGAGGCCAAACTGCTGGCTGGACTTTGGCTGCCCCTGTCCGCAGGGCAGGCGCTCCCGCGGACAGGGAGCCATGCCAATTCAGCCAATCTCTAGCATCTGTGGCAGCAGTTCAATGATCAGATCCGCCTTGTTCGCTAAACATGACGTAGCATTGCAGGTTTAGTAACGGTCGTTTTGTGTTGCGCCACCGGGCAATAAAGATGCAAATAAATTCATCCTTGGATAAAATAGAGTGATACTCTGCATTCAGTAATATTTTTACTGGAGGTAAAAATCTGGTTCAACTGGATCTCAGGGGGTTGACAGCACCGGATGAATGCGGTGCCTGCTCTGTCAAACCCGCTTAAGCGGGTTTCTCGTGTCAGACACCGATTTTAATCGGTGGGTCGGATGTCAACCCCTGGAATTCCCGAAGAGCCTAAAATATTACTGCATAGCAACCACTAGAATAGAATAATTGATTTGAATATTAGAGATCATAACGGGCGAAGCGCTGAAGATGCGCTTCTGGATCATGTTTGAGGGAGTTATGGCGATACTGCGAATTGTCAAGGTCGGTGATGCAGATGAGGGCATTTTATACCGCCCCCCAGCACGGGTGCGCGACTTTGGGCCGCGCTTGCACCGCTTGTTGGATGATATGTTAGAAACTGTGCGGGCGGCGCCTGGGGTTGGCCTGGCTGGGCCACAGGTTGGCATTGACCAACGCATTGCGGTGATTGAATATCCAGACGACGAAGAGAAGCCGGAAGAGACCAAGCGGATCTATGAGTTGATCAACCCAGAGGTGATCAAAGCCAAAGGGGTCGAAGAAGGGCAAGAAGGGTGCCTAAGTTTGCCCGGGCTGGCAGCGGATGTAGAGCGGGCCACCTTTATCCTGGTGCGCGCGCAGGATCGCTACGGCAAAGAATTTCGCTTAAAAGCGTATGATTGGCTAGCGCGCATCTTTCAGCATGAGATCGACCATCTGCAAGGGGTGTTGATGACCGACAAAGCCAAGCAGCTCTACCGTCTACGTGAATTAGAAGATGGCACCTATGAAGCCATCCCCATTGAAAATACCCTGGCTACCCCCAAGCGCGTGGCGGAATTACGTTGAAAAATTCATAATCGTGCGTTTACCGGTGATTAGGGAAGGAATAAAAAACGTGGGAGGCACTGACTCAGTGCCTCCCACGTCGTTTGTATAACCCAGGCCAACTCAATTCTGGACGATGATGCTGACCTTACAAGGCGGCGGGTAGTTGCCGGTTTGATCAACCACGGTTAACTGAAGGGTGTAGGCCCCGTTGGGTACGGCAGCGCTGCTAAAGGTGCCCAGCAAGCCGCCCTCCACAGCAGAAGTGCCACCCGCAAAGTAGGTAAATCCTTCACTGGCGCCGCTTCCAGACGCAAATTCCAGTTTATAAGATTGGAAACTTTCATGCGTGGCCGTGCCAGAGACCGCTACATCGCCGCTTACCACCTGATTTTCCCCTGGTGAGAATAGACGAGAGCGCGGATCTTCACAGAACGGTGGCGACACCGCCAAAGTCGCGGTGGGCTCTTCGGTCGGCGTTTCAGCGGGTGTTTCGGTGGGTGTGTCGGTAGGTAGCGGCGTATCGGTGGGCGGCGGAGGTGTATCGGTCGGCGCTACTGTCGCTTCCGGCGTATTGACAGGTTCAGGCTCGGTGGGAGTTGGTGTCGGTAGCACAACAAGATTAGTCGTAGCCGTTGGTACGGCATTGCTGGCTATGCCCGGGCTGTTTGACGCACCGTTGCTGGCTTCCGGTGTACTGGTGCCGCCATTTCCATTCTCTGCTTGTACTCCGCCCTGCGCCACCAACAACGCGGTCGCCGTGGCAGTCGCCGTGGCCTGAGCACGCCCTTCTGCGATGCGTGTTTGCACCCTGCCGGCCAGATCAGTAACGCTAGCACTGAGTTGGCTCCCAAAGGTGCGCACCCCCCAAATCACCAACAACAAGATCAATACCATTCCGATGACTGCCAAGATCGGCGCCCAGCGGATCTCGCGGCGCTGTTCGATGCCATCGCTCTCTTCCATCAAAGGAACATCTTTGGGGCGATAATCGACCGTGCGTTGTGGGGGCAAACTCGAACCGGCGCTGGTATCCGACAGCGCCACAGCTAGGGTTGGATCGACGACTGCGCGCCGGCGCTCAATCAGTTCAGTTGGATCAAGCCCCAGGTAGGTGGCATAGTTGCGCAAAAAACCGCGCCCAACTACCTCGCCGGGTAGTAGTTGCCATTCATCAGCTTCAATGGCCGCCAAATATTTCTGGCGAATTTTGGTGGCGGTTTCTACCTCGGCTAGGGAGGCTCCCATTGCTTCGCGCCGTTTGCGCAACATCGCGCCCAATTCTTGCATGGGGGGAGGGGCGCCATTCATGGTGCGCGCATTCGGTTCATTTCGCGCCGCGGCCGCGGCGGCCGGTCGGCGTGCAGCATTAAACATAAAAATAGACCTGCGCTTGTCTCATAACAATCCTGGTGGTAAAGTCTAGCGTGCAGCGCGGGCTTTGTCAATTTTGCTTAGACGTTGATCCCTGGCCTTGTCTGGTATATGCTATAATAACCCTGTGCGCTACAAAACTCTACACCGGATTCAACGGACGCTGATAATAATTGGCTTGGCGGCGCTGCTAGCCATTGTCTTGCTGTTGGCGCGGGCGGGCGGCTACAACGTACCTGTATTAAATACGTTGTGGCCGCAGACATTGGTGCGCGCCCTTTTTCAAAAGCAGATCGCCTTGATCAGCGGGCATGCCGGCAATGATTCGGGCGCCGTCTGCACCGATGCTTCTGGCAATACGACGGTTACCGAAGCCCAGGTGAATGCCGCGGTGGCCGAACAAACAGCCCAGAATTTGCGCCGTGCTGGCGCCGATGTCCTTATTTTGGAAGAGTTCGATCATCGTTTAAACAACCTCCGGGCTGATCTGTTGCTAAGTATTCATGCCGATAGCTGTATTGATGCCAGTGGCTACAAGGCTGCCCGTTACCAGAACAGTATTATTGGCAGCCGCGCCGACCAATTGATCGATTGTCTGGACCAGCATTATGCCGCCGTGACCGGGCTCAAGCATCATGCCAACACAATTACGCACAATATGACCGAGTATCATGCCTTCCGGGTGATCGATCCAACCACGCCCGCTGTTATTCTTGAATTAGGTTTTCTGGGCGGTGATCAAGCGCTCTTGGTCAACCATCCAGAAGTGGCCGCCCAAGGGATTACCGAGAGCATTATCTGTTTTATGCAACTATCCGAACCATCGTAGAAAGCAGACAAACCTATGACCACTCAGCCGTACTATCAGTTATTCCAACCACCCAATTCAGGTCACCAACAGGCGCTTGTTGAGATTTGGAATGCAGCCTGTCCCTCTCACCTGACGATCTCCCTAAGATTTGCCCGCTATAATGTCGGTGCAGTCACTGGCGGTGTCCAAAGTGGGCAATTGGCGCTACTGAATGGGGAACCCGTAGGGGTGGTGCTGGTCAGTCACCTGACCGGTGATGCCACGGTAATGGCCGCGGACGTGGGCTGGATCGATTGTTTGGCTGTAGCGCCGCAAGCCCAGCGCCAGGGCATTGGCAGTGCGTTGCTCGCCTGGGCCGAACAATGGCTGATCGAGCATGGCTGCCGCGCAGCTGTTTTGGGCGCCAGCATTCGCCCGTTTGTGCCTGGTGTGCCGGTTGAGTTAGACTCGGCGGCATTTTTCCAAAAGCACGGCTACCAGCTTTACAACACGGTCTGGGATGTGGCCGCCAACCTGGCTACCTATACGCCGCCTGCCGATTTGCGCAAGATTGATGCGGTGGTGCGGCCAGGGCAACCGGGTGAAGAAGAAGCCCTTTTGACCTTTCTGCGCCGTGAATTCCCCGGACGGTGGCGGTTTGAGTACGAAGAATTGCAACGGGCCGGCCAGCGTTTTTCCGACTATATGCTGGTCTGGACAGAACGGGGTGTCGATGGCTTTTGTGTATTAACCTTTGAAGATTCGCTACGCCCGATTGAGCGCTTCTTTCCCTATCAATTGCCGCGGCCCTGGGGACAACTTGGTTCGGTTGGCGTCAGTGCAGCTAGCCGCGGGCGTGGCTATGGTTTGGCTGTGGTCGATGCCGGTCTGCGCCGCTTGCACAACAATGGCATCAACGGCTGCGTAATCGACTGGACCACCATTGTAGATTTTTATGGGAAGTTTGGCTTTAGCAAATACCGCGCATATCAGCAGATGCGCAAGGGCATTGTTCCCCACCAATCGTGAAGCGCCTATAAAAACGTATGCGTTGGCCGTTGATTCTCACTATAAGGTAAACAGGGAAACAGGTAGGAAATTTCTTGTCTACCTGTTTCCCTGTCTACCTCACCCATTATGGACGACCGGCAGATAGTGTGGATGGGTGAGCGTTGCCGGGTCGATCACATGAACGGTCGCTGTGACACTATCAACGGTGCCCAAATTGTTGCTGACCCGTACCCAATAGCGGGTGGCTGCGGTCAGTATCGGCGTCGTAAAACTGGCAGATGTAGCGCCCGTGATCGGGCTACTTAACTCCCCGGTGTTGCCTTGATACCACTGATAGCTGAGTGGCTCTGAGCCAGCGGCCTTCACGGTTAAGGTCGCTGTGGTGCTGATATTAACGGTCTGATGCAACAGGGGCTGGGTGACAATGCTGGCTGGCGTCAGAACGGTCACGCTGCCAGTTGGCAAGCTGGCGCCTGTTGTGTTGAAGGTCCAGTTGGCTGGGTTGGTGATGGCTGTACGCCATTCACTGGCTGTTCCGCTGGCCAGGGTCGTTAGATTAAAGGCTGCATAGCTGCCGGGGTTGCTGAACAGCACGACGCTCCCTGCTGCTTGGGACAGACCGGCAACAATGGCGCCGGTATTATTGTTGATGGCTGGCTCAAATGCGCTGGTGTAGTCGAGTTGCGTAAGCCCGGTGAAGCCAGAAAGCAGCGGGTTGGCCTGATTGGTCGATTGCACCGCGGTGATCTGATCGCCTTGTGCGCCTAAGGACAACTCCTGGTAATTCCCGTTGCCAACGCCAATCGGCCCATTGATGGTCCAGGTGAAATCTGCTGAGGTATCATTACTGCGGATAATGGTGCCGGCTGCAATGGGATTATTGATCGTCAAGCGGGTAAGCCGCTCGCCATCCGCATTGGTGTCGGTCACCTCGAAGAAGTTCGAGCCTGTCCAGCCGGTATCGGTAAAGTAGATTTCTGTGCCAGCATCAAGTGGCACCAGGGTGACAAACGAGAAGGAATCCGGGGTGCCATTCGTAATGTAGCCAGTCAACGCAATATCGCCGGGGGTAAGCACAGTGCCAGCCGCAAGCAGAGATTGAATCTGAAACAGCGCAACAACCAGGGCAATCAGCAGCGCCGCTGACTGCCTGAGTCCAGCAAGTTTTTCACTAAAATTTAGCAAAATTTTCATGTGTACCCCTTTATAAGGCTACCAGTACCGCCTTTTT
>WBZQ01001384.1_pt1 | contig 16883 bp, 17 predicted proteins | sample 5204251 | NCBI WGS metagenome assembly WBZQ01 (sample SAMN12412402, study PRJNA552823) | activated sludge metagenome | isolation source: activated sludge from nitrification reactor of wastewater treatment plant... | place: USA: Virginia | collected 2017-09 | reverse complement strand
ATTTCATGCCACGCGGCCGAGCAGAAGGTACTCCATGAGTGCCTTTTGCACGTGCAAGCGGTTTTGGCTTCGGCCCGCAGCCTGCGGCTGCTTCACGTCCGCGTGGCGGACATGAGCCTGCGCCGAAATAGTCTGCTGGCGCTGGCGCGCCACCGCGTTGCATTTCATGCCACGCGGCCGAGCAGAAGGTACTCCATGAGTGCCTTCTGCACGTGCATCCTGTTTTCTGCCTCATCCCACACCACGGATTGGGGGCCGTCGATCACGTCGGCCTCGACCTCTTCGCCGCGATGCGCGGGCAGGCAGTGCATGAACAGGGCATCGGGCTTGGCGGCGGCCATCATCTCGGCGTCCACACACCAGTCGGCGAAGGCCTTCTTGCGCGCTTCGTTCTCGGCCTCATAGCCCATGCTGTGCTTTCCGTACCCAGGCAATCGCCGCAGAATACTGTTCATTTGTACAGCATTCATGCCAACCACTGCAAAACCCAAGCTCTACAACCCACGCCACCCCGAGCGTACGCTGCTGTACCAAACAGTGGCAGAGCACTACGAGACCTGGCTGGAGTTGGCCAGCGCGGGTCAGTTCGACGGCCAGGGCGACCACCACAGCCCCAAACCCTACGTGCGCAAAGCGTTTGCCAAGTATCTGGAGTGCGGCATCTTTGTCCATGGCTTCGCCCGCGCTCGCTGCGGCGACTGCGGGCTCGACTACTTTGTTGCCTTCTCCTGCAAAGGCCGGGGTGTCTGCCCCTCATGCACCACACGGCGCATGGTGGAGACGGCGGCGCACCTCACCGACCACGTCTTCCCCCGCCTGCCGGTGCGCCAGTGGGTGCTCTCCGTGCCCAAGAGGTTGCGCTACTTCATGCAACGCGACGGGCCAGTGCTCAATATGGTGCTGCGCATCTTCCTGCGGGTCATTGCGCAAAACCTGCACGCCAACTGCCCCGGTGCGGCCAATGCAGACAAGGCAAGCCTGCACATTGGCGCAGTCGCCTTCATTCACCGCTTTGGCTCCAGCCTGAACGAACACGTGCACTTCCATGTCTGTGTGGTCGATGGGGTGTTTGAGGAAGTGGCAGGCGAGGGCAGCGCTGATGCCCCAATGCAAGTCTCTGCGTCAGGTGTCGTATTCCACCCGGCCAGCGGCATCGATGCGCATACCGTGGCCCCAGTGCAGACCACACTGCAAAAACGCATCCTGCGCGCCTTCGTTGCTCGGGGCTTGCTGGAGAACTGTGACGCCAAAGACATGCTGGCCTACCAGCACAGCGGGTTCTCAGTCGATGCCGGTGTCTGCATCGAAGCCCACGACCGCGCTGCGCTGGAGCGGCTGCTGCGCTATTGCGCGCGTCCACCGTTTTCCATGGAGCGACTGCGCAAAGAGGGAAGCAAACTGGTGTACCGCTGTGCCAAGCAGCGCAGTGAGCCTGCCAGCGACAAGCGCGGTGCCAAGGCCGATGAGCTACACCTCACACCGCTGGAGCTGATTGAGCGCATTGCCGCGCTGGTACCCCCACCACGTACCCACCGGCACCGCTACTTTGGCGTGCTGGCACCCAACTCGCCGCTGAGGGCAGCGGTTACCGTGCTGGCCCAGCCTGCTGCGGTGCAACCAGCCACGGTGGAGACTGCACAACCTGGCGCGGGCGTGGGCGTACCTGGGGTGGCGGCACCTGGCAAAGCGGCCCCACCTCCCACACCTTCTACACCAGAACCTGGAGCACCGATCAAGCGCCCAGCGCACTACCTGTGGGCGGTGCTGATTGCCAGAATCTACGAAGTCTTCCCGCTGCTGTGCCCCATGTGCGGTGGGCAGATGCGCCTGATTGCGTTCATCACCCACAGTGTCGATATCCGGCAAATACTCGAACACATCGGGGTAGAGTCCGAACCCCCACACATCGCGCCAGCACGCGGGCCACCGCTGTGGGTTGAGTGTGATGCGCCGGTGGATGACGGGGTGCAAGGCGAGCCGGATTGGGATTTGGCAGCGCAACCCGCACCCGATTACGAGGTAGACCAGCGCGTCAATTGGTGACCCAGTGAAGCGGCGGTATCAATCGCTGCGGCGAGTAGCTGCGTGCGCGCCGGCCCCAAATGCATCTTGCATCCCAAGGTTTCGCCATTTAGAGGTAAGCGAGCGCTCAACCTGCCTTGACCGAACGTGTTTCGAGGCCAAAAACTCGTGCCATACTTGGCCTCATGCGGTTGAATTTCCTATCCGTAGCGCCGATCATCCGGCAATGCGCCCCACAGAGGGTGTCCTTCAACCGGAGACATTCATGCCCCCCCAGACTTTCGATTACGTCATCGTCGGCGCCGGCTCGGCCGGCTGCGTGCTGGCCGCGCGCCTGAGCGAGGACCCCACGACCACCGTCTGCCTGCTCGAGGCCGGCGGCCCCGACAAGAGCGTGCTGATCCACGCGCCCGCCGGCGTGGTGGCGATGGTGCCCACCAAGATCAATAACTACGCCTACGAGACCGTTCCGCAGCCCGGCCTGAACGGCCGAAAAGGCTACCAGCCGCGGGGCAAGACGCTGGGCGGCTCCAGCTCGATCAATGCCATGCTCTACGTGCGCGGCAACCGCTGGGATTACGACCACTGGGCCGCGCTGGGCAACCCGGGGGCGAATGGACGGCGGCGGAGATCAGTGCGCGCGCTTTCGGGGACGCCGATGCGGTGAGCGTCGGTGACTACCACCTGGCCCGCAACGTGACGTACGCGTTGACCGGGCGCACTGATGGGACCGACGCGCAGATGCTGGATCTGCTCGCGCCCTACGCGGGCCATCGGCACCGGGCCGTGCGGTTGATCGAGCTCGCCGGCATCGGCCCGCCGCGTCGCGGTCCGCGGATGAGGCTGCCTGGTCCGGGTCCGGTCAACTAGCCTGAGCGGCGTGCGCACACCCCCACCGGTCACCGGGCCGGAACGCGAGATGCTCGAGGCCTTCCTTGATTTCCACCGCGAGACGCTGATCGAGAAGTGCATGGACCTGTCCGGTGAGGAGTTGGCGATCAGACCGGTCGCGACCTCGCTGCTGTCGTTGCAGGGTCTCGTGCGGCACATGGCCAAGGTCGAGCGCTGGTGGTTCCGGATGTACATGTGCGGGATGCCGTTGCCCCCGCTCAACACGTCGAAGGAACACCCGGACCTCGACTTCGAGGACGTCGATCCCGCCCGCTGGCAGGAGGACCTCGAGGTCTACCGCGGCGAGGTGGCGGCCGCGCGGGATGCCGTGCTCGTGTACGGGCTCGACGATCTGTCGCGCCGCGAGCGTGGAGAGCCTGTGACCCTGCGCTGGATCTACCTGCACATGATCGCCGAGTACGCCCGGCACAACGGTCACGCCGACCTCATCCGGGAGAGTGTCGACGGAAGGACCGGGATCTGATCAGGGCTGGGTCTTGTGAGCCTTCCAGTTCGCGCCGCGCTTGGTGATGCGCCATTCGTGCCGGGTTCCGGTGATCGGGTTCCTGCGGTAGATCCGCACGCCGCCGGACACGTTCGCGACCCTTATCCGCACGTAGCGCGGGATCGGCTCGTCCTGGCTACCGTCACCCGCGGCGTTCTCGAGGCCGACCGCCTCCTTGGTCCACACCCGCAGCTTGCGCAGGTTCTGGCGCAGGCGGTTGCCGGTCTTCGCGGAGTCGCGGGCCAGGCTGCGGATGGTGGCGTTGAGCGTGGCGGCCTGGATCGCACGGCGGACGGTCGCGATGGGCAGAGCCGTGTCGGCCGCGGGCTCGGTGACTGTGACAGGCACGTAGGCCCACGTCTCGTACTTGCCCGTCTCCGGGATGCGGTTGCCGCGGGTGAGTTCGAGCCGTGTGATCCGCCCGCCCGCATCGACCGTGTAGACGTACTCGAAGTAGTCGCCGTCCCCGACGCGGTAGACGGTGTCGGTTCCCGAGGTGGACTTGTCGGCCACCGTGATGAAGTTGGCGTTGGCCAGTGAGTCGATGCGGCCGAGTCGCTCGGTCCGGATGTCGATCCATTGCCGGAAGTAGTCGAGTGCGTACGGCGAGGCCGCGTCGGTCAGTTCCCACTGCAGGGCGAGGTTGTCCAGGTAGTCCGGACCCGTGACCTTCTCCTCGACCGCCGCCGACGGCCAGTCGATCCGGTGGTAGTTGCCCACCCCGTTGAAGACGCGCTGCTCGCCGACGGTCACCTGTTGGTACTGGCCGGCGAGTGTGAAGGCGGCCGTCCAGCCGAGGCTGTTGTCGAGGTACTGGTAGCTCGCCGCGGCGTTGGTGGCGTCGATCGCCGCGAGCAGTTCGGTCTTGGCGTTCGGGACGGGATAGGGGGCCGCAAGTGCGGGTGTCGCCACGAGGGTGAACGTGACGGTGCAGGCGGCGATGGCGGTGGTCTTCACACGGCGCACGATACGCCCGAACCGCTCCCGACGGGGTTCTGTGTCGGCCGATCACCGACTGTGACGGGCGTCACTGGTGGGCGCGGGAAGCAATCGGGGGCCCAGCGTGTTGGCCCTGAGGTTGAACCCGAGGAGCCCCATGTCTGAGAACGCGTCCGTGACCACGGACCCCGCCGCCCCCGTCGCGGACCCGAAGCGCTTCAAGGCGCTGTTCGTCATCGCGATCGCGCAGTTGATGATCGTGCTCGATGCGTCGATCGTGAACCTCGCGATTCCGAGCGCGCAGGCCGATCTGGGCATCGAGCCACAGGACGTGCAGTGGATCGTGACCGCCTACACGCTGGCGTTCGGTGGCTTCCTGTTGCTCGGTGGCCGGATCGCGGACTTCATGGGACGCAAGCGCACGTTCATCATCGGGTTGCTCGGCTTCGCGCTCGCGAGCCTGTTGGGTGGCCTGGCGATGAACTCGACGCTTCTGTTCGGGGCGCGCGCCCTGCAGGGTGTCTTCGCCGCGCTTCTCGCCCCGGCCGCGCTGGCCCTGATCACGGTCACGTTCCACGACCCGAAGGAGCGCGCCAAGGCGTTCGGCGTCTTCGGTGCGATCTCCGGAGGTGGCGCGGCGATCGGTCTGCTGCTCGGCGGGGTGCTCACCGAGTACCTCTCGTGGCGCTGGTGCCTCGCGGTCAACACCCCGATCGCGGTGCTCGCGGCCCTGCTGGCCGTGCGCTTCGTGCGTGAGTCGAAGGCGCACGGCAACACCTCCTACGACATCCCGGGCGCTGTCACGGTGACCGGCGGTCTGCTCGCGCTGGTCTACGGCTTCACGCAGGCGGCCCCGGCCGGGTACGAGGACACCGCGCACTGGACCGACCCGAGCACTCTGGTGTGGTTCGCGCTGTCCGCGGTACTGCTGGTGGCGTTCTTCATCATCGAGAGCCGGTCATCGCACCCGCTGCTGCCCCTTCGCGTCATCCAGGACAGCAACCGTGCCGGCGCCTACATCTCGTCGCTGATGGTCGGCGCCGGGATGTTCGCGATGTTCCTGTTCCTCGGCATCTTCATGCAGACGATCCTCGGCTACTCCCCGGTGCAGGCGGGTTTCGCCTTCCTGCCGTTCAGCGTCGGCATCATCCTCGGTGCCGGTGTGGCCTCGAACCTGCTGCCGCGGGTCGGACCGCGGCCGCTGATGATCCCTGGCCTCATCGCCGGCGCTGCGGGGATGCTGTGGCTGGCGCAACTGGAGCCGGACTCCAGTTACGTCACACACCTTCTGCCCGCGATGGTCGTCATGAGCCTGGGTATGGCGTTCGTCTTCATCCCCACCGCCACGGTCGCGCTGCACGCGGTCGACCACCACGACGCGGGTGTGGCCAGCGCGATGATCAACACCAGCCAGCAGGTCGGCGGGTCGCTCGGCACGGCACTGATGAACACGGTGGCGGTGTCCGCGACCTCGGCGTTCCTCGTGGCCAACGCCGCGCAGGGTGAGGCGGCGATGCCCGCGGCGTTGACCGAGGGCTTCACGCGTGGCTTCTACGTGGGTGCCGGACTGCTGCTGGTGGCTGCGGTGGTGGTGTTCTTCATGATCCGCATCGGCGCTGACGCCGCCGAGGAGGACGACGAGGCCGCCCCGGTCCACATCGGCTGAGGGCAGCGGCGTACAGCCGTTAGCAATGTGGAGATCGGTGAGCGTGTCTGCGGCGCATAAGTGCTAACGGGTCTCACTGCCGCTAACCGCTGTGGTTTGGGGTGCTGTGGTCGGGACCGCTGTGGTTTGGGGTGCTGTGGTCGGGACCGCTGTGGTTTGGGGTGGGGCTTGCGGCCGCCCGGTGGCTACCCTCGGCTCATGACGGATCCCGGGTGGTACCCCGACCCCGGCGGCGCGGGCACGCGGTACTGGGACGGCCAGGCGTGGACCGATCAGGTCAAGGCGCCGAGCAAAGGCGTTCCCGGATGGCTGCTCGTGGTGTGGTTCGTCCTGATGGGCGCAGCCGCGTTCGCGGGGTTCTTCTACGTACTGCTGATGACGGCGTTCGGTTGCGACTCGGGGTGGGACGGCTGCGTGGGAGTCGGCGAGGCGACGTGGCTCACCTATGTGGCCGTGTGCGCCATCGGCTTGATCGGGGTGCTGATCTGGTCGCTGATGAGCAAGTCGCCCGGCGTGAGGATCGCCGCGATGTTCCTCATGCCGGCGGTGGTCATCGTGGCGCTGGTCGTGGCCACCGGCTTGTACTTCGGCCTGGCGAGTTGGCTGGCCTGAGTCAGCGCCCCGGCGCCGGGGTGGTGGCCGCCAGCGGCAGGCCCTTGAAGGACACGTTGACCTGCTTCACGCCGGTCATCCAATTCCAGTTCGTCTGCGACGGGCTCGAGAAGCTCGACGCCGGCCAGCCGCTCTGTGCCTGGGTCGGGTAGGGCCACTCGCTACCGAAGTTCTGGCCGATGGTGCTGTTGGGACCGGCCGCGATGTCGAGGCCGGGCAACGCCACCGAGGGGGTCGCGGTGCAGCCGAACGTCACCGGTGTGGACGGTGTACCGCTCAGGGTCGACATGTCCTGCAAGTCGGCACTCGAGACGTAGCCCACCGCGGTGTTCCCCGACCCGGCAGTCGCAGCCGCCTGGATCGAGATGTTCTGCTGAGGAGCGTTCGGTCCGAGTTGCGGGGTGACCAGACCATCCGGTCCCGGTTGCAGCGACGCCGAACTGTAGACCTCATTGCCGTCGGCATCCACCCCGAAGAAGTTGACCAGCCAGTCGGCGTCCTGCGCGGTGTTGGTGGCGCTGTTGGCTGTGTTGTTGACCTGTGCCGTGGCCAGGGTCGTTCCGCTGATCTGCGTCGTGCTGTTGCCCTGGCCGAACGGCGTGAACAGCGACACGTTCGTCTGGGACAAGTCGCACTTCAGGGTGTACTGCCCGCTTGAGGGGTCGAGCGTGGCGCTCATGATCGGCGGGGCGCCCGGGTTGGCGTACAGCCCACTGTTGAACTCGGGGTTGCTCAGGAAGCTCAACTGGATGTGCATCTCGCCGTAGGGGTCGTACTCGCACGCCTGCTCACACAACGGGTAGCTCTTCTGGCACACGCTGTTGAAACCGCCCTGCGCCTGCTGAAGTGGCGTCGGGCACACCGTCTGGCCGTACGGGGTGCCGGGGTTGGGCCCGAGGTACTGGAAGAGCCCACCCTGGAATGACGCGCTGCCCCCCGTGAACTGGCCTGACGCGGCGTTGTTGCTGACCATGGGTGCGGCCTGCCCGCCGTTCCAGTAGTAGATGACGTTCGTCTGGGCCCCGAGGGTCGGCTGGAGCGTGCTTGCCAGGAAGTCGGCGTCGGGGACTGCGGAGGTGTTTCCCTGGTTGCCTGCCGCAGGATTGCCGGCCCACGTGTTCGTCGGCGTGAGGTCCGCCTTGGTCGCATCCTGGACCCCGTTGATTCCGATTCCGGTCACCGCGGTGCTGAGCCCGAACAACTGCGGATAGGTGCTCACATTGGTGCACGTCGACTGTTTGCCCAGACCCTCGAAGAAGGACACCGCGAACTTGACGATCGAGGCGGCTATGGCTCCCACCGCACCTGCGGTGCTGTAGGAACTGCCTGAGAACAGGGCACCCATCGCGTTCTGTCCCGCGGCGTTTGCCGAGTTGACCAGATCGGTGGACAGATCCCCCTGGGTGCCGGGCGCATTGAGCCCCTTGGTCGCTCCGTTGAGGCCGGGCCACGGCCCAGTCCAGTCTCCGTTGTCGTTTGCGCTCGTCTGGTCACCTATGTACTGCACCATCACCGACTGGCCAGGTTTGACGCTGGCCTTGACCGCGGCGTATGGAGCCCAGCCCGTCCACATGCATTCGATGTTGGGGTTGAAGTTCACCTGCTGCTGGAAGGGGGTGTTGTTGTCCAGGTAGATGTTGTTGTAGAAGGGTGAGTCGCCCTGGGTCGACGAAGTGGTCTGCGACGCGGCCTTCGAGCGACGCGCGGTCAGGTCCTGGGACTTCGCGAGCTGCAGCACCTGCTTACGCCGCTTCTTCGAGAGCTTCTTTCGCACGGGCGCCGGGGAGATCTGCTTGACGTCGTAGGTGCTGGTGGCGACGGTGACGTCCTTCCAGTGCTCCACGGACACCGCGATCCCGGCCCGCTTCTGCTTCGTGGTCCGCCTGGCGAGGTCCCTCGAGACCCTCGTCGGCATCGTGAACTGCACATCGAATGTGCCCGACTTCTTGACCTTGTACGAAGCGCTGTCGCGCAGAAGGAGTTCCGATGCAGGCAGCAGCGCGATGGCGCTCGGCCTCGTAACACTGGCGTGCTTCTTCTTGGCCACGGCCACCCGCAATGTGACCTTGTCCTGCTTGCGGGCGCGCTTGTTGGGCACCAGCGCATCGACGTACACGGTCCCCTTCAGCGCGATACGGCCGTTCTTGAGGGTCTTGAGGTAGGGCGGCTGCACCCACTGCGCGGCGTTTCCGGTGCGTGAGATGTGGTTGCGCTGCGCCGGGCTCGAGGTGGCGAGGTCGCTGTCCGCCGGGGGCGCCGCAGCAGTCGCTGCAGTGGCGGAGACGCTGCCCATGACCAGCCCGAGGGTGACGGTGGAGACGACTGCGGTTCTCAGAATCACGACGCCTCCCGGGTCGATCAAGAGAATGAAGGGCTCAATGTACAAGCCCAGACGTCGGGGTGGCGCGTCCGGTTCCGCCCGATGCCAGAATCGGGGTGTGTCCGAGTCCCCGTGGTGGCAGTCGACCACCATCTACCAGGTCTATCCACGCTCCTACGCCGATTCCAACGCGGACGGCGTCGGGGACCTGCCGGGGATCATCGGCAAGCTCGACTACCTGCAGGACCTCGGGATCGAGACGGTCTGGGTCTCGCCGTTCTTCGCCAGCCCGCAACTGGACTTCGGGTACGACGTCACGGACTACGAGGCGGTGGCGCAGGAGTACGGGACCCTCGACGACGCCCAGCGCCTGATCGACGAGGTCCACTCCCGCGGGATGCGGGTGATGTTCGACCTGGTGCTCAACCACACCTCCGACCAGCACCCGTGGTTCCAGCGCTCGCGCTCGTCGCGTACCAACCCGAAGGCCGACTGGTACATCTGGGCCGACGGCCGCGGCAAGCACGGCCGCAAGCCGCCGAACAACTGGAAGTCGGCGATGGAGTTCACGTCGGCCTGGCAGTACTCGCCGATCCGCAAGCAGTGGTACATGTGCTCGTTCCTGCCGTTCCAGCCGGATCTCAACTGGCGCAACCCCGAGGTCAAGGAGGCGATGTTCAACTCGGTGCGGTTCTGGCTCGACAAGGGCGTGGACGGTTTCCGGCTGGACATCTTCGGCCAGATCATGAAGGACGCCGCGCTGACCAACAACCCGGTGCGACCGCGCGTGTACAACGGGTTCCCGCGGCTGACCGAGCGCGTCCACACCGAGAACACCGCCGACAACGTGCAGCTGGCCAAGGACCTGCGGGCAGTGGTCGACGAGTACCCGGGTGACCGCGTCCTGCTCGGCGAGGTGTTCGGGCCCCCTTCCGTGTTGAGGTCGTTCCTCGGCGACGACGACGGCCTGCAGTTGGTGTTCCTCTTCGACTTCCTCACCTATTCCTACGACGCCGCGTGGTTCGCCCGGACGATCGCGGAGTTCGACCGGAACTTCCCGGCGCCGCAGCAGCCCACCTATGTGCTCGAGAACCACGACCGCTCGCGCACGATCGACCGGGTGGGCGGCGACCCCGCGAAGGCGCGGGTGCTGGCCGTCATCCTGCTCACTGTGCGCGGAGTGCCGACGATCTACATGGGCCAGGAGATCGGGATGAGCAACACCCCGCTGCGGTTCAAGGACGCGCTGGACCCGATCGCGTCGTCGGTGTTCCGCCGTGTGCCGCAGTTCGTCGCCGACCGGATGTCGGAGCGGCTCAACCGCGACGAGATGCGCACGCCCATGCAGTGGGACACCAGCGCGAACGCCGGCTTCAGTCCTGCCGGGGTCCAGCCGTGGCTACCGGTGAACCCCGACTACGTGCGGGTCAACGTGGCCGGTGAAGCGGCGCAACCGGAGTCGATCCTGAACCTGTACCGGCGGCTCCTGCATGTACGCCGCGAACACGCGTCACTGCGCACAGGGTCGTTGGTGATGCTGGAGGCGCTGCCGCCCGACGTGCTGGGGTACCGCCGCAACGACATCCTGGTGCTGGCCAATCTGGGCGAGCAGCCCGCGGTGGTGCGCCACACGGGCGAGGTCCTCGTGGAGACCGGGCAGGTGGCGGTCGGCTCAGGCCGGACCACGTTGTTCCCGGACAGCGCCGTGGTGCTGCGGACCGTCGTGCCGCGGATGTCCTGAGGGGCTTCGGGACGCCCCGCCGCCCGCCCGCTCGCCGTCCGCCGCGCCGTCCCGCCCGCTAGCCGTTAGTCAGTTGGAGAGCGGTGAGCGAGTCGGCGGCGCAAACCCTCTAACGGCTCTCCGACCCTCTAACGGCTGGCCGCGACCTTGCGGGACGGCTGGCTGCGACCTTGCGGGGCGGCTGGTCGCGACCTTGCGGGACGGCGTGCCCAGAGCGCATCAGAACCGCCTCGGATCTGCGAAGTGCTCGCGGATGGGTCCGGCCCCACCTAGGCTGGCCCCGTGGACCGGCTCAGCATCCTCGACGACCTGTTCGTCGTCCTCGAGCGTGACAACCTGCCCATGCACATCGGCTCGCTGCTGATCTTCGACGGCCCGGCGCCGACCTACGACGACCTGCTCGCTCATGTTGCGGGTCGGCTGGACCGGCTGCCCCGCTACCGCCAGGTGATCCGTGAGGTGCCGCTCAATCTCGGCATCCCGACCTGGCAGGACGACGTGCACTTCAATCTCGAGTACCACGTGCGCCACACGGCGCTGCCGCAACCGGGCGATCGGGAGAAACTGCGGGCGCTCGCCGGGCGGCAACTGTCACACCGCCTAGACATGCACCGACCGCTGTGGGAGATGTGGCTGATCGAAGGGCTCGAGGACGGGCAGTTCGCAATCCTCAACAAGGTCCACCACGCGATGGTGGACGGTCTGTCCGGCTCCGACATCATGGAGACCCTGCTGGACGAATCTCCCGACGTCGCCGCGCCGACCCCGTCTGTGTGGGTGCCGACCGCGCCGCCGTCGACGGTGCGCGTGCTGTCCGACGCGGTCATAGACACCACCCGGGTCTCGTTGGGCCGCCTCGGTCATCTCGCGGCCGACCTCTCCTCCCCGCGTGACGCGGCCAACCGGGTCGCGGCCGCTGTGGTCGGGACGCTGCGCATCGGTGAGACCCTTGCACACACCGAGGACCATCTGCTGGGACAACCGGGACCCCACCGGCGCTGGGCGTGGGCGACAGGGGATCTGGATGCTGTGAAGCGGGTCAAGACCCGGCTCGGCGGCACCGTGAACGACGTCATCCTGTCCGCCATCACCAACGGTTACCGCGAGTTCCTGCTTGGCCGTGAGCCCCAACTTCCCCAGGACGCGTTCGTCCGCACGATGGTGCCGGTGTCGACGCGGTCGGCGGGCGCGGCCAAGGGTGGCAACGAGGTCGCGGTCATGTTCGCGGACATGCCGGTGGGGGTGGCTGAGCCCCTGGAGCGCTTCGGCGTCATCCACGAGCAGATGCAGCAGGCCAAACACAGCGGAACGGTCGAGGGCCTTGACTCACTGCTCGACAACGCGGTGTTCCTGCCGCCGGTCCTGTACGCGGCCGGTGCCAAGTTGGCCGCTCGCACTCCGCAGCCGGCGGTGTCCACGATCACCACGAACGTCCCCGGCCCCCAGCATCAGCTCTACATGTTGGGCCGGCCCATGAGACGGATGCTGGGATACGTGCCGCTGGGAATGAACCAGTTGGTGACCGTGGCGATCGTGTCCTACAACGGGCAGATCTGCTGCGGGATCACCGCCGACTACGACCGGGTGCCGGACGTCGAGGTCCTGGCCGCCGGCATCGAGAACGGGTTACGGGAACTGGTAGACCTCGCAGGGTGAGGGGGTCCGTACGGCCCCCCAGGGGGCAACGGACGGAGGATGTCTCAGCCAACAAATGGCGCCTACGGTCAGGGTCATGGCTGGACACAAAGCGGCAGGTGCAGTGGCGAGCGCGGCGGTGGGAGTTGGCCTCCTGATGGGCGGGGTCGTCCCTGGTGTCGCCGATCAGCCGCCGACTGCGGTGAACGTCGACCGGCCGACCCCCAAGGAACGCCCGACCCCGGGAACGCGCCCCGATCCGCGATGTGACCGTGCCGAGCAGGGTTTCGCGATTGCCAAGGCGAACGTCGCCAAGGCCAGGCAGCGGCTGAAGGCGGCGCCCAAGGCCAAGAAGCCGGCTCGCCGGACGCAGTTGAAGGCGGCGAAGCAGTCCCGCGAGGTGGCCAAGGCGCGCGTGGACGCGTACTGCTGACACCGTCGCAACACAGGTCCTGCGTGCGGTAGACCTGTCATGTGGTCGAGATGGACGTCCCCGGGCCGCGCTCGCCGCATCAGCGCCGGGCAGGGGAGCCGATCCCGCTGACTCGACTGCTGCCGCGCCCAGTGCACTACGTGATGGCCGGCGGAGGATCCCACGGGGCGGTGCAGTGGGGCGCGCTGCAGGCGCTCGAGCAGACCGACCTCGTGCCGGACTCGATCATCGGCACATCCGCGGGGGCTCTGACCGGGTCGATCCTGGCCGAGGACTTCGCGTCCGGTGTGCACCGCATCGCGTATGTCTGGGGTCAGCTCAACATGAGTTTCCTGGCCGGCGACAGGTGGTTGACCCGCAGCCTCACGAGTGTGCGCTCCGTGAGCCTCATGCCGAACACGACCCAAGAGGCCACGCTGCGCTCCATCCTGCACACCAGTCGTATCGAGAACCTCGAGGTCCCCTTCGCCGCGGTGGCCACGGACCTCGCCGACGGCAGTCCCACCGTCTTCGACGAAGGGCTGTTGATCCCCGCGCTGCTGGCGTCCTCGGCCATCCCCGGTGTGCTACCGCCGGTGGAGATCGGCGGGCGGTGGTTCGTGGATGGGCTGGCCTCGGCGAACCTTCCCGCGATCCCCGCCCTGCACAGGGGCGCGGGCAGCATCGTCGTACTGGACACCGGCTCGAAGGCCCCCGGTGAGATCGGGACCACGCCTGCCAAGGTGCTCGGGCGGGTGGGCGCCATCATGGCCAGCAGTCAACGGCGCCGCCAGCTTCGCGAGGCCGCCCGCAACGTCCCGGTCCTGCTCCTGCCCACGCCGGCTGATCTCGGCGGGACGCTGGACTTCGCAGGAACCATGCGCGCCGGGGCCGCGGGGTATGCCATGGCGCGGGCCTTCGTGGCAGACCTCGCCATGCAGCGCCGCCGCCGGCTGCGTCCAGGCCTGTACGCGCGCCCCGATGACCATGGGCTGAGCCCGGAACTGCGTCCACTCGTGCGCGAGGTCCGCCGATGAAGGCCCCCGTGACCGTTGTGACCTCGTTCGGGCTGGCCCGGACGCCGGCTCAGGTCGGCATGCTCGAAGTGCTCACGGAGCGCGCCGTCACCCCGGACGCGGTCGTCGGGTCGTCACTCGGCGCGGTCAACGCCGCTGGTCTGGCTGCAGGCTGCCACCCGGCACAACTGCGGGAGTTCTGGCAGTGGCTTCTGGCCGAGGTGATGGCCAGCCCGGTGCGCACTCTGGCGAAGGGCCTGTCCGCGCGGCAGTCGCGCAAGCAGGTGGAGATGGTCCGGGAGCGTGTGGCGGGGATGCTGCCCGAGCGGTTCGACCAACTTGCCATCCCGCTGCGGCTCGTGGCCACCGACCTCGAGACCGGTGACGCGGTCCTGCTCGACAGCGGCGACCTGGTGCAGGCGGTCATGGCGTCCTGCGCGCTGCCAGGGTTGTTGCCGCCGGTCGATGTCGACGGCGCGCATCTGATCGACGGCGGGCTCGTTGCGGGTATGCCGCTGTGGGCCGTCCCGGACGAGACCAGGACCGTGATCGTGCTGGACACCGGACATGCCGCGATGTCCGTCGACGCCGTGGCCGCATACCGCTGGTGGGAGGTGGCGGCGTTGTCGTACGCCCACCAGATTCGCGAGCAGGCCGTCAACGCCTTGCTTGTCGCCGCGGCCAAGACGCCCGTCGTGATGGTGTCGACCGACTACGGCCGGATGCTCGATGTCGCAGATCCGCTCGGCTGTGTCCAGGCGGGGCGGGACGCCGCTGAAAGACAACTTGCGGCCGTTCCCAACCGGCTGCGGCGCGGCGTGTACAACCTGCCACCCGGCCTCGCCGAGTACGCACCGCTGGCGGCCCTGACGGTGAATCCGGGCCATCGGCCGCCGTGAGCCCCTAGGCTGTCCGGCGAGGGAAGGGATGCCGCATGACGAGCAGCGAGTCCTCGGGCAGGCAGGAACGGCGCCTGGCCGGCAAGGAGGTCCGGAAGAAGGTCCCACGCGAGTCGCTGGGCATGTGGTCCGCCCCGGCGGACAGGCGCGACCCCGTGCAGATCCTGATCGACCAGGGTGACTCACGGGTTCAGGACCTTGTTCCGATCCGCTACGCGCGTATGCTCTCCTCGGAGTTCGCCTTCTACCGGGGCGCGGCGGCCGTCATGGCCAGCGACTTGTCGTACAGCCCCAACACCCACCTCACCGTCCAACTCGCCGGTGATGCCCACCTGTCGAACTTCGGCGGTTATGCTGCCCCCGACCGCACTTTCGTGTTCGACGTCAATGACTTCGACGAGACCCTGCCCGGGCCCTTCGAATGGGATCTCAAGCGCCTGGTCGCAAGTTTTGCCGTCGCGGGCCGCGCGAACGGCTTCGACGACAAGACCCGCGCCGAGATCATAGGCCGCGTGGTGCGCACGTATCGGGAGAGCGTGCAGACGTTCTCACAGATGCCCCGCATGGATGTCTGGTACTCGCGGCTGACCGCGCAGGACATCATCACCGAGTGGAGCAGCAAGGTCGACAAGTCCTACCGCAAGGCCTTCGAGAAGCAGTTGGCCAAGGCCGAGACCAAGACCAGCGCCCGTGCTCTGCAGAAACTGACGACCACGGACGCCAATGGCAACATCTCCTTCGTGAGCAACCCCCCGTTCATGGAGCCGTTCGACGAGGTCGTCGGCGCGGAGGATCGCGACGCCTACCAGCACGCTGCGCAGGCGGCACTGGTCGACTACAGGCGGTCACTGATCTCCGACCGGCGGGTCCTGTTCTCCGGTTACCGCGTCGTGGACCTCGCCCGCAAGGTCGTGGGTGTGGGCAGCGTGGGGACTCGCTGTTGGGTCATGCTGCTCATGGCCGACCAGGACGAGAGCGATGTGCTGATGCTCCAGCTCAAGCAGGCGGAGGCATCGGTTCTGGAGAAGTACCTCGGACCCTCGCGTGCCCACCACCATGGCCGCCGGGTCGTCGAGGGACAGCGCGTCATGCAGGCCGCCTCCGACATCCTGCTCGGCTGGACCCAAGTGTCGGTCAAGGGTCAGGAGGTGGACTTCTACGTACGGCAGATGTGGGACTGGAAGGATTCCGCCGACATCGCCAGCATGGACGCGACGGCGCTGGAGATCTACGCGCACATGTGCGGGTGGACCCTGGCGCGCGCACACAGCCGGTCGGGCGATCGGGTCGCCCTGGCCGGATACCTCGGCACCAGCAACACCTTGGACCGGGTGCTCACCGGCTTCGCGGAGGACTACGCGGATCAGAACGCCAAGGACTATGCGGCGTTGCAGGCGGCCGCTTCGGCGGGTCGCATCGAGGTGGCCGCGTCGGGCTGGTAGGAATCAGGTGTCCCACGACAGGAGGCCACCATGTCCGAGACCGAGATCCCCGAAGATGTCCGCGAGTACGCAGGAGCGATGAGCCGCCTGTGGTGGCTGAGCCTGGTCACGGGGATCCTGTGGTTCTTCATCGCCATCGTCATCCTGCAGATGGACAGTGCTTCCGTTGCCACGGTCGGAGTGATCGTCGGGGCGATGTTCTTGTTCACCGGCATCCAGCAGTTCGTCATCTCCGCGGCCGTGGAGGGCTGGAAGTGGTTGTGGATCGTGTTCGGGGTGCTGTTCGTCCTCGCCGGTCTATGGGCGCTGTTCAATCCCGGCGCGACGACTGCCGCGCTGGCCGACTCCCTCGGCTTCCTGTTCCTGCTGGTCGCGATCTTCTGGGTGATCGAAGCCTTTGCCACGCGTGGCTCGAACGATCTGTGGTGGCTGGGCCTGATCTCCGGGATCATCATGTTCGTGCTGGCGTTCTGGGTCGCCGGGCAGTTCTTCTTCGAGCGCGTATACATCCTGTTGGTGTTCGCCGGCATCTGGGCGCTGCTCCAGGGCGTGACCGACGTGATCCGCGCGTTCCAGTTGAAGAAGTTGGGCAAGCTCGTCGCGTCCTGAGCCTCAGCCGCGCACGAGTGTTGCGTCGTTGTCGGTTGGTCCCCGCGACTGTTGCACCGTTGTCGTTCAGGGCCGGGCGGATTCATTCGGTCAGCGCAACAGTGATGTCTTCTTCGAGTACCTGTTTGAGGTACTCGTCTGGTGTGAGCCAGTCTAGGGACTTGCGGGGTCGGC
>WBZQ01000113.1_pt2 | contig 16890 bp, 14 predicted proteins | sample 5204251 | NCBI WGS metagenome assembly WBZQ01 (sample SAMN12412402, study PRJNA552823) | activated sludge metagenome | isolation source: activated sludge from nitrification reactor of wastewater treatment plant... | place: USA: Virginia | collected 2017-09 | reverse complement strand
CCATCAATCCAATCAAGGCACGATCCCGCAAGCCGACGATCGTCCTCACGTCAATGGCATTAATCAACATCCGGGCTTCGTCGGCCATGAGCACCGGCGTCTTGCCTTTCTTCGTCGAATACTTCGGCCCTCGCACGGAGCTCGCGGGATTGCTGGGAAGGACCTGGCCGACCACGAGCCAATCGAACAGCATGCGCATGGCTGCCAGATGCTGTTTGACGGATGGGGCGGCCAGCCGGCGTTGCAACGTTTCAATATAGGTGGCGACATGGACTGGTTCGATGGATTGCAAGGAGAGCAGTCCATGCCGCTCGCACCAGGTCGCAAATTCGGCCACCGCCCAGGTGTAGGCCTTTCGCGTGTTCGGGTTTCGAATATTGGCGGTAAAGAATTCGACGAACCGTTTGGTCGCGTTGGGCGTCGGTGTGAAAAGGGCGGGGAGTTTCCTCGTGCCCGGGATTACTAATTGCATGTGGTTTCTCTTAGCTCTCCCCTGCTAGATAGTAGTGTATGATAACGTCCTTTATCATACTGTATTTTGTTTACTACTGGTATTTAAAAAGCAGCAATCTCGATGTATTGCCATTTGTAATGGCATATGGCACAATACATGGCATGGATGTGAAAATTGATAAGTCCGGACGGATTGTCGTTCCGAAGCCTTTACGAGATCGGCTCGGCTTGAAACCCGACATGGAACTGGAGGTCCACGAACAAGCTGATGGAGTGTTCCTCCGAGTGCCCACGCCAAAACCGACGATGGTGAATGTCGAGGGGCTCTGGGTTCATCAGGGGACGGCTCAAGCCAACGCGGACTGGGCACGCGTGCTGGAGGACGTGCGCGATGAACGACTCCGGGCCGTGGGCTCGGATTGAGCCGCGATGCAGGTGTTTTTTGATACGACGGTCTTGGTCGCCGCGTCTGAACAGGGTCATGCCCATCATGCGCGAGCACTGCCCGCCCTGCGGCGAGTCGTCGCCGGTCAGGATACGGGATTTGTGAGTGCCCATTCGATTGCAGAGACCTACGCGGCGTTGACCCGGCTCCCGGTGCAGCCTCGGATTCATCCGAGTGAAGCGGCCCGCATCATCACGGAGAATATTGTGCCATATTGTACGGTGGTGCCACTCACGCATGAGGAGTATCTCCAGGCACTGACCGTGGTGCGGGATGCGGGGATTCCTGGGGCCAAGATTTATGATGCCCTGCTCCTGGCCTGTGCGACCAAATGTGCGGCGGAGCGGATTTACACGTTTAATCTCGGCGACTTTCGCCAACTCGCCACGGCTGATCAACTTCCGAAGGTCATGGCGCCCTGACCATGACCTGTCGTGTAACCATTACCGTAGACCCCGAGGCGTTTGCGTTTCTCCAAAAAATGGGCGGCACTAATCGTCGTGGGTATCTCAATGCGTTGTTGAAACGCGAGCACCAGTGGATGGTGGACACGCGATGCTGGACGCCAATCGTGAGGAAGCGCAGGATGCGGCCTATCACGAAGAGCTCGCCACCTGGGAGTGAACCCTCGCTGATGGGCTGGAGCCTTCAGATGTTGCGTTCCAGTGATTCCCCATATCAAACGCGACAAGAACGCACAGGAGCGTGAAAGACATGGACACTCATCGGTGAACCCTAGCAACAGGTCATGATCGCGCGATGACGCCACGCCTGTGAAGTCCGAAGGAGTCTGCGAGCATCTCTGTGACCATATCAGAATCAGACTGAGAAAGGACCCTCCTGACGTTGGACGCTGGGGATCTTACTTACTTTCATTCATTCGATTTTTGATTTGTGACGAAACTGACGAGACGCCAAGCGAGACGGGCACGCGGAGCCTCGAGAGATCGAAGCATACTTGAAACAGTATGTTGAGATCACGAGAAGCGAGCCTGCCCGCCTGGCCGCAGAAAACTCGCGGCCAGGCTTGTTTCAGCGGCGTGTCGGTGGTTGGAGTAGAAGCGTTCATGAATAATGTGGGCTAAGGGTCCCTGCTTTCCCACTCGGATACGATTTTTGACATGAATCCGTTTCCCGGATATCACTAGGCATCCTTCTAAAACCATAGGAGTGGAATATGCTGTTGAGTGATAACGAGACGAAAGTGGATCTCCTCAACAATGAAGCAATAGCTGCTACGATTGTAAAATTACTCAGAGAAACACCTGACCACCCGGTTACGGTCGGCGTACACGGTGACTGGGGAGCAGGGAAGTCTAGTGTTCTCGAGATGATTGAAGCCACTCTGGGGCATACAAAGGATGTTCTGTGCATAAAATTCAATGGTTGGCGTTTTCAAGGATTCGAAGATGCCAAGATCGCCCTCATCGAGGGAATAGTAACGGAACTGATCACCAAACGGCCCGGACTTACCAAGGCCGCAGTAGCCGTTAAGGATATATATAAACGAATAGATTGGCTCAAAGTTGCCAAAGCAGGCGGGGGATTGGCCCTTGCTGCGCACGGTATATTATTGCCTGGTAATATCGATGCCATCCTGGAATCACTTACTCAGGCTGGAAAAGATCCTGAAAAAATTGAGGCAGTAATTGAGGGTGCTAAGTCTTTTCTCAGGCCTGCAGAGGTTCGGAACATACCTGAAGATATCAGCGAGTTCCGAAAAGCTTTCGATACCCTTTTGAAAGAGGCCAGAATTACTCAGCTCGTTGTCCTCGTTGACGACTTAGACCGATGCTTGCCTGATATCGCCATTGAAACCCTGGAGGCTATCCGCCTTTTTGTTTTTACTTCGCGTACAGCTTTTGTCGTCGCAGCAGATGAAGCGATGATCGAATATGCGGTGCGCAAGCATTTCCCCGATTTGCCGGACTCAACGGGCCCCCAGACATATGCGAGAAATTATCTAGAAAAACTTATTCAGGTACCATTCCGCATTCCACCGCTCGGAGAGATGGAAACACGCATTTATGTCACCCTGCTACTGGTCGGCGCTGAACTGGGAGAGTCAGATCCAGGCTTCAATAAATTGATACAAGCGGCGCGCGAACGTCTCAAGAAGCCTTGGGAAAGTTCGCCCATCGATGCCGAGACTATAAGAAATACTCTGGCTGAAAAGGCTGGAAAAGCACAGAACGCCCTCATACTAGCTGATCAAATTGGTCCCTCACTTGCCAGCGGGGCGAAGGGTAATCCTCGGCAAATTAAGCGATTCTTGAATACATTAATACTAAGACAGCGCACGGCAGATGCGCGCGGTTTCGGAAAGGATGTGAATTTACCGGTGCTGGCTAAGCTTATGCTGGCAGAATGTTTTTTGTCCCGGCTATTTGGACAGATTGCAACGTCTGCTGCGTCTTCCCCGGCCGGAGTCTGCGAGGAACTCTCGCAGCTTGAAGCCGTTCCTGCCGGGAAGGATGGCCTCAAGGAAAAGGAAGAGAAGAAAATCTCCGAATTAAAAGTGGTGCCACTTTCAGAAAGTCCCCTTCTATCAGAATGGACCGCTTCCAAAGTGATCCAGTCTTGGTCATCAATCAAACCTCCGCTGTCGGGCGTCGACCTCCGCCCCTATCTTTTCGTGACAAAAGACAAGAAGGATTATTTTGGTTCAGCAACGGCCCTCGGGCATCTCGCGACAGTCGCAGAGCGGTTGTTTGGCACTAAAATGGTGGTTCAAACACTTGACTCCGATCTTAAACGTCTGGCACCTCCTGAGGCTGCGCAACTCTTTGAAGCCGTCAGAAGCCGTATTATCAGTGAAGCAAAGTTTGACACGGAACCTGCAGGTATTCCAGGCCTCACCGTTCTTGTTAAGAGCCATCCTGAATTACAGGACAATCTCGTAGATTTTTTGGAAGGATTGCCTGCTGAAAAATTGGGGCCGTGGGCTGTTGCTGGATGGGATTCGGTTGTTTCAAGCGTTGGACCAGCCGCCAGGCTCACGAAACTAATAGACGGATGGTCAAAGATAGGCAATAACGCCTTCCTCAGGGCCGCTGCCACCGGTGTGAAACAGTTGGCAAAAGGAAACCGCTGATGGGTACATCCAATTCTTACGGTGGGCAACAAGGCGGTTCGTTAATACCAACCTGGCTTGGTGGAGGAAATGGGGATTCTTCTGATGGCGCCGCAGACCCATCGAGCGACGACAACTCAGGAGATGGCGACGGCGGCCCACCCGACGTTCCTCCTGCACCCCCTCCTCGGTCTGCTCCTGTGCCAATACCCCGAACCCAGTTTCAAGCGCCGCGTACAAATTTCACGGGTTTTGCCAAATCGGGTGGGAGCGATCGTGCAAAACTTGGCCGCGCCATTTCTGGCTATGTTTCTTCATCGGCTGGAGGTTCCCGTCAAGCCGCAGAAAGAATGGGTTCAGCTAATACTGCTGGCGCGAGACTGGCAGGATTCTTATCGAACGCAAGAACTCATGGTGTCCATGAGGCCCTACGTGCACTTCGGTTGGAAAATCTTGCAGGTCGCCCAATTGAAGAAATCTTTCTCGGCTTAGCCGATTACGTCTGTCCAGCAGGTGGAACAATCGATGAGGGCATCGCTCGTAACGCCTTCATAGAAACCATTGTTGATTTGGCTGAAGTTGGAATCGCAGATTTGGATTCATTGACTATAGAGCAGATGCAGACCGTTCTGGAACTTTATGCAACACATGCGATTGAAGCCCGGCTTTGCAATGATATCGGAACGAAAATACATATTGCCCCAGCTAATATTAAGGTCTTCGAACGTGTCCAAGCTGCCCTTCATGATTTCATCTTCAGAGGTGTTTCGGATGCCTTGACGCAGGCTAGAGCGAGACTGGAAGCATTAACTCCTGACCGGACGCTGCAGTTCGTAGGCCATATATATGAGCGGGCATTCAGTATTTTGCAAACTTTGGGTGAGCAAGAGGCCGAATCAGTATGAGACGCCACTTATTGATAGGTACACTTGGCCGCCAAGACAATACAGCTATTCCTAGTGCACCGGATGAAATCGTCACCCGATTTCCACTCGATATCCAAACGGCACTTCGAGATTTAAAGCGTTTACACATTTTCCCATCCGAAATAGGTGTAGACCTTCTTCATCTTGCCGCACATGTGCACGCTGCCGACACCAGGATATCTCGATTCACAGAATCTCAGGACACGTGGACACGTGAATTTCGTCTGGTAGTCCCGGTCAGTACCCCGCAATTATGGGCTGCGACATCTGACTTGTTGGCTCGCATGCTTAATTTTCTAACGGGCGATAAATGGGCCATAGGCTTCCGACCTCGGCCGGTAAGATTTTCTAGGATAGTGCCAAGAAGGTCGGCCAAGCTAATAAGCCCCCCGTTTGACAGTGTAAGTTTATTTTCCGGAGGACTTGATAGCCTCATAGGAGCAATTGATGCCTTAGAAGCAGGCCAGATTCCGTTGCTTGTAAGTCACGCGGGAGAAGGTGCCACCAGCGACGCACAAAACCAGTGCGCGAGCGCATTGAATGGCCATTACAGAAAAACTCCATTTAACCGCCTTCGTCTTTGGCTTAACTTCCCTACAAACCTCGTCCGAGACGTTGAAAGTGAAAATACGACACGCGGCAGATCGTTTCTTTTCTTTGCGCTTGGAATCTTTGCCGGAACGGGTATTAATCAACCCTTCGTTTTAAATGTCCCAGAAAATGGTCTCATTGCGCTCAATGTTCCTCTCGATGTAGTACGGCTCGGAGCACTCAGCACCCGCACAACACATCCTTTTTATATGGAGCGGTGGAACGATCTTCTTCGACTCCTAGGACTTAGCGGCACGGTCAAAAACCCATATTGGAATACGACCAAGGGAGAAATGGTGGCTGCATGCCGAAACCAACGGCTGTTACTCGATACTATCCCCAATTCTCTGTCTTGTTCATCCCCCACAAAGGGGCGCTGGCAAGGTCGAGCCATTGAGCATTGTGGTTACTGCCTCCCCTGTCTCATTCGCAAAGCAGCACTGCAGCACGCTTTAGGACCTGGTAATGACCTAACCCCGTATACCATCGACAATCTTAAAGAACATATTCTTGACACTCTCCGCGCTGAAGGTCAGCAAATAAGATCATTTCAGTTAGCCATTCAAAGGCTAGGACAGAATCCTGATCTCGCAAAGATACTTATTCACAAATCCGGTTCTCTGGCCGACCAACCACAGAATCTTGCTGCATTGGCTGATGTTTATAGGAGAGGCATGGCCGAAGTAGCTGAATTGTTATCTGGCGTAATAGCCATTCCTAGCTGACATAGGCACCTCGTATGATTGCAAATTTAGTCGATTTTCATTGTCACCTCGACCTCTATCCTGATTTCGATTCTTTGATTTCTGAATGTGATCGAAAGGCAATTCACACGCTTACTGTTACGACTACACCGAAAGCATGGCCCCGCAATCGAGATCTCGCCAGTGTTACGAAGAACATACGGGTTGCTCTCGGCCTTCACCCGCAAGTCGTTTCAGAAAGAGCATGTGAGTTTAATTTATGGAGGGAATACCTTCCTCAATCCCGGTATGTCGGCGAGGTCGGTCTTGATGCCGGGCCGAAGTTTTATAATTCATTTGATCTTCAAAAACAGGTTTTTGAAAAAATCTTAAAAGAATGTTCGATCGCTGGCGACAAAATCCTGACGGTTCATAGTCTCAGAGCAGCTCCCACGGTTTTGGATATGATTGAAACCCATCTCAGATTAGACAATTGCAAAGTCGTGCTGCATTGGTTTACCGGCGGCCCGAAGCAGGCCAAAAGAGCCGTAGATCTTGGGTGTTATCTTTCGATCAATGCGGAAATGCTTAAGAGCGATCGGCACCATGCTCTTCTAAAAGACATTCCGATTTCACGCATCCTGACGGAAACGGATGGCCCTTTCACTCAATCACAGGGTCGCCCTTCACGCCCTTCAGATGTTAAGGATGTCCTGCATAACCTGTCTCGCATCATGAATCTCGACATAGAATTCCTCTCGCAACAGATCCTCCGAAATCTAGAAGAGTTGGAAAAGTGAAAATTCTTCCATCTTTCGTCGCCGCACTAAGTGCGGAAGTCCCCTTCCAAGTATAAAAACTACGAGGCCTTTAAGAAGGGGCCCCGTCAAACGAACTCTGGGAAAGGAAGGATTGATAGGATTCAAAGGTCTGGCGAGGCCACTCCAACCGTTTTATCTGACCGCTCGCTTCAGCGATACCGTCCCGGGATCGTACTGGTAGTCAGTAATCGTTCCATCCTTGATCCGGCTCACGGCTTCGTCGACCACGAATAGCGGTACGAGATACCATTCACGCGGTTCAACCGGATTTCCGAAGCGATCCTTGATTTCGATATCAAGCTTTACTCGATCAAATATCCGGTGGATGAGATTCTCGAGCTTGGTCCGATTGATGTTCGAAAGCTTGTAGGTGGCGACAATCTCTACGTCTGCCATGAGAAATGTGGGATCAAGCTTTGCATTGGCGATCCGACGTTCAATGCTGCCGCCGGTCACACCGATCTTGTGCAGAATCTCCCGGTTGGCCGCGACCACGGAATTGTCTGACTTACTCCGAAGAACATAGATTGTACCGCTGGCCTCGTCGCCTTCCTCGATTTCTCCGGAGAAAAGCGGGCCATACTCCACATCAGTAATGCGCCGTCCAGCATTGTCACGGTGAAGGGCGCGCTGAAGGGAGCGCAAGAGAACGTCGCTTTCTGTGCCGTTGTCATAAATAACGCGGAGTCTGCTGTCACGCCGGTCATATTCGGTGACGAACTCCTCGCCAGCCTCTGCCACATAAGCAATCTGGCCGCCGACGATGAACCACTGGCCTTTCTGGATTTCGGCCATCGTTTGAAACGGGCGTGTCTGCCGGACGCCGCTATCGAGATCCTTCTTGACCTGAAGGAACATCGGTTTGAATTCTTCAAAGTCCTCGCACTTCTTGCGCGTGGCGATTTCTTCGGCTGCTCTCTTCTCGGCGGTGGAGCGAACATGCCGAAGCTCTGTGACGCCCTCCACAGAACCCCCAACGCCAAGTGCTTCCAGAAGGGTTTCATCGTCCAAGTCGTCAGCCGCAGCAATGGGTGCCGGTTCCCTACCTTCCAGCAGCCCTTGGCGATCCATAGGCCCAAGCAGAGTCCGGCACTCTGTCAGGCCGCGCAGACGATCCAGGCGCACGGCGTAGAGACGCTCGAAAATGTCACGATCTTCCCCGTGCTGGGGCTCGCGCCCGTGTTCGTCAACGAATCGCTGGATTTCCTCAAAACCGGCAATGATCCGCTCTTCGCGCGGCGTACGGCCACCGGTGGCCTTTACCTCAACCTCAACACCAAGCTCCTCAAGAAGAGCGTCGTCTTCGTCGGTGAACTCAGCCACGCGCCGCCTCAGCTTTCATCCGCGCAAGGTACGCTATGCCTTCGGCCATCCGCTTTTCCCACGCATCTGGTGACGTGATGGACGGCAAGCGCCCGCGTTCCTGTTTGAATCTCAAGGCGCGTCTGGCAAGTTCCCGCGCCTCCTCGATGGTGAGACTGACGCGCTTTGCCGAGATGGCCGCCTGAACCTGTTTCAGACTGTCCTCGCTCATGGTCTTGGCGAGGATCGCATAGGCTTCCCCAAAGGGATTGATCCGGTCGATGAGATCGATGTCGAGCTCGCGTACATCCATTGCAAACTTCCGAACGCCGTCGATCAGGGCGGTATTACTGCTCTGCTCCCCTTCGCCGCCCATTCCGCCCAGAATCTCCTGCTTGGCTTGCTGGGTCAGATTCAGCGCGGCGATTGCGTGCTGGCGAACCGCCTCCTGATCTTCCTCGTTCAATTCGGGATATTTGTCCTTGATAATCTTGCCCATGCGGACCTGGGTCAACTCTTCAGGCACAAGTTCCTCGTCGAACAAGCCGCGCTCAATGGCTGTTTTGTCCTGAACGAAGGCTGCAATGACCTCGTTCAAATCCTCATGGCATATGCGGACCGCCTCCGGGCTCTTTGGTTCGGACAGTCCCTTAATCTCAATCTGGAATTGTCCGGTCTCGCCATTGAAACCGACGTTGCATTTGTTGGGGTCATACCCGCCTTCGCCGTAGTCAAACCCCGGCGTCGGCCCACTATTCGGATTCTTCGGTTTGAACTCAAAGCGCGGCGCGAGTACCTGCTCCATAAGAAGGCTGGCCGCAATCGCCTTGAGCGTATCGTTGACGGCCTCAGTGACAGCCTCCGCCGACGCATCAGGTTCGGCGATCAAGTTTGTGAAGCGCGCGCGGGTCTTTCCTGGAGCGTCGCGCGTGGCGCGGCCGATGATCTGCACAATCTCGGTCAGGCTCGACCGGTATCCTATGGTTAATGCGTGTTCGCACCAAATCCAGTCGAAGCCTTCCTTCGCCATGCCCAGGGCAATGATGATGTCCACATAGTCCCGGTTGTTCTTTTGTGCCGGGTCCTTCAGGGCAGCGGATACACGCTCACGCTTGGCCGCATCGTCATCTACAAGATCGGCAATCTTGAGAACGCGACCCGCCGCTGTCTTGACGATCTGAAAGCCGGTTACGGGGTCAGCACCCTGCCATTCGCCCAATTCTTCGATGATGTGCTCAACTTCCTTAATCTTGTCCTTTGTGCTTTCACGTGAATTGACGCTTGGGATGTGGATAATCGTCTTCTCTTCACGGTTCAGCACCTTCAGAATGTCGTCGGCATAGGACCCTGAATAGAAGAAATAGCCGATGTCGAGCTGCTTCAGGTACTCGTAGCCGTTGAGCTGCTCGTAGTAAGTGTAGGTGACAGTATCGAACTTCGCCTCGTCGTGCGGGGCCAGGACGGCCTCGGCATCACCACGGAAATACGAACCCGTCATGGCAACAAGATGTGTCTTGTTGCGAGCAATGATCTGGCCAAGGTGGCGGCCAAGTTTATTTTCGTCGTCTGCCGAGACATGGTGAAACTCGTCAACGGCAATAAGTCGGTCGTCGAACTTCTCAACCCCGAACTTATCAACGGCGAACCGAAATGTCGCGTGGGTGCAAACCAGAACCTTGTCATCGCTCTCCAGGAAGACGCCGACGGCATTCACCTTGCCGCCGTTATCACCGCCGGGCGCATCACAGAGGTTCCATCTGGGTTGAACACTCCAGTCCGCCCAGAATCCATACTTCGTCAATGGCTCATCGTGGAAACTCGCACCGATGGACCGCTCCGGCACAACGATAATGGCTTGCTTGAGGCGCTGATTATGTAGCTTGTCGAGCGCAATGAACATGAGCGCACGGCTTTTCCCAGACGCCGGCGGCGACTTGATGAGAAGGTATTGTTCCCCGCGCCGCTCGTAGGCCCGTTCCTGCATCGGCCGCATTCCGAGGGCGTTGGCCCTGGTCGCATTGCCGTTCCTGGCATATGAAACGGAAATCGACGGAACCGGATTTATTTGACCTGTCATGCGCGCGCCCCCGTCCTTTTCTTCTTAGTCATTTCCTGACTTGTGGTCATCTTTGTATACAGTTCAAACAGCTTCTCAAGGCGCTCAGTATCGTTCTTAAAGCGGCGGCCGACATAGATGCGTTCCAGTACCTCGTCATTATGCTCGTGCGCCTCCCGGAGATTGGCGGGCATGCTGTCAGGATCGTACAGTTCCGCACTTGAACTAGTCGACACAAAAGCGAAGACCCCGTTGCAGCGCTTGATAAATTCGGCAGCCTTTAGATACCAGGCAGTGACATAATCGCAATCCTTGAACTCGTGTCCTCCGCCGAATACGAGTGACATATCTTGCTTTTGCGCTTTCGTCTGTTTTCGGGCTCCTTTAAATTGAGGGTTTCCGCAAAGGTATATCTCTCCCCCCTCGTTCTCGAAGTCGATCTCCGCTTGGTCAAGCGGGGTCTCAAACAGATCGTCGCCGAGTAGCTTCACCCCCGTTCCGGTCGGCGGGCAGATACTTAGCCAATCCAGCCTTAGAGCGTTGCCACAGGTAATCCAGTTGTCAGCTTCAAGCGGCAAAAACTCAGCCAGGGCAAGCTTCTTCCCGCGATAGAGAATGTCACATTGATACTCAGCAATAATGAGCGCGAGTCGCGCTACCTCGGCGGGAAAGTCACGCAGCTCGATTCCACGAAAGTTTGTAAGCGGGATTTCTGAGCGGCGGTCGGCCTCGCCTCGCCGCTTGTTAATCTCGGCCTCAATCGCCCGCATTTCCTTGTAGGCGATGACGAGGAAGTTGCCACTGCCGCAGGCCGGATCGAAGACCCGGATACACGACATGCGCTTACGGAGGTTGAGCAGGGTTCGGGCATTGTTCCCGGCGTCTTCGAGACATGCCCGGAGGTCGTCCAGGAAAAGCGGATTGAGGACCTTCAGGATGTTCGGGACACTGGTGTAATGCATTCCGAGCGCGCCGCGTTCCTCGTCCTCGGCGACTGCCTGGATCATGGAACCGAAGATGTCCGGGTTGATCCTCGTCCAGTCAAGACTGCCGATGTGTAGGAGGTAGGACCGCGCGATTTTGCTGAAGCGCGGCACGTCCAGGCTACCCGAGAATAAGCCGCCATTCACGTAAGGAAAGTCATCGGCCCATCGTGGGACGGAAGCACCCTTGCGGTCTTCCTGTTTGAGGTTCAAAGCCAGGAAGATCGTTTGGATCACCTCATGTGTATTGGACGAGTCTCGGGCGCTCATGCGTTCGATGGTGGACGTAAACAGGCGGTCGCCGGAGAAGATGTCCGTGTCCTCAGCAAAGAAACAGAAAATCAGCCGAGCCATGAAGTGGTTCATATCCGGCCGCCGCTTTTCCGTGCCCCATTCCGGATTGTCATTTAGCAGCTCGACATAGAGCCGGTTCAGGCGGCTGGTCGCGCGGATGTCGAACGAGCTTTCGCGCACCTGCTGGATGGTCGTGATGCCAGCCAGCGGAAGGAAGAAGCCAAAATGGTCCGGGAAGTCGCGGTAGGCGCAGGCGACTGTCTCGCCGCTTAACAGGTCTTCGGCCTCGAAGGACTCCCCATCTGTTGCCAGCACGAATTTGGCCTTGGCGCGCGTGGTCGACGGACTTGCCTTCAACGCGGCCAAGGTCTTCGTGACCTCGCCCGGCGCAGCGACAGCGATATGGATATTGTTGGTCTGGAGGACGCCGCCAAGATCGGATTTATTGGACTCGCCTTTACGGAGGCGCTTGAGGGTCGTTTCCTTGTTGCCGAAGGCTTGCAGAAAGGCGAACGGGAACTCCTGCGGATCGAATGCTTGCTCGGCAAGGGCCGAAATTTCCTCTTCGATCTCAACAGCGTTCATTCTTCCCGTTCCCTGCTACCGCTCTTATCCCATCCCACACAAAGCTTCTCCTATCCCAATTTCCTAATTCCATCGAGCAGCACCCGCGTGGCACGGCAGTCGTCCTCGTTGTAGTCGAGGATACGTTGCTTTATTTCGGGTGAACCCGTGTTGACCCACTCGTCAAACCACTGGATCGAGGCCGCGCCGGATGGGTGGGCATCCCGCCAGTGAAAGCCCAGATATTTCGCGAGCGTCTTGATCGAAAAATCATTGGTTGGCCACTCGGTGTGGGGTCTGACCACATCGAAATACAGATCGACGGTGTTGGTCGGCTCAAACAGCGCCTCGATGTCGTCCGCGCTGCACACGCTGGGGTACTTTATCTGCAGCTTCCGATAGATCGTCCGTTCATATTTGGAGTAGTAAAAGATTGCACAAGGCTGGGCGCGGCGCATGTAGTCCATAGCCTGGGCAAATGCGGCTTCCTCGGCTTTTGGTGTGGTGTCTGGCGTGAAATAGCCGATGAATTTCTCGGTGCTGTTGTCGCGGCCACGACGCTCAATGAAGCCGTGCAGGTAGCACAAATCCCGCATCGGATCGACTTCGATGTCGAAGAATAGCTCAAAGTCATGGGCTGGCAGCGTAATCGGGGTCTTTAGATAGGGCTTCGGATGGGGGCTGCTCAGGAGCTTCGCCCGCTCATGGAACTTTCCCAGCGTCTCCGGGCCAATCCCGGCAAAAGCGGTTTTGTTACCTTTGGTGTAGGCCTTGGGATTGATGGTTGCCAATTCCGCCACGGTTCGGATTTCGCCGCACATGGCATCGCGCTTCGACCGACCCAGCTCGGAAATGAGTGTCAGATCGTCAGCTGCTTTCACGGCTTTCAGGCAGCTGCTGTACCAGTGACAGAGCTTGCAGGTCCCCGACGCATACGCGGGCAAGGTTTCATGGGTGCGGGCCATGATGCCACGCGCGGTCGCCAATTGTGCCGTGTAGAAATCCCACCAGGTTTCTGTGTTGCGCACGCCGCGCGGCGCGGTCATATCGTAGGTTACTTCCGCGCCATGCACATCCCAGATGAACCCACGGCGTCCGGCGGAGAGGCCTAAGCGTTCGAGAATATCCGTGTAGAGCGCCAGCTGCACGGCGTAGGTTTTCTTGAGGCGGCTGTCGTCGCCCTCGTCCTCGCCCCCCTCCTCCCCTGCCCCGGATTTGATGTCGCCCGGCACATAGCCAGTGCCTTCCTTACGCAGCAGGTCAGGCTCGCCCAGGAGATCATCGGCCTCAATACGGCCACCATAGATCAGTGGCGCGCCAGCGGCCATCGCTTCGCGCGTCTTGCGGGCTTTTTCTGTCGTGGTGAGCGCTTGTAAATCCACGAACGGAACATCAAGGGCGGCCATACGTTCGCGCTCTACGCTTAAGCCGCGCTCCCAGAGCATTTCCACGAAGGCATTCACGGGATCGCGTTGCGCGGGATCAGCATACACATCCATCGTGACCCGATGCGGGCAGCTCACGAGGCTATACAACATCGACCCCGTGATCGCCCGTTGCGCCCCAGAACTGAATTTCTCCAACGCGGTCTTCATTGATCACTCATTTCTTCCAATCCGTCCTGAACCCAAGCGCCCGGTTTAAATAAAATGGATCACGGCATGTAATACCTAGAGTAGTACATACGTCAGGCAGGTGGCGGTTTTGCCGCCTTTTGGATGGCTTCGAGACTTCGGATGTCACGACAACTCGTTCCTTAGGGGCTGCCATCGCATAGGCCACAAGGAACGGGTCTCGACCCAACTGCTCCAGTTCAGTATCTGTCAGATCAGGGGCATACCCTTTTATGATTGCTCCCTGAACTAAATCATCATCAACGCTCTCACTGAGCAGAATGGCATTCGTAACATCTAGGTTCTGAATCCAGTCGTAGAGCAGATCCTTTTCTCTATTATCCGGGCCATCTTTGATTTCCTCGAAGTTTTCTAATGGAATTTTTACATGCCCCTCTTTGCCCATATGGAGCAGCCACTCCCAGAATTCTGGAACGGAATCCACCGGGTAATAGGAATTATTGGCTGTAATAAGGACGCTGGCATCGAGAAGGTAGAGCATTTACCCTCCCGTTCCAACGATGCCGAGACGGCCTGAAGCCATCAACAACGGGTAGACACTGCGTGGTTTCACACCAAGAACTTTTGCGGCCTTAACAGGCGTGAGTGTCCCAGCTTCTATAGACCGGCCAACTAAATTGAGCAACGCACGCCCCAAATGATAACGACGTACGATGTAATAGGTTGGACCACTGTCTTTTAACTTTTCCTTCTCCTTCCGTGCGGCTCTTTCTTTTATCCATAGATCATCTAGTGACTGATTGAGCCGACCCCACACTGCCTCACTGAGTCGACCTGATCGAAACAATGCATAAGCCACCATCTTCCGGCTTAGATGCCGCCCACCAGCAAAACCACTGATTATCTGAATCAGTTCTTCGGATGAAGCATCGCTTTCAATCTGAAGCGTGGCGAGTTCCTCATGTGGTAATAGGAAACTGCTGGCCACTTCGTTGCAGAACTTTTCTATTGTCTGTTCCGTACTATTGCCGCTGATACCCGTTGTGCCTAACCATAGATGTGCGATTTCATGCATCAACGTGAACGACCAAGCAGTCTTGGCATCCTGATCATTGATGATCACAAATGGCGCAAACTTGTCGGCAATGGCAAACCCGCGAAACGTTTCAACTGCAATGGAGCTGTGATGACTGCCAAGGTTCCCAATCAACAGAACAAAGATTCCAGCGCTTTCTGCCTTGTTGCGTAGGTACGAAAAAGCCTCCTCCGCAGTTTTCTGCCGCCGATATTCAGCAAGATTGATGGCCAGCGTCGACTTGATGGATGCGAGAACCGTTTGAACGCCGTCACGCATTGAGCTGGAATCAACAAAAGCTAATGGCGCGGCCTCATCATCATCTTCAGTCAGTGACCGCACGACAGCTTGCCGTGCTTTAACGTCCCGAATTAAGGCATCTAACAACGCATCATCTGCTGTGGAACGATCTTCAGGAAGGGTTCGGAAATCCTCCCCGCGATCTCCCTTCCTGGGTGGTGTTGGTAGATAGAACGTTACCAAAGGTCGGCGATACTGCTTCGCCATTTTCAGAAGCAATGCGCGTGACGGTTCTTCCTCACCTAGTTCTATGGCGTGCAGACGCTCGACATCTTTAATCCCCAGCGCACGTGCTGCCTGCTCAAACGACAAGCCAGAGGTCTCGCGTGCCCAGCGAAATAGCTCAGCGTTCATAATCCGCTCCTGGCTTCTTGCTTTCTTTTCTCATACGATCACAATCTAGAAGCCATTTCCTGGGGGCAGATACCACAACCATTTTCTAGCACGTGGCACTTTGAACGATAACCCCCTCCCCGGTTAGCTTTCCAAGCCTAGCAGGCTCCACCAGTCCCGCGCCGCATGTAGCACACGCACAATGGTGACGCCGTCCGGCTGTGGGATATAGAAAATCAGGTGGTTCTCGAAGTCTTTGATCCGCCACTTGCGGATGCCCGCAAGATCCGGGTGGCGCAGCGTCACAGGCGCGCCGATCATGGGCTGGCGCGCTAAATCGTTAAAACTGGCTTCGGCGTTGGTCAGGAACCGCTCTGCCGTCTCCAGCCCCGCCTCTCCGGCCAAATAGAAGAATTGCTCGACCAGGTCACGTCTGGCCGCCGCGTGCTGGTGAACCGTCGGCATCAGCGCGGCTTCTTTCGGGCCGCCATCTTTGCCAGTGCTTCGGCGCGGATTTCTTTCCAATCTGCCGCCGTCAGCGCCGATTTCGAACTGTTCAAGCCTTCCAGGAGTTTCGCTTCCAGCTCGTCTTCGGCTTTCCGTTTCTCATCCGCCCGGATCAATTCCCGCACATATTCGCTGGCACTGCTGTAACGACCTTGCGCGATCTGCCGATCCACGAATTGCTTCAAGGGATCAGGCAGGGAAATGTTCATACTCTCCATAGGACGCCTCCTTACTGTCTTCCCCTTCTGACCATGCCATAAGAACCCGTAAATGGCAAGAAATGCCATAAGCTGACATATGGGGGGGCATCCCCACGCGCGCCCGACCATGACCGACGGCGTAGTCATGACGATCGGTCGCGGATTGCCCATAGTCTCCAGTTGGTCAATCATAATTTGCCAGAACAATTAAATATGAAGAATGGAAAACTAAAATTTACCACTTTAAAGAAATAGCATATATGGTAAGATATACTTTACCATGGCTCACTTACTGTGGGGAAATGTCTATTATAAGGATCACTTCGCCGGTACCCTGCGCCAGGAACCGGGGGACCGGACGTCCTTTACCTACCATGACAGCTACCTGTCATCAGGTCAGCCGTCCATAGCCCACACCCTTCCTCTTCAGGCAGCGTCATTCCTCTCGGAGTCCGGCCTGCCGCCATTCTTTGACAATCTGGTCGCTGAAGGCTGGCTGGAAGAAGCACAGACACGTCTGCTGGCCAAACGCCGGGCCTCGCGCTTCGAACTGCTGCTGGCCTTCGGTCAGGACTGCGCGGGCGCCGTCTCCGTGATCGATCCGGAACCGCAGGAGCGCGGCCTCATACAACCCGACAATCCTATGGACATGGCGGTCATGGCTGGGCGGGCCTCCCTTTCAGGTATCCAGCCCAAGCAGCTATCGGTTG
>WBZQ01000213.1_pt1 | contig 16915 bp, 9 predicted proteins | sample 5204251 | NCBI WGS metagenome assembly WBZQ01 (sample SAMN12412402, study PRJNA552823) | activated sludge metagenome | isolation source: activated sludge from nitrification reactor of wastewater treatment plant... | place: USA: Virginia | collected 2017-09 | reverse complement strand
CACTGTAATCTCTTTCACCTGAGGGTGAAAAGCATTCCACATTCCAAAAAAAGAAACGACTAAAGCGATGCTAAAGAAAACGCTCGCTAGGAGGGCCGTATTGGGGTACACCCACCCTATTCGGGGCGCAATGAGAATAATGAGCCAAATGAGAGCCGTTGCTATCAACAGCTGAACCAAGAAACCGAGCCAAAATCCTGACCACATATAGAAAAAACGGGTCAGTGCCACATCCTGCCAGCGCACCAACAAAGAAGCGGCAAGAAAACTTCCCGAGAGCCCAATCGCGCAAATCACAAGCCAGAAACGCTGTACGGATGATACGATATCAAAAAAGTGAACAATCGAAACAGCCAGGAGAGCATGTGCCCCAAAGAGTACCCCCCAGAAGACAAGTAAAAATACCACCAGCATATACAAAGAATAACGAGTAAGAAATATCCTTCCCTCATCTTACTCTCCTTCTAATACTCTTTCAACGAAAAGGCAAATAAAAAAACTGCCCCCCCCACTCAGGAAGGACAGCTTTTTTCTGTGATGCGGACAGACTACATCATGCCACCCATACCGGACATATCTGGCATTTCTGGCTTCTTCTCTTCCGGTAAATCGACAACGGCTGCCTCAGTCGTCAGAAGAAGAGCAGCGACCGAAACCGCATTCTCAAGTGCAGTCCGAGTCACTTTGAGTGGGTCGATAATACCCGCTTTCACCATGTCTTCTTCATAGACATTCTCTTTGGCATTATAACCATAATTGACGCCCTTCGCTTCAATAACTTTGTTGAGTACAACCGCCGCATCCTGTTCGCCAGCATTCATCGCGATCTGCTTGAGCGGTTCATTGAGTGCCTTCAGAAGGGCTTCATAACCAGAATTGTATTCATGGTTGTTGGTTTTTTTCTTCGCGGAAAACTCCACCGCTACGGAAGCAGCAGCCTTTACAAGAGCAGTTCCTCCACCAGCCACAATGCCTTCTTCAATGGCCGCTTTGGTCGCGTTGACTGCATCTTCCATCTTGTGTTTCATGTAGGTCAACTCTGTTTCGGTGGCTGCGCCAACACGAATGACCGCGACACCGCCCGCCAATTTCGCCATGCGTTTCTTCAACTTCTCACGATCATATTCGCTCTTTGATTTGTCAATCAACGCTTTGATCTCATTGACTCGTGTTTCAATATCCTTTTTCTTCCCCTTGCCGCCGACAATCGTCGTGTCGTCCTTGGACGCAATCACTTTCTGAGCCTGACCCAACATAGCTACCTCAGTCGCCTCAAGTTTCATGCCTTTCTCCTCGGAAATCACCTGTCCACCAGTCAGGAGTGCAATATCTTGGAGAATAGCCTTCCGACCCTCACCAAAATCTGGCGCCTTGACTGCCAACACATTGAGCACACCGCGAATTTTATTCACCACCAAAGTTGCCAGTGCTTCGCCGTCGATATCTTCTGCCAAAATGACGATGTCTTTCTTCCCCAGTTGTGCCAATTTCTCCAATACCGGAACAATTTCAGTGATAGCAGAAATTTTCTTGTCCGTGATGAGAATATATGGACTCGCGACTTCCGCCGTCTGCGACTCAGCACTGGTCATAAAGTACGGTGAGATGTAGCCCTTATCAAAATTCATACCCTCAACGATTTCCTTTGAGAGACCCAGTGTTTGCGATTGTTCAGTCGTCACCACTCCATCTTTGCCTACCGCTTCCATCACACCGGCAATCATTTCACCCATTTCAACTGATTCTGCCGAAATAGTCGCCACCTGAACAATGGATTTTTTATCTTTAATAGGCTGTGAATTTTTCTTCAGAGCCTCAATCACGGCGACCTTGGCTGCCTCCATTCCACGCCGAATACCCACTGGGTTAATACCGGTCTCCACAAACTTAAGTCCCTCACGAGCCAGTGCCTGCATAATTACCGTCGAAGTAGTGGTCCCATCACCCGCGATATCATTCGTCTTTTCAGCGACTTGTTTAATCAGCGATGCACCCAAGTTTTCAAAATTGTCCTTCAATTCGATTTCCTTGGCAATCGTCACGCCGTCATTCGTAATAGTCGGACCACCATAGCTCTTAGACAAAATGACATTGCGACCCTTCGGTCCAAGCGTGACTTTGACCGCATCCGCCACCTTATCAATGCCTACTTTCATACTCCGTCGTGCTATCGCACTATACGCAATCTGTTTCGCCATAGTATTCTTGTTAATCCATTTATTATTTAGCACTCTCTATTATAGATTGCTAATTCAAGACATGTCAAGACACGCCACATTCCTCAAAAGTTGACAGAAAATTCTCCAAAAAACCAGATAAAAAAGCAAAACCGCCTTTTCTCTTCAAGAGACATAAGGCCCTTTGATAGTCCACGAGCGAGAAAATACTATTCGTACCGAAGGGCTTCCAAGGCATGGATTTTCGAGGCACGCATAGCAGGAAAAATTCCAGTAATCAGTCCAAGGAAAAAGATAAACACGATAATAGAAACCACAAACGCTGAGGGGAGTTGCACAAAATTCATACTCGAAACCCCGTATTTCTCTGCCAGCAAATTCACACCCGTATTGATGCCTTTTGCTCCGCCATAGCCAAACAAAAGTCCGAGTGATCCGCCAAGAAAACTGATCAGAAAGGCCTCAAAAATAAACATCTTGAATATATCTGATCTTTTTGCTCCGAGCGCTTTGAGAATACCCACCTCCTTTGTTCTCTGGAGCAAAGAAACACTGAGCGTGTTCAGCATCCCCATTGCCGAAATAGACATGATAATCACTCCAAAAACAATCAGGATGCCGCGTACGATAGAGAAGAACGAATTAATATCCGCAATGGTATCCACGATACTTTCCGTCACAAAAGCAGTCTGTTCGATTTGTAAACGCACTGATTCAATCGTAGATTCATCCTCTACTTTAGCCTTCGCAAATTGGCCAGCGATATTCCCATAGCGTCCCTGCATGACTTCAAGTGGAATATAAGCATACACGGCATCATCTCTCGCTTGATCCTTCGCGACTCCCACAATCTTCAGTGTATTTTTGCTCTCATCGATCACTATTTTACTCTCTCCCTCTCCGAGATCGGACGCAATCATATCATCTGTCACCACAGCGCTATACTCAATCTCATTCCCTATACTGTCATCAGGATTCTCGTACCCGAGCAATGAAGCCAGTTTTGGTGTCACCAAAATCCCATTGGGAACAGCGAAAAGTTCATCCCTCGTCTCCTGACGAATATCTGTGCGAGCAAGGTCGAGAAAATGGCGGCTAATCGCATTCAGAGTCACATCCGTCTGGGAATCGCCATTCACGAATTTGCCCCCGACGCTGGCACGCACTTCAATCTCCTTGATACCCGTGATATTTCTCATCTTGTTGATAGTGGTCTTATCCAATAAGGCGAAGTTCTCCAGGCTCTTATTGCTAATATCAATAATGTCACTTGGATTATTCTTCGTCACTTCACGGATCACCATACCTTGTACCCCGAATCCCAAAGCAATCAGAAGCGTAATAATACCAATACCAATAGCCACTCCACCAACGGTCAAAATAGATCGCATGCGATTCGCAAACATATTCTTCCATCCAATAAAGAGGACGGACGAGAGGAGCATGTGTGAGAAATGAATATCTGGAGAAAAGGAAACTTTTGCTCCTCCGAGAGGAATCGATTTCTCAGGAATAATCCCTTCTTTTTCTTTTGTACGCGAGAAAAAACTCATAGGGTCTTGGGTGTTTCTTGCATGGCCTGCTGAACCACATCTTCATCAATCGCACCAATAAATTGCTGATTGATAGCATCGGAGGTTACCTTACCATCAACCATATTGATAATTCTCGATCCAAACTTATACTGATCCATATTGTGCGTCACCATGATAATCGTAATCTGAAATTGCCGAGAGATATTTCCAACCAAACTCATCAATTGCTCTCCTGCTTTAAGATCGAGGTTGCCAGTTGGTTCATCAGCAATAATAAACTTGGGATTCAAAAGGAGAGAACGGGCTAGAGCGATGCGCTGCTGCTGTCCACCAGAAAGATCAAACGGGCGATGATTCGCCCATTTCCCCATACCTACCAATTCAATCAGTTTCGCGGCAATAGTAATACTTTCACTAAAAGTTTTTCCTGCGATGACTCCTGGTATCGCGATATTTTCAATCACAGTGAGCGATCTAATCCAAAACGGTTGTTGAGGGACAAAGCCGATATATCTGTTGCGAAAATTCGCCCTCCAGTTCTTGGTCTTCGCCCAAATATCCTCCGTCTCGATAAAAACAGTTCCCTCTGTCGGACTCTCAAGTCCATAAATCGTATGCAAGAGCGTTGACTTACCGCAACCAGATGGGCCGACCAACAACACAAACTCCCCGCGATGAATTTCGAGATCAATACCAAACAAGACAGGAATATCCTGCTCACCAACGTGAAAACTTTTTTTCAGTCCCGTGACTCGGATAACAATTTCTTTTTCTTCTTCAGGCATTTTTTCGCTTTTTATGTTTCCATTCTGCCTCCATCGAAAACACTCACCCCTAACGACAAAAAGGGTGTCCGCTCTTCTTTCTAGTATACCACTAATTTACTCTTAATTCCCACCAAGCCGCGACATCCATCCGAAGTTATTCAAGAAGGTTCTTGTAATAACTTCGGTAGCATTCGCTTTAGACTGTTCTACGGGCACCGTTGATGGATCGGTCACGGTTTTGTTGCCCGCTTCATCATACACTTCTGCTTGATAACTATACACATCCCCTGCTTCAGCTGGAATAGTAATAAGATGATAGGTGTTCAGCGAATCATCATTGGTTGATTGTTCAAATGATTTAGTCACGATTCCTTTGGCATACACTACATGGAGACGGGAAGGTTCATCGGTTTCAATCTTAATATACACACTTGCCTGCGCGTTATTCCCTCGACCTGATACCCGACCCATCGCCTTGTTTGAAAGCACCTTTGGTGGACGCGAGTCTGTGCGCGTCGTGATCTTCTGTTCAAAGGGCTTCGCCTGAATATTATGTATGTCCATCCCAGTAATAGTCACCGTGTATTCGACGGCCGGGTCCAAATCAGAGATTTCTGCGGAATGTTCCGTCCCCAGTTCCTCGGTCAAGTATGTATGATTCTCAGAACTACCAGCTGATTTATAGTATACGAGAGTTGAGGTCGGCACATTGGTCGTATAGGCAATCACGATAGTCGGCAGATCAACATCTTCCTTATTTTCTACGCTCACATTGGAAACAATTGGTTCTTCCGGGGTACTGAAAGCATACTCATCGGAAGAAAAGGCATTCAAATCACCATCGATACAGCTAATCTGCGCTCGATAATCTGATGCTGGGCTCAACTGATCGATTTTCTGGACATGCCCGGATCCACTCGATTTTTCCTCAATACTAAATGAACCATATTTCAGAGTACAAGTAGCACTCACATTCGTTGTCCAGCTGATGTATGCCGTATACAACTGAATATCAGTCACGGTAACATCGGAAATGACCGGAGGTGGCAATGTCGTAAATGTCTCAATCTCTGATGTTCCGATATTTCCATCAGGATCAATGTACTTCGTACGATAGAAGTACTTCGTACCGGCATCCAACCCTTTTACTAAAACGCTATGAGAGGTCACCGAATCAACCTGTCCCGTTGTTTCCCCAAGTGAAATGGATTTTCCGTATTCAATAAACGAGCTTGCTACACGGTCAGTCGCCCATGTGAATGAAGTCTGGAAAGACTGCGTCTCATAACTCGGAGTACCGACGAGCTTTGGTGCTGATGTATATTTTCCCGTTGGGACAATAGAAACAGTCGAAGATGCTGCAGAATAATTACTCGTCTTGTCTTTGGACTTCACATAATAGTAATACAGCTTACTCTCCAAAGTCGTGTCTCCTGATGGCAAGAGAATTTCCCCTGAATCTACATAGGCGCTTCCCGTGGTTTTTGCTACTTCGGTAAACGTCACGTTGTCTTCAGAGCGATAAATGACAAATCCATCAAAGTTCGCAAGGTTCAAACCATCCGGACGCACCCACTTCACCGCAATTCCATATTTTGCATTCTCCCTGTCTGAGGTATCAAAAATCTGAACCTTACCTGGAATAGGAGGATTACTCGTATTGGCAGTAAATGAAACTACCGCGTAATTATTGTATTCGATGTTCCCTGCCTCATCTTCCGCAACTACGAAGAAGAGATTTTCGCCTTTTTGAGTCGCAAAAGCACCCGGACCAGCAGAAGTCAATGCTGTAGCCACTGTATTGTTGACCGTCGGAAGTACGTTAATAGAATAATGATATATCAACTTCGTTGGATCACCCACAAAGGATGCGGGAGCACTCCAGGAGAATGCGAAAGAGTTATCTGAGGAAGTTGCCGGGGTAGCCACGAGACTCTGCGGAGGAGTCGGTGCGCTCGCGCTGTAATAATATTCTTGCATCAACGGAGATGAGGCATTACCCGCGGCATCAACTGCTCGCAAATAGAATTTATTCTTCCCTGATTGATAGGCTCCCACCAGGTGATCTGCATTTGGAATCGTCACCTGAAACTCGCCCGGATCATTGATATCTACCCATACGCCAGGTGTATCACCGTCTGTCCGATACTGGAATTTCACCACACCCGAATAGTCATCCGCTACGTCTGCTGCCCAAAGAAACGCGTAATTATCCGTAGCTGTATATCCGGTCGGTGTAACAGATATTGTGGTCGGATTGGTAGGGGCAGTGGTATCGTACTGATACGTGAAGGCTTCGTAATTCGCAACAGGAATCATGCCCGCGAAATCAACCGCTTTGATCTTCAAATAGTATGCCTGACCAGGCACCAGCCCTGATGCGGTATAGGTTGTCCCGGTCTGAAAATTTCCGTTTCCAAAAGCATCCGCGCCACTATTAGTCCCAAAATAGACATAATAACCAGAGATACCTGAGCCACCCGCGGTATCAATAGCCCCTCCCACCGCCTTGGCCGCTGGCCAGACAAAACTTGGAGCACTCTGGCTACTCCATGCTCCAGGAGCAATTGGCGTGACATGAGAGATATCTGTGTATGCCGTAACCGAACTTGGATTGGACGGCGCGTCCACATCCTGATAATACCGAACCGTGATATCGGTGATATTTGGCGAGAATATCTGATCAGAAGAAGAAAGTGTCGCCCTCACCTGAATAAACGGATTCGGAGGTGAATCGATAGTCAAGGTATGCGTCGTTCCGACCACCGAATCATTCAAAGCGGCTGTCCAACTCGACCATCCCACACCATCCGCTGAGGTTCGAGTCTCAAGAGAAACAAAAGTATTGGCGGGAGTCGTATAATTGACCACCAAATTGGTGAAGTGGTATACCGCGACCAGATTCATTGATGCGGTCGTAAAAGTACCCGTTTTCGCGAACCCAGTGGTTCCTCCAGAAGATCCGACAAGATAGCTGTAAAGACCATCAGCATATGAGTTGGTTCCTGCTCCGGAAATAATCCAGTTCTTATTGCTGCTATAAGCACCCACACCACCCGTAGTCACCAAAGCGGGGACCTTGAGCGCGGGTGTCGAACTTACCGTCTGCCATGACCCTGGAGTGGCTTGGGCTGTGTCATACCGATAGTAATCATTTGTCCCAGCGCCACGCGCCACGTACAAATATCCATCTCCTGGATCAGTCAGACTACTTCCTGCTCCAGCAGCGGCAGGCAAGGCGCCAAGCGCTACCCAAGATCCGCCAATCTGAAAGCGACACGTGTTCGTTGTTCCGCCTGCCCGAGTGACGTAGACATATCCTCCCTTGTACACTATCTTTGATCCATCACCAATATTCCCCCCACAAGTACCCGCGGTCATCGCTGACATCACTGACCATCGAGAGCCACTCACACCCTGCGTATCATAGCGCCACCACACCAGAGCGCTCCCTTGTGAGAGATAGATATATCGACTTCCATCATATGTCATCGATGATCCAGTCGTCACCTGTCCCGGAGGACGATCGGCGGTAATTTCGGTCCAGACATTGGTCGCTATATCGTACGAAAAGAAATATGTGGTAAAACCAGTGCGTGTAGTACCCAATGCGCCTGGTACATAGTAAATTTTCCCTTCTGTTTGGTTAAAGACGAGACTCGTGCCAGTAGTCGCGCCCACGGGTAGTCGAGCAAGTTCAGAAAAAGTACCCGTGGTCACATTGTACTTCCCAAAGGTATTGTCCGAACCACCACGCACGATATACAAATTCGTCGTATTGTCAGCCGTCATGAAAGTTCCCGTGGTGTATGGGAAGAAAGAATTGGTTCCCGTATTATTTCCTGTCGGTACGGAAGGACCAAAAAACCCGCTCTTTGGAAGTTCCCAGGTGCTCTCCGCAATATTGTACCGATAAAAAGTCGTCGTAACACCACCTCTTTGCAAGTAAACGTATCCATTGTACACCGCAAGTGACCCCCCAGAGCTCACCAGACCTGGTACATTCGGAAGTATCGACCAGGTATTACTCTCGATGTCATATTTATAAAAATTCTGCTGCATATTGGCAGTCGTCGCGTTATTGCCACCGACCGCAAAAATCGACTGTGTCGTCGCGTCAAACGCCAAAGCCCCCCCATCATAAAAGCCTTCCGGAGCTGGGGTCAGCGGTGTCCAGGTGTTCTGTGTCTCACCGTGATCTGCATCCGTATGAATGGAATACTTTGCGAAATAAGGCAGCAAGTTTCCCTGTATCGCATAGATATTATTTCGTTCGTCATACACACTATCCGCTCCTTCATACACGAATTGACCATTTACGGTATTTGGATTCCCAAAATCCGCGTTCGGGAGACTTGTCCATCCGCGTGTACAGCCGACTTCTCCATTACAGGTGTCATATCGATAAAAGGCATCGTCATTGCCCGGCATGGCATAGATATACCGAGATCCGTCATATGACGTATTGCCACCATAATCAAAATTCTTTGATGCACTATCCATAGTCGTCCAGGTATTGGTCGCGATAGTATATTGGAGAAACGATGATTGAAGATTTCCTTTTGCCAGATAGAGATACCCGGGTGGACCCTCGACTAAAGTCCCCCCATTCAACACTGCTGCCGAGAGAGCCGTGACCGCTGCCATGGTCGTCCAGGTATCTGTTTCAATCTCATAACGGTAAAACGTATTCGTGTTATTACCTGCTGGCGTATAGAGACAGTGATTGCTATTCCCCGCGCAAGCTCCCAAGGCCAATTCTGCTCCGTAGCCCACATTCCCTGGTAAAAGAGACAATCGGGTCTGATTCCAGAGTCCACTCGTATTCGTCAGACTAATTGAATCGTCAGCTCTAGCAACCGTATTCGTGAGAGTTCCTGCGTTAAATTCCGCTTGAGAGGTAACAGTCTGGCTCAGTGTCGGAGAAGCGCCGTCATACGAATAAGTGAATGCATCCCAGGCCGAGGCACTGATATTGCCGTTACTATCCTTGGTCTTGATGCGGAGATAATAAGATTGTGGTGCATGAAGAACCGTCTGCTCCAGCGCGATATTGGACGTATAATTCAGCCCGGTTTGAAACACACCATCGGATACGGGATCAGCGCTGGCATTCGTTCCGAAATACACATAATACCCCGCAACTCCCGAACCACCATCGGTCGCTCCCGACCACTGAAAATACGGATGATCAAAAGCATACGAAGTACCAGAGGAGAGTGTTTCCCCTCCACCGTTCTGAGAGTAAGCATTGATAACCGAGGGATTCGCTGGGGCGGTTTCTTCAGAATTATACGCGATCGTAAATTTTCCCACGGTCGGTGTACTAACTCCGTCACTCGTCGCGAGCGTAATTTTTACCTGAATATACCGAGCAGCTGGTGACTGTATCGAATTCCCAGAAAGAGCCTGCCACGCTGACCACGAACTCTGATCATTACTTGTCCGTGTTTCATACGTAATGGTCGTGTTGGCCGGTACGGTATCAACGGGAGTGAAATTCCCCCAGCTCTCCACATGAGAAAGATCAAAAGTTTTACTAAGATATGTCCCTGACGACAGATAATTCGATGCCGAAGCGGTATAGCTCCACATATCAGCTAAACCCTGTCCAGGAGTGCCGTAAAAAGACGTCCCACCTGCATACTCAATCGAGGCTCCGCTATACGGACCACGAGCGAAGGTATATGCCCGATTGGCAGGTAGTAATCTCCAGGTATCTGTTCCCGGATCATACTCCCAGAATTCATTCTTATAATACCCCGCCAAAGCATAAATCTTGCCTCCGTACACGGTCATATCCGTACCGAAATACTGTGCAAACGGGGTTGCCTTAACTGTGCTCCATGTTCCATCGTACTTCAGCATCGCTGTTTCCCCATTGCCCGGCATCACATAAATATCCGTCCCAATCGCCACGGTTCGAGCCCCGATATTTGGATAATAGTTCACCGTACCAATGGTGATGGTGGAGAGAGTACTCCATCCCACACCCGACACCCAGCGATAAAATGAATTCGTTCCTCCACCTCGAATGGCATAAATAGAATTATCTGAAGCGCAAGCCAGACCCGATCCTGCCCCCGCGGCAGCAGGAAGTATATCAGGCGAGGAAGCAAAAGTAGTCCAAGCATCCTCGGTATAACGATAAAAGGTAGTGGTTCCCGGTCGAAGATAATAAGCATTCCCATTACACCAGACTCCTTTCGTATCCGTATTCAACGAATATGGGAGTACTGCTTTTGAACTCCAAGAATTATTGGTAACATCGTATCGATAAAAAGCGTTCGTGTTCCCGCCACGAATCGCGTACACATACGCCGTGGCTCCTGTTTGCCCATTCCACATGAGATCACTACCGGTATTTAGTCCGGCTGCTCCATCCAATACCTGTTTCGGCCCTACCCACTGACCATTCGCCCCAAGCGTCGGATCAAATTTCCACATATCCGTCGTATTGAGACCACGAAGAGCATAAATCTTATTCTCCGTACTACTATATGACAAAGAAGGATAATTCGTTGTCATCGGCGCGAATTCATTGGTCCCAGTCATGGAGAGCCACGTGGTGGCTACCACGCTGTAGCGATAGAAAGTGGTGGTACTTCCAGCGCGCAGGACATAGATATAATTATTCGCGAAGACTGCCCGCTGCTCACCCGCGGGAGCGGCTGGAATAGAAGTCCCTGCTGACCAAACATTGGTCGTCATATTATACTTGTACATCTGCACACCAGGTGTTCCACGCAGCGCATACAAAAATCCATCCTGACCGTTAATCAAGTCTCCTCCGACGCCGATAGTACCAGATACCGGCGCACGGTTCAGCCACTGATCTGAGGCAACGTCATATTTGTAGAAATCCGTACTCGTATTTCCACGAGCGAAATACACATCTGTACCATCATTCTCAAGAGAGGCTCCTGAATACGGTATGTCAAGTAGATCCGCCAAACGAGTCCAGGTCTGATTGGAAACGGAGTACTTATAGTATTTGAGAGAGTACCCCCCAAAAATCATATAAATGTCTCCCGTCGCGGAAACATAGCTCATATCAGCACCCAGATAGGCTGGGTGAGGGAGATCGGGAAGGTTTTCCCAAATATTATTCACCGTATCGTATCTCCAGAAAGCCTTATCTGATTGCCCGCGTGTCGCGTAGAGGTAATTTCCTACCAATACAGAAGCATGTCCAGCATTGATAGGCTCCTTGGTCGGTGCCCACACCCTCTCTTTCCAACTCCCTGCTGATTGCAACTGAATCGCATCAGTCGAGCTCAACGTAGTGGTATTTGTCTGTGCGCCTGTCTCCCATTCGGCGCGCGTATCAATCGCTACTGACTGAGGAGCACTCAGTGCTCCTGGAGTCGCTCCGTAAATCACCACCAACAAAAGCACCATGAGAGCTGCGCGCCAAGTCAGACTCCGAAAAAGGCCTCCTATGAAGAGTACTTGTTTTTTGCAAGCCGCGATACAAGCAACCACATGTCGGCGTCGAAGATACGCTTTACCATAACTCCCCTTGCGCGAAACCGAATAACTCGAAAGGAATTCCTCCAAACTCTCCGCTTCAATCACTGTTTGTGTTCTTGGTTTTTCTTGAGCAACAAAGAGTGACTCCTTAACCGAGTGAAAGAACCATTTCAAACGAACAAGAAAAGTACGAGCCAAGACACTTGCGCGCGTCTGCCTTCTTGAAACCAAAAAACATTCCTGGGTAAAAAGGAATTTCTGTATTACTTTTGATATTTTTTTTGTGGCTTTTTCGAGAAAGCGCATGTAATCTTTTTGCGCGGATACCCTGCTCATAAGAAAAACCTTTCCTATGTATACAGAAAATTTTGAGAAATATTCTCTTCCTCAAGTATACTCAAAATCACACAATTTTACAAAGAAAAAAACGTGAGTCTGATACTTTTAGACTATTTTACATTTCGATACGATACTCTGATACATTTTCTCTTGAAACTACACGTACGTAAAAAAACACCTGTCTTCTCATAAACCAATTTTCATAATCTGTGTTATGAGAATTAAGAGAGTCATTAAGACAATACGTATCTTCTTACCCCCGCAGAAAGACCAAAAAACACCGCATTTACGATAACGACTGTTGCACCAGCCGGAATATCGGCAAAAAACGAGAGTGTCACACCAACTAATACCGAAATAATAGAGAATACCCCCGCATACACAAACGCCCGAGCAAAACCTGGAGCAACTTGAAGCGCAGAAACAGCTGGGAGAATCAAAAGAGCTGATACCAACATAATGCCGACAACTTTGACCGCCAAAACAACCACAATGGAAGTCAGAACCACTAAAAGTGTATTAATCATCTCCGTCTGTATACCGCTCACCTTGGCATATTCCTCATCGAAGGTCACAGAAAAAAGCTTCCAATAAAAAAACGCGACAAAACCAAGGACAATGACTGAAAGAATCAGGGAAATCCATACTTCCTCCCAACTAACTGCCAAAATACTCCCAAAAAGATAACTAAAAAGATCTACATTAAACCCTTGGGAAAGACTCGCCAAGATAACACCGGATGCAATAGCCACTGATGAAACTATGCCGATGGCAGCGTCACTATATACAGCTGTTTTCTGTGAAATCTTGAGTATAAGATATGAACTAACAGCTACGATTGGAATAGCAACATAAGATGGGTAAAATCCAAGAAACAGCCCAAGTGCGATTGCTCCGAAACTCACATGGGACAAACCATCACCAATCAGGGACATATTTCGTAAAACGAGGAAAAGTCCTAATGTTGAACAGGTAAGCGCGACAAAAGATCCTGCGATGAATGCTTTTTGCATAAAATCGTACTGGATCAGTTGTATGAATGCGATATCCATATATCTCTCTTATTGATTCATATTCAGTTCACTCTCTAAAAATCCACGTGAATCGAAGCATGAGGGAAGTCATGCGTCGGACCATAGTACAACAATTCTCTATCCATATACAGGAGTGTACGCGCGTATCGTCCAATATATTCCGTATCATGCGTGATTAAGAGAACTGTAATACCACGCTCCGCATTTATCTGCTTCAAGAGTTGAAAAAGCGACTCACGAGCATCTGGATCCAATCCAGTAGAAGGCTCATCAAGAATAAGCATATCAGGCCGACTCACCAAAGCGCGCGCCAACATCACGCGCTGATACTGTCCGCCAGAAAGTTGTGATACCTGCTTTGAAGCAAGACCTCCGATGTCGAGACTTTCAAGAGACTCAGAGACAGCCTGACGCTCATTAAAACCAGAACGATAAAGCAATTGTTTCCCACCGACGAGACCAAGGAATACGACTTCCTCTGAAGTTGCCGGAAGGAGAGGGTTGATCCGAGCCTGTCTCTGAGGAAGATATCCAATACGCCGATAGAGTTCCGGTGATCCGGGTGGGTGACCGAATACCTCCACCTTCTCAGCCCGAGAAGGGGCTAGTCCTAACAACGCCCGTACAAGAGTCGTTTTCCCAGCCCCATTTGGACCCGCAATACCGACGAAGTCTCCTTGAACAACGGAAAAGGAAACCCCCCTAACGACCGAAGAACCGGCAAACGAGACTGCTAAGTTTTCAACATCAATTACGTTCATATATTCTCAATTTGCTCTCAATGACAACCCAGTCCAGTCCGAAGATTCATCAGATTTTCTTTCATGATCCCAAGGAAAGTGGTTCCTTGGACATAATCATCCTTCCCAATATTATGCGCCGTATTCAAAAGCAGCATTTTGGCTCCAGTTTCTCGAGAAAGAGTTTCGGCGATTTTCGGGCTCGTTAATTCCTCGTAGAACACATATCGGATATTACTCTTCTTCACCTGTTCAATCAGTTCAGCTATATCTTTCGCGCTTGGCTCTGCATCTGGAGCAAGTCCTTGGGCTGCTGTATACCCCAATCCGTATCGACTAGCAAGATAACCAAATGCGTAGTGTCCACCATACACAACCTGTTTCGTCGCGCACGATGTGAGTCCTGAACGGTATTCGGCATCCAGAGCAACAAGCTTCGCTCGATATTCAGATGCATTTTTCTTGTACATATCAGCATGCACAGGGTCGCGCTCAATAAGAACCATCTCAATAGCAGAAACCATATGTGCGGCATTATCGAAGTCAAGCCACACATGAGGATCAAGTCCCCCGTGATGGTGGTGATGACCGACTTCTTCTGGCTCCTGCGCGATAGCCTCAACATCCTTGAGGGTCATATCTTTGAAAAAATGATCGTTTCCCTCGAATTCCGTCGGCATATGCTCCGTAAAAAAAACATATGTCCCTGCCACATCGATCTTTACAGTAAATACCGTTTCATCCTTTGATGGATCAAAAAGAAGTTGATACCCGTGGCCTGACATGAGTACCGTATTTGATTGCGTCTCTGTTTGTGTTCCATTCAGGAGTGCTTCACCTGTTTTCTCAACAGCCTCTATCCCTTCAGCACCTTCAACGGACGAAGACACTACTGCCATCTTCATAGTTGCTTCGGCATATTTACCATCCACCTTGGCAAAAGACCACTGATATTCTCCTGGCTGGAGCAAGAATACTCCAGCCCACTCAAAAGAATGCCCTGCTTCGTGCTCATGTTCCACTTCTGCCGCCTCTTTCATTAATGTTATCCCTTCGCTTGAATCTACTATTGATACTGATGATCGGATACCTTTACGCAAATCTTCCGCCCACGGCTCCATCGCCTTTCCGGTATAGACAAATATATCAGCCTGATCAATCCGAACCATATCACTCGGTTTCGGTTCAAATGAGTGTGATTCAACTCCTGGCGGGAGGAGCAAAGAAACGTCAACGTAGTCACCCCCGATGGATTTAGCAAAGTCATAAAGCGGGAACAGCGTCGTCACGATAGAAACTTTCTTTGATTGATTTTCCAAGCTTGATGGCTGCTCAGAGGAGGATGTCCACCAAACGATACTGAGAACAACAAGCGCTAATACTCCCCCTAGCCAAACAAATTTATTACTCATAGTACTTTTTTATACATTTTAAAATACGCCCTCTTAAAATTACCCTGCGCGACATGCCACAAAACCCTGCGTCAGAAGTCCTCGCTCAAGATTCTTACCGATGAACACGATACGGCTTTTCCTTGGTTCGTCCCCCCAATCGACCGACGGAGCAATCTCGAACAACATGTGTACACCTTGTAAAATTACTTTCCTTTTCTCCCCAGGAAACGCCAATACCCCTTTATAACGATAAAGATCATTTCCATACGCCTGAACAATAAAATCTAAAAAATGCTGGAATGCCCGAATGTCGATATCATGGTCAACCTCGACACCAACCGACCCTACGGCGTGATCATGACTATGTGATGGACGAAATGAGCGTTCAAAGACAGGAGAAATACGAATCCCAGACCCATCACTTATCTTTAGCGCGAATTCACTTGGCTCATGTTCTGAAAAGAACGCGAAGAATCCACCGGCAGGGATCTCCATTGGAAGCTCTAATCCCTCTTCTGGGATATCAATTTGATATGTTGATTGCATCGGAATCATCTTCGAACCAGTAGAGACTCTGGCTTGTACATCAGAAAAAAGAATTGCCCCTGCATGCGCTATCTGGAGAAGAGCATCCTCAGTTGAACTCTTTGTCTGTACACCCACAAAAAATACTTTCATAGATCGCTCATCCCCATTTGGTCTCAATGAAAGCCGGTATGATCCGGTATCAAACCGATACCATGCCCCATATTCAAATGGATACTCAACCTCAAGGAACGACGGATCAATCTCCACAGCTCTACTTGTATCAAAACTCCCAATTCCCACCACTGATTCAATGGGAATATCGGCCTGTCTCGCACGTTGGACTTTTGCAAATCGGTTTATCGATCCTATTGCCCGCTCTACCTTGATAAGCTCTTCTTCAGAAACAAGATCCGTTTTATTGAGAACGATAATATCTGCAAAGGCAATCTGCTGTTTCGCTTCATTTGATTCATGCAGATGCAAACTAATATGCTTCGCGTCAACCAATGTTACTATGGCATCTAATGCATAAGCATCTCCAATATCCGGATCAGTCAAGAATGTCTGCGCCACAGGAGATGGATCCGCCATACCTGTTGTCTCAATGACTATATACTCTGGTCGATTGCTCCGATGCAAGAGATCTTTCAAAATTCGCACCAAATCACCCCGAACCGTACAACAAATACATCCATTGTTCATCTCAACAATTTGTTCCTTTTCACGAATTACGATGTCCTGATCGACACCGATTTCTCCAAATTCATTTTCGATCACAGCAATCCGTTTTCCGTGATTTTCACGCAAAATCCTATTCAATAAAGTCGTTTTTCCGGATCCAAGGAAACCGGTAAGGATAGTCACTGGAATTTTTCCCATACGATATGTTTTACTTAACTAATTGACAAGTCCGACACACCCCAAAAAA
>WBZQ01001379.1_pt1 | contig 16946 bp, 12 predicted proteins | sample 5204251 | NCBI WGS metagenome assembly WBZQ01 (sample SAMN12412402, study PRJNA552823) | activated sludge metagenome | isolation source: activated sludge from nitrification reactor of wastewater treatment plant... | place: USA: Virginia | collected 2017-09 | reverse complement strand
AATAGAACCCCGTCAGAATCGGCATTTGGAGCACCAAAGGAAGACAGCCGCCGGCCGGATTGACCTGCTCCTTCTGATAAAGAGCCATCACTTCTTCCTGCATCTTCAGGCGGGCCTGCGGGTCCTGCTTGATCTTCGTCGCCCACTTCGTCCGGATGGTCTCGACCTTTGGGCTCAGAGCGCTCATCTTCTTCATGGAGACGAGCTGCTTGTAGGTGAGAGGAAAAAGCACGATCTTGATGAGAATCGTGATCAGGATGATCGCCACGCCCCAATTGCCAACGACCCTCCAGATCCTTTTGAGCGTCCAAAGAAGCGGCTTGACAATGGGCGCGAACATCCCGAAGTCGATCAACCGGCCCATCTGCGGGTGGATTGCCTCCAGAGCATCAAGGTATTTCGGACCGAGAAAGATCTCTGTTTCCAACGCTGAATCGCCGCGGAGCTCGATTTCGCTTTCGGTAACCGCTTTGCCAGCCTCCCCAGCGGCAGCATCCTCGAGGGTAATTGTGCGGAGTGTCGCCGTCGACTTCCCTTTTGGCAGGAAGACGGTCGCAAAATAGATGTCCTCAAGTCCAACGGCCAACAGGCTGGCTCCATAGGGAAAAGGCTCCGTGACCGCATCCTTGGCCTTTCGCGTTACGGAGCCTTCCGGCGTGATCGCAACGCTCGAACCCGGCTTCGTATAGCGGTTGTGAAGCTCTTCCGGAGACGGGTTGCCCAGCCCAGGACCCATGACAATCCCGATTGGCCGGCCGGTCCCGCCCTCCCTTTCAACCTTCATCGAGACGACGTACCGATCCCCGAACGCGTAGGTCCGGATCATGCCCTGGCCGTCGGGCTCGCGGTAGTGGAACCTCACCCGCGTCTCGCCGCTCTCCTCAGACCTTTCGACTTTGTAAAGAGCCTCTCGGGCCCTTTCGCTGAAGGCGTCCAACTTGGCAAGACTCAGGGTTCGTCCCGGAAATGGCGCTCCGTGACGCACAAGGTCAAGACGCTTGCCTTGTGAATCGTCGAACTTTGAGAGGACAAACGAGGTCAGGGTTGCGCCGCGGTTTGAGAGCTTCGCCGTAAACGGGCCCTTGGAAACCTCGATCGTGATTTCCTTATCCTCGTTTATCGAGGGCCCAATTGGGGCACCGCTTTCCGCAGGGCTAAAACCAGCCTTGGCGGCGACAGCCTCTTGAACAAGCGCAGGCGAACCTTTTGAAGCCGTGGTGGGCGCCACGGCCGGTGTCATTCCGTCCGCTGGAGCCGCACTTGGAAAAGCCGGGCGCGGCACCTTCGGCGGCTGGGGGGCAAACCTCTGCCACAAGAAAAGCACTGCCAAAGACAGGAGAGAGGCGATTGCGATTCTTTTCGCGGTGTCCAAGGGAACTCCTTTAGCGCGCGGACCGGTCGGGTTTCAAGGCGGCCACCGGCCGGATTAGGACCGTTGAACCTTGTCCGGAACCGGGTCGGCGCCGCCCGGATGAAACGGGTGACACTTTGACAGCCTCCGCAACGAGAGGGCACCCCCCGAGGAGACTCCGAACCTTCCGATCGCCTCCAGAGCGTATTCCGAACACGAGGGCGAAAACCGGCAGGCCGGCGGTAACAGCGGAGAGATGCACGTCTTGTAGAGGCGGAGCAACAGCATGATCGCCCGCGCCATTCACGCCGTCCGTGAGGACAGACAGAGCCTGCGAAGCTCGTCCCTAAGCCGCGTCCACACGATACGCTGGACCGCCTCGCGGGCATTCACCACGACATCTATCCCAAGGCCGCGTATCACATCGTCCTGCCGGAAAGCCTCCCGCAGCCGTCGCTTCATCCGGTTCCGAACAACCGAGCCTCCGAGCTTCTTCGTCACCGTAATTCCGAGGCGCGAAGTGCCGAGCTCGTTCGGCTTCACAAACAGCGCGAAGGCTGGGCATGTCAGGCGCCGTCCACTCTCGTAGGTGCGTCGGAAGTCACTCCTTCGAAGAAGACGGCGGTTCTTAGAAAAGCCTAACGGCAAAGCCGTCACACGGTCAGTCGTTTGCGCCCCTTGGCGCGGCGGCGCGCCAGCACGGCCCGACCAGTCTTGGTTCGCATTCGAACGCGGAAGCCGTGAGTCTTGTGGCGGCGGCGGTTGTTGGGTTGGAAAGTTCTCTTCATCGTCACTCCAATAATCCAAAAGGGGGAAGGATTCTGGAGACGAGGGTTTCACCTGTCAACCCCGCTTGAGACGGCGTCTGGAGATGCTAGTCTCCGGCCCCACTTCGCTCGAGTCCGGTGAAACCGTGGAAAAGCTCTCCTCCTGGGACAAGATCCTCGAACACCTGAAGACGCGAATCGACGAGCGGGACTTCGACTCCTGGTTCCGAGATTCCCGCCAAAGGTCTGAGACGCCCGAGATCATCAACGTCCAGGTGCGCGCGCCCCTGTTTGTCAGCTACATTTCGGAGAACTTCGCGTCTCAAATCGCGGAGTCGGCGAGGTTTGCCGGCTTTCCCGACCGCACGATCCGGTTTGGAGCCGATGGCGACTTCCCCTCTTCCGTAGCTCCCCAGAGACATGTGGAGGCTCGGCGCTCCCGAACGGGAATGAACCTCGCCTACACGTTCGAGAACTTCGTCACCGGGGAGTCGAATCGACTCGCTCACGCGGCTGCCGTTCGCATTGCCGATCAAGCCGTCCGCCAGTACAACCCGCTCTTCATCTGCGGGGGCACCGGACTCGGCAAGACTCACCTGATGCAGGCAGCTGGACACCGGCGAATCTCAAAGCATCCGGGCGATAAGGTCCTATATCTCACTTCCGAAACCTTCGTCAACGAGGTCGTCCAAGGGGTTCGCTTCAATCGAATGGAGGCGGTGAGGCACCGCTTCCGCGCGGCCGATATTCTCCTTATTGACGACGTTCAGTTCATCGTGGGAAAGGAAGCCTCCGAAAACGAGCTCTTTCATACATTCAACGCGCTCTACGACGAAACGAAGCAAATCGTCTTTTCTTCCGACGTCCCGCCCCGAGAGATTCCCGGGCTCACGGAACGCCTCAAGAGTCGCTTTGAGGGCGGCCTCATCGTCGACATCCAGCCGCCAGATTTCGAAACCCGTGTCGCCATCCTGAGGCAAAAGGCCGAGGCATCCCGGACTCGTATCGAGGATGACGTCGCTTTCTTCCTAGCCGGCAAGATCAAGACAAACGTCCGGGAGCTGGAGGGTCACCTGAACCGGATCATCGCCTTCTCATCCTTGAAGGGCGAAGCGATCACACTCGATCTTGCGCGAGAAGCGCTCAAGGAGCTGCTGCGGACCGAGACACACTCCTCCTCACCCCCGGAGATTCTGAAAGCCGTCGCCTCCCACTTCGGGCTCAAGCCCGCCGAGTTGCGCTCCAAAACCAAGCGAGAGGCCATCGTCTACCCCCGACAGATCGCGATGTACGTCCTAAAAGAAACGACCAACCTCTCTCTTCCGGAAATCGGTCGTCTCTTCAGCGACAAACATCACACCACGGCCCTGCACTCGATCAGGAAGATCGCGACTCAACGCGAGGAGGATCCCGATCTGGATCGCCTCCTCACGGGCTTCATCGCCCAATACCACTGAAGGAAGACCCTTACTTGGTTCTTGTCCCCGTTTTCCTAAGGGGCTGTGGAGATCGGTCCACGGACCTTAGGAAAATGGTTCCGGCATCTTCTTCGCATGTCCTCGAATTTCACAAACTCCAGCTCCGGTTTCCACAGTCCGCAGATTCCCTAAGGCGCTCTTCTAAAAGCCTTTGTCTCGAAATAGGGGCCGCGGGCTCCCCTACGACGGCTACGGCTGGGTCTCTAGAAAGAATGCTAAAATAAAAAGATAAGGAGCCGATGTGGAGCTCAGTCTTCCCGCAGCCAAGCTTGCCCGCGAACTCAGTCTCATGCAGGGCGTCGCAGAGAAGCGCTCGACGCACGCGATCCTCTCGAATGTGCTGCTGGAGGCCCGAGGCGACTACTTGGCGTTGACCACGACCGATCTTGATACGACGTTCTTCTCCGAGATAACCGGGCTTTCCATTCGTGTCCCCGGAGCCGTCACAGTGCCTGTGCGCCGGCTGTTCGATATCGTCCGGGAACTACCCGCCGACGCCGATGTGAAGCTGAAGGTCCTAGAGAACCACCATGTTCAGCTCGAATGCCGAAGCCCAAAGCTCCGAATCCGTCTCAACGGGCTGGCGGCGTCCGATTACCCGATGCGTCCGGAGGCCGCCGGTGGCGGGGCGCTCACCCTTTCCTATGGATCTCTTAGGCGAATGGTGGAAAAGGTCCGTTTCGCGGTCTCGACGGAAGAGATGCGGCTCCAGCTTCAAGGTGCGCTCCTGAAGCCCCATGGAGGCGGCTTGGAGATGGCAGCGACCGACGGACATCGGTTGGCCTTGGTCCAGGTTGCCGAAGCCAAGACCGAGCCCGGCTTTGAATCCGTCCTCGTGTCGAAGAAGATCCTGGACGAGCTTGGAAAGCTCGATTCGCCCGACGAAACCGTCGTCACGATCGTTCGCGGAACCAATCACCTGGGATTCACCGTTGGAAACCGGCGTCTCTTTTCCAAGCTGGAGGAACGTCGATTCCCCGACTACGAAAAGGTCATCAGCAAGGAGAACACAAAGCTTGCGGTTGTCGAGCGGGAAGCGCTTCTCGGGGCCGTTCGGCGGATCTCCCTCCTTTCAGGGGACCGGGCCAAAGCGGTCACGCTCGCCTTTCAGCCGGGTGCTCTGGTCGTCTCCTCGGAGAGCCAGGAAGTGGGCGATGGAGACCAAGAGATCCCGATCACGTACACCGACGATCCGATTTCCCTGCGCTTGAACGCCCGGTATGTCGAGCAGTTTCTGGAGGTTGCCGAGACCCGGGAGGTCCACATGCTCCTGAAGGACTCCCAGTCGCAATGCCAGGGACGGCCTGCCGAGAAGATCGCGGGCCTGGAGAACTATCTTTACGTCGTGATGCCACTCCGGATCTGAGCGGCTTCCCGAAACCCATAAATCGCGCAACCCGCATTTCCCGGGGACCCGAAACGAACCCGCCCTGGCGGGGCGATTCGAGCCTCCGGTCACTCGCAGAGATTCCTGTGGAGATACAGCATCTAACAACCGAATCCTTCCGTAACCTCGCGCCGAACCGCGTCGAGTTTCACCCACGGCTCAACCTGATCGTTGGCGAGAACGGCCAGGGCAAGACAAACCTCTTGGAAGCCATCGCGTTGCTGGCGGGCCGGCCTTCGTTTCGGACGCACGACCTCCGCGCGGTCGCCCGCCGGGATGGAGTCGATGCGGTCGTTTCCGCGCGGGTCTCTCCGAGCCGGGCCTCGGATGAGAGGCGAGAGGCCATCGAAGCGGGGAGCCTCGGACTCGTCGTTCACGGTCGCACACGGGAGCATTTCTGGAATGGCCTGAAGATCAAACAGCTGAGGTCCCGGCAGATCCTGCCGACGGTCTTTCTCACGACCGGCGACTTGGCGAGGTTGAGTGGCGCCCCGGCGGACCGGCGGCAGGCGCTGGATCGAATCGCGCTCGCGCTCGATGGAACACATGTTCAGAGCCTCAATGCCTACGAGAGGGCGCGCTCCGCCAAGAGCCAGCTCCTCGTCCGCAAGGCGCGTTTCGACAGCGACGAGCTGGCCGTTTACGAGGAGAACCTTGCGATGGCCGGGGCGAGGATCGCTCTCGGACGCCAACGAGCCTCGCAGCTTCTTTCGGAGGGCATTCGTCAACACGCCACCAGGCTTTCGTGCCGGTTCTCCGAGCTTAGGTTGGAACTTAAGAGCGACTTCGCGGATGGACCCTCGATCGAAGCGAAGGCGGCGGCCTTCCGGGATCTGATGAAGCGCAGCGCGACACAGGAGAGGCGTGCGGCTCGCTGTCTTGTCGGATCCCACCGCGACGACGTTGTTCTGACCGCGGGCGATATCCCGGTTTCGACTCGCGCATCCTCGGGCGAGACTCGAACGCTTCTCCTCGCGTGGACGCTCGCCGAGCTCTACGCACTGAATTCGATTCTCTCGGCCTGGCCCGTTCTCGCCTTTGACGACTTCGATTCCGAATGGGACGAGGCGGCCCTTTATGCGTTCGCGGAGGCCCTTCCCGAAGAGTCCCAGATCTTCCTCACCTCGGCGCGTCCCGATGCTTTGCGAGGCCTTCCGTTCCCAACGGGGGCGTCCTTCGAGATGAACGGAGGGCGCCTGCGGCGCGAGGGGATCCTGGGCGGAGGACGGTCCGAACCCACGGTCAGCCGGCGGGTTGTTTCGGGATAGGAAATGGAAGAGAGGGAAGGTGGAGCCTTGACCGACAGAACACCCGAGCCCGACGAGCTCGGGGACAGCCCAGAGAACACCGGGAACCCGGCCGCGAGCGACTATGGGACCGAATCGATCAAGCTCCTCAAGGGGCTGGAGGCGGTCCGCAAGAGACCCGGGATGTACATCGGGAACACCGACGACATCACGGGACTCCACCACATGGTCACGGAGCTCGTCGATAACGCGATCGACGAGGCTCAGGCCGGCTACTGCGATCACGTTCGGGTCGCCGTGCATGCCGACAACTCGGTGACGGTCGAGGACAACGGCCGCGGGATTCCGGTTGGATTGCACCCCGTGCATCAGCGCGAAACGCTTGAGATCATCCTGACGGACCTCCATTCCGGAGGGAAGTTCGACGACAACGCTTACAAGGTCTCGGGCGGCCTTCACGGTGTCGGGCTCTCCGTTGTCAACGCCCTCGCCGAAGAGCTCACCGTTGAAGTCAAGAGAGAAGGGCGGGTCTTCAGCCAGACCTACCGCAGGGGGATCCCGGTCGTGCCGATTCAGGAGATCGGGCGATCGAACAAGACCGGAACACGCATCACGTTCAAGGCAGACCCTGAGATCTTCACCGTCACCGAGTATGTGTTCGACGCGCTCTCACAGCGGCTGCGCGAGCTGGCGTTCCTGAACTCGGGAGTGCGAATCGACATTGTCGACGAACGCGACGAAAAGGGCGAGAAGCAGCACTCGTTTCGCTACGAGGGGGGAATACGCTCGTTCGTCGAGCATCTCAACAAGAACAAGGCGCCGCTCCACGATTCCGTGATCACTTTCTCGGACGTGAAGGACCCCTCGGGCGACCCGGTTCTGGATGGCAAGAAGGAGCGCCTCGATATCGCGCTTCAGTGGAATGAGGGCTACTCCGAGCAGATCTTCTGCTTCACGAACACGATCGGCAATCGCGACGGCGGAACGCACCTGGAAGGCCTTAAGACCGCTTTGACCCGCGCGATTCAGAAGTATGCCGAGGCGAGCGGTCTCACGAAGAACCTCAAAGACACGACCCTCTCGGGCGACGACAGCCGCGAGGGGCTCACCGCGGTTCTGTCGCTCAAGATCCGGGACCCGAAATTCTCGTCGCAGACAAAGGAAAAGCTCGTCTCACAAGAGGCGAAGACGTGGGCGCAAACCGTTACCTACGACAAGCTCTCGACCTACTTTGAGGAAAATCCAAAGGTCGCGCGGCGCATCATTGAGAAGATTGTTGAAGCGGCGCGCGCGAGAGAGGCCGCGAGGAAGGCGCGCGAGCTCGTCCGCCGCAAAGGGGCTCTCGACGGCGCGGGTCTTCCGGGCAAGCTCGCCGACTGCCAGGAAACCGATCCCTCCCTTTCGGAGATCTTCATCGTCGAGGGCGACTCGGCCGGCGGCTCCGCCAAACAGGGCCGGGACCGGCGGCTGCAAGCGATCCTCCCGCTCAAAGGGAAGATCCTGAACGTCGAGAAGGCCCGCTTCGACAAGATGTTGGCCTTCGCCGAGATCCGCTCACTGATCCTCGCGCTCGGGGCCGGCATTGGAGAGGACTTCTCAGTCGAGAAGATCCGCTACCACAAGATCATCCTGATGACCGACGCGGACGTGGACGGCTCACACATCCGCACGCTTCTGCTGACGTTCTTCTTCCGGCAGATGCGGGCGGCTATCGAGCGCGGCTTCCTTTACATCGCTCAACCACCCCTCTACAAGGCCGTCGAGAACAAGCGAGAGACCTTCCTCAAGGATGAGAAGGAGTACGCGCGCTTCCTGTTGGGTCGGCTGGGTGAAGACCGCACTCTGGTGGCGGAAAAAAATGGTACGAGGAGCTCCGGAGCCGCGCTGACCCGCCTGATCACCGACATGCAGGATTGGCACGGGCTCGTTCGCAGGCTCTCGACCCGCGGCTATCCGGAGGCCGTCATCCGGACCCTCGTCAAGGAACGTCTGTTGGAAGCGGACAGCTTGAAGGAGAGAGGACGCTTGGAGCCCGTCCTCCAGGCGCTCTCGCCGCACGTGGCCGCCTGCGAGGTCGTGCCCGACGAGGAGCACGCGGGCTTTGCGATTCGCGTCACGACCGTCACGAACGGCATCCCTAAGCAAGCCACGATCGATGGCGGCTTTGCTTCGGGCTACGAGATGAAGCGTGCCGGGGAGCTTGCGACGGCACTCGATGGGTTCCTTGATGGGCCCTATCGGCTGGAGAAGAAGGCCGAGTCGGCGGAGAACGTGCGAACCCTCGGCGAGGCCACAAACGCGGTTCTGGAAAGCGCGAAGAAGGGACTCACCGTCAGCCGCTACAAGGGCCTCGGGGAGATGAACCCGGAGACGCTGTGGGAAACCACGATGAACCCTGCGTCCCGAAGGCTCCTTCAGGTTCGAGTCGAGGACGCCGTCGAGGCGGACGAGATCTTCACGATCCTGATGGGTGACGCGGTGGAGCCGCGCCGCGTCTTCATCGAGACAAACGCCCTGAACGTCGCGAACCTGGATATCTGAGATGGCCGAAGACCCCGAAGTGCCCGGCGGAAGCGCTCCGACCGGTTCGCAGCGGATCCCGATCTCGATCGAAGACGAGATCCGCAAGAGCTACCTCGACTACGCGATGTCCGTCATCGTCGGGCGCGCCCTGCCCGATGTGCGCGACGGCCTCAAGCCGGTGCATCGGCGGGTGCTTTTCGGCATGTGGGAACAGGGCAACCGGTTCAATCGGCCCTACAAGAAATCCGCACGTCTCGTCGGAGACGTCATGGGCAAGTACCACCCGCACGGCGACGCCGCCATCTACGACACGATCGTGCGCATGGCTCAGGACTTCTCGATGCGAGAGCGCCTGATCGACGGCCAGGGCAACTTTGGGTCCGTCGACGGCGACGCTCCCGCGGCGATGAGGTATACGGAGATCCGGCTCGCCCGCCTCTCGGAGGAGCTCCTCGGGGACGACATCGATAAGGAGACGGTCGACTGGGTCCCGAATTACGACGGCTCCCTGACCGAGCCGACGGTCCTCCCCGCGAAGTTCCCCAATCTGCTGGTCAATGGATCGGAGGGAATCGCGGTTGGCATGGCGACGAAGATCCCGCCGCACAACCTGTCGGAAGTCTGCGACGCCGCGGTGCTCCTGTTGCGGGACCCGGCGGCCACGCTGGCGCAGGTTCTCGAGAAGCTGCCTGGCCCGGATTTCCCAACGGGCGGCGTGATCCTGGGGCGCAAGGGAATCCTCGAGGCCTATCGAACCGGGCGCGGGATCCTCCAGGTTCGCGGATGCGCCACGATCGAGAAGTCACCGCGCGGCGAAAAAGAATCGATTGTCATCAGCGAGCTTCCGTTTCAGGTGAACAAGGCTCGCCTGATCGAGCAGATGGCGGAGCTCGTCAACGACAAGAGAGTCGAAGGGGTCTCGGCGATCCGGGATGAGTCCGACCGGCAGGGCATGAGGGTGGTCGTGGACCTCAAACGCGGAGAGCTTGGGCAGATCGTGCTCAATCAGATCTTCTCGCTCACCCCCTTGCAGTCTTCGTTCGGGATCATCTTCCTTTCGATCGTGGAAGGGCGTCCCCGGGTGCTGCCCCTCCTCGACATGCTGCGGCTGTTTCTGGACCACCGGAGGCAGGTCGTGGTCCGCCGCACGCTCTTTGACCTCAAGAAGGCGGAGGAGCGGGCGCATCTCCTCCTCGGACTGGCGGTCGCGCTGGCGAATCTCGACGCGGTCATTCGCATCGTTCGAGGTTCCACGGACCCGCAGGAGGCGCGCGACCGCCTGACCACCGAGATCGCCGTGGAGAAGGTGGCCTTAGAGAGGTTCCTCGGTGTCGCGGAGCTCGAGCTGCACACCAGGGTCCGCCGCGACGGCGAGCTCGTCCGGCTCGACGCGACCCAGGCGCAGGCCATTCTCGACATGAGGCTGCAGCGCCTCACGGGCCTGGAGCGGGAAAAGATCGTCGCGGAGTACAAGGAAGTTCTGGCGACCATCCTCGACCTCAAGGACATTCTGGCTAAGCCCGCGCGCGTGGCTGCGATCATCGAGGCCGAGCTGACGGACGTTCGCGACCGTTTCGGAAACCCGCGCCGCACCGAGATCCTGGCCGAAACGGGCGATCTCGCGATGGAAGACCTCATCGCGGAAGAGGAGATGGTCCTCACGGTCACGCGAGGCGGTTACGTCAAGCGGACCCCGCTCACGGTCTACCGGGCGCAGAAGCGCGGCGGCAAGGGGCGAACGGGAGCGGCGATGAAGGAAGAGGATGTGGTCGAGAACCTCTTCGTGGCTTCCACGCACGACTACCTCCTCGCGTTTACGAACCGCGGCCGGGTGCATTGGATCAAGGTCTATGACATCCCCTCCCTCGGCCCCGCGACCCGCGGAAAGGCGCTGGTCAATCTGGTGCCGCTCGAGGACGGTGAGCGGGCCGCCGCGTTTGCGACGACGCGGGAGTTTCCCGAGGATCGGTACCTGCTGTTCGCAACCCGAAACGGCCTCGTCAAGAAGACCGTGCTCGCGGCCTACGGCAACCCGCGCGCGGCCGGCATCATCGCGATCAAGCTCGAAGAGGGCGACGAGCTCCTGTCCGTGCACATCACCGACGGGACGCGCTCGATCTTCCTCGGGACCCGTAACGGCATGGGCATCAAGTTCGCGGAGACCGACGTCCGCCCGACGGGACGCGACACGACCGGGGTGAAGGGAATCGAGCTTCGCGACGGGGACGTGGTTGTGGAGATGGATCCGGTTCACGAAGGGGAGACCCTCTTTGCGGTTACCGAGAACGGGTTCGGCAAACGAACCGACGCCAGCGAGTATCGGCTGCAGAGCCGCGCGGGAAGCGGCGTCATCAACGTCAAGGTCGGAGACAAGAACGGCCCGGTCGTGGGCATCAAGGCCGTTTCCGTCGACGACCAGCTCCTCCTCATCACCGAGAAGGGCATCGTGATCCGCTTCGCGGTCTCGGATGTTCGCGAGACGGGCCGGGCGGCCATGGGAGTCAGGCTGATCGACCTCGAGCCCTCGGACCGCGTGGTCGCGGTCGCCAAGCTGACGGACAGGGACGACCGCGAGGGGGAGGACGGGGAGCCCCCCGCCGGCGATCCAGACGAAGGCGCAACGAAGGCCGAGTGACCGGGCACCAAGAGGCCCGGGCGAGAGTCGAGGTAGAGTCCTGCGAGCGGCCATAGAGGACCCGGCGGGTCCGGCGCGGAGGGATAGGGATGAGGTTTTTCCTGGAGACGGCCGACGTCGACGAGGCCCGGAAGGTTCGCGAATGGGGTCTTCTCGACGGCACCCTGGTGAAATCCGACCCCGCCTCACTCCAGGACCGCGATTTCCGAAGGCTTGTCGCCGACCTTGCTCAAGTCGGCGACGGACCCGTCCTGGCGCCGCTCGCGGCGGGCGATCCCAAGCAGATGTACAAGGAGGCCCGAGAGCTCCACAAGCTCGGAAAGAGCATCGTGCTGCGCGTCCCCACGACCCGGGATGGGCTGCGCGTGATCCGGCTTCTGGGAGACGAGCAGATCGCGACGGACGCCGGCCTCGTCTTCACCCCGCTGCAGGCCCTCCTCGCGGCACGGTCCGGCGCCGCGTACGTCTCGCCGTCCGCCGGCGGCCTCGACGACACCGGTCAAATCGGAATGGACGTGGCCGAGTCGATCGTCAGAATCTACGACAATTACGGACTCCAAACCCAGATCTGCATTCAAGGCATTCACAACCCGGTCCATGTCCTCGACGCCGCGACGATGGGAGCGGATGTGGTCGCGCTGCCGTTCGGCGTTCTCGACAAGCTGTTCGACCACCCGCTCACCCAGTTGGGTCTCAGCCGGCTGAGGCCGGCGCCCGCGGAGGGGCCGCGGCGCGTGCACTGAGCTCCTGAACCAAACCGCCATGCCTCTCTCCCGCGAACGTGCCGTCGATCTCTCCCATCGCATCCTCGACCGGTTGCTTGCGGGTGGCGTCCGGTTGACCGCGGAGCGCGAGATGGTGCGCAACAAGATCCTGCAGGCGCTGATGTCCTGGGAGACCGAGAGCGGACGCGTCGAGGCGCAGGTGAAGACCCGTCTGGCAAGCCGCGCGCGACGTGTGGTCGAAGGCTCGCGCGAATGGGACTTCCTTGCGTCCGAAGAGCGCGAACGGCTCTACGGCGAGCTCCTCGGTCGCGGCGAGTGAGCTTTCGGGCGGGCCGCCAGCCTCGCTTGGTTGGGGTCTCTTTCGGGTGAGGTTGTTTTTGGTCTAGACCAAGGCCACTCTATCCCCCGATGGTTGCCGCCGCGAAGGCGCCCGTGGACGCCGAGGACAAGCCACGCGTGCCGCTCTATAGAACGATCGCGGATGCGGTCATTCGCGACATTCGACGGGGCCACTACCTGGAGGGGGCCCGTCTCCCGACCTCTCGCTCTCTCGCGAGGAGCCTTGAGGTCAACCGCGCGACCATTCACCAGGCTCTCCAATTGCTGAAGAGCGAGGGCTGGATCGAGACGAACAAGGGAGGCGGGACGCACGTGACGAGGCGGTCGGCGGTCGGACCGGTCCTGGGTCCAGCGCCGGCGTGGGACCGAATCAGCTCAACGCTTCTCGCCCGGGTGGTCGCGGAGCCACGAGGGCCCGAGCCGCCCGCGACTGCGCACCGGGATCTGTCCCGCCTCGCCCCCGACGAGAGAGACTTCCCCGCCCAGGATTTCGCGGAGATCCTCGCCGAGGTCGCCCAGAATGGCTCGCTCCTGACCTACGGCTCGCCGTTCGGGTACCGGCCGCTCCGCGAGACGCTCGCGGGCCGCCTCGAAAAGCGCGGTATACCGGCCGATCCTGACGCGATCCTGATCGTGAACGGCGCGCAGCAGGGCCTCGATCTGATCACGCGCGCGCTCGTCGACCCCGGCGACGCGGTCGCGGTGGAGAACCCGACCTATGCGGGGGCACTGGGCCTCTTCCGAGCTCATCGGGCGCGTGTTCTCAGCGTCCCGATCGATGACTACGGCCCCGAGCTAGAGCCCCTCGCGCGGGCCTTCGCCGAAAGGCCCAAGTTCTTCTACACGATGCCGGACTTCCATAACCCGACGGGCCTTCTGGCGACGCCGAGGCGGCGCTCCGACATGGTCGCGCTCGCGATGGATGCCGAAACGCCTCTCGTCGAGGACGCCTTTGACGCGGACCTCCTCGTGGAGGGAGCGCTTCCGCCGCCGCTCGCCGCCTATGCGCCCGGAAACGTGGTTCATCTTGGAACGCTCTCGAAGGCGCTCTTTCCAGGAGTTCGGGTCGGATGGGTCTCGGGTCCGCGGGAGTTTGTGCACCGCCTCGCCGCGCTCAAGCGAATCGGCGAGCTCACGTCCCCCCCGATTCTCCAGGCGGCGCTCAACCTGTTCATCCGGCGGGGGGACTATGACCGGCACCTCTCACGGGTGCGCGCGCGGCTAAGGGCGCGTCTCACGCTCGCGCATCGAACGATCGTCCAGCGGTTTCCGGTGGGGACGCGCTGTGATAGGCCGATGGGTGGCTGCGTGCTTTGGGTGTGCCTGCCCGACGGGGTTTCGGGTCGGGCCTTGGCCGAGGCGTCCCGAGAGCGGGGCGTTCTGATTTCCCCAGGACGCGACTTCGACGGATCCATGGCCGACGTCTCCGCCGTCCGTATCTCGGTCTCCCGGGGTACGGGGCCGGAGATCGAGGAGGCCCTGGAGATCGTCGGGAGCCTGGCCCGGAACCACGTCCGCCAGACCACGCGACGCGCACCCCGTCGCGGGGCCGGGGCCCAAGCCGGGCTCGAAGAAGCGCTGATTCAGGTCTAGATCGGGCCAATCGAAAGGAAGAACATGTCAACGAAGCTGGCTATCCCCTCGCTGTTTTCCGATGACAGCTTTCGCGTGAAGGTCGGGCTCGCCGAGATGCTCAAGGGCGGCGTGATCATGGACGTTGTCGACGCCGAGCAGGCCCGCATCGCCGAAGACGCGGGCGCGGCGGCCGTGATGGCGCTCGAGCGCGTGCCCGCCGACATCCGGCGAGAGGGCGGGGTCGCCCGCATGTCCCCGGTCGGGAAGATCCGCGAGATCGAGGCGGCGGTGTCCGTTCCGGTAATGGCGAAGTGCCGCATCGGTCACCTCGCGGAGGCGCGCGTCCTCGAGGCCCTGGAGGTGGACTTCATCGACGAGTCCGAGGTCTTGACGCCCGCGGACGAGGAGAACCACGTCTACAAGCACGACTTCAAGGTCCCGTTCGTCTGCGGCTGCCGAAACCTCGGCGAGGCGCTTCGGCGCATCGGCGAAGGGGCCGCGATGATTCGCACGAAGGGAGAGGCCGGAACCGGGGACATCGTCCACGCCGTTCGGCACCTTCGCGAGGTCAACCGGCAGATCAGGGCCCTGACGCTGTTGTCCAAAGACGAGTGGATGGCGGCCGCCAAGAACCTGCAGGCGCCCTTTGAGCTCGTCGTCTTTGTCGCGGAAAACGCCCGTCTGCCGGTTCCCAATTTCGCCGCCGGTGGCGTGGCGACGCCGGCCGACGCCGCGCTGTGCCGGATGCTGGGAGCGGAGGCCGTGTTCGTGGGCTCCGGGATCTTCAAGTCCGACGATCCCGCCAAGCGAGCCCGCGCGATCGTCGAGGCCACCACGCATTGGCAGGACGCGAGCCGGGTCGCGAAGGCCTCGGAAGATCTTGGCGAGGGAATGAAGGGCATTGAGGCCGCGCGGCTCGTGGAAGGCGAGCTTCTCCAGGTTCGTGGCTGGTAGGCGGAACCGGAGTCGACCATGACGATCGGCGTCCTGGCGTTGCAGGGCGATTTCGAGGCGCACCGGCGCGCCCTCGCCGCCGTGGGCCTCGAGTCCCGGGAAGTGCGCACCGAGCGCGAGGTCCTTGATTCCACGGCGCTGGTCCTTCCCGGCGGCGAATCGACCGCGATGTGGAAGCTGATGGAGGAGACGGCCCTTGGCGAGGCCATCGCGGGGGTCTTTCGTCGCGGTGATCCGATTCTGGCGACGTGCGCGGGCGCGATCTTGGTCTCGCGCGAGATACGCTCGCCTCAGCGCCGGGGGCTCGGCCTTCTCGATGTCGCGATCGAGAGGAACGCGTACGGCAGACAGCTCGATTCGACGATCCTGTCGCTCTTAGACGTCCGTCGCGACCTTTTCGGAGATGGGCCGCTCGAGGCGGTCTTCATACGAGCCCCTCGCTTCGCGGAGCTCGGAGAGGGCCTTGAGGTGCTCGCGCGACGGGACGGCGACCCGGTTCTCATCAGGTCGGGCGGGGTTCTCGCCGCGACGTTTCATCCGGAGCTCTCCGAAGACCCGCGTGTCTACGAGCTCTTCAAACGGAGGCTCTCGTGAACGAAACCTCAATCCGAGTTGAGACCGAGGGTGGCCTTCGCATCCTCGCGCTCTCCCGCGGCAAGGCCAACGCGCTCGAAACGGAGACCTGCGCCGCGCTTCATCGCCTAGCCAAGGAGGCCGAGGCCGATGACAACGTCCACGCGGTCGTCCTGACCTCCGCGTCCACGAAGATCTTCTGCGGCGGCTTCGATCTCGAAGTCCTGGCCCACGCCGACCGAGAGAGCTTCGGGCGGTTCGTACGCACGTTCGAGACGCTGTTTTTCGATCTCTTCCTCCTCGGCAAGCCGCTCGTGGCCGCGCTGACCGGACACGCGGTCGCGGGTGGCGCGCTCCTGGCTGGGACCGCGGACTTCCGGTTCGGGGCCGAGGGAACGTTTGTGATCGGCCTTCCGGAGGCCAACCTCGGCGTCCATGTTCCGCGGTATTGCCTCGAGGCCCTTCGCGTCTCGGTCGGGGACCGCGCGCTCACGAGATGGGCCCTGTCGGGCGAGCCCATCCCGTTTTCGGAGGCCAGGGAGCTCGGCGCGCTCGATCGAATCGTGTCGCCTGAACAGCTTGTCAAGGAAGCGGTGGCGTTCGCGCGGAGGCTTGGCGGAGCGCCCAGCGAGGTCTACGCGGCGATCAAGCGGGACTTGCGGGGGACCGCGGTCGAGAGGGCGCGAGAGGTGCTCCTCGATGGGCGACAGGCTTTCGTCGACTCGTGGTACTCCGAGATCGGCCAGCGTGGCCTCTCGGCAACCCTGGCTCGGCTCCACAGACGCGACCCGAACGCCGGCAGGGCCTGAGTCAAGGAAACGCGGTGGAAGATCTGTCGGAGGGGGTTCCGGGATCCGTCCTTGCATTCCTTGAAGATCTCGGGCTTGAGGCCCGGCCTGCCGAGCCGCGCTTTTTCGAGGATCTCTACCTGGCCTTCCAGCGGCGAGTCCCCTTCCAGCGAGCAGAAGTGCGCGGCGTGGAGGAGGTCCTGACAGGCTTCACAGAGGACGGGCGCGGTGCGTGTGACGAGGCACGCACGCGTGCGTTTTCGTTCGTGGCTCGGGCGCTTGGCTTCGACACGCGACTCGTTCGGGGGATCGTTCGACGCGGCCCACGACAGAAACAACACCTTTCGCTGATCGCCCGATTAGGAACGCGCGACGTCCTCGCCGACGTAGCCTTCCCCCTTCCCGTGCTGTTGCCGCTCGATCCACCGGCTCGTGAGGTTCCGACCGCGTATGGCAAGGTCTCGATCGCGAGAGAAGACGAGGAGATCGCGGTTCTTGTCGAGAGCCGCGGCGAGACGAGGGAAGGGCTTAGGTTCGATCCTCACGCTCAGGAAACAGACGGTCTGGTCTTTTCTCAAGAGGTCGATGCCGAGCCTTGCTTGTT
>WBZQ01000265.1_pt3 | contig 16959 bp, 10 predicted proteins | sample 5204251 | NCBI WGS metagenome assembly WBZQ01 (sample SAMN12412402, study PRJNA552823) | activated sludge metagenome | isolation source: activated sludge from nitrification reactor of wastewater treatment plant... | place: USA: Virginia | collected 2017-09 | reverse complement strand
AAGGACCCGAATGTCTACATCAACGTCGGGGTCCTTTTCATGAACAAGGCCAAGCACGGAGAGGCCGAGACCTACTTTGGCAAGGCCATCGACGTGGCTCCCACGACCGGCGACCCCTACTACTACCGCGGTCTCGCGCGGCTCGGCCAGAAGAAGAACGCCGAGGCCAAGGCCGACTTCACCAAGTTCCTGGAGATCAGCCCGAACGCCACCGAGGCCGCCGAGGTCAAGGACCTCCTCAAGGCTCTGAAATAGAGAACCGGGGTCCCAGGGTTTCCAAACCCAGCCGGCCGGTCGCATGAGAGCCCGGGGAAGGCCGCTCGCGCTCGCGAGCCTCACTTGGTTTGCGGCCTCTTGCGGAGGCCCGTCGACGACGGAAGAACCTGCCCGAAAGGGCCTCGATGTGGTGCTGATCACGATCGACACCCTGCGAGCGGACGCGTTGGGGTTCTCGGGAAACGCCCGCTCCAAAACACCCAACATGGATGCGCTGGCGGCGCGCGCACGCGTGTTCCCAAACGCGCACGCCCACAACGTGGTGACCTTGCCCTCGCACGCGAACATCCTGTCGGGCCTTCTGCCCTACGAGCACGGCATTCGCGACAACGCTGGCTTTCGGTTTCCGGAGAAGCTCCCCACGTTGGCGACCCGGCTTTCGGCGTTGGGCTATGAGACTGCGGCGTTTGTCTCGGCCTTTCCGCTGGACAGCCGCTTCGGCCTGGCACGCGGCTTCTCGGTCTACGACGACCGCTACGGAAAGGGCACGCGGTCTCTGAGCTTCGAGCTTGCCGAGCGGCCGGGCCCGGAGACCGTGTCCGCGGCACTCGCCTGGTACCGCTCCAAACCGCCCGGCAAACGCTTCCTTTGGGTGCACCTCTTCGAGCCACACGCCCCCTACATTCCCCCCGCGTCTCTCAGGGACGCGTTCGCGAACGAGCCCTATCTTGGCGAGGTCGCGGCGGCCGACGCGGCGCTCGGACCGCTCCTTGAGCAGGTCTCAACGTCCCCCGCCCTCATCGTCCTGACCGCCGACCACGGCGAATCGCTGGGCGAGCACGGCGAGGCGACGCATGGCCTCTTCGTCTACGAAGCGACCCTCCACGTGCCTCTCGTGGTGGCGGGTCCCGGGATTCCGCCAGGCCCTTACGCGGGGTCCGCCTCCCACATCGACATCGTTCCAACCGTTTTGGCGGCGCTCGCGGCCCCCGCCGACCCAGCGCTCCCGGGCCGCTCCCTGCTCTCACCCGAGACGGCCGCGCGCGTCCTGTACTTCGAGTCCCTCTCGACACACCTCAACCGGGGTTGGGCGCCCTTGACCGGGGTGCTTGCCGACAAGACCAAGTACATCGACCTCCCGGTCCGCGAGCTCTACGACCTGGCCCAGGATCCCAAAGAGCTCACAAACCTCGCCGCGAGCCGGGACGGCGAAGTGCGCGCGATGAAGCGGCTCGTCCCCGCGAAGGCCGGCGCCGCCATCGCCCGCGCCGCGCCGTCGTCGGAGGAGGCCGCGCGGCTGAGGTCGCTGGGCTATGTCACCTCCGCGGGGGCCTCGACACCCAAGACCCGCGCGTACACAGCGGAAGACGACCCCAAGAACCTCCGGGCGATCGACCAGGGCCTTCACCGCGTGATCGACCTTTACCAGCGCGGCGAGCTCGCGAAGGCGATTCGCGAGGGCGAGGAGCTGGTCAAGACCCGCCCGGGTGTCCTCGTTGGCGCGGAACATCTCGCGTTTCTTTACCAACAGGCGGAAAGACCCAAGGACGCGATCCGGCTGCTGTCCGGACTTGTCAAGAGCGGGGAGGCCAACGAGGCGATCCGGGTGCGGCTTGGGCTCGTCCTGTCGGAGAACGGACGGGCGAAGGAGGCGGTCGAGGTCCTGGCACCACTTTCTGCAAGCGAGGACCCGGACACGCTGAACGCGCTGGGGATCGCGCTTTCCGACGCGCGCGCGTTCGCACGCGCCCGGGAGACCTTTGAGCGCTCCCTTCGAATCGATCCGGAGAACCCCTCGACATATCTGAACGCCGGGATCTCGGCGCTGAAAGAGGGCAAGCCGGATGAGGCGTGCGAGAGGCTCAAAGCGGCCCTGGCGAGAAACCCCGAGCTCGGCCCGGCGCTCAACGCGCTGGGAGCCGCCGAGGCGAGCCGCGGGCACATCGACGAGGCGCTCGCCGCCTGGGCCAAGGCCGTGTCCGTAAACCCTTCCGACCTCGACGCGCTCTACAACCTTGGCACGACCGCCGCCCGCCACGATCGCCCGCAGGAGGCCGCCGCCGCGCTCCGCCTGTTCCTCGAGAGGGCGCCGGCGAACTTGACAAAGGAACGCCGCGAGGCGGCCGCTATGCTCAAGAGCCTGGATTCCATGTCCACAACCCAAGAAAGGAGCTCGAAATGAAACGGCTTCAAGTCTTCTGGATCCTCGCGGGCGCGCTTTCGCTGCCGGCCCTGGGCGCGGGCGTTTCAAAATACAAGGGCTGGGACGACAGCCCAGAGGCCTACTTCCTGACCAAGGCCGAGCGTGCGGATTGGGCCAAGGTCGACTCCGATGAGAGCGCCGAGAAGTTCCTCGCGACCTATCGCGAGGCGCGTGGAAAGGGCTTCGCGGCCGCGATCCAAAGCCGCATCGACTTCGCCGACAAGAACTTCTCCACCAAGAAGAGAAAGGGTTCCCAAACCCTTCGCGGGCGCGTGCTGATCGTCTTCGGCGCGCCGACCCGGGTCGACACCAAGACGACGTCCGGCGACAAAGAAAAGACCGACATTACGAGCGGAGAGCTCCTCAACACATCCGATCGGGGCGGCTCGGCAAGCGGAAGCAACGCGATCTCGAACATCGGCGGCGCCGGAATCAACACGCTTCGAAGCCTCCCGACGGGACCCAGGCTCACCCGGTGGGATTGGGTCTACGACGAGAAGACCGTCCCCAAGGCGATAGGGCAACCCGCGGTGACGATCGAGATCACGGTCGACAACGAGACCGGCGTCGAGACCGTGCCCGACAAGGCCAAGCTCGATGAAATGCTGTCTTCGGTCGTGGAGTATTGGGGGCCCAAAAAGAAATGAGGAACCCAGGGACCGTTTCGTCCCGGAATCCAGCGTATTGGTACCCTGATACGGGAAATTGAACTCTTCGTCCCCGTCGGCCTGTACGGGACGCGGAAGTGTCCCTCGAAAACACTGATCTATCATCTCTTAGTGGTGCTTCATCCCGAAACGTGATCCAGGGCACCGTGGCAGGTCGCTTGCTGTCGATGGCTCGGCCGAATCGGGATCACCGGATCGACCCTGGGCTGTCCAGGCAGGCGACGCGCCCTCGGGGCGCGGACGTTTTGCCGGAGCCAGCCAGAACGAAAGGAGGCGTGAAGGAGACCCGAGACCCAAAAAGAAGCTTCCAATGGCGAAGAAGGACCCAATTTTTCAAGAGAAAGGCAGGAACATGCAAGCGAAAAAGATCAACCTGTTCAAGGGAATCGTTCACGGCTTCCTGGCCGTGGCGCTCCTCTTGGGAGCGACCCAGGCGTTCTCGCAGGCGCAGTCTGGGAACGTATACGGCAAGGTGACCGACGAGCAGGGCCAGCCACTCCCCGGAGTGTCCGTCACGCTCAGCGGCAAGATCGCCCCGCTCAGCACGGTGAGCAATTCCCAGGGCGAGTATCGGTTCTTGAACCTCGACCCGGGGACCTACACGCTGACCCACAGCCTCCAAGGATTCTCGACGGTCAAGCGTGACGGCGTCATTGTCAACGTCGCCAAGAACACGGAACTGGCGTTCACCATGAAGCTGTCGAACGTCGCTGCCGAGGTGATCGTGACGGACGAGGCTCCGCTCCTCGACACCCGCAAGGTGTCGACGGGAGCCACGATCTCGCAGGTCGAGCTGTCCTCGATCCCGACGGCCCGCGATCCGTGGGTCATTCTCCAGTCGGTTCCGGGCGTCCTCATGGACCGCGTCAACGTCGGCGGTAACGAGAGCGGCCAGCAGTCCAACTACGTCGCGAAGGGCTCCTCGGGCTCGGCCTCGACTTGGAACGTCGACGGCGTGAACATCACCGACGTCGGCGCGGTGGGCTCTTCGCCGACCTACTACGACTTCGACTCGTTCCAGGAAATGCAGGTCTCGACCGGCGGCAGCGACGTCACGCTGGTCACGGCTGGCGCCTCGCTCAACATGGTCACCAAGCGCGGCACGAACGACGTCCACGGATCGGCCCGGGTCTTCGCTACCGACAAGCGCTGGCAGGCCGACACGGATAACGCCGAGGCCACAGCGCAGGGCTTCCAGCGCGGCAACCGCATTGACGACATCCAGGACTACGGCTTCGAGGTCGGCGGCCCGGTCGTCAAAGACCGCCTCTGGCTGTGGGGCAGCTACGGCCGCAACCAGATCAACCTCAGGACCCCGTCGTCAGCAGCTGCGCCCCAGGGGTTCAGCGACAAGACGACCCTCGAAGACATCAACGCCAAGATGAACGGGCAGATCACCGACAACAACTCCGCGACCCTGTTCTACCTGCGCGGCGACAAGATCAAGCTGGGCCGCAACGCGGGCACCACCCGTCCCCAGGAGACCACCTGGGACCAAAAGGGCCCCTCCTCGCTCTACAAGATCGAGGACTCACACATCTTCTCCGCGAACCTGTTCGCGACCGCGCTCTTCTCGCGCGTCATCGGCGGGTTCAGCTTCACGCCCCAGGGCGGCTCGACGCCGTTTGCGTTCCGCACACCCGATGGGGTGAACCACGGGACCTACTATTTCTATGAGTCGGGACGCCCGCAGACTCAGCTGAGCGGCAGCGCCAACGCGTTTGCTCGCACCGGCGAGGTCGGGCACGAGTTCAAGCTCGGCTTCGTCTATCGCAAGGCGCCGGTGACAAGCAACCTCGCATGGCCCCACGGTTTCCGCAGCATCAACCGCAATCCTTCCGCGAGTGGCGCCAGCCGCAGCGAGGTTCGCATCTACAAGACCATGGTCGCCCCGATCGACAGCCGCTTCTATTCGGGCTACCTGTCCGACACGTTGACCATCAAGAACCTGACGGTCAACGTCGGCGTTCGCTACGACAACCAAGCCGGTAACCTTGCCGCCGCGACCAGCACGGCGAACGAGACCTTCCCAGACGTCTTCCCGAGCATCTCTCAGGCCGAAGCAGACGCTCCTTTCACCTGGAAGAACGTATCTCCTCGCGTCGGTCTCACCTACGCGCTCGGCAAGAACGCCGCTGACAAGACCCTCATTCGCGCCAGCTATGGGCGCTTCGTCGACAACATGGGCGGCGGCAACATTCTCTTCAACAGCAGCACCTACTACGGCTACATGGCCTACCGCTTCACGGATCTCAACGGCGACCGCGTCGCCCAGCGAAGCGAAGTCGACTTCAACAACATCGTCTATGCCTATAACGTGGATCCGTCCAACCCGGCGGCCCGCAGCCCCAACCGAATCGATCCGAACTTCAAGTCCCCGACGACGGACGAGTTCGTGCTGGGCGCCGAGCGCGAGGTGCTCCCGGGGATCGCGGTCTCGGTCAACGGGACCTACCGCAAGTACAGGAACTTCGGCTGGACACCTTCTTACGGCCTCGTCAACGGGCAGATGCATGTCTTTACCCCGAGCGATTTCGAGGTCGCAGGCACCGTCGCCGGAACCACGCCGAGCGGTGCCGCCTATAACGTTCCATACTATGGCCTGAAGTCGACGGCCCCGGCTCGCGTTGGCCGCTATTTGACGAACCGGCCTGATTACAGCCAGGATTACAAGGGCGTCGAGCTTCAGATCACCAAGCGTTACTCGAACAATTGGTCGTTCCGCGGCAGCTTCAGCTACAACGACTGGACACAGAATGTCGGCGCGGGCGCGATCTCCGATCCCACCAACCAGCTCAGCACCGCGATCTACGGTGGCAACGCGGGCGCCAGCAGCGAAGACGGCGGCGATGTCGTGTTCTCCGGGGGAGTCAACTCCGGTGCCAAGGGTGGCATTTACATCAACTCCAAGTGGCAGCTGAACATGAACGCGCTTTACAGCCTGCCCCTTGGCTTCAACGTGGCCGCGAATTTCTTCGCGCGCCAAGGCTACCCGCGCGTCTTCATCGACAGCTCTGCCGACGCCGGCGACGGCTTCGGAGCCCGCAACGCGCTCATTCAGAACGTGACCGCCGAACGGCACCCGACCGTCACAAGCCTCGACTTCCGGGTCGACAAGTCGGTCAAGGTCGCGAGCCTGAACATCACTCTCTCGATCGACCTCTTCAACGCGTTCAACAGCAACGTCATTCTCCAGCGCCAGACGGACGTCCAGCAGACGGTCGCGCCCGCCGGCGACATTCAGGAGATTCAAAGCCCCCGCGTGGTCCGCTTCGGCGGGCGCGTCAGCTTCTGATCCCACCGATTCCATCCGCCGTGGTCACGTGATCGCACCGCCGGCCATGGCATCCAAAACGACCCCGCCGATCTCGGTTCGGCGGGGTCGTTCCCTTTTCAGAGGCCGGTCCTTGGGGATCGGCCCTTCGTCCCGATCCCACGCTTCTACGCTTGGCATCCGGGCGTATCCTCGCGGATCGACCCACGGACCACAACGAATCGTATGACGGACTCCCCCAACCCCGCCAACCGGGTCCGAAGCCCCCTCTTTTGTAAAGAGGGGGTTGGGGGAGTTAGAGCTCGCAAAATGGCTCCCCGCTGTCTTCCCAAGCGCCCCGCGATCGCGGCGACCCTCCTCCTGGCGGCCCTCGCCACAGGCTGCTCGCGCGAATCCCTCGTCGCTAAAAGATCGCCTGTCTTCCTGATCTCGGTCGACACGCTCCGCGCCGACCGCCTTCCCGCATACGGATACAAAGCCGTCGAGACGCCGCACCTCGACGCCTTGGCGAAGGACTCGGTCCTCTTCGAGAACGCCTACAGCCAGGTCCCGCTCACGCTGCCCTCTCACGCCTCGCTCATGACCGGCCACGTGCCCGCCGTGCACGGCGTCCGCGACAACGTGGGATACCGTCTCAAGCCGGACCTTCCAACCCTCGCCGAGCTGCTCAAGGAGAACGGCTACGCGACCGGCGGCGCGGTCTCGACGATCGTGCTCGCCGGCGAGTCCGGCATGCGGGACGGGTTCGACTTCTACGAGGACTCGGTCGAGGCCGATGCTCCCAATCTCTCGCTTGGGCGCGTCCAGCGTGACGGCGCCGAGACCGGGCGGCTCCTGACGCGCTGGATCTCCCAGGTTCCCAAGGAGAAGATCCCGTTTGCGTTTCTTCACGTCTACGAGCCGCACACTCCGTACGAGCCGCCCGAGCCCTACAAGTCGCGTTACGCCTCGAGTCCCTACGACGGCGAGATCGCGCGCGCAGACGAGATCGTCGGGGACTTTCTGGACTTCCTGCGAAAGGAAGGTCTCTACGACCGGTCGCTCATTGTGTTCCTGTCCGACCACGGGGAAGGGCTCGGGGACCACGGCGAGGACGAGCACGGCATCTTCCTGTACCGCGAATCCATCCACGTCCCGCTCCTGATCAAGTTCCCCGGCTCGGCGCGGGCCGGAGCGCGCGTCGTAAGAGCCGTTGGCCTCTTGGACGTCACGCCAACCGTGCTCGCCACGCTTGGGCTTTCGGACGCGATTCCCAAGACCGCGCCCGCTCTCGACGGCGTGTCGCTCCTGGATCTCTGCGACGGCAGGCCGGCTCCCGAGGCGCGCCGGATCTTCGCGGAGACCGTGTTCCCGCGCCTTCATTACGGCTGGAGCGACCTCGCCGCGCTCGTGGACGACCGCTTCCATTACATCGAGGCTCCCCGTCCCGAGCTGTACGACAACGTTCAGGACCCTCGCCAAAGGACGAACCTCGCCCCGTCCCTGCCGCCGGCGTTCCGCTCGATGCGCCTGGAGATGGGTAAACGTCGCGCCGCGACGATCGAGGCTCCGAAGGCCGACCCCGAACAGGCCGCGCGCCTGGCCTCGCTTGGGTACATCGGCAGCACCGCCGCGAGCCCCGATGCCAAGGACCTCGCGGATCCCAAGGACAAGACGGAGTCCGTGCGCCGGATGAAGCTGGCCTTCGAGGCCATGCGGAGCGGAAACCCGGACGACGCCGTCGGGCTGTTCCAGGACCTCCTGAAGCTGGAGCCGAAGATGGCCGACGTTTGGAACGGCCTCGCACAGGCATACCGCAAGTCGGGACGACGCGCGGAATCGCTGACCGCGCTCAAGGAAACGGCCAAGCTCTCGCCGGCGGGCTCCACCGAGCATTTCCTGTCCATCGCGGCGCTCGCGTTGGAGCTCGAGGACTTCAAAGACGCGCAGGTCCACGCCGAGCTCGCTCTCCAGGGCGGTAACAGCCTCGCCCACGAGACCCTCGCGTCCATCGCCATAGAGAGGAAGGACTTCACAACCGCCGCCCGCGAGATCGACGAGGCGCAGAAGAAGAACCCCGGACGCCGCTTTCCTCACCTGGTTCGCGGCCGGCTCCTGGCCAAGCAGGGCAAGTACCAAGAGGCATTGGCCGAGCTCGACAGGCTCCTGGCGCTGACCGCCGAAAAGAACCAGAAGACGCTGATGACGGTTCACCAACTGCGCGGAGACGTTCTCGGACGCCTGGGGCGCGACGCCGAGGCGGAGGCCGCCTTCGAGGAGGAGATCCGGCGGTTCCCGGACAACCTAGAGGTTTTTCAGAACCTCGCGCTTCTCTACGCGAGCCAGGGGCGCGTCCCGCTCTTTTTCAGGACCATCGACCGGCTGCTTTCGGCGTTTCCAAATCAGCGCGGCTTTCTCTCCGCGATCCGGCTGCTTGACGTCGTCGGCGACCACAAGGGTGCGTTGGCAACCCGCGCCGCCGCCGCGGCGAAGTTTCCGGCAGACCCGCGCTTCCGCGGCCCGGCCGACGGCCGTCCACCCGAACACACCAACAAGAGGAGGACCACATGAAATCGCCCGCCCCAGCAGCCCCGAAAAAGACCCGCCGGGTTCGGAAGACCGCCGCCCTCCTCCTGGCCCTTTCCACGGCCCTCGCCGTCGGCGCAACTCCATCCCAAGAGAAGCCTCAGGAGAAGATCCCCAAGTTCACCGGCATCGCGGAATCCACGCTGGTCGAGGTGCCCGTCCACGTGGTTGGCCGCGACGGCTTGCCACTTCGGGGCCTGACCAAGGACGACTTCGAGCTCTTCGACGACGGCAAGAGGATCGACATCCAGAACCTGGAGGTCGTGGACCTTGAGGACTTCTCCAAGCCCCTGACCGCGCAACGCGAGTTTCCGCTTCCGTTGGCGGCTCGGCGGCACTTCTTTTTCCTCTTCGACCTGTCGTTCTCGGCCCCGGTCAACCTCGCGCGGGCGCGGCTCGCGGCGCACCACTTCGCGCTCAACGGCATGAAGAACGGCGACTTGGGCGCCGTCGCGACGTATGACGTCGAGCGCGGGCTGAAGCTCGTGCTCTCGTTCACCGGGGACCGCGACCAGCTTGCGTTCGCTCTCGATACTCTCGGCCTTCCGAGCCTGACCCAACCCACCGCCGACCCCCTGGCCCTCACCAACTTCGCCATCGACGGCGGCAACCAGGGGCGCGGCGACGGCGGCGCCAACACCCAGGCCATCCGCGAGCAGATCGAGGAGATCGCGAGGGCGTCGAAGAAAAGCTTCGACTCCTACCAGACGACACGTGTCACCCAGATGATCCGGTCCTTCGGCGATCTCGCCCGGACGCTCAACAGCGTCAAGGGACGCAAGAACATCCTGTATTTTTCGGAGGGCTTCGACAGCACGCTTCTTGTCGGCGAGGCCGCGGGGGACGCGAGTCGCGAGAACTCCGAGCGCGTGGCGCGCGGCGAGATCTGGCGCGTGGACTCCGAGAACCGCTTCGGCAACTCCGAGATGAAGACCCAATTCGACGAGATGTTCAAGCTCTTCAACCGCACCGACTGCGTGGTCCACGCGGTCGACGTCGCGGGTGTGCGCGGAACCGGGCCCGACATCCAAAGCCTGACCTCGGGTCAGACGCCGGGGCTCGCCCGCACCGGAAGTCGCGGCCGAGGCGAGGAGACGCTGTTCCTGATGGCCAAGGAGACGGGGGGAACGGTCCTCAAGAACTCAAACGACTTCGCCGGCCAGCTGGAGCTCCTCCAGCAGCAGACGTCTCTCGTGTACCTCCTGGTCTTCTCCCCGCGCGAGCTCAAGGAGCCTGGCCGCTACCACGCGTTGAAGGTCAAGACCAAGGCGCCGGGCGCACGCGTCTCGGCCCGCGCGGGCTACTACGAGCCGCGCCCGTTCTCGAAGCTTTCCCCGACCGAGAGGCGCCTCGCCACCGCCCAACTTCTCGCGTACGGGCTGCCCCGCACCGAGATCGTGGCCAACGTGCTCGCGACCGCGTTCCGCCAGCCCGGCGAGGAGAAGGCGACAGTTCCGGTGATCATTGAGGTCCCGGGCGACCGCCTTCTGGTCGACCAGGCTGGAGACCGCGCCAACATCGAGATCTACGCCTACGCCACCGATACCCAACTCCGCGTGCGGGACTTCGTCACCCAGCAGTTCGGCCTCGATCTCACCAAGGTGAGAGAGACCGTGAGCTCGGGCGGCATCAAGTACTACGGCACCTTGGCCCTGGCGCCCGGCTCTTACTGGCTGCGGGTCCTGGTGCGCAACATGGACACCGGCCGCACCGGACTCCAGATCGTGCCCGTCACGGTCCCCGAGGCCAATTCCGAGCGGATCTTCGTGCTTCCGCCGCTCTTCCACGAGGCGCCTGGCCGATGGCTGATGGTGAAGGGAAATCCCCGGCCCAATATGAAGGCCACGGACTATCCGTTCTTCTTCGAGGCCGACACGTTCATCCCGTCCGCCGCGCCGGTCTTGACGACCGGAAGCAAGACCCCGCTGTGTCTCCTCGCGTACGACCCGGCCGGCAAGTCCTTGGAGGTCGAGGGGCGGATCAAGGCCGCCAACGGAGAGGATCGCGGGCTTGGCAAGCTTTCAATTGTGAGAGCCTCCAAGCCCGAAAAGGAGGGTCTCAGGAGGCTCCTCTGCTCCTTCGACACCACCGGCCTCGCGGCGGGAAGCTATTCCCTGATCGCAACCGTGAGGAACCCCGAGAACGGCGAGGAGGGCCAAAGCGCGGTGGCGTTCGGGGTCCGGTAAGAGAACGCCGGCAAGGGCGATCCCCCACGTTCGTAGGGGCGGACCCCTGTGTCCGCCCCGGGGCCCTGTTACCGGCCGGAAACGTCCAAGGACGTGACTCCGGTTACGGTCCTCAGGTTGGTTAGAAGCGCGCATTGGGAGTATGGTTCGTGGAGCGGCTTTTCAACCGGAGGTTCTGCCATGAAGACAACTCGCCTCGTCGCTCTCGGCGCCATCGCTACCGTTACCGCCCTTCTGAGCGTTTCCACTGCCCCCGCGGCCGAGTTCCGGGCCGCGAGCGGACCGGGACCGCTCGTCGACACACCGGACGGCAAGAGCGTCGCCGAGGTCTTCGCCCTCGACCCCGGCCTCGTGTCAGGCCTTATGGCCGTTCCGCTCGAGACCCCCGTCCGCATCACCGATTGGCCCGTCGCCCCCGGCGAAAGGCGAAACATCGTGGTCGCGCGCCACGAGATCTACGCCCCGGGCGCCCGCATGCTCCGGGTGGAAGGCCCTCTGACGATCGAGGTCCCAAGGTCGCGCCGCATCGCACTTTGGGGAACCGTCGAAGACAGCGAGATGCGGGTCTCGCTCACAGCCGATCCCGACACCCTCGAAATTGAGGGCCTGACCCTGCATCCTGAGGGCCTCTTTGAGGTTCGGGAGGCCAGCGTCCTCGGCGCCTCCCGGCGCGGCCGGCACCTCGTCGCCAAACGCGGCGCGCTCAACAAGGAGAGCGATGTCGCGGCGACTTACCAATGCGGACAGGAGCTCCTGTCGGCCTCGGCCTGGACCTCAACCCGGGAAACCAAGCGCGCGTCGAACGAGGGTCCCGTCCCCAACATCACAAGCCTTCACACGGTGACCGTCGCGGTCGACACCGACAACGAGGTCATGCAACTCAAGTTCGGCGACAACACCACGACCGCGGCGAACTACATGACCAGCCTGTTCGCCGGCATGAACGTGATCTACGAGCGGGATCTGAAGGTGCGGCTGCTGCAGGGCACCACGTTCTATCGGGTCTCGTCGATGGCGGATCCGTATCCCAGCACCACGGGCCCCTCTGCCGACAATGCCAAGCTGAACGAGTTCACAAACTACTGGGCCGCGAACTATGGAGGCATTACAAGAGCCCTCGCGATGATGATCTCCGGCAAACAGTCCGGAGATTTCTCAGCCTCCGGCATCGCCTGGGTCAACGTCTTGTGCAGCACTGGGAGCGGCTACAGCTTCAGCCAGGTGTTCAAGTTCGCGGGCTCGACGGCCACCAACGACCTCCTGGTCGTCGCGCACGAGCTTGGGCACAATTTCGGCTCGCCCCACACGCATTGCTACACGCCACCCATTGACCAGTGCTACAACACACAAGCGGGCTGTTACGCGGGCGCCAAGAGCTGCCCGGCGCCCCAGACGATCAACGGCGTTGCGAACGTCACCGGCACCTTGATGAGCTATTGCCATCTCTCGGGCATCGGCGGTTGCACGTCCTCGCTGGTCTATCACCCGACCTCGGTGGCCCTTCTCGATCCCTTGATTACATCCAAGGTAGGCATTTGCGTCTTTCCCGCTCTCGCCGTCACCGCGATCAACCCCAACAATGGCTCGACCGCCGGCGGAACCGCCGTGACCATCTCTGGGACCGATTTCCAGGCGGGAGCCACGGTCTCGATCGGCGGCGTCGCGGCCACTTCTGTCATCGTCGTAAACGCGACCACCATCACGGCCGTGACGGGCGCGCACGCGACCGGAGCCGTCAACGTCTCCGTGACCAACCCCGGCGGCGGCGGCACGGCAACTCTCACCAACGGCTATTTCTACACGCCGCCACTCGCTTCGACTCCGTTCTACACGATCTCGCCGTGCCGGATATTCGACACGCGCAACCCGAATGGACCCCTCGGCGGCCCGGCTCTGACGGCTCAAGGAACGAGGACCTTCACGTTGACGGGAACGTGTGGCGTCCCGGCAACCGCGAAGGTGCTTTCGGTCAACGTTGCCGCAATCGGCACGTCGGGCGCGGGAGAGATCCGCATCTATCCGGGTAACGGGATTCAGCCTGGCACCACCACAGTCCTCTTCGGAGCCAACCAGACAAGGGCCAACAACGCGCTCCTCTGGCTCGCGACCGACGGCACCGGCACGGTCAAGGTCTACAACAACACCGGCGCGGCCGTGAATTTCATCCTGGACGTGAACGGCTACTTCGAGTGAACCCGGCAAGCGCCACAAGGAATTGGGAAGCTCTCGTGTCTTGACCCGCGTCCTTCTCCTCGCTGTCCTGGGCGCCTTGCTCGTCTACGGCGCCGGCTGGTGGTGGGAGCTCTTGCTTGGGGCGGTCGGAAAGCGAAGGTCGAGCTTCGACTCGATCGCTCCTTTTCTCGTGGTTGGTAAGACGGAAAGCGATCCAGACGGCAAGCTCGGCCACGTGCTTGCCCATATGCTGCGCGCGAGGCTCGCGGTTCTCGTTGGCGAAATCGCCGAAACCGCGCGGACCCTTCGGCAAACCGACAGGCCGCCGCCCCAGGGAGCCGCTCCAAGGCTCCGGTCGACCTCGGGGATTCAGACGCAGGACATCGACAGCTCCCTACCACTCAGGTTGCCGGATCGCGTCTTCGAGCCGCTCGACATCAAGCTCTCCGTCAGCGGCGTCGATGTGAGCGGGGTCTTGGCTTCCGCACGCAAGGCTCTGATGGCGGATCGCACGCTTCAGGCAACCGTTCACTTCGGAGAAGCCGACAAGGCGACCGTAACGGCGAACTTCGACGCCGGCTTCGGTGGGTCCCTCTGGATCGAAACCAAGGCCGCGAACGAGGAGCTTGTGTCGGACCTCGCCTACGGGATCGCTCACCGTGAATTTGCTAAAGAGCGACCCGAGGTCGCGGCCTTGACGAGGGGGGAGTTCAAGCAGATCGTCGTGGCGCTGAGCGCCGTCGCGACCCAAGAACGGCTTATAACGCAAGGACGCCGTCGCGACCCGGCCACATACGCCGCCCTGAGTCGCGAGATCGAAGAGCTGCTCCGCCTAGTTCCGGACTGGCGCGCCTTGAGGTTCGTCGCCGCGCAGGTTGCCGAAAAAGCGAATCTGGCAGCGCTCGCTGTTGGCCACTACAGAGCCCTGCTTGACAAGCGGGAACTCTCGCCTGAATGGGTCGCTTGGCTGAAAGACAAGGTTGAAGCGCTCGAGGGATCGCTCGCGCGCTCGTCACCCCCGGACAGCGTAGCCAGCGAAACAAGCCACTCGACCGATGGGCGTGCGGCGGATTGGGTACGCAGGTTGCTCGGGGTCGAATCTTTAGAGATGAGCCGCGAGGTCCGCGTGGGCATCCAGGGTACGCCGACCAAGGAATTCCTCAAAGCAAGGTCCTGCACCGTGCTCAAAACCGCGAGAGGGGCGCCCTGGCAAGACACCGAGCCGCTGGCCTTGTATGTGACCCAGCTTGCTGGTGTCGTTCTTTCCGTGGCGCCCCGGGCGCACTTGGTCTTCAGCCCAATCGAAGGCGCCTCCGCTGGAGGCCGCCAGATGCCGGATTCGGCGCTCATGAACTCCGTGGGTGTGCTTGGCTCGGCGACTCCTCCCGTTGAGATCGTTCTCATTCCTTACGGCCCGCTTGCCGGCGAAGCCTGGTCGCGGTTCCTCGAGAACAGCAGATCCGTCTTGGTAATTCCAGCAGGCAATGAAGGACCAAGGGCGAGGATTCCCCTCTTGGGCCGCGGAAGCGCGCTTTTTGCCGCCGCGGTGGATGTCAGGGGCGAGCCGGCGCCCTTCTCTCAGCGTGGCGACGGCTGTGTCTTCGCACCCGGCGTGAGTGTCGAAAGTGCCTCGGGAACCGGGCCCTCCGCGGCCCTCGCCGCCGCGATCGCCGCAAGGGTTGTCGCCGAAAGGCCGAACCTTGCGCCCAAGGAGCTCCGCCGGCTCCTCCTCGAGACCTCGCAGCCGGCCCCCGGCCAGAGCGACCCAAAGATCCTCAACCTCGCAGCGGCCCTGAAGGGTAGCGCGCGAACTGCGGATGCGAATTGAGAGGAGATCGCCAAGCCGAGCCATAGTCCCCTCTCCCGCGACAGCGGGAGAGAGGGATAGGGTGAGGGCCCAACCTCGCGTACCCATCAGGAGTTCTAACAGTCCAATTTGATCTCGCCGATTCATGCTCTTAGACGCGAGTCGAGTGTCAGCAGCGGAGCCTTCAGTTCACGCGAGAGCCAAAAGTAAGAGGCGTCGTAGGCCGTTATGCCCTTCTCGAGAGCGAGTTCCAACACCGCCCCGTGGTCCACGTCCACGTATCTGACGGCGAGTTCCAGGGCGATGCGCAATCCCGCGGCAATCCGGTCGGCCTGCGCCGGCTGGCGTCTGGCCTTCTTCCACGCCGTGTTCGCCACCTCGAAGCGCAGGAGAGTGGGGGCGAAGAGTTCGACGTCAGCCATCGCCGCGGCCATCCGTTCGCCCTCCGGCTCGCCGAACACGAGCGCCGCGATGGCCGACGCGTCCACGACCTTACCGGCCATCGCGCATCTCGCGGATCAGCCGCACGGAATCGCCGCGGGTCTTCAGACCAAGGGCACGGACGCGCTCCAGGGCCTCACCTGCGCTGATTCGGGGCGTTGTCGCCTCCTCGAGAAGAACGAGTAGCTCCCGCTGAAGAGAGCGGCGATTTCGCGCGGCGCGCTCGCGCAGGCGTTCCGCGATATCGTCGGGGACCTTCTTGATGGAGAGGTTGACTGGCATCGTGCTGCCTCCAATGTGGAACCATTCTAGCTCCAAGGTCTACCAAAGGATCCCCCGGGCCAGAGCCTCCCTCACCCGTTCTTCATCACCAGATGCGCGACCGCGGTCGCCATTCTCCTGGGCATGAACCTCGTCGCTTGGGCGGACATGGCGTTCACGAGGCCCGGGACCACGCTGGGCGTTCTTCGCAGCATGGCCTCTAGGCCGATCCTTGCGACGTCCTCGCTCTTCATCATCACAAGCCGCTGGTAGGGCGTGGCCTTCTGGCCGGAGACCTTCAGGAACTCGGTCGCGGTCACGCCGGGCGAGAGGACCGTGCATGACACGCCGGTTCCCGAAAGCTCGTGGTGAATGGCCTCTCCGAACGACAGCACAAAGCTCTTGGCGGCCGCGTAGCTTGCGTACGTGGGCGTGGGTTGGAACGCGCCGATCGACGCCACTTGCAAAAGGTACCCAAATCCGCGGGTGGCCATGTCCGCCGCGAAGAGCTTGGTCATATGCACAAGCGTCACGATGTCGAGCTCGAGCATGTTCCGTTCCCGCTCCCACGGGATCTCCAGGAACTTGCCGAAGAGCCCGAAGCCCGCGTTGTTGACGAGGACATCGACGGACTTCCCGCGCGCGGTCAGGTCTTTGTGGAGCCGGGCCGGGGCGTCCCTTTCCGAGAGATCGCACGCGACGATCTCGACGTCGACGGGGCTCTTTGCGGCGATGTCCTGGGCGACGGCGCGGAGCTCCGTCTCGCGGCGGGCCACGAGGACGAGGTTGGTTCCCCAGGAGGCAAGCTGCCTTGCGAAGTCGACGCCGAGGCCGCTCGACGCGCCGGTAACGAGGGCGCGGCGGCCCTTGAGGGGGGTCGTGTCCATGGTGTTCTCTCCTTTGTCTCGCGTTTGGGTTTTTGGCCCGGGCCGGCGTTTTTACTCCAAGCGCGAGCGCCGTGATCACATGGGTGAGCTCTCCTTCGAAGTCGAGGACAAACGGCGAGAGCTCCGGGTCCCGGAGCGCTTCCGCGACCCGCTCCGGCGGATCGCACATCTGCCAGAGCCCGATCGCGAGCGCGTAGACGCGCAGGAGAAACGACGCGGCCTCCTCGACCGAACCCGCCGGGAGAAGGTCCGCGAGGCGAACGCTGGCCTTCCCGATCC
>WBZQ01001375.1_pt1 | contig 16990 bp, 11 predicted proteins | sample 5204251 | NCBI WGS metagenome assembly WBZQ01 (sample SAMN12412402, study PRJNA552823) | activated sludge metagenome | isolation source: activated sludge from nitrification reactor of wastewater treatment plant... | place: USA: Virginia | collected 2017-09 | reverse complement strand
GTCAGTCCTTCGATCTCGCTCTCGGCGCGCAGCACCAGTCGGTGGCGCAGGACCGCCGCGGCCACGGCCTTGACGTCGTCGGGCGTCAGGAAGTCGCGGCCGCCGAGCGCGGCGCGCGCCTTGGCCGCGCCCAGCAAGGCCAGCCCGGCACGCGGTCCGGCGCCCAGCAGCGCGGCCTCGTGACGACGCGTCTCGCGCACAATGCGGCGCACGTAGAGCAGCAGCGGCTCGTCGGCGTGCACCGCCTGGACCAACAGGCGCCCGTCGCGCAGGGCCTCGGCGTCGAGGCAGGGTTCGATCTGCTCCACGGCCTGGCCCGCGAGATCGTCGCCGCGCTGCGTGCGGCGCAGGATCTCGTCTTCCTGTTCCTCGCTCGGGTAGCCGACCTCGATCCACAGCAGGAAGCGGTCGCGCTGCGCCTCGGGCAGCGGGTAGGTGCCCTCGAACTCGATCGGGTTCTGGGTGGCGAAGACGGTGAAGAAGGGCGACAGCGGGTGCGTCGCGCCGTCGAGCGTGACGCGTCGCTCCTGCATCGCCTCGAGCAGCGCGGCCTGGGTCTTGGGCGGCGTGCGGTTGATCTCGTCGGCCAGGAGCAGCTCCGTGAAGATCGGCCCCGGCAGCATCTCGAACACGCCCTTGTGGGCCTGGTAGACGTTCGTGCCGGTGACGTCCGAGGGCATCATGTCGGGCGTGAACTGCACGCGCCCGGCGCGCAGCGCCAGAGCCTTGGCGAGCGCGCGCACCAACAGCGTCTTGCCGGTGCCCGGCACGCCCTCGAGCAGCGCGTGCCCCGAGGCGAAGAGCGCCGTGAGCATCAGCTCGAGCGTCTCGTGTTGACCCACCACCGCGCGCGCCACCTGCGCGCGCAGCGCCGCGATACGCTCCGCGAACGCCTCGCCAGCGACGGTCATCGAACCTCCTGCAGGAAACGCGCCACGCGTTGGGCCAACGGCACGAGCGGGCGCAGACCACGCGGCGGAGCGCGCCGCGCGGCCGCGAGCTCTTCGAGCAGACCGGCCAGCCGCTCACCGGCACGCGGGTCGCGCTCGCGCACGAGGCGACGCGCGCGCTTCCAGCTCAGGCGCGCGCCGTCGTTCTCGCCCGCCGGGGCCGCGCGCAGGTGCGCGCCGAGGCCCGCGCGCAAGTCGCGCTCGAGCAGCGCCAACGCGTCGGCCGGACGCAGGCTGCGCGCGTAGAGCCCGGCGCGCGTCTCGACCAACGAGTCGCGCACCTCGGGCGCCTCGTCGCGCGGCAGCTCCGTCGGCGCCTCGGCCGGCGTGCTCGCCCAGGCCAGCAGGCCGAGCAGCAGCAACAGCGCGCAGGCGCTGGGCAGCAGCCGGTAGCGGCCGAGCACATAGGCCAGGCCGGGTTCCTCGACCAGACCGTGGCGGTACTCGTCGAACAGCAGCGCGCCGGCGGGCTGGCCGAGCAGGTGGCGCGCCAGACGCAGCCGTGCGCCCTGCGGCAGGCCCGCGTTCGTGAACCACGACGCGTCGGACAGCGCGAGCACGCGCCCGGTGCCGAGCGTCAACTCCAGGAGCACCGGCGCCTGCGCCTCGCCGAGCCAGACGCGAGCGTCGCGCGGCCACTGCGCGAAGGCGCGTGCGGCGCGCGGCGGCGCTTCGCCGGCCAGCAGCGGCGCCAGGGGCGAGTCGGCCGGCGCGCTGGCCGCCACGCCGCCCGACACCGGCCGCCCCAATTCGAGTCCGAGCGTGCAATCGAGGTTCTCGACACGCAGTCTCGGACGTGCGCGCTTGTCCGGCTCGGACACGGGCGTAGGCGACGGTGTCGGCGTCGGCGTCGACGGCGGCGCGGCCCGGCGTGGCCCGACCTCCGTCTCGCCCAGCGCCAGCACGAGCACGTTGCCCGCGCGCACCCAATCGAGCAGCTCCGCTTGAGTGCCTGCCGGACGCGCCTGGGGCGCGATGCTGAGCAGCACGCCGCGCACGGCTTCGGGCGCCGGCAGGGTCAGGCGCTGCGGGCGCGCGCCCTGCTGCTCGAGCAGCAGGAACAGCGCGCGCGCGCCCGATTCGTCGCTGCGCAACGACGAGCCGGGCGCGTACACGCGGCCACGCTCATACGCCAGGCGCAGCGGCCAGGACAGACCGGCGAGCAGAAGCGCCACGCTCACGCACGCCAGCAGCAACGAGCCGGCGCGCGTCACGGTCGGGCCTCGGCGCCCGCGGTGGCGCGATCGATCGCGCGCACGGCGTCGAGCGCGGCTTCGTAGTCGGCGTGCTCGAAGGGCTTGTTGCCGTACCAGGCGAGGTCGAAGCACGTCGTCAGGCGCCGGAACGGTTCGCCGGCCGGCACTCCCGACAAGGCTCTCACGTAGTCGCCGTTGGTGCGCTGGCGCTCGTAGCGAATGGCGCCGCGCTCGTGCAGCAGCGCCAACAGGCGCAGGTACAGCGCCCGCAACGCCAGGCGGAATTCGCCGCTGCGCGCGAACTCCTCCGCGAAGCGCGCCCAGACGTCGGCCGGCTGCGACAGCGCATCGGGCAGGACCGCGGCCGCGGGCGGCGCGGCCGTCACGTCGACCGGCACGGCGCGCCGCGTGCGCCTGTTGCGCAGCGCGCGCAGCAGCAGCAGGCCAAGCAGCGCCGCCGCGGCCGCCGCCAGGGCCCACGTGGCCGGCTGCGAAAGACTGCCGAGCGTGCTCTGCGACGTCTCATCGGGCGCGCGACGCCACAGGCCGCGCAGCCATTCGCGCAGGAGCTCCCCGAGCCAGCGGATCTGTTCCTCGAGCCAGGCGCCGAACGAGAACCCGTTCCAACGCGGCTCGAGGCCCGAGCCACGCTGCGCCGCGCGGAACTCGCGCCGCGCGAGGATCTGCTCGAGCGCCTGGCGCCACTCGCGCTCGCCCGCGTCACGCGGGACGGACGCGGGCAGCGCGGCAGGCGGCTCGATCGCCAGCGGCTCGGGCTGCGCGACTCCCGCGACGTGGTCGGGCTGCGCCGGCTCGGTCGCGAGAGGACCGGCCGCCAGGCACAGGAGCAGACAGGCGCCGGGCGCGGTCACGAGAAGGCCTCGCCGGTGCGCGCTTCGAGCGCGGTCACCTGGGCCAACAGGTCGGCGCCGCCCGAGAGCGTCTCCCAACTGGCGGCGAGCAGACCGTAGGCCACGCTCCACAGCAGCTCCGCGATCATGAGCGCCAGCACCGCCGCGGTCAGCGCCCACGTCAACGAATCGGTGCCGAGCAGCGCGCGCAGCGCCGCCACGTCGACGCGCAGGAACCACTCCACGAGCCCCAACGCCGCCGCGGGCGACGTCCAGAGCACGACGAAGAGCCATGGCGCCAGGAACTGCATGACGCCCATGAGACGCAGACCCACGCCCGTCGCGGGCACGCGGGCGGCTTCGCGCCAGGCCTCGAACGCGCTGCCTTCGCCCGCAGCGAAGCGTTGCAGGGCGAGGCTCGCGCGTAACGTCCACACGAACGGCAGCATCAGCACCAGACCGCCGATCCAGCCGAGCGTCGACAGGCTGCCGTAGAGCACGGCCGTGGGCGCATGCCGGCAGCCGAAGGCCAGCGCGCCGACGAGCGACGCGCGCCCCTCGCGACGCTGCGCGGCCATGTAGCGCGCCAGCGCCAGGCGCAGCGGAAAGCGTACGAACCAGACCGCCGCCAACCCGAACGCCAGCGGCCGCACGGCCGCCACGGTCTGGCCGGACACGAACAGGGACTCCTGCGATTCGCGCAGGAAGAGCAGGAACAGGACGGCCGGGGGCCCCGAGCCCAGCAGACCGAGACTCAGCACCGGCCCGGCATGATCGAGCGTGTACCAGATCGCGCGCGAGGCGAGCGTCGTCGCGCGTGGCAGCCCGACCTCGGAGAGCGCGGTCACGTCGAGTGACCCGTCCCTGAAGTTGCTGTGCAGCGAGGGCGCCGAGGCGCCCGGATCGCAAGGCGCGCTGAGCGGCGCATATCGAGAATGTGTAACCGACGAGCAACGCCGCGAGCCGGGATGCCTGGGCGGCCGAATGCCAGCGCAGCTCTGGGACAGGACACTAGCGCCGCGCCCACTCGGCGCCCAGCGCGGCCAGCGCCACGAGGCCGTAGAAGCCGTAACCCAGCGCCAGCCAGGTCAGCAGGCCGAGCGCGCAGGCCGGAGCGAGCGCGCTCAGGCTGCGCCAGCGCCCGCTCCGCGCGCCGCGCGCGGCGCGCGTCAGGCACTGGCGGCAGTGCAGGATGCCGTCGAGGCGCGTGGCGCACTCTTCGCACAGCGTGGCGCGACAGCGCGCGCACAGGCCGATGCCGGGCCGGTCGGCGTGCTGACGACAGCGCCACTGAGCGAGACCCGGCGCGGCGGAGGCCATGCGCGATGGTACGACGAACCCGGGCCGTCGGCGCGCGCCGACCGACGCGCGCTCAGTCCCAGAGCCAGGCCGCTCCGCGCACGCCGCTCGAATCACCGTGACGCGGCGCGCACAGGCGCGTCGACAGCCGATCGGAGAAGGCCTGCCGCTCGAGGAGCCGCGGCACGCGCTCGTAGAGCCGGGCGGCGTTGGAGAGCCCGCCGCCCAGCACGATCACGTCGGGATCGAGCACGTTGACGAGCGCGCCGAGCGCGCGCGCCAGACGCTCCTCGTAGCGCTGCAGCGTGGCTTCGGCCCGCGGCTCGCCGGCCTGCGCCGCGCGCACGATGCCGTCGGCCGGGAGCGTCGTGCCACAGGCCTGCGCGTGGTCGCGCGACAGCGCGGGGCCGCTCAGGAAGGTCTCGATGCAGCCGCGCCGCCCACAGTAGCAGGCTGGCCCCGGCCACTCGTCCGGCCCCGGCCACGGCAGCGGGTTGTGACCCCACTCGCCGGCGATGGCGTTGGGGCCGTCCCAGACGCGCCGTTCGAAGACCACGCCGCCGCCCACGCCGGTCCCCAGGATCACGCCGAAGACGACGCGCGCGTCGGCACCGGCGCCGTCGACGGCCTCGGACAGCGCGAAGCAGTTGGCGTCGTTGGCGCAGCGCACCTCGCGCTCCAGCCGCGCCTGCAGATCCTCGCGCAGGGGCCGGCCGATGAGCCAGGTCGAGTTGGCGTTCTTGACGAGCCCGCTGGCCGGCGAGATGGCGCCGGGCATGCCCAGGCCCACGCTGCCGCGCAGGCCCAACTCCGACTCGGCCGCGCGCACGAGCGCGACGATGGCCGCCAGCGTGCCGTCATAGTCGTCGCGCGGCGTGGGCACGCGCCGGCGCCAACGCTCGCGCCCCTCGCCATCGAGCGCCAGCGCCTCGATCTTGGTGCCGCCCAGGTCCACGCCGATGCGCAGCCGCGCCGCCGAGGTCCCGCCCGCGTGAGTCGCCATGGTGCGGCCAGTCTAGCCCGCTTCGTCGGACGCGCGGCGCGCCCGCGGCGGCTCAGCCGGGGGCTATTCGAACTGGCGCAACCTGCCCAGAACTCTTCGAACCTCGCCGGGGTCGGGCACGGGCGTGCTCGCGAGCAGGCGCTTCAGGGCGCGCGCGACGACGGGATCGGAGCGCCGACTGGCCTGCGAGAGCAACTTCAGCGCCAACCACAGCGTGTCGGCCACTTGCGCGCGCAGAGCGCGCTGGCAGGCCTCCAGTGCCGCGATGCGGGCTGCCTCGTGATCGCCTGCCGCCAGCTGAGCTTCGCCGACAAGCAGGTACGCCGCGGCTCCCGTGACGTCGTCGTGCAGGCGATCGCTCGCTGCGCTCACCTGCGTCGCGCTGGCCAGGGCGGTGGTCACGTGCCCTTCGCCCAAGGCGATCTCGGACAGCCTCAGCGTCACGTGCGAGCGGCCCCGTGCATGCCCGGCTTCGTCGTAGAAGCGCTGCGCGCGCTCGTAGGCCTCCGTCGCCTCGGCGGGCTTGCGCTGGGCGCGACGCAGGTCGCCGAAGCTGCGCCAGGCATTGGCCTGTCCGAGCGGCTCGCCGAGGTTCTCGTAGACCGCGCGCGCTCGCTCGAAGGCGGCTTCTGCTGCCTCCTTGTCGCCGCGCTGCAAGCTCAGGCCGCCGAGGTTCAAGTCGACGGCGGCGAGGTCGAGCGACGCGCGCATGCGTTCGAAGCAATTCGCCGCGGCTGCGAAGTGCTCGTGCGCTTCCTGGAGCTGGCCGGCGTGTTGTGCCAGTTCACCCAGTGCGCGTCGCGCGCGGCCCTCGCCGAGCAGGTCGTCATGGACCCTGTAGAGCGCGAGCGCTGCGCCGTACTGCTGCACGGCCTGCGTTGGCTCTGACCGGCGCCTGGCCAGCCAGCCCAGGTTGCAGAGGCACAGGGCGCGGCCGATGTCGTCATTGGCCTGGCGAAAGCAATCCTGCGCGCGGCGGTAGTGCTCTCCGGCTGCGGCCAGGGTCTCGGGGCTGCCCTGCGCGGCCTCGATGTCGGCCAACTGACGCCAGGCGCGTGCTTCGAGCTGCGGGTCGCCCGCGCTGGCCGCGGCCTGTTGCGCGGCGAGCGCCAACTCTTGCGCCGCGGGCCAGTCGTAGCGCAGCGCCGCCGCCGCGGCGCGCGTCAGCCGCACGTGCTCGCGCGTGCCATCTTCGAGCGCGCTCGTCGGCGCGCTCTCGGTCCAACGCCAGACCAGATCCGGCAGCGCCGCATAGTTGGCGGCCTCGGCCGCCAAGGCCGTCAGGCGGCCGCGACATGCCACGAGCGCGGCCCAGGCCGTGGCGTTGACGGGCTCCAAGAGCAAATCGATGGTGGGCTGGAAGGTCGCGAAGGCGTGCGCCGCGGCGGCCGCTTGCGTGCCCCGTAGGCGCGGCACGACGTCCTGCAGCAACTCGACCAACGCCGTGGCCACGGCCGCATGCAACCGCGCGCGCACGCCGGCCTCGCTGCCCGAGAGCGGCGCCGCGCCGCGTGACGCCCGCAGGTAGTGCCAGACGGGCTGCGAGACGCTGTAGCGCAGCGGATCGCCGTCACAAGCGGAGTGCTGCCGCAGCAGCTCCAGGCGCGCTTGGTCCTCCTCGGACAGAAGCGTGGCTCCAGGCAGGCCGCCGCGCAGCTCTGCCACGAGCCACCAGAAGAGACTGATCCCGGGGCTACGCACCTCCAGTTCCGCGCGCAGCCGCTCCAACATCGGTGACAGGTCCGGAGCGCCGCCGCTCGCGTACGTGCGCCGCACGACAGCCAGCGGGACCCCGTTCTTGAGCGCCCGACCGGCCATCACCACCGTGAGCGCGCGGCCGCCGATCTCGCGCACGACGGCGTCGAAAGTCGGATCACCCTGTGCTCGCTCCCAGGTCTCGTCGCGCTGCGCGGCATCGACGACGAACGACCCGCGCACAGTGCCCTCCAGCAGCTTGCGGGCTTCCGGCTCCGAGAGCGAAGCGGGCTGGACCCGCTCGTGAGCCCAAGGCCACTGCTCAGGATGCACGGACGTGATCAGCACGCGCAGCCTGGATGCCGGCTGGTTGCAGGCGCCCTCCAGAAAGGCGCCCAGATCGATTCGGACCGCTTCCGCAGCGAGTGCTTCATCCACATGATCGAGCACGACCAGCCGCTCCTGCTTGCCGAGGACCATGCCCAGTTCCAGCAGATCGGCACTCGTGTGCACGCGCATGCCGCGCGGCGCGACCGCCTGAAGCGCGCCCATCAGGCCGGCCGATGTGGAGATGCCTTCGAGACGCACGAACGATGTGCCACCAAGTGGCCAGCGCGCGAGCCGACAACGGTCCAGCACAGCGCGAGCGAGCTCGGTCTTGCCTGAGCCCGGCAGACCGTGCACGTGGACCAATCCCGGCTTGCCGAGGTCGCTCAGCAACTGCGCCAAGGCTCGCTTCTGGCCGACGAATACCTCGCTCGGACCGTGCGGCGCCCAACGGTCGAGGTCCGGCAGCTCGAGCTGCCCACGCGGCGGCGGCGCGACCCGCGTCAGATTGCCGAACGATCGAAACACCGCCGGCCGTCGTGTCGCGATCGTGGCCTGCTTCACGACCTCGGGCAGCAAGTGATCGGCCGCCAGGGCCGCGAAGAACGTCGCCGCAAGGTCGACCGCCTCGGTCCACCACAGGTAGTTCGACTTGTCGATAGCCAAGGCCAGCGGCACGCCGCAGGCATGGATCGCCCTGGCGGCCGCCTCCGCCTGGCACGCCAGCACCAAGACGATCTCCGGCGGCGCGCTGGCGAAGAACGGACGCAGATCTCCCTCGGCGAGCAACGGTTGCAGTCGCGCGGCGGGGACGTCGCTCTCGAAAGCGAGTCCCTCGACGTCACCGTGGCACAGGATCACGACGAAGCGCGACTTCGGGATCTGGCGCGCCGCACACGCGACGGTGGCCGGCTGCAACTCCAGCGTCCAGCGACGCCCGGAGAGGACCAGCGCTTCGGCCAGACGCGCCGCGAGCCGCTCGTAGGGCAGGCGCCAGTCGGTGGTCAGCGGTTCGCCCTCCGAGTCCAAGATCGGGTCGCCGATCAGCACCGTGAGTCGCGCGTCGCGCGCTGGGTCTGCGCTCGCCTGCACGACGGGATCGACGCGCACCTCGCGTTGAAGTCTCTCGCGCTGCGGCATCGGGCTAGAGGGTTCCCGGCGTCTTGTAGCCCGCGGGATGGTCGACGTCGAGCGTCGCGGAGCGCTGCGGCGGCGTTGCCCGCAGGCGGTCGAGCCTGTGTTGCTCGTCCTTCGTCAGCGGACGCCCCAGAAGGTCGGCCACACGCGCCGGCCACGCGTCCGGCGCGGACCCCGACAATGACGCCATTTCGTCGGCCAACTCGCTTTCGGGACGTTGCCCGACGTCAGCCAGCAGTCCCGATACGCGCCGCGCGGCTGCGCTGAGCGCACCGGCGGCGCCGGGCCGTTTCGACTTGGGGGGCTTCTGGTCGGTCATGCAGGTCTCCTTTCAGCGTCGCGCGCGAGCCGGCGGCGATGCACGCCGCGACACGCGCAGGATCACAACCAAGACTTGCCGCGGCATGCACGGCGTTGAACTCGACTACTGCCCACGCGCCGCTCGTGAGCCGGCCCACGTCGACGATCCAGGCACGCGGTAGGCGCACGAGCGGCAACAACTGGCGCACGAGCGGCAAGGCGTCGCTCGCTTCGGCGTGGCCGCGATAGGTGGCCGCGGTCTCGATGCGGCCGTCGAGCACGAACACGCGCACCTCGGCCTCGAACTCGACCACGTCGGCCGCAAGCACGGGCGTCTCCGGGCACGTGAGGCTATGGGCGCGGAGGATCGACGTCGGGTCGTCCGTGATCTGCGCTCGAAACAGCTTCGGTTCGACCGGCTTCACGAACAGGCGCCTCGGCTGGCGGGCAAGACCCGCGAGCGTGTCGAGCCAGACGTGGCGCTGGAGCAGCGCCCAGGGTAATGTGGCCAGCACCTCGTCGCGCGGCGCCAGAAGCTCGAGACCCAGGAGCTGGGCGAGCGTCCGGCAGAAGACGTCCGGGCCATAGAGACGCGCGCGTTCAGGCCGGGGGCGGGCGCGCCAGTAACGATCGATCGAACGCACGCGGCCACCCTGTCCGCGCCAGGCCGCCACGACGGCGCTCTCCAACCATGGCGCGCGACGCGGAACGACGAGCACGAGACCGGCGAGCGGCATGTCGAGCGCGCAACGGGCTGCGTCTGGCATCAGCCCTCCTCGACCTCTCTTGAACCAGACTGCCGTGTTTTGTTCGGGCGGCGGAGCCCTGACGCGCGGCGTCGGACTCGGTCGGCGTCCGCTCGCAGGGAGCGACCGGCACGACTGCGATGCGCTCGCGTGGGTCGACGCGCTGGAATGAGCCGCGGCGTGGCCTGCTGGCGACGCACGACTTCGGACGCGCGGCGCGCCCGCGGCGCGCTCAGCGGCCGATGAGCTGTCGGTGGTCGACCATGAGGCAGCGGTCCATCACCACCTCGAGGCCCTCGGCGCGCGCGCGGCGGGCGACGTCGTCGTCGATGCAGTCGAACTGGAACCACAGCGCGCCCGGCCGTTGCGGCGCGCGCAGCACGTCGTCGAGCACCTCGGACAGCTCGTCGCTGCGGCGGAACACGTTGACGACGTCGACCCGCCCCGGCACGTCCTGCACGCGCCGGTAGACCCGCTGACCCAGGATCTGCTCCTCGCGCGGGTAGACCGGGATGATCTCGTAACCGCGCGCCTGCATGTAGGCCGCCACGCGGTGCGAGTCGCGCTCGGGCTTGGGCGAGAGTCCCACGACGGCGATGCGCCGGGCGCCCGTGAGCAGGTCGCGAAGGGCGGCGTTCGAGGGGTTGACGTGCTCCATCTCAGGCGCAGCGTAGCACGGCCGCACGCTCAGGCCACGAACGTGACCTTGTTGATCTCGCGCAGCGTGGTGAGGCCCGCGAAGACCTTGGCCAGCGCGGCCTCGCGCAGGAAGGTCATGCCCTCCTCACGCGCGGCGGCCTTGAGTTCCGCGGCCGGACGGCGGTCGAGGATGAGCTGGCGCATGCGGTCGGACATGTCGAGCAGTTCGCCGATGGCCGTGCGGCCGTGATAGCCCGTGCCGGCGCACTCCTCGCAGCCGCGCGCCTCGTGGAACACGTCGTCGGCGTGCAGTTCCGGGTCGAGCCCGGACTCCGCGAGCAACGCGGGTGAGACCGGCGCGGGGCGCTTGCAGCGCTCGCACAACAGGCGCACCAGGCGCTGGGCCAGCACGCAGTTCAGGGCCGAGACGAAGTTGTAGGGCTCGACGCCCATGTTGAGGAAGCGCCCGATCACGTCGAAGACGTTGTTGGCGTGCACGGTCGTGAAGACCAGGTGTCCGGTGAGCGCCGACTGCACGGCGATCTGCGCGGTCTCGGCGTCGCGCACCTCGCCCACCATGACCTTGTCGGGACCGTGGCGCAGGATCGAGCGCAGCCCACGCGCGAAGGTCAGGCCCTTCTTCTCGTTGACCGGGATCTGCGTGATGGCGGCGATCTGGTACTCGACCGGGTCTTCGATGGTGATGATCTTGTCTTCCGGATGGGCGATCTCGGACAGCGCGGCGTACAGCGTCGTGGTCTTGCCGCTGCCGGTGGGGCCGGTCACGAGCACCATGCCGTAGGGCTCGGTGATGTACTTGCGCAGCTTGCGCAGCTCGGCCTCGGCGAAGCCCAGCACGTCCAGGCGCAGGTCGTGGAAGGCCAGCGACAGCGACTCCTTGTCGAGGATGCGGATGACCGCGTCCTCGCCGTGGATCGACGGCATCACGGAGACGCGGAAGTCGACCGTGCGCCCGCGCACGCGCAACCGGAAGCGCCCGTCCTGGGGCACGCGGCGCTCGGCGATGTCGAGCTCGGACATGACCTTGATGCGGCTCAGGATGGTCTCGTGGTGGCGCTTGTCGAGCGCTTCGAGGGCCGGGTAGAGCGCGCCGTCCACGCGGTACTTGACGAGCACGGCGTGGTCTTTGGTCTCGACGTGGATGTCGGACGCGCGCCGGTCGATGGCGCCCAGGATGAGCGAATCGACCAGCCGCACGATCGGGCTCTCGGCCGGCAGCCCGGCCAAGTCCACCAGGCCGTCGTCGTCGTCGCCCACGAGCTGCAGGCGCAAGGCCTCGCCGGCCTGGTCGAGCAGCACCTGGCCGCCGCGGTGGCGCTTGAGCAGCGCCTCGACGCGCGCGCGCGGCGCCACACGCGCATCGATCGGACGGCCCAGCAGGAACTCGAACTCGTCCACGCGCTGCACGTCGTCGAGGCCGCCGAAGGCCAACACGAGACGGCCGTCTTCACGGGCGACGGGCACGCACACGTAGCGCACCAGCAGCTCGAGCGAGACCTCCGCCCACAGCTCGGGATCGGCCGGCTCGTCGTCGAGCGAGGTGAACGGCAGGCGCCAGTGGTCGGCCTGACGCCGGGCCTGCTCGAGGCCGTCGGTCTCGGCCAGCGACGTCAGCGACGGCACCTGTCCGACCCAGTCGGCCATGGCGAAAGCCTAGCGTGGATCATGCGCCAAAGCACCTGTGGCGAGACACGCGTCGCGCGGCCAGGCCGACGAAGCTCGCGGGGCCGGCGAATTTGATTGGCTTTGAGCGCCGTTGAGACTCGGATCAAAGCCCGAGCGCGCGCTGCAACACACTCATCACGCTTGCCTTGCGTTCCCCCGTCCGGCTCCGCGTCCGGGTGCGGCGCTTTGATTGACGGCGCACGCAGCGGCGCCTATCTCAGGCGCTGTGCGGCGCGGGTGCGAACGACGGGCCGAGGGCCCGTCCGCGCGCTGGCGGTCGCGAACCCCTGACCCCGAAACAAACGATGCGCTCCCAACGGAGGTCCCTCCCATGCATGCCTCTCTGCGCCGCCTGACCGCGTGCGCCTGGCTGGCCGTCCCGGTCGCCGGCGCGTGGGCCGACGACGCGCCGGTCCCCGACGTCTCCAACGCCGCCGTGCGGCCGATCCTGGAGTGCGTTGCCTACAGTGGCAACGCCACCTACACCGCCCACTTCGGGTACAAGAGCGACAACACCGTCGCGGTCTCGATCCCGGTCGGCGCCAACAACCGCTTCTCGCCGCTGCCCCAGGACCGCGGTCAGCCCTCGACCTTCCAACCCGGGCGCACGTCGCCCTTTCCGAACTCCGCGTTCCAGGTCGCGTTCAACGGCAGCAGCCTGGTCTGGACGCTCAAGGGTCCGGACGGCTCCACCCGCACTTCGACCGCCAGCAGCAGCTCGCCGCGCTGCTCGTGCAGCGCGCCGCCCCCGGCGCCCGCGCCGGTACCCGGACAGCCAGGCAGCTACGAGGGTCCGGGCTCCAGCGCCAAAGTCACGCTCGCAGGGGCCAGCGAGACCGGCTTTGCCGCCGCCGGTGCGGCGCTCACCTTCCGCCTGTCGTGCCCCACGCTGTCGACGCGACCGAACTCGATGGCCGTGTACGACAACGACACGCCGCTGGCGCTCTCCGGCCTGGTGTCGACGGCCAACAGCGTCACGCTCCCGGGCGGCCTGACGGCCGGGCGGCACGACCTGCTCTTCGTGGCCAGCGACGTGTACGGCGCCGTGATCCGCAAGCGTGCCATCGTCTGGGCCGGGTCCACGTCGATTCCCGTCGAGGTGCTCGACGAGGCCGGCGCCCCGGTCGCCAACGCGACGGTCAAGCTGGCCCTGGCCGACGACGCCAAGGTGGGCGCCACGCTGATCACCAACGCCTCCGGCCAGGGCACCTTCGCGAATCTGCCGGACCGGTCGTACAACATCGTCGCCACGGCCTCCGGCAATCGCATCGGGTCCAAGCCCCACAGCTTCGTGGACGGCACGGCGGTCGTGCGCCTGCGCGGCTTCAAGCCTGCCAGCACGATCGACAACAACGACTTCTCGCTGGGCACGCAAGGGTGGGAGGTGGGCACGGCACCGGTCGCGATCATCCCGCACGTCGAGGGCTCGCCCCTGACGCTCGACGCGCCACCCGTGTCCGCGCGCGCCGGCAAGCGCCGCCTGCGTACGCTGGCCGACTCCGAACGCCTGGCGCTCGAGTTGAGCGCGGCGCGCGCCGAAGCCGCCAACGCCGATTTCGACCTGCAGCTCGCCACGTCGGGTGAGGGCCCACAGTTCATCTCGCGCACCTTCGCGGTGCCGGCCGGGGCGGCCTCCGTGCGCCTGCGCTTCCGCTTCATCACGAGCGAGGTGCCGGGCGGCTACTTCGGCACGGAGTTCAACGACTTCTTCAACGTGAGCGTGCGCTCGCAGCAGGCCGGCGGCCAGGTCAACGTGGGCAACAGCATGAACGGGCTGGGCCTGGAGGCGTTCGACGCGGGCGGCGCCACGGGTTGGTACGAGGCCGAGCTGCCCGTGGCCGCCACGGGCGACACAGTGCAGTTCGACATGAGCGTGGCCAACGTGGCCGACGGCCTGCTCGACTCGTGGCTGGTGGCCGACGCGCTGCGCGTGACGTCCTTGAACGTCGAGGCGGTCGAGTTGCTCGACATCGACAACGCGCCCTTGGAGTACGTCAGCGCGGCCGCGCACACCTACTTCGGCGGCAACCTGCGCTTCAACGGGACGATCCGGCTGCGCGGACCGGCGAGCGCCACGCTCGAGAGCCTGACTCTGCGCATCAAGCGCGGCGGCACGACGATCGCCACGGGCGAACTGCCCGCGGCGCTCAGACCGTCGGTGCTGACGACCTTCGGCAGCGACCAGACCATCAGCGTCGGCACGCGCCAACTCCTGTTCGAGGTGCCGTCCAGCGGCCTCGGCATCGGCGACGGCACCAACCAGCGCCTGACGCTGGAGGTCTACGCCGCCACCGCGGCGCCCCCCGGAGCCACGGCGGCCGACTTCGTGGCGCGCGAGGTGACCACGTTGACGCGCCTCACGCGCTACAACAACGCCAACCGCTATGGCGGCCGCGACGAGGCCACCTTCGGCGGCGACGACTGGCTGCTGCCCACGGTGCGCACCGTCGTCGGCCAGGTGGCGAGCGCCACGTGGGGCGACTTCTCGAACATGCACGGCGGCTCGTTCGAGCCCGACCACTCGTCGCACCGCGACGGCACCAGCGCCGACGGCTGGATCGACGGCTACGACCGGCGTGACGCCGACGTGGCCCAGCGCCTGATCGACATCGTCAACGCGCTGGGCCGGCGCATCCGCCTGTGTTACGTGACGTTCACGACGGCATTCGCCAATGCCATCTCGGGCGTCACGCTGGCCGACGGGCGCGCGGCGACGCAGGTGTTCCTCGATCTCGGCGACCACGCCGACCACTTCCACTTCGAGGTGACGCCCTGACGTCCGGCGGCCGGCCCGCACGCAGGCGCGGCGGGCCGGCCGCCTCGTCTCCACTCTGAGCCACACTGCGCGCGCTTTGCGCGTCAGGGACAGAGGGCGGCCTTCGCAAGGCCGTCACGGAGGCGAGCAAGTCATGGAAGCGCAGGTCATCATCTTCTGGAAACGGGTCGCGGTCGGCGCGCTGGCGCTGTGGGCAGCCACCGCCACCACGGCGCACGGGCAGGGTTTCGAACGCGAGGCGGCCCTGGCGGCGGCCGAGGAGTCCGCGCCGGCGCCCGTCGAAGCCTGGCGCACGGCCCGCCCGAGCGTGACGCCGGCCACGTTCCAGGCGCCCTCGCGGCGCCTGGGGATCGTCCCCGACGTGCCGGCCGCGGCGGAGTCGCCCGAGGCCCTGCAGTGGCTGGAGGGCGTGAGCGTCTACACCAACAGCCTCAATTGCCTGACCGGCCAGATCGAGCTGCTCACGGGTCACTACGTGGGCTACTACGGCGACACCAACGTGACCTTCCCCAAGGTGGGCGACGTCTACTACGGCCACGTCGTGATGGCCGGCATGGGACGTCCCTGCGCCGGGCCTCTGGCCCACGTCGAGATCTGGCCGCCGCCGGCCTCCGACGTCGTCAATCACCCGCAGTTCCCGATCCGTTGCTTCTTCACGCCGCCGGACGGCCAGACCCACGAGGTCACCGACGGCACCTGCCCCACGGCGTCCAGTCTCACGCTCGGCCCGTTCGGCGGCTACAACTTCGACTCGCGCGCCGCGGGCTCCTGGGGTGGCGGCCCCTACCCGCTGCGACAGGGCGCCTTCCTCGAGATCTGGTTCCCGCTGATCTCCAGCGCGCCGATGAGCGGCATCGCCACCAACTCGTACCTCTACGGGCTGGTGCAGGCCTTCGCGGGCAACAGCCCGTACGTGCTCGGCAAGCAGGGCGTGTTCGTGGCCCCCGGTCCGGCGCCCGCCTGTCCGCCGCAGGTCAAGGGCGATTTCAACGCGGACGGACGGCCCGACCTGGTCTTCCGCCACAACGCCACCAATCGCTACATGCTCTGGACGATGAACGGCACGCAGCGCGGCGCGGCCGCGTGGATCTCGCCCGACCCCGGTCCCGGCTGGCAGGTGGTGGGCTCGGACGACTTCAACCGCGACAACAAATCCGACCTCGTGCTGCACAACGCGACCACGGGCGAGGTGCAGTTCTGGACCATGAACGGCGGCGCGCGTTTCGGCTCGCCCGTGCCGCTCACCGGCGCCACGCCGTTGCCGCTGGAATGGAAGCTCTCGGCCACGGGCGACTTCAACGCCGACGGCTGGCCGGACCTGGTGTGGCGCAACTCGGTCACGCAGAAGATCCGCATCTGGACCATGACGGGCGCCGGCAAGAGCGGTGAGATCGTGCCGAGCCCCGACCAGGCGGCCGACCCCAACTGGGAAATCGTGGCGGCGCTCGACTACAACGGCGACGCCAAGCGCGACCTGCTCTGGTACAACTGGGCCTCGGGCAAGATCGTGCTCTGGACCATGAACGAGAACGTGCAGCGCATCGCCGGCCAGTTCACGACGCCGGCCAACGCGGGCGACGCCAACTGGAAGGTGCTGGCGGGCGGCGACTACAGCGGCAGCGGCGCGACCACCTGCACCAACGACGTCGTGTGGCGCAACGCCAGCAGCGGCAAGACCGTGGTCTGGCAGATGGACAACGCGGCCACGCGCCTGTCGGGCGCCTTCACCACGCCCGACGGCCCCGCGAGCGACCCCGACGGCAACGCCACGGCCCTGACCGCTTGGACCCTGGCCGGTCCACGCTGACGATCGTCGCACCACGTCGCCGCCCTGGGGTCGCCCCACGCGCCCCAGGGCGCGCGCGTTTCGGCCCTCAGGCCGGCTCGCTCGATAATGCGCGCATGGATCTCGACCTCATTCGCCGCCTTCCCAAGACCGACCTGCACCTGCACCTCGACGGCTCGCTGCGCCTCGGCAGCCTGATCGAGATGGCCCGCGAACGCCGCGTGGCCCTGCCCTCGCAGACCGAAGCCGGCCTGCGCGAGACCGTGTTCCTGCCGCGCTACAAGGACCTGGGCGAATACCTCGAAGGGTTTCGCTACACCGTGGCCGTGCTGCGCGACGCCGAAGCGCTCGAGCGCGCCGCCTTCGAGCTGTGCGAGGACTGCCTCGACGAAGGCGTGCGCTACGTCGAGGTGCGCTTCGCGCCGCAGTTGCACGTGCGCCAGGACTTCGAGCTGTCGGAGGTGGTGCGCGCCGTGGAGCGCGGCCTGAGCCGCGCGGTCAGCGCGCTCAACCAGCGTCCCGCCATCGCCTCGGGCGCCGAGCCGCGCTTCAACGCCGGGTTGATCCTGTGCGCGCTGCGCTACTTCACGCCCGAGCTG
>WBZQ01001374.1_pt1 | contig 16996 bp, 16 predicted proteins | sample 5204251 | NCBI WGS metagenome assembly WBZQ01 (sample SAMN12412402, study PRJNA552823) | activated sludge metagenome | isolation source: activated sludge from nitrification reactor of wastewater treatment plant... | place: USA: Virginia | collected 2017-09 | reverse complement strand
ATTTGCAAAGAAGGCCAAAGAGGGAGCCGCATCCTGAACATGTGAGCAAAGGAGACACACCATGTTTGGCAGCCTAGGTTTTACAGAGTTGATCCTGATCCTGTTCATTGTGTTGATTATTTTCGGGGCCGGGAAGTTGCCGCAGCTTGGTGAAGGGATCGGCAAGGCGATCAAGGGATTCAAAAAGTCCGTGCATGAGGCGGACGCGATCGAAGCCGAAGCCCAGGCCCAAGCCCAGGCTCAGCAGGCCGAGCCCGTTCAGGCGCAGGCCATTGCGCCACCTCAGGCCGCTCCGATGGCGACACCCGTCGTGGAGCAACCAGTTGCCGCGGCACCTCCGGCGGCGCGGGCATAGGATCATTCGGGGTAATGGGCGTAGCATAGAACGGACGTAGATCGTCATGGAAACAGATGTTCAGTTAGCTTCCGGATACATCGAAACCTTTGCCGGCAATGGCAAGGCCAGGAGTACGGGGGACGGCAAGCGTGCGGTGAAGGCCGGTATCCCACTTCCACACCATGTGGCGTTGGATCGGGATGAAAAATGGCTGTACTTTGCCGAGTCGGGATCTGATCGCGTGCGTCGTGTCAGCTTGACGGAAGGCACGGTCCACAATTTCGCAGGCATCGGCGAGACCTGCTACAGCGGAGATGAAGGGCCCTGCGGAGAGGCTGGTTTGTACCTGCCGCTGGATGTCGCCTGCGATTCTCGCAATGATCTGTATATTTGTGACTCCGGTAGTAACCGTATTCGGAAGATCGATCATGAGACCGGCATCATCACCACGGTGGTGGGGACTGGCGAGCATGGTTTCAACGGTGACGGACCCGCGCTGGAAGTTAATTTGACCTGGCCTGCCGCGATCGCGTTTGACTCCAACGATGTGATGTACATCGCGGACACCCAGGCGCACCGGATTCGTCGCTATGATCCGCGGACCGGGAAGGTGGAAACTATCGCCGGGGCCTGGACGCCGGAGGATGAAGCCAGAGAACAACCGCTGGTCGCGCGCAATTTAGTGGTGTTGTCCGGCGATGCGATCGGGATCGACTTCAGTGATGATAACGGCTGGCTGATGCCTGTCTGTTCGGACGGACTCGATTTGTCCATGTATCTCGATGACGGGAAACCGGCGTTGGACGCGCGGCTCTACGACATTGTCGGCATTGCCGTAGACAACGAGGGTGATGTCTACGTGGTCGATAAGGGGAGCAATCGTGTGCGCAAAATCGATCGTCAGACCGGTCTGATCTCAACGTTGGCCGGGGTCTGCCGGTATGGGTACGATGGGGATGGCAAGCCGGCGGCGAAGTCCATGCTGCATGCGCCGGAAGCGATTGTGTTTGATCAGCACAACCACGCGTACATTTCGGATACAGGGAATCATCGAGTTCGGAAGGTGGATGCCGAAACGGGTGCGATTAGTACGGTGGCCGGCAACGGCGATAGCGGCTACGACGACAAGAATATGGGTGGATGCGGAGCCGCACGGTTTGTTGCAAAAGATGCGACCGGGGCTCTGAAGCATGGCGACGGCCTCTTGGCCGTCGATGCGGTGGTGAACTCCCCGGTAGGATTGACGCTCGACTCTCAAGGGTATCTGTATATCTGCGAGCGGGGAGAAAATAAGATTCGTCGCGCCAAGTTGTGGTAGCGCTTGGACGCGTAGGCCAGTACTTCCGCCTGTCAGACGAATGCGGGAGTGTTGGGGGGTAGGATATCGCGCCGGGACATGAGGCGAATGACGTCGGTCCATACATCCCGCACAAGATTAGTGACGTTCCTCTCTTCTCTGTTCGTTCTCGCCCTCATTCTGGGCGGCTTCGGCATTCCCATCGTCAGCTCAGAAGGTATGATCATTCGTGCGCAGGCGCTCTCCGGAGACGTGCCGGCCACGCCTGAAGATCCGCTCTGGCAAAAAATCCCCCCGATGACCCTGCCGTTGAGCGGCCAGATTATTACTCGCCCGGTCTGGCCGGAACCCACCGCCCATGCGCTGGCCGTGCGAGCGGTGCACAATGGGACGGACATCGCGTTTCTGCTTGAGTGGCAGGACAACACGAAAAATGATCGGCTGACACCGGGAACCTTCCGCGATGGCGTGGCGTTGGGGCTTCCACTCGGCGACGCTCCCGCGTTTTTCTGCATGGGACAACTGGATCACTACATCAACATCTGGCACTGGAAAGCCGATTGGCAAAGCGACATCGATCGGCGAGCGGCTCGGACGACGGAAAAGGAGAAATCTTCCGGGAGTGAACCGAGGCGGTTTGAAGTGATTCCGCGTCGCGCCTCCTCGGTGGAGGACCTCATCGGCGGCGGATTCAGTACCCTGACCACCAAGGAAAAGCAGGGACGCGTGCAAGGCAAGGCCACCTGGAAAGACGGCACGTGGCGTGTCGTGATGCGCCGCCCCTTGTCGAGTGAAGAGCAGGAGAATGAAGCCAAGCTGATTCCCGGGCGCATACAAGCGATCTCGTTCGCCGTGTGGAACGGGGAGAATAAGGAGCGTAACGGGCAAAAGGCCGTCGCTCCGTGGTTTCAACTCGCCTTGGACCCTGTCACCAAAACCTAATGCATCCTGGTAGGATGAGATGAAGGCCGGAGTGCCGCCTTCTGTCTGACTCGGGAAATGAGGCAAGATTCTTGGAGGCGATGTTTCAGAAGCATCCCGTGATGATATCGAGAGCCCTTTCTCTTGGAAGGGCTCTTTGTGTGTATGGTGCCCTGGTCATGGCTCCGGCCTGGCCTGTACCGGTTATGGCCGCCGGTGGGACCCAGGAAATGACAGTGGAGGAGGCCATTCAGTTAGGGGAGGAGTTCGGGATTGCGGTGGGCGAGGTCGACGAAGAAGTTCAGAAAGAATTGAAGCTGCAGCGTCCCGAAGGTGTCGCCGTCTTTGAAGTGATCGGGAATTCCCGTGCCGACTATGCCGGCATCAAAGTCCGTTCGGTCATCAAGGAAATCGACAAGAAGGAAGTCCGCAATCTGATCGATTTCGGGAAGGCCGTGAAGGTGGCGATGAAGGAATGCAATTTCACGGTCGGAACCTATGAGCCGGCGGATCCTGGTGATCCAGTGGGATGGGGCGTGAATTTCCATTTCGTCGGGTGCAAACGCGATTAAGTCCGGTTGATGATGAGCCTGCCGCGAAGGAGAACGGACGAGTGATGCAAAAGTTGGCATTGGGCGGGATGTTGTTGATCCTCGCCGTGCTCACGATCACGTTCCACGAACGGGCGATCGCACAGAAGCCCGATGGCCAGGCGCCGCCTGACTGGGTGGGGGAGATTGAAAAGGTCTTCATCCGCTCGGAGGAGTGCAAGCAGTGCCACGATCGTCACTACGAAGAGTGGAAGGGCATGCGCGAACAGACCCCCGATCTCAAGGCCTTCGGACGGGTCGATGCGGCATTGTTGCATGGCACATCATTCGAGTCCCCGGTGTTTCGGACGGTGTTAGGCGTGTGGATGCAGACTAATCCTACGTTGGAGGAGCGGCAGCGGTGCCTCTCCTGTCATGCGCCCGCTGTCACCGTTTTCCCGCAGCATGCCGAGAAAATCAGTGCACAGGTGCTCTCGGGTAAGCCGCAAGTCGAGGGCATTGGGTGCGCGTCCTGCCATCTGATTAACGCCGTCGAGACCACACCGTTGCCGCCGCCCACGTACAAGGTGCAGGCAGGCGACATGTTGTATGGTCCCTATGCGGACCCCGAGGAAAACCTCGTGCATCCGGCGACCCAGGTGCCGTTGTTCCGAGGTGCAAACTTCTGTACGTCCTGTCACTTCGACAAAGTGAAGGATGTGACACAGAAGGATTTGCCAGGCGAAATTCTGCAAGGCACCATCTGTCAGGACTGCCACATGGAGCCTTCCACGGGAAGCTCCACCTCCAAGCGAGGAGCCATGACTCGCGCGATCGGCCGGCATTGGTTCCGAGGCGTCGTGATCCCCGGTACGTTACTGAAGAATCGCAATCTTCAGGCGGAATGGATGCCACGCATCGATATCGATGCGACGAAGTCTGGTTCAGGGGTGGAGGGCACGGTGCTGGTGAAGGTCGGGAGCCTCCCGCATAGCTTTCCGGACGGCGACCCGGTCCTGAAACAGTTTTTTCTCACGATCACCACGAAAGATGCGCAAGGCCAGATCCTGGCCGAAGAAACAAAGCGGTTTGGTCTGCCCTATGACAAGATTCTCCGGGGCCCGATTCCTGATCCATTTATCAAGGGCGGCAACACCCGGCGTGTCCCGTTCTCGCAGACCATCACAGCCGGGGGCCGAGAGCCGGCAACGATCGAGGTCGTACTGAACTACGCCTTGATTCCAGAGCCGGAAGCGGAGCTGAAGGCGAAGTATCTCGCCACGCTCGCCAACGACCAGGAACGGGCGGCTGCCAAGCGGGTCATCGAGGAATATATTCAACCTCGGATGCTGACGTACCGAGCCAAGTCATTGTAAGAGGTCCCCTGTCCTTTGAGTTTCATGATGGGCAGTGTGGAGCGCGGAGTGTGCGGAGGATAGGTCGATAGTGAAGAAACGACGAGGGCTGTTCCGGGGAATTGTCATCAGCGCCGTGTTGGTCATGATCGCGCTTGCCAGTTATGGCGTGCAGCAAGGGTTGGCTCAAGATGCCAAGGCCCAGAGCACGATCGAAAAGGCGTTCCCCAGTTCGAGTAAGTGTAAGCGCTGCCATGAGCGGGTGTTCGAAGAGTGGGAGACCTCGCCCCTTTCGCGATCTATCCATACACCGACCTTCCGGGCCGCCTTGGATGCCTACCTCGCCTCCCCGGCAGGAAAGGACAAGGCGCTCTGTTTCCGTTGCCATGCACCCCACGTGCGAGAGTTTCCCGATCACGCACAGGTCTTTGTGACTCAAGCGCAGTCTGGCGAGCCATCGCTCGATGGTGTCGCCTGTGCGCAATGTCATCTCATCAAACAAGTCGATCGCACGAAGCAACCGCCGGAGCCGAAATACGAGCTTGGCAACAAAACGATGTATGGGCCCTATAAGGATGCGGCCCAGAATCTCGCGCACCAATCCATGGAATCCCCGCTCTTCCATAAGTCGGATCTCTGTCTGAATTGTCATCAGGTTGTCCCTGCCGCTGCGGAACTCGGTAAGAGTAACGATTTGCTGGGAAACTGGGATCAGAGCAAAGCTGTGAAGTCGGGGAAAGAATGTCAGACCTGTCACATGCCGGAGCAGGTCGGTGAGTCGGCCAACGGCGAGGCTAAACGCAAGGTGGCCAATCATACATTTCCCGGGCGAATCGGCCAGCTTCGGCAGGAAGCGGCGAAGCTGGAGGTGAGCACGAAAGTGGAGGGGGAGAAAACGACCGTGATGGTCGCCGTGCAGAGCCTCGTACCGCACAATCTCCCGACCACCCACCCGGGCTGGGCCAGCGTGGTGTTGGATCTGGACATCAAGGGGAAGAATCTCAAAAGCGTCTTCACTGACAAGCGTATCTACGGGCGGAGCTACGCTGATGCCAAGGGGCAAAAGACCGTGTTCGATTTTGAAGCCGTCAAGGTGCTGGAGGAAACGGTGTTGAAGCCGGAGGAGAAACGTGTGGAGACGTTTAGTTTTCCGACACCGAAGGACACCAAGACGTTTGATGTTGAGGCCGTGCTCAGTTATGCCCCGGTGACCGGCCCGTCCATCTTCCTGCAGCGGATCGAAGCCGAATCCTCAAAAGGCGCACAGGATCCTGTCTTCCAACCTATCCCGATCGCGAAATTCAGCGAGAACGTGCCGGTGGCCCGGTAGCCTGTTCGTGGCGGTGATGCAGCGGTTGGGGAAACTCAGACGGCTGCGCGACGCAACGAGGGAGGACGCCTCAGTGGTGGCGTTTCATTCCGAGACGATGCGGGAGCCGGGTGATTTCGTCTTGAAGATCTGGATCGCGCTGTAAATACCCTTGGCAGGATGGTTCAGGATGAGCCGTGAATTGGTGATGTGCGTATCGATGAGCTCATACTGTCCGCCGCTGTAATACACATCACAGTCGTCGATCTCACAATTCTTATACACGTGATTGTCGAGTGACAGCTTCGCTTTGCTGAACTTCTGCTGATCGACGAGTATATATTCCGGCGCAAAACCCATCTGCTCCTCCGTTACTCGCGCGCACTATAACAAAGTCGCTATCCGTGCGCAAACCGCCGCGCAGCTTCCTGTTCCGCCATCTTTCGCCTTGATCCCATGTCGACCTCGCTATAGAATGGCGCCACCTTTCCGCTCGTTTGCAGCCGTGTCTGTTGTCGTGCATGCGGCGGTTCTGCTCGCCGCTCGATCGATCCGCGATCGGTTCAGTCCACGAAGCCTCTGGAACATTCATCGACCGCTGTACGTGATTGGTTCATGTGCGCGACGGGCATCCACCGTACTACGTTAGCTGGATTCTCAGTTTCACCATTCTGTAACACAGGAGGAGAACACTGTGAGTGACTCAGCAATTGTGACCTTTGCTCTGGTTGCGGCGGTGACCGGTATTGCCTACGGGCTGTATCTCGCCATGTGGGTGTTCAAGCTGAATGCCGGCAATACGAGGATGCAGGAAATTTCCAAAGCGATTCAGGAAGGCGCGAGTGCCTATATGAACCGTCAGTACAAGACGGTAGGGGTGGTGGCCTCCGTCCTGTTTGTGCTGTTGTGGGGAGCGGGTGCGGTCTCGGACAAGTTCGGGATGCTGACGGCCATCGGATTCTTGATCGGCGCCGGCGCTTCGGCGCTTGCCGGATATGTCGGCATGATCATCGCGGTGCGAGCAAATGTGCGGACGGCACAGGCCGCGCATGAAGGAATGAATGCTGCGCTTACCGTCGCATTTCGAGGCGGTGCGGTGACCGGTTTGTTGCTGATCGGATTGGGACTCTTGGCTATCACCGGATTTTATACGCTTGCCGCGCAGGTTGCGGGGCAGGAGAAGGCGATTCACGCCTTGCTCAGCCTGGGATTCGGCGGAAGTTTGATCTCGGTGTTTGCGCGTGTCGGTGGCGGCATCTACACCAAGGCGGCTGATGTCGGCGCGGACCTGGTCGGGAAAGTCGAGGCAGGCATTCCCGAAGACGATCCTCGAAATCCAGCTGTGATCGCCGACAATGTGGGAGACAACGTCGGTGATTGTGCGGGCATGGCGGCGGATTTGTTTGAAACCTATGCGGTTACGACCGTGGCGGCGATGGTGTTGGCATTCACCATGTTCAAGGGAGTCAACGCGCCAATTTTGTATCCACTCGCGTTGGGCGGCGTCACCATTTTTGCGACGATCCTCGGGATTCTGTTTGTGAAAGTGAGTCCTGGCGGCGAGATTATGCCGGCGCTCTACAAAGGACTCTTCGTTGCAGGAGGCATTGCGGCGGTGGCGTTTTTCCCGATTACATCCCAGATCATGGAGGGTGTCGGAGGTGTCACTGGTATCAGTTACTACTTGGCGGCACTGATGGGGCTGGCGGTGACGCTGGCGTTGGTCTTCATTACGGACTACTACACATCCAAGGCGTATGCGCCGGTACAGGATATCGCGAAGGCTAGTGAGACGGGGCATGCCACAAATATTATCGCTGGGTTAGCAGTGGGAATGCAGTCGACCGCGGCGCCGGTGGTGGTTATCGGCGCGGCCATACTCGGCAGCTACTGGATATGCGGCGGGGCAGCGTCGGGTGGTTTGTATGGGGTGGCGGTGGCGGCGGTGTCGATGCTGTCCATGGCCGGCATTGTGGTGGCGATCGATGCATTTGGGCCGATCACGGACAATGCCGGTGGAATTGCCGAAATGGCCCATCTGGGAAAAGAAGTCCGCGATATTACTGACCCGCTGGATGCCGTGGGCAATACGACGAAAGCGGTGACCAAGGGGTATGCTATTGGGTCGGCCGGTCTGGCGGCGGTGGTGCTGTTTGCTGAGTTCGCTCGTGAAGTGGCCAAGGGAACGCAGGCCAGCACGTTTGACTTATCGAATCCCTCAGTGCTGGTGGGACTGTTTCTCGGCGGGATGCTGCCCTTTATTTTTGGTGCCCTGTGTATGAAAGCAGTGGGCCAAGCCGCCGGCATGGTGGTGGAAGAGGTACGGCGGCAGTTCCGGACCATCAAAGGAATCATGGAAGGGACGGGAAAGCCGGAATACGGCACCTGCGTGGACATCGTGACCCAGGCGGCGATTCAAAAAATGATGATCCCGGGGCTGATTCCCGTGGTGGCACCGATTCTCGTGGGCCTGCTGCTTGGTCCGCAGGCGCTGGGCGGCGTGCTTGTCGGGAGCATTGTGACGGGCTTGTTCGTGGCGATTTCCATGACCAGTGGGGGCGGAGCCTGGGACAATGCCAAAAAGTATATTGAGGAGCAGGGCTTGAAGGGGACGGAGACCCACAAGTCAGCCGTCACCGGTGATACCGTGGGGGATCCCTACAAGGACACGGCCGGTCCGGCGATCAATCCCATGATCAAGGTCATCAACATTGTGGCGCTGCTCATCGTTGCGTTCATCGTCAAATAGCACGGGATGAGTGGGACATTGACGCGAAGACTGGGGCGGATCGCTCGTTGGCTTGACGCGTTCAACGGCCCTAGAGTAAGGTGAGCAGAGTGAACTGTTTGCGTAGATTCTGATTCACTGGAGGTGCTCCGATGGAAAAACAGGAGAGGAGACCGGAATCCAGAAGAGAATCGCACGGCAAGGAAGAGGTCAAGCCGAATCCAAAGGTTGTCGAGTCTGGCAAGAAACTGAAAGAGGATATCGATAAACTCGTCGATGAAATCGACGATGTCCTTGAAAAAAATGCTGAAGAATTCGTTAAGAATTACGTACAAAAGGGAGGGGAATAGTCCCCTCCCATTGTGTGCGCTCGGTTAATTTTCCCTCAGCGCGCTGCCCCTTCTCCGCTCCACCATGCGGAGACAATTCGCACTCCGTGCCCACCTCGATTGAGAAGACCTCCGTTTGACAAAGATGGGGTGAGTGGATACCATTCCCCTTACTTCTCAGTAACTTCTGAACGTCTCAGTCATAGACAGAGGGGCCATGCAGGAAAAGCTCTGGGTATTCCGACCGTCCGATCGTGCCATGCAGCAAGATCTGTCACGCAGGTTGTCGATTTCACCGGTGACGGCCTCGATTTTGCTGGCCCGCGGGGTGACCACCGCCGAGGAAGCGACACGCTGGATGTCCAGCCCCCAGGATGGGCTGCATGATCCGTTCTTGATTCCCGACATGGTCATTGCGGTCGAACGGTTGCATCAGGCCCTCTGTCGCGAGGAGCGCGTCTGCTTCTACGGAGACTACGATGTGGACGGGGTCTCGGCGACGAGCCTGTATTTGTCCTTCTATCAGGGGCTGGGGGGGAACGGCTGCGCCTACATTCCGCATCGAGTACGGGAAGGGTATGGGCTCAATGAGGGAGCGGTCCGGCGGTTGGCACAGGAAGGCGTGACCTTATTGGTCACCTCCGATTGCGGAACGACGTCGCATCACGAAATTGCTGTAGCCAGGGAGCTTGGTATGGATGTGGTGGTAACGGACCACCATCAAACCGATGCCACCATGCCGCCGGCGCTGGCGGTGCTCAATCCGCACCGTCGCGATGCGCGGTATCCCTTCAAGGGGCTGTGCTCAGCGGGGTTGGCGTATAAAGTTGTCTCCGCGTATCAGCAACGGTACGGGTCCGGCGAGGTCGAGCCGGAATCATGTTTGGATTTGGTCGCATTGGCAACGGTAGCCGATATCGTGCCGCTTCAGGATGAAAATCGGATCCTGGTCCGGGAAGGAATGACTCAGATCACGCGTGGTGCCCGCTGTGGCATTCGCGCATTGAAGCAGGTGGCCGGGGTGAACAAAGCCTGCACGAGCGAGACCATCGGGTTTCGACTCGGCCCGCGGCTCAATGCTGCGGGACGGTTGGACCATGCCATGCTCTGTGTGCGACTCCTGACGACGGAGTCCGACCAGGAGGCCATGCAACTGGCCGAGCAGTTGGAGCAGTTGAATCGGCAACGCCAGCAGATCGAGGAGGAGATCACCACGCAGGTTGCCTCCGATGTGGCGAGGGGCGAGCCGGCCGCAGCCATCGTGTTGGGTTCTCGTAACTGGCATCTGGGCGTGGTCGGGATCGTCGCCGCCAGATTGGTCGATCGATTCCATCGGCCGAGTATCGTGATTGCGGTGGACGACAAGGGTACCGGCAAGGGGTCGGCCAGAACAGTCGACGGATTTGATCTCTATCAGGGACTGTCGGAGTGCCGGGATCTGTTGGAGGCTTTTGGCGGGCACCCGAGCGCCGCAGGGCTTACCATCAAGGAGTCACGGCTGGACGAATTTCGTCGAAGATTTTCCGAGGTGGTGGCCCGGTGGACGATCACCACGCGTCTTGTTCCAACATTGCAGGTTGATGCCGAAGTCAATCTGACCGATGTGAATTTCGATTTGATCCAGGAACTGGAATCACTGCACCCCTTCGGTGCCGGAAATCCCGAACCCACCTTGGCGGTTCGCGGGTTGGACGTCGTCGAGGCGCGTGTGGTTGGGGAGAAGCATCTGAAGTTGCGGGTACGGCAAGGACGTTCATTTATTTTTGACAGCATCGGGTTTCGCATGGGGTCGTTCGAAGGCCTTGGGCTCAGGGCCGGCCGGCCGGTGGATCTGGCCTTCAGCCCTGAGCGCAATCATTGGAACGGCTACGATCGCGTGCAATTGCGCATCAAGGCGCTCCGCATGAGCGGCGAGGTGTCATAGGTATGCCGCACGAGACGGTCACAGAGCTTGGTCAGTTGATCGAGCGGGTGAAGAGCTACAACGTCGAGGCGGATTTGGACCTCGTGCGTCGCGCCTATGATTTTTCAGCCAAAGCCCATGAGGGGCAGACGCGCCAATCCGGCGAGCCCTATTTCCGGCATCCTCTGGCCGTCGCCGGTCTGTTGACCCACCTAAAGACAGATGTCACGGCCATCGTCGCGGGTCTTCTGCATGACACGCTAGAAGATACGCTCGCCACGCCGCATGAACTCGAGCAGCGATTCGGAAAAGACGTCGTGCACCTCGTGGACGGCGTGACCAAGATCGGGAAGATTACCTTCAGGAATTATGAGGAAAAGCAGGCAGAGAATTTCCGCAAGATGGTGTTGTCGATGGCCGACGACATTCGCGTCGTCCTCATCAAGCTCGCGGACCGGCTGCACAACATGCGGACCTTGGAGTATCTCAGCGAAAGCAAGCGGCAGCAGATCGCGCAGGAGACGTTGGAGATTTATGCTCCTCTGGCCAATCGCTTGGGAATCGGATGGATTAAGAATGAACTGGAAGATCTCTGCTTAAAACATCTCAAGCCGGATGTGTATGAGCTGTTACGCGTCCGCGTCGCGAAGCGGGATGAAGATCGGCAGCAGTACATTCTGGAAGTCATCGAGATGGTGAAGCAGGCGATGGCCGAAACCGGTTTGCAGGGCGAAGTATCGGGCCGACCAAAGCATCTCTACGGGATCTATCAAAAGATGGAGAAGCAGTCGATCTCGTTTGAGGAGGTCTACGATCTCGCGGCGCTGCGTATCATCACTGATACCAAGATGAACTGCTATGCGCTCCTGGGCGTCATCCACTCCCTCTGGCGGCCACTGCCGGGACGGTTTAAAGACTATATCGCGATTCCGAAATCCAACATGTATCAGTCGTTGCATACCACGGTGGTGGGCCCCAAAGGCGAGCATGTGGAGTTTCAGATCCGTACGGAAGAGATGCATCGTGTCTCCGAGCAGGGGATCGCGGCGCACTGGAAATACAAAGAGCATGGGCGGATCGATGAAAAGGACGGCAAGGTCTTCAGTTGGTTGCGGCAATTCGTGGAGTGGAACCAGGACTTGCCGGACAATCGCCAGTTTATGGATTCGGTCAAGCTCGATCTCTTTCACGATGTCGTCTACGTGTTTACGCCACAAGGCATGGTCAAGGAGTTGCCCAAGGGCTCTACACCGGTAGACTTTGCCTATTCCGTCCACACGGAAATTGGAGACCATTGTGTCGGGGCGAAGGTCAACGGCAAGATTGTGCCGCTGAAACATATGATGGAAAGCGGCGACATGGTCGAAATTCTGACGGCCGCCAACCAAACGCCACACCGAGACTGGCTGAAGTTCGTCCGTACGTCTCGGGCGAAGACGAAGATCAAGCACTGGATCAAAGCGGAAGAACAATCTCGCAGCGTTGAGATTGGGAAACGACTGCTGGAGGCGGAGTTCCGCCGGCACGGACTGGCGCCGGCGCAAATGATGCGCTCCGAGCAGCTCCTGATTGTCGCGAAGCAGGTCGGGTATGACACGCCTGAAGAGTTAGCCGCCGCCGTTGGTTTTGGGCATCTGCCGACGTCTCAGGTTATGAGTAAGATCGCCCCTCCCGTTCCGGCGGACAGTCAGCCAATCGTTCCAGAACCGCCCGTCCCACACAAGCCCGCAGCCGGTCGGGCCGATGACAAGGGCGTGCAGGTCAAGGGCGCGCGTGATTTGCTCATGCAACTGTCTCGTTGCTGTAATCCCGTTCCGGGCGATCGTATTCTCGGGTACATCACCAGAGGGCGCGGGCTGACGATCCATACCGTCGATTGCCCCAACCTGGAGGCGCTCGACTACGATAAGAATCGCCTGGTCGAGGTGGAGTGGGATCGATCGACGCCCAGCACCCATTCCGTCAAGGTGTCGGTGATTGCCGTGGATAAGACCGGAGTGTTGGCTCATGTCTCGACGGCGATTTCCGAGTGTCAGGCGAATATCAGTCGTGCGGAAATCACGACACGTGAGGATCGGAAGGCCATGCTGGATTTTATCGTCGAAGTGCTGGATACCGCGCATCTCGCGCGGGTGCTGAAGGCGATTGAGAAAGTCGACGGCGTGATTACCGTGCGTCGCATGCGTTCCTGGCAGGAGCGTCCCTCGTCGTAGGGGTTCCTGGTGCAGTGCTCCCTTCCTCAGGTGACAGTCATATGACCTTCGGAGTGTTGGTTGGTACCGTTGTGGCCACGGTCGCTCTTGTGGCAGCGGTGTTGATCGTATTCGCCTACCTGTTCGCGAAACGCGGCAAATCTGTGCCACGCCTGCCATTTTATGCCGGTGGCGTGGTCGTCCTCTTCGTGGCCGCGACGCTGGTTGCCCATAGCGAACTGGTCAGTGATGTCCCCCAGCTCGTTCGGGCGGCCCTGGATGTGGCAGCCTGGCTCGGCGCCTCCTTTTTTCTCTTCACGATTCTTGATGTCCTCATCATCGGCGAATGGCTGATCGAGCGAGGGCAGCGATACATCCCTGATATCGTCCGCCAGTTGCTTATTGGTGCAGAGGTGGTGGCTGCCGGGGTGTTGATTCTCTGGCTGGTCATGGGTATCAACCTCGTGGCTCTGGTTGCGCTGCCGACGGTGGCGGCTGCCATGGTCGGCGTAGCGTTGAAGGATACGTTGACGAGATTTTTCTCGGGGATCGAACTGGGAAAAATCGTGAAGGTGGGAGACTGGATTTCCGTGCTCGATCGAGAGGGTATTGTGACCCATATCGGTATGGAGCACGTGACGCTCTTCACGCGTGCGCACGATGTCGTCTCATTGCCAAATGATGCGGTGATTCAAAGTGGGGTGACCAACTATTCGCGGCCAACCACGACGCATTTCTGCAATGTCTTCGTCGATGCTGCGTACCGGACGCCGCCTGAGGACGTCTGTGCAACGTTGCTCGAGACGGCGGCTGCGGTGTCGGGGGTGTTGCCGGAACCCAAGGCCACTGCACTGGTCATGGCGTTTAACGAGTCGGCCATTCAGTACCGAATCAAGTTTCCGATCGGGGATTTTGCGCAGCGGGACATGATTGAAAGCAGGATGCGAACGTATATCTGGCACGCCTTTTCTCGAAAGGGGATTGAGATTCCCTTCCCGCAGCGAGTTGTCCACAGAATTGCCGAGGCGGAGGCTGATGCTCATGCAGCGACGATCGGCCGGATCAGCGCGTATCTGCCGACCGTTGATTTCTTGGCGACCCTGGACAGAAAACAAATCGAAGTCCTGGCCAGCGGGGCGCGGTGGGAGCAGTACTTGCCAGGGGAACGGGTGGTGCGTCAGGGCGATGCGGGAGATGTTTTATACATTATCGTTGCTGGTAAGGCCGATGTTCGTTTGGAGCAGGGCGAACTGAGTTCCACGGTGACCACGCTTGAGGCGGGAAAGTTTTTCGGCGAGATGTCCTTACTGACCGGTGAACCGCGTTCCGCGACGGTATTGGCCGCGACAGACTTGACCGTGATTGCCGTGGGAAAGCAGGCATTGTTACAGGCGATTCAGGAAGACAGGCGGTTGATCGAGCGGATTGGTGAGGTGGTGGCTCGTCGGCAAGCAGCGACGGCGGCGGCAAAGGCCCAACTCTCCCGGGAGGCTGCGGCGCTTTCCGTGGTCACGCAGACTCGTTCGCTTGTCGAACGTATTCAGAGTTTTTTCTGGGGAACGCGTAAAGCGGAATGACTCGGATGCAGAGTGATCAGGGTTGCTTGAAGCTCAGCTTCATACCGCGTTGTAACTGCAGTGCCGCTGCTCGTCCTGCCCCAAGTTCGAGGACATACAGCGCCCCTTCATCGGAATGGTACTGAGGGCAGCCGTCGTCCTGCCTGGTGCAGATGGGGACATTCCGCTCAATATGGATGATGGTCTTTTTTGCATCCATCCAGATGATATCAAGCGAAATTTTGGTGTTCTTCATCCAGAAGGTCCATGGCTGGGCATCGCCGAAGATGAACAGCATCCCGCGGTCATCGGCGAGGTGTTCACGAAACATCAGCCCTTGTGCGCGTTTCATGGCCGTATCAGCCAATTCAGCCTGAATTAGCGTGCCGGAAGGGGTTTTGACCGTGATGAGCGTTTCGGTCGGTGTCTCGGCCGCCCAGCCTGAGCAGGCCACAACGGCCATGGCGAGGCTCCAGGCACAGCATCCTGCCCATCTCAGCCAGGTTCCGGACCGTGTATGTTCACCGGGAAGCAGGGTGTGCCGTCTCATGGCGGCATCCTAGCGGGCTCTTCGTAGGAACGTCAAGGTATGGCGTGCCCTGGTCGGTCCCCGGATGCCGTCTTGCAATTTCGTCGGCCGCTGTGCCATCCTCGCCGTACTGTGTGACATGAATGGAGGCTGTTCATGAAGGAAACGCGACGTGTGGTGTACATGCGAGGCGTGTTTGTGTGCCCGAAGTGTCGGCAGTCGTATGTGCAAGAAAAGTGGATCGAAGAGTTTAGAATTCGTTGTCACAAATGCGACTATCGCGGGACACTGACACAAGTGTCCGTCGAAGAGCATATGGATGAAGAAATCGTTCGTCGGTAGGACGTTCCGTTACGCGGTGAATATTTCTGGGGATCCGTTCTCCTTTCCTTCCGCCGAATGATCTGCCCTCCAACCAGGCGGCTCAAGGTACAGCTCGGCCGGTTCCATCTCATCATGTGGACAGCAAAAGGCAAGAGCATGACGCAGATGTGGCGAATGCTGCTTCTGTGTGCGGTGAGTCTTGTCGCTGCGCCAGCGATCGGTCAGTCGGCCGATCGCCAGGACACGGTCCATGTGCTGGTTGCCTACCACTCGCTATCCGGCCATACCGAGCAAATGGCTGGCGCGGTCGCACAAGGCGCTCGAGCAGTTCCCGGGACACAGGTGCTCATCAAGCGGGTGGGGCAGGTGACGGCAGATGAGTTGTTTGCTGCAGATGCGATCGTTCTCGGCTCTCCGGTGTATTGGTCTAACATGGCCGGTGAGGTCAAGAATTTCATCGATGACTGGCAATTCAAGTTCGGGGTCTTTCCTGAGTTTAAGCTCAAGAACAAGATTGGCGCCGCATTTGTCACCGGAGGACAGATTTCCAGCGGGAAAGAATTAACGATGCTGTCTATTCTCGCGGCCATGCTTGGGAATTACATGATCGTGGTCAGTGGTGGTGGGGCGTTCGGGGCCTCTGCGACGACAGAAGGTTCGAGTCCCGGGATTGACGAGCAAGAGTTGGCGGCGGCCAGGGAGTTGGGGGGAAGGGTGGCTGAAGTGGCGGCGGCAGTTAAGATTGGAGCCGAGCTTCGCCAGAACCGACCAGGCTTCAGTGGTCAGTGATGGTGTTGGGCCGCCCAGTTACGACGACACCGGTTTTCTGCAGGTACTCTCCAGTTGACTCTTTGCGAGCGCGACGAGCTCATGGATATTTTTCGCACACCTGCCGCAGCATCCCGTATCCCGAAGTCCGAATTCTGCAATGATCTGACGGGTGGTCAGGCATCCCTGACGACCCGCTTCCCGCACGTCTGATTCCGTTAAGCCCTTACATAAGCAGACATACATGAGTGGCGTCTCCCACTGATGATCGGTGTTTCTTGCCAGATGCATGACACACTATCTTTCCTCGATACTGATAACCGTTCTCAACTATGGCAAGTATACCGATGATCTTGAGATCTGTCAACATTCCAGGTCGTTGATGCCTGTCTTTCTTCATGGGAGAGGGAGTACTGACAGGGCAGAATGCCGACCAATCGACCCGCTGGGCCTGTCGATGCTGCTGCTTGAGGCCATCCCCAGGGTATCGGGTGCTGCTGACCCTGGGTCTCTGCGCACTGTTGTCCCGTTGCACAGAAGAGATAGTCAGAGCGCGTGGCGTATACGCTCGAATGCTGTCGTGAGCCTTGAACTGAAGATGGAGATGGGTGGAACTGGAGAGATGTGCTGCTGCAAAAATACAAAGGCAGGAAGCCCTTTCGAACTTCCTGCCTTTGTTGTGCTGTGGCCCGTTACTACTGGGAGCAGTTTCCCGCCCCCAGTAGTGTGAGTCTTACAGCCAGTTCACGCGCTCGGCCGGCCGAATGTAGATCGGCTCTTCGACCTGAATACGCGCCACTTCCTTGCCCGACTTGTTGAAGCCCAACACGGTATCGTTGTACATGTCGAACCGCTTCCCGTGGATCTGGGTTTCAAACACTTTCGGACCCGGAATGACATCGTACCGGAAGACGATCT
>WBZQ01001373.1_pt1 | contig 17009 bp, 14 predicted proteins | sample 5204251 | NCBI WGS metagenome assembly WBZQ01 (sample SAMN12412402, study PRJNA552823) | activated sludge metagenome | isolation source: activated sludge from nitrification reactor of wastewater treatment plant... | place: USA: Virginia | collected 2017-09 | reverse complement strand
TTCGTGATGTTGTTCGGGGCGATTCTCATGGGAGCCTCCTCGCGCGACATAGAGCAAGAAGGTCGCCAGAAGTTCCTAGGCTCCGTCGTCCCCGCCCCGGAACTCGGATCGAATCACGCGCGTCTGGGCCAGGCGATCGTGCAGGGTCCGGCCTTGGAGATCGAACGCGGCCATGAGGTATCCGATCAAGAGCGTGAAGCTCGTCACCCATGAGGCCAGGGTTCGGCAGGCGGCCCGAAGGTAGGTGATGGGGCTCTCGTCCGGGTTCACAACCTTGATGCTCAACGCCATGCGCCCGGGTGTCGCTCCAAACTTGCCTAAAAAGAGAGTCTGGTACACAAGCGAGAGTGCCAAGGCCAGGAGGGTGTACCGGGCGAGGAAGCCGACGAAGAGATCCATGACGAGACCCATGTCGTTTTTCTGAGCGGGTCCCAGGGCCTTGTACGAGAGTTCCAAGCCCCGGCTGAGCGGGCGCAGCAGGATGCTTGTTGTGAGGTTGAGAAGGATCGCGTCCAGCAACCACGCGCCGAACCGTTGCCAAAACCCCGCATAGTCGATCGCGACGATCTTGGGCGCTTGGCTTGTGACGGGGCGGAATTCCGGTTGCGTGCTTGGGTGACAGCGCTCGCAGAGGAGCCCATCAAACGTGCGCAGCAGCCTGGATCTTGGGAACAGGCCTCCGCATTCGACGCAGGCCGCCATGTCCGGGGAGCCCGCCGATGTTGGCGAGTTCGTCGGCGAGCCTGGTTGGACCACGGCAGCCCGTCGCGCCGACGTCGCCTTGAGAACGCCCACGCCGACATCCACGAACGGCCTCCAGTCCGGCATTCCGTCCTTCCAGACCATCGTGTCGGGGCCGAGCCGGCCCGAGGAGACGTTGCGGGCGAGCTCGTCCTGAGAGATCGGCCCCACGGTCTGGCCTCGCTCGACGAAGTACCAGACGGGGCTCTCTTGGCCCGCCGCTCCATCCGCCACGTCCGTTCCGTCCGTGCGAGTCGCCAAGGGACCTCCTTCTTGCCGAAAACGGTGCGATATCATAGGCCCATGACGAAACGCCGACTCGTGCTTATCCTGGCCTTCTTGACGCTCGTCGAAGGCCCCGGCCACGCGGCCGAGACCCATCCCTTCTCGGTCCACGACATGCTGGCCATGGACCGCATCAGCGATCCCGCGGTCTCGCCGGATGCCCGCTCCGTGGCTTTCACGGTGCGCGTCACCGACCTGACGGCGAACAAGGGCCGCACCGATATCCATCTCTTGGACGTCGCCACGAAGGCCGTCCGCAAGCTGACGTCCAACGAGGCCAACGACGGGAGCGCACGCTTCTCCCCGGATGGCAAGTTGCTGTATTTCCTCTCGACCCGCTCCGGGTCCTCTCAGGTGTACAAGCTCTCGTTTGGGGGCGGCGAGCCTGAGCAAGTCACCAAAGAGCCTTTGGATGTCGAGAACCTGGAGGTCTCTCCGGATGGGAGCTTTCTCTTGATCTCGATGGCGGTCGTGCCGGGTAAGACGCCCGCCGAAACCAAGGCGATTCAGGAGGCCAAGGAAAAGTCCAAGAGATCGGGGATGGCGTTTGACAACCTCCTCGTGCGGCATTGGGATACCTGGAAGGACGGCACGCGGAGCCACATCTTTGTGTATCCGCTTCCTTCGGGGCCGGCAAAGGACCTCATGTCCGCAATGGACGCGGACGCGCCGACCAAGCCGTTTGGGGACTTCTCCGAGGTTGCGATGACGGCCGACGGGAAGACGCTCTACTTCACCGCGCGCGATGTGGGGCGCGAGGAGGCCTGGTCGACCAACCTCGACATCTTCGCGGTTCCGACCGACGGCTCTTCGCAGCCCAGGAAGTTGACCACGAACCCGGCGACCGACACCCAACCCGCGCTCTCGCCGGATGGTAAGACCCTGGCCTACTTGTCCATGAGCCGTCCGGGATATGAGGCGGACCGCTATCGGGTTGCCCTCCGCGATCTTGCGAGCAGCAAGGACCGCTATCTGGACCTTCGGTTCGACGATTCGCGCTTTGGAGACCGTTCGCCTTCGGATTTGATCTGGTCCGCGGACGGTTCGGAGCTGTTTCTCTCCGCTTGGCACCTTGGGCAGCACGCGCTCTTCGCGTTGAATGTCGCGACCGGCAAGAGCCGCGTCCTCGTAGGCTCTGGCGCGGTCGTGTCGCCGCGGCTGTTGGGCAAGGACCGGATTCTCTTCGGCCTGAATTCGCTGATGGCGCCGACCGAGCTGTACGCGATCGCGACCTCCGGCGGGGCCTCCGACCGGTTGACCAGCCTTAACAAGGACAAGCTCGCGGCCGCGCGCCTCGGAAGCCCGGAGCAGTTCACGTTCACGGGAGCCCGGAACGAGAAGGTCTACGCGTATCTCGTCAAGCCGGTCGACTTCGACTCGGCGCGCAAGTACCCCATCGCGTTCCTGATTCACGGGGGACCGCAGGGTTCGTTCGGGAACGACTTTCACTATCGCTGGAACCCGCAGGCCTATGCCGGAGCGGGCTACGCCGCGGTGATGGTCGATTTCCACGGCTCCGTGGGCTATGGGCAGGCCTTCACCGACGCGATCAACGGGGATTGGGGGGGCGCGCCCTACGAAGACCTGATGAGGGGACTCGACGCCGCCCTGGCCAAGTATCCGTTTCTCGACGGGACCCGCGCCGCCGCGCTCGGCGGCTCCTATGGCGGATTCATGACCAACTGGATCAACGGACAGACCGACCGCTTCAAGTGCCTGGTCAGTCACGCGGGAAACCTCGACGAACGGATGGCCTACTTCGACACCGAGGAACTGTGGTTCCCCGAGTGGGAGCACGGCGGCCTGCCGTGGGACCCTAAGTCCACGTACGGCAAGCACAACCCGATCGATCATGTTCACAAGTGGAAGACCCCGACCCTGGTCATTCACGGCGTCAAGGACTTCCGGGTCGTCTACACACAAGGGCTTTCGGTTTTCACGGCGCTTCAAAGGCGGGGCATCCCGAGCAAGTTCCTGGTCTTCCCAGACGAGAACCACTGGATTCTGAAGCCGAACAACTCGATTCAATGGCATGAGACCGTGCTGGCCTGGCTGGACCAATGGCTCAAGGGTGGAAAGGCGACGCCGCGATGAAGAGCCTGCACCGCGCCTTCCGGGGCGTTCTGGCGGTAGTTCTTGTGGTTTTGCCTCTTCGAGCTCTCGCCGTCGAGGTTGCCAAGACGGAGCCCAAAAAGACCACGCCATCCGCCCCCGGCACGGCGACCGGTCCCCAGAACCTGCCCAGCGTCATGGCCAAGATCGGGGAGGCCGCCATCACACGAGCCGAAGTCGAGGGGGTCGCGGCTCCAGCGCTCAAACAGCTCGAGGGCGAATACAAGAAGGCCCGTCATCAGATTCTGGAGAACAGCCTGAATGAGCTGATCCAGGGTCGCATCCTCGCGGAAGAGTCCAAGGCTCGTGGCGCAGCGGGGGACAAGCTTCTCGCGGACGGAGTCAAGCCTCTTCCTGTGAAGGACGAGGATGTCGAGAGCTTCTACGAGAAGAACAAGGACCGCATCCTGATACCCAAGGAGCAGGCACTTCCCCAGGTGAAGACGTACCTGGAGCAGCAGCGGCGCGAGGACGCCAAGAAGGCCTTCTACGCGGCCTTGGAAAAGAAATACAACGTCGAGAGGTCGTTCGGGCCGATGCGCGTCCAGATCGCGCCGGGTGCGGGCGCGCCGAGCCTGGGGCGCGAGGACGCGGCTGTCACCATTGTCGAGTTCTCGGATTTTCAGTGTCCGTACTGCTCACAGCTGAGCGAGACGCTGAGCCAGGTCGTGGGGCGCTACGGCGACAAGGTGAAGCGCGTCTTCCGTCAATATCCATTGGCGTCGCACGCAAACGCCGAGAAGGCCGCCGAGGCCTCGCTTTGCGCCCACGAGCAGGGGAAGTTCTGGGCGCTGCACGACGTCATGTTCAAGGATCAAAATGCCCTGGGCGTCGACGCGTTGAAGAAGAAAGCCAAAGACCTCGGTCTCGATGAGAAGGCATTCTCACAATGCCTCGATTCCGGCAAGCACGCGGACGCGATCAAGGCCGATCTCCTGGCTGGGAACGACGCCGGCGTCACGTCCACGCCGACCGCATTTGTCAATGGTCGAATCCTATCGGGCGCGGTTCCGATCGAACAGCTCACGCAGATGATCGACGAAGAGCTTCTGAACGCCGAGAGCCGCGTCGAAAGAGCGGCGGCGAAGTCCACGAACTAACAATCAATAGTGGGACTTTCCGGGGTTCCAAGACCAAACCGAGGAGAACATTCCATGCCGAACGATGTCACGCCCCAATCCACGAGCATCCTCAGCAGGAGGACGCTTCTCAAGACCGCCGCGACCGCCACCGCGACAATGGCGGCCACCCGCCTCGGCTTCCCGTCGATCGTCCAAGGAGCCGCGCCGATCACGCTTCCGGCGCTTCCCTGGGCGGACAGCGCGCTGGAGCCTCACATCTCGGCCCGCACGATCGGCTTTCATTACGGCAAGCATCACAAGGGCTATGTCGACAAGCTCAATGAGCTCGTCGCGGGAACGCCGTTGGCGGACACGCCCCTCGACGGCATTGTGAAGGCGACCGCAGGGGATGCGGCCAAGGCCGCGGTCTTCAACAACTCGGCGCAGATCTGGAACCACACCTTCTACTGGAACAGCCTGAGGCCGAAGGGCGGTGGAAGGCCGGCCGGCGATTTCGCGGCCACCCTGGAGGCCTCGTTTGGGAGCTACGACGCGTTCAAGAAGGAGCTCGGCGACGCCGCGCTGGGCCAGTTTGGGAGCGGATGGGCCTGGCTTGTGTCCTCGGGCGGGAAGCTCCGGGTTGTCAAGACGCCCAATGCCGAGACACCCCTGACGCAGAACGGCGTGACGCCTCTCCTGACCTTGGACGTCTGGGAGCACGCGTACTACCTCGATTATCAGAACCGGCGCAAGGACTATATCGCGGCCGTAATCGACAACCTCCTGAACTGGGATTTCGCGGCCCGGAACCTGGCGCAGGCCGCGAAGTCCTGACGCTCGACATCGGTTCTGACGCATGAGCCCGACCAACCGGGTCGATCCCTGCCTGGTCTTCTTGGACATGGAGATGACCGGCCTCGATCCGGAGGCTTGCGCGATCCTCGAGATCGCCGTGGTCATTACGGGAGCGGACCTCGTCCCAATCGAAAGCGAGGCTTGGGTGGTGTGGCAGCCGGAGGAAGTCCTCCAGAGGACCGAGCCCTATGTCCGCGAGATGCACACTCAAAACGGCCTCCTTGCCAAAGTACGCGCATCGGAGACGAGCCTCGCGACCGCCGAGCGCGAGGTCTTCGCATTGGTGGCCCGACACGCGGACTTGGGGGAAGGGCTCCTAGCGGGAAACTCAATCCACCAGGATCGAAGGTTCTTGGTCCGCTACATGCCGCTCGTGGAGCGCTATCTCAGCTATCGGCAGATCGATGTGTCGAGCCTGAAGGCCTTGACGAGGGCATGGTATCCAAGCGCGGCCACCTTCCCCAAGCCGCCCAGCGACCATACGGCCCTCGCGGACGTCCTCTCGAGCCTCGAGGAGCTTCGCTACTACAAGGCCAACTTCTTTCGGGAGAGCCTCCCATGAGAAACGCCGCCCTCGCCATGGTTCTCCTCGGCATTGCGAGCTCCCTCCTTGCCAAGCCGCCCAAGCCCGAGCCCCGCCGTATGCTCGCGATCGGGGATTCCTACACGATCGGCGAGGGCGTCTCCCCCGAGGAGCGCTGGCCGGTGCAGCTCGTGAAGCGGCTTCGCGAGCGTGGTCTCGATGTCTCCGAACCCGCCATCGTCGCGAAGACGGGCTGGACCGTCGACGAACTCTCGGCGGGGCTCGACGCGGTGAAGATGACCGGCCGGTTCGACCTCGTGACGCTCCTGATCGGCGTCAACGATCAATACCGGGGCCGCTCGGCCGAATCCTACCGAACGCCATTCGTGGCCATGCTTCAGCGGGCCATTGGCTTCGCGGGCGGAAATCCCAAGCACGTGGTGGTCTTGTCCATTCCCGATTGGGGCGTCACCCCGTTCGCGGCCAAGCGCGACCGAGCGCAAATCGCACAACAGCTGACGGAGTTCAACGCCGTCAATCGAAGAGAGACCACGAAGGCTGGAGCGCGCTACGTCGACATTTGGCAAATTGCCAAAGCGATGGGAACGGATCCCAACCTTGTGGTCAAAGACGGCCTGCACCCAAGCGGCGCGATGTATCGGGCCTGGGCCGAAGCGGCGTTCGACGAAACGTGGGCGGCGCTTTCGGGGCGGTAGACGAGGAGCGGCAGGACATTTACAGAGGGCGCGAGAGGCGAATCCCTAAGCCATTGAAAATTAACTGGTTGCTGTTTTTTTGATGACTTCAGCTTCTATTTAAGTGGGCCTATTGCGGTTATTGAGCAGGGTCGGTGCTCACAACATGGTAGCTGCCAATACAATCCATAGAAGGGGTGCCGCGATAGCGCTTGGTCTTCTGTGTGAGGTTGCTTCGCCAGTCGTTGCCCAAACCAGTCCCCCGTCCGCTCCTCCATTCGAAACTCTCGTCGAAGTTCGAATTAACGCGGTGGCGCGAGCCGAGGAGTTCAGCCTGCTGGTGGTGGCGCGGCCGTTGGAAGGTGCTGTGCAAGCGCAAGAACGTTGCGTTGTTCCTGCTGGTGCGACAAGCTGCACAGCCCGACTTGCGACGATGGCGAGTGTTCTCTCGGTTGAACTTCGGAGTGCCGGTTTTTGGTCCTCCAGCGCGGCCGTGGCGGCAGGTTCGACGACCACGATCTTGGATGCATGGCCTACATCGACCTACCGTGGCGAGGTCGCCATAAGGGGTGGAGCGAGCGCCGCCGCGGCCGATCAGGTCACCGTCCGTTTCCGCGCAGCGCCCGGAATCGAGAGGCCGGTTTCCGAGGGCGCAGTTTCGTGTCCGGTCACAGGCCGCAAGTGGTCGTGCGAGATTCCGGCGGGCCGACTCGATGTCAGCGTGAGGCTCAGGGGACACGCGACGCGCCATTGGCTTGGTCAGGTGCTCACGGCGGGTGGAGTCCTTGACGCGGGGCGTGTTGAGTTTCTGCCCGGGGCCTCCGTATGTGGCTCGGTTCTCATAGAGGGAAAGGCACCTGCACGTTCGGCGCCGACGCGTCTGTACCTTCAGGCGGGCGAAGACCGCGGCAAGGAGCAGCCTTTGTTTGCGGGTTTGGCGGCGTCGGCCAACGACCGAGGGTTCTTCCAGTTCGAAGGGATTCCGCCCGGGAGCTACGTACTCACCGCGCAACGCGACGGGTTTGTCGCACACAGACAACCGTGCGGGTCATCGCGGATAGTGAAGCCGTACTGAAGCAGCCGCTGACGTTGAGGCCGCCGTCGCGTCTGGACCTCGTCGTCGCGCCACCAATGGGGCCTTCGCAAAGACCCTGGCAGGCCGTGCTGCTTGGGTCCGTCGATGGGCGTAGCGAGGCCGTCTGCGAGGGGCCGGTGGCCGCGGATGGGACCTGGTCGTGTGCGAAGGCGTCGTACGAGCGAAAGTATCAACTGCGACTGAGATCGGCGTCGGGGGACGTCTGGTACACCGACCCCGAGTCCTTCGTCTTCGACGAGGCCCATCGCCAGCGAAGGATCGAGGTCGGCATCGAGCCCGTCCGGGGTCGCGTCACGCTTGGGAGGACTTCACTTTCGGCCCAGGTCACGTTTGGAACCGCTCACGGCGCGGAATCCATCGTCTTGAAGGCGAACGAGGAAGGGCTTTTCGAAGGACTCCTGCCACGCATTGGGCGCTGGAGAATCGGAGTCTCGGCGGATGTCCCCCGCGTGGTTCGCGTGGTTGAGATCGACGTAGGCCATTTGGAGTCCGCTTCCGAAACAAATGCCGAGATCGCGCTGCCGGTCGCCGGAGTCTCGGGAGAGGTTGTGGACGAGCGGGGCGAGCCGGCGGGCCGGGGCTTTGTGGCACTGGTGCGCCGTCGTTCGCAGGAAGTGATCCAAGAGCGGTTTGAAGGCGGCCCGTTTCGACTCGCGGGCTTGGTGGAAGGTGAGTACGACGTACAAGCAAGCGGCCGGACATTTGAGAGCGAACGGATCTTGCTAACAGTGGGACGGGATCATATCGAGCCGGATTTCCTGAGGATCGTTGTACGGAAGCACGTCACATGGAAGGGACGGGTGGTGTCCGGCGATGGGCGCAGCGTGATTGGCGCCAGACTATTTGCGAGCGCCGCCGCTCCACCCCCCGCGGAGCTTGAGACGCCTCGTCTCGTCACAGACGCAGACGGTAGGTTTGAGATTCCGGTTCGCGAGACGATCTCTGAGATTTGTCTGATTGTCGCTCCAAACGGCTTTGCAACAAGGCTCGCGCGGCTGGCATCGCGGCCCGACGAGCACGTGCTGCCGGTTCAGCAAGCAGGGGGTTCGCTGGTGTTGGAAATACCATCGGGTCCCCGAACCGAACCGCGTTTCCACCTCCTGTTCCAGAATGGGTGCGCAACGCCCCCTGAGTTCTTTAGGCTCGCGGAACGACGTACCGTCAACGGCCGTCATCGGTTCTCGATTCAAAATATGGAGGCGGGCTCGTATTCGCTTTGCGCGGTAAGCCCCGCCGAACTCGAAAGCTACAAGTCCGGCGAACCCACTTTTCCGCAATGCCAGCGCGGGGTCCTCGCACCGCTCGGAGCGCTCGAGCTGAAGCTTCCCTAGGCGCTTAATCCGGGCCCGGCGCGCAAACCCGGTTTCGGCCCTGCTTTTTCGCGCGATATAGCTCTTCGTCCGCCCGGCCGATGAAGTCCTCGGAGGCCTCGCCGCCAGCCTTCAACGCCGCGAGGCCCAGGCTGACCGTAATCTTGATGACCGACCGTTGCCACGGAATGTCGAGAGCCTGAACACTCTCCCTCAACCTCTCGGCGAGCTTGCGCGCGTCCTCGAGAGACGTATTGGAGAGGATCAGCGCGAATTCCTCGCCGCCGAACCGGCAGAAGAGGTTCTCTTTGCGGATGCGCCCGGAAATGGTCGCGGCGACCGACTTGAGCACTTGGTCGCCCGCCACGTGGCCGTGCTCGTCGTTGATGGCCTTGAAGTGGTCCATGTCGAGCATGATGAGAGAAAGCGGGAGCGACTGCCGTTGGTGCAGTCGGATCTCTCTTTCCAAAGACTCGAGGAAATAGCGCTTGTTGTACGCCCCGGTCAGGGGATCGCGCGTGGCGGATTCGTACAGCGAGATCTGAAAGTTCTCCTCGACCGTGTCCTGATAGGCGAACTTCAAGTGGATCGTCGCTCCGAGGTCGATCCGATCGCCGTCCATCAGGCGATAGGGCCCCGAGAGCCTTCCACCGTTGGCGAAGGTTCCGTTGGTGCTCCCGAGGTCCTCCAGGAAGAGGTCGCCCGCGGCATCGTGGAAGATCCGCGCGTGACGGCGGCTGCACTCCGTCTCCTTGATCGTGAAATCCGCGCCCGGGTCCCGTCCGATGATGACCTCGCCGGTTCGCGGGATAGGAAAGAGGAGCCCGGAGCGGGCGCCCGAAAGCGGGACGAGGAACGGAGCCTTGGACTTCACGCTGACCGGCGTGATCGCGACCATCGCCACCTGCGTCTTTTCCTCACGCCGCGGCGGGCGGATCGGGACCGTGTCCTGAAGGTGTCCTCGCTCGGATTCGTTCGTCAAGCGCCCAGCTCCTATGCCACCGTGGCACAACCTTGAGCCGAGGATGTTACGACGGGCGATTCGAGGGTCAAGGCCGCCGCTACGCCGCCGGTTCGACGGCGTCCAGGCGGTCGAGGTCGATCGCCATTCGCCCTTGCGGCTCAGTGGGATCGAAGATGCGTTGGAACTTGACGCCCCAGAGAATTTCGTCCGCGCGGTACGACGAACGGGTGTGGACCTGCTGCGAGAACGTCTCGTCGATGCCGGTCAGGAGGATCAGAATCTCGGTGTCGTTGGCAAGAAGGTCGGCTTGGGTCTTTCCCCAGAAGGGGCTGGCCTCGTCGATCGGGTGAACGATTGTCCAGCTCAGCGGGAAGAAGGCCACCTTGGACCTCTCGAGCTCAAGCTTGGCAAAGCGTCTCACGGGCACGGGGGTGGAACGGTCGATCCAGCCAGCCACCACTTGGGCCTCGAGCTCAATGAGCTGGTTCTTCCTCTCGTTGGCGATGCGAAACATGAAGGCCTGGCCACCCTGGTGAGGGGCCATGATCGCGTTTCGGCTGAAGCGGATCCGCGCCGTGGGCCTGGAGAAGCGGGCGAAGAGAAGGCCCGTTCCCAGGGCGAAGCCCATGAGTCCCGCGAGGGCTTGCGCGGAGACCAGGAGGTTCGCGGCGAGCCCCACCGGGTGAATGTGGCCGTATCCGATGGTGCAAAGAGTCTGCACGCTGAAGAAGAACGCGGTTGTAAATCGGCCGTCGCCCACACCCTCGAGGGAGCCGGAGATCGCGCCCGGTCCACACAGCATGTAGCCGAGGGCAAAAAGAATGTTGACAAGGAGGTACGACAGGATCACCAGCACCAGGAAGCGCCACCAGGACATTGTCAGGAGGGAGTGGTAAGGGCTCAGCGAGGTGCCGAAGCCCAAGCCCCTCCGCGTGACGTTGAAGCTGCCGTCGCGGTTGAGCAGCCGCTCGCTCGTCTGTCCCGAGACGACCGAGCCGAAGCCGAAGTCGCGGGGCTCCTCGGTTTTCCTCTGTCCCATCAATCTTCGGGGATGGCTTCGAGCGCGGCCTTGGCTCCGATCGATCTCGCCTTCACGGCGCGAGTGTAGCCGACGGACGCGAGGGTCTCGAAATCGGGATCCGGTTCCCGTTTTGGGTAAGTGGCTCGATCAGATTCGGGGCTCTCGATCCGAGCGGTCGCCGTCTTCGGCCGCGAGCCCGTGCTTTTCCAATCGATACAGGAAGGCTTTGTACGGCAAGTCCAGAAGCTTCGCGGCGCGGGTCCGGTTTCCGGCCGCCAGCTCCATGGCCTGACGTAGGCAGGCCTTCTCGTGCTCTTCCCAAGACAGCCCTCCCGGTGGCAGCCGGAAGCCTCCGTTTCCAGCCGGCTTGGCCGCGAGCGCGTCCGGCAGATCGTCCAGGCTGGCCTTTCCGTCTTCAGCGAGAAGGACCAGGCGCTCCACAGCGTTGGCAAGCTCGCGCACGTTGCCCGGCCAGGAATGGTCGACCAGTCGCTTGAGGAGCGTGGGTGAGAAGGGGTCGATCCTCACGCCATGGCGGCGGCAGGCGCGCTTGACGAAGTGGGACGTCAGGAGAGGGATGTCCTCGCGGCGTTGGCGAAGCGGCGGCATGGTCACCGACACGACGTTGAGGCGGTAATACAAGTCCTCACGGAAGCGCCCGGCCTGCACCTCGGCCGCGAGGTCGCGGTTTGTGGCCGCGAGAATCCTCACGTCAATCGCGATCTCGGCGGTGCCGCCGATGTGGGAGAGCGACCCCTCCTGAAGAACCCGCAGGAGCTTCGGCTGGAGCGGGAGCGGAAGCTCTCCAACCTCATCGAGAAACAGGGTTCCCAAGTGGGCCGCCTCGAATTTGCCCTTTCGGGTCTTGTCGGCCCCCGTGAAGGCTCCCCGTTCCGAGCCGAAGAACTCGGCCTCGATCAGGGTCTCGGGTATCGCCGCGCAGTTCACGCCGACGAAGGGAAAGGAGCGCCGCCGGGAGAGCTCGTGGAGAGCCCGTGCCGCGAGCTCCTTTCCGGTGCCGCTCTCGCCGGTGATCAGGATCGTCGCCGCGGTCCCGGCCAGCTTTTCGACCTTGCGGAAGAGCTGTGTCATGGAGGGAGACGCGCCGACCAAGTCCACAAGCCGGTCCCGCTCGGCAAGCTCTTCGGAGAGCCTGCGGTTTTCTTCCGCGAGCTCGCGGGATCGCAGGGTCCTTTCCAGGGCGAGGATCAGGGCCTGCCGTTCGAAGGGCTTGGTGAGATAGTCGTCCGCCCCGGCCCGGATCGCGCGAACCGCGTGGGAGATGGTTCCGTACGCGGTGGCCATCATGAACGCGGTCTCGGAATGCCGGGCCTTGACCTCGGCAAGGAGCTGCATGCCGTCCTTCGCCGGCAGCTTCCAATCCGAAAGAACCAAATCGACCGGCGATCGGGACAGCTCCTCAAGGGCGTCTTCGGCCGATCCCGCCTCCGCGACGACGTAGCCCTCGCCCTTGAGAATTCCGGAGACGAGCCGGCGCTGGTCCGGATCGTCCTCGACGACCAAGATCCGCCTCTCAGACATCGAGAGCTCCCTTTCGCGGCCCAAAGGCCAGGACCGCCCGCGTTCCACGGGGCTCGCGGTCGAAGAGCTCGAGGCTTCCACCGTACCTCGTGGTGACGATGCGATGGGCGAGGAAGAGCCCCATTCCGGAACCATTGGGCTTCGTGGTGAGGTGGGGCGTGAAGAGCCGTGAGCGGACGGCGGCCGGAAGGCCGGGACCGTCGTCTTCGACCTCCACTCGCAGCCCACCCGCGTCCGCGGCGCCCACGGACACGACGACCGTAGCGCCATCCGGGCTCGATTCGATCGCGTTCACAACCAAGGCCTGTACGGCCGCCTTGAGCTCCGCGGCGACCGCGAGGACCGGGGTCGGCCCTTCCGCTTCCTTGAGGTCCAGACGAACCCGTCCGCGCGCGTCGTGGAGCGCGGTCAGGACCACATCGCGAACCAGACCGCCGCCGTCCAGCTCTTCCTCGGCTCCCGCCGCGCCGCTCGAAAGGGCGAGGAAAGACCGGATGGAGTGGTCGATGTTGCGTATCTGCCTCCGGGCCGATTCCACGAGCTCTTCCGCGGACGCGTCGCCCCCGGCCCGTGTTCCCAGCTCTTCAATGGAAAGCCCAATCGCGTGGAGCGGGTTCCGAAGCGCGTGGGCCAGCCCGCGCGCGACCTCGCCCAATTCTCCCAAGTGCTGCCGCTCCCGAAGTGCCAATGCGTTCGTCTCCAGCTCCTTGAGGCGGGACGACATCCGGTTGAACGCGAGGATGGCCTCTCCGACCTCGCCGGCGGCCGGCCGTGGGACCTGGGTTCCCAAGGCGCCTTCGCCCACGGTCCGCGCGGCCTCGGCGAGCCCCCGAAGCGGCGCCGTCACGCGATGCGCGACCACGGCCGCAACGGCCAGGCCGAGTCCCAGAATTCCCAGGGACCCCAAGAGCAACCGGTCCCGAAAGCGCCCAACGGCCATTCCCAAGCCGGAATCCGGAATCGGGATCGAGGTCTTCCACTGCGGGCCGTCGATCCACAGCACGCGTTGCGACGCCTGGGGCTGGCTCGAACCGGCCGGTGGCCGAAGTGGGGCCTCTCCAGGCCTCCCAACGAACACGCGGAAGGCCGCCACGGACGCTTCCGTTCTGGGGGGAGGCTCCGGAAGGGGGCCTTGCGAAGTCGAGAGCACCTTTTCTTCGTGAACGACCAACATTCCTTGCGCGAGCGGTTGGTTTGTGTTGTCAACTTGGCCAGGCGTGGCGGGCAGAGGCGCGGAGGCCGTTCTCTCTCCAACGATCACTACGTTGCGGACTCGCCGGCCCGGAGCGACGTCGGCGTCCTGCTTGCCGCCCGAGGTGGGGGCGGTCAAGCGTGCGGCGAAGCCGATCACATCCCGCCCGATGGCCGAGGCCACGTGCCCGAACTCCACGGACAGGTCGCGTGTGAGAGACCGCATCAACCAAAGTTGAGCGGTGAGAAGAAGTGCCAAGAGTCCGCCGAAGAGACCGAAGAGCTTTACGCGCAGGGACAAGTTAGAACCTCCGGTCCATCAAGCCGTCGAACCGTCGTATCGCGCCGGGATCGCAAGAGCAAGCAACCACTGTGCCCCAAGACGGCTCGGGGCCGCGGTCAAGGCTGGCTTGCCCGGATTGCCGGCGTTGCGTACTCTCCCCGCTCGTGAGCCACGACCGCCCATCGCTTTATCTCGGCATCGACGGGGGCGGAACCAGGACCCGCGCGGTCGTGGCGGGTCCCGACCTCATGCCCAGGGGGCGCGGGGCCTCGGGGCCGGCGAACGCCGCGTCGACACCGCTTCCACGGGTCCTCGAGTCGATCGTGGAGGCCGCCGAGGACGCGTTGACGGCCGCCGGCGTCGGGATCGCGAGCGTAACGGCGATCGCCTGCGGAATTGCCGGAGTCGAAGGCACCGCGACTCGCGAGCGGCTGACGGAGGGACTGTCCAAGGCCTTTGGCAAAGGGCGCGTTCTGGTGACCTCGGACGCGCGCGTGGCGCTCGCCGGAGCTTCGGCGGGTCACCTTGACGAGGCCGGGATTGTGATCATCGCGGGAACGGGCGCGATCGCATTCGGTCAGAACGGCGAAGGCCTGGAAGAGCGCGCGGGTGGATGGGGCTCCCTGATCGGCGACGAGGGGTCGGGCTATTGGATCGCGAGGCTGGGGCTGTCGGCCGTGCTGCGCGATGCCGACGGCCGGGGCCCGAGAACGCTCATGCGCGACGCGCTGTTCGGCTCCGAGGAGACCCGCTCGCCGCTGGCGTTGATCCAGAAGGTCTATCGCTCCGGCTGGGGTCCCGGAGACATCGCGGCGTACTTCCCGTTGGTCCTGGATGCCGCCCGCAAGGGCGACGAGATCGCGCTCGGCATCCTGCGCTCCGCCGGGCAGGAGCTCGCGTTGGCCGCGGCAACAGTCGCCCGGAAGTTGGGTCTTTCAACCTGCCAGGTTTCCGTGGCAACGGTGGGCGGCGTGTTCTCCGCCGGGGAGCTTGTTCTCAGCCCGCTTCGAGAGGCGCTTGCGAAGGGTCTTCCCAAGGCCGTTTTGGGCCCGCCGGCACATCCCCCTGAGATTGGTGCGATCAGGCTGGCCCTCTTTCGCGAAGGGGAAACGGCGTGAACGATGCCGGGATAGCAGGGCTCCTGCGCGCGATTCACGAAGCGGACATCCAAGCCGTCGCAAGCGTCGAAGCGGCGCTTCCCAGCATCGAACTCGCGGTGTACAAGATCGCGGATCGCCTTAGGGCCGGGGGCCGCTGGTTCAACGTGGGGGCCGGGACGAGCGGCCGCCTGGGGGCGTTGGATGCCGCGGAGCTCCCGCCCACGTTCGGAGTCCCATCGGAGCTCGTGACGTCCCTCCTCGCAGGTGGCCGCGAGGCCATGTGGCGGGCCATTGAGGGAGCCGAGGACGACCGGGAGGCCGGCTCGGCGGACTTGCGCGCCGCCGGCATGACCGGGCGCGATGTTGTGGTGGGGATCGCGGCCAGCGGCGCCACGCCCTACGTGATGGGGGCGGTCGAATTCGCGCGGCAAGAGAGCGCGCTGACGATCTCGATCGTTTGCAAGCCCGGGACACCTCTCGCAAGCATGGCGGAGATCGCGATCGTGCTGGACGTTGGAGAGGAGGTCTTATCGGGCTCCTCCAGAATGAAGGCTGGGACCGCGCAGAAATGCGCGCTCAACATGCTCTCGACTGCGGTCATGGCGCAGCGCGGGCTGGTCTACAAGGGCGAGATGGTGGCGATGCGTCCGACCAACGCGAAGCTCAAAAGGCGGGCCGTGAGGATCGTGTGCGACCTTCTCAAGAAGCCGGTCGAGGATGCTCAGAGCCTGTTGGAGAGGGCGGGTTGGGAACTGCCGGTTGCGCTGGTCATGGGAACCTTCGGCGTTGGGGCGGAGAAAGCCAGAGCGCGGCTCGCGGGGCGAAGCATCGCCGAGGTGTTGAGCTGCGTAGGCTAGGCCAGGGCGTTTCGATCAGCCCCGGGCACTTGCTCCGGTACCGATAAGGTAGCAAGAGAGTCCGGCCGGTTCATGTCGAAGGACTGATCGCGTAAGAACTCGTAGTCCTCGGCCGCCAGGAGTCCTCGATTATGAAGATGTCGCGTGACAGCACTGAAGCTCGTGCCTAGCATGGCCGCCAGCCGTGCAATGACGCTCGAGGGTACAGGCCCCGCGGGATCGCCCGACAACTCCCGAAACAGGCTGGCGAGGCCTGCCGTCGGCATCAAAAGTTCGGCGGCGAAGGCGTTCGCGCGGCGTTCGATTGCGCGGGGGGCCCATTGCCCGCTCGGAACGGCTACATCGCGTGCGTGTGCTCGATCGCAAAGGAGGTGACACAGTTCGTGGGCGATCGAGTACCGCCGACCGCTTGGGTATGTGTTCGCTGGGTGGGAGCTGTTCATGACGATCGTCGGTTCGCCCGTACCTGTCGCGATCGCCGCCGCTCGTATGTTCCGGTCCTCGAGCCTTGTTTCCCGAATCGCGACGCCAAGCCGCGTGACAAGAGCCTCGACATCGAGAGGTTCCCCTGTTCGGCGGTCGAGATTCAGGTCGCGAGACACCTCCGTGGCAAGCCAATATCCGTCTTGCCAGGGCGCCAGGACGCTGAGTGGCAATTCGCGCACAAGCCGGTCGAGTTCGCGGGCGGGGCCCGGCTTCTCGGCCTCCACGATGTACCGGAGCAGCGTGACGCGATCGTTCGACGTGAGGTCCGGAGAGACCGCTCCGAACATGAGCGCCGCAGGAAAGGTCTCCAATACGAGACTGTTCGGGCGCTCGTCTCCAAAGACGGCACGGCGCGTACGTTCCGGAAGATCCAAAAACGAGCCGCGAAGCGACGCGACCGACCTCTTCAGATCAGAAAGGCCGTCGCCGAACCCGAGAAGCCAAGCCGTCTTCTCCTCCGGCGCCGAGCGCAGATCCTCGCAGCGCCTCTCAAGATCAGAAAGCCGTGTCGAGCCATGGGATCGCCTTAGAAGATGGGCAATGGCCGCCTTGAGGGCTTCGTACATCGGCTCCGCAACCTCTTGAACGGGTATTGCTGCGGCGAAGCGCGCGTGAAGGAACCTCGTTTGAAAGGTGCCCCCTGCCATCCCCCCCCCGCCCACGGAGACTTCAAGATCGTCCTGGAAGCGACGGAAGAAGATCGGCGGGAAGGGTCCTCCGCTCCTCGCGGCCTCCAGATTGTGGCGTGACCACCACGCAAACCGCCTTTCACTCCAAAGGCTCCCCGCGGAATCTCCCGGCACGCTCTCGCGAACATCGAGAGGGCCACGAAACGGCACGCGCTGTTCATGAAAAATGGCATCCCAATTGTCGACCCACCACTCAAG